>Ga0334722_10003509_pt1 | contig 16831 bp, 1 predicted proteins | sample C3_bottom_MG_FD_207210 | JGI IMG/M metagenome (GOLD analysis project Ga0334722, IMG submission 207210) | Sediment microbial communities from Yellowstone Lake, YNP, Wyoming, USA - C3_bottom | ecosystem: Environmental > Aquatic > Freshwater > Lake > Sediment | place: USA: Wyoming | collected...
GTCGGATACGTCGGCGCGGTCACGGGGATGGCCAGCGTGATCTGCTGCCCCGAGGGTACGTCGGCCGGGAGGCTGACCCGCGTCGCGCCCGGGAAGGTGTTGCCGGTGGCGTTCGAGACCCACTTGTAGCCGAGGCGGACCGGATTCGCGCCACTCGCGGGCCACGCGCGGCCGCCGTCGTTCGCGACGGTGACCTGGATCTGCTTCGTCTCGCCGGCGACCCAGGCGATCGGCACGTTGTCCTTGACCCAGTCGGCGCTCCAGTCGGCGGCGTTGAACCACATGTCGCGCGCCGGCGTGCTCTTCTGCGCGCTCCACCATTGACCCGCGGTCTGAAGATCCCAGCGGACCACGTAGCTGCCGATCGTGGGGACGACGAGAGGCACGTTCACGGTGGCGGATCCACCCGGCAGGACCGCCGCGGGGATCGGCGTCTGCGGCCCCTGCGGCAGCGTCACGACGCCGGACTTCAGCATGCGGTACGAGACGACCGTGCCGGCCGGGATCGCCGTCGCTCCCCTGTTCGTCACGATCACCGGGACCACGACCGCGGCGCCCGGATAGCCGGCCTTCGGGAGCTGCGGATCGAGGTACGGCAGGTCGACGTAGCCGGCGACGACGGCGTTCTGCGCGAGGCGGCGCAGCCCATCGAGCATGTTGTAGATGCCGTTGCCGGGGCAGGACGTCTGCCCGCCGTGCTGGCTCAGGATGTAGTTGCAGTCGCGGTGGCCCTGCACGTTCGGCGGCGTGCTGGTGATGTCCACCCAGGTGCCGTCGGGTGCCTGCTCCTGATGCCTGAAGGTGTCGTTCCCGTAGGGCTGGATGCCGAGCTGCGCCGACTTCATCGCGATGATGTTCGCGATCGCGCCCTGCAGCTGACTCGTCGGCGCGGCCACGCTGTAGTCACCGAGAGCGGCGATGCCGATGGAGCCGTTGTTCCAGCCGTACGCGTGGCCGCCGATGACGTTGTCGCCGCCCTGTCGACCTGTCCAGATGTTCCCGAACTTGTCGACGAGGTAGTTGTACCCGATGTCACCCCAGCCGCGCGTGACCGCGTGGTAGTAGTAGATCGAGCGGATGGTCGCCCCGACGTTGTTGCCGCCGTCGTCCGTGACGGTGTGGTGGATGACGAACTTCTGCACCTTCTGATAGCGCGGCGGCCATTGCATGAGGCTCTCGTCCGCGGCCCAGTCCTGGCGCGTGAGGACGCGCGAGGAGCCGACCACGGCGGCGTCGGCGTAGCCACCGCGGAAGTCGCGCAGCGCGCCGGCGATGTCGTTCAGCAGGCGCGCGACCGGACCCGCGCCGAGATCGCTCACATCCATGAACGTGAGGTTCACGCGCGCGATCGCGTCGGGATCGCCGCTCGTGAGCCACACGCGGTACTGGGCGTAGCGAGCTGCGGCGACGCCGATCGGCGCGCCGTAATGCTCGTTCGTGTACTCGTTGGTCATGTCCTCGTCTTCGGCGACCTGCTTCCAGTCGCTCCATGCGCCTCCGTTCGAGGAGGTGCGCACCTCGACGTACAGGGTGTCCTCGGCGCCGCGGGCCGCGACCCAGTGAACGCCCACCCGATCGAACGGCTGGCCCGCGTCGACCGTCTCTGAGGAGAACAGGAGCGTCGCGCCGCCGGTGGAGCCGGCGTCCGCCGCGCTGATCGTTGCGCCGCTCGGGAGGGTCAGTGAGCCGGGGCGGTGGGTCGGCCATGGCTGCGAGACCTCGCTCCCGACGATCCTTCCGGATGCGCGCGGGGAGGCGACGGCGGGCGTGCCGAAATTGGGGAGGAGGCCGAGGACGAACACCGCGACGAGGAGCACGAGTCGCAGCCGCAGGCGGCGTCGGTCCAACCGGACCCCCTTACTTCCTCACGCCACCTTCCCCGACGCCGAGTACGGATTCTGACATCAAAGAGGTGGGATGTCTCCCCTCTAGAAGGGCGCGAGCCGGACCATCGTCGAGCGCAGGCCCAGGCAGGTCTGCAGGAGCGTCTCGGCCTTCACGTCGGCGTTCGCGGCCGAGCCGATGACACGGACGGAGATCACGTGGCCGACGATGGCCGGCGACTGGTTCGATACGTCGATCCCCAGGAGCGTGCCGATGTTCGGGCCGCCGGCGCAGATGACCGCGTTCGCGATCTGCGATCCGTTGAACGTGACGGTCCACGACGCGCGCGGGTTGGCCGGGCTCTGCACGGCGCGGTCGCCCGGATCCGGGACGGCGCGGAGGTACGGCTGATCGGGATCCGGGTTGCAGACCCAGGTACCGCCGCTGCGGACCACGCGGGTGCCCCAGCAGCCGAACTCGAGGGTGTAGCCGCCGGACGAGCTCGCGAAGTAGGTCTTCACGATGCCGCCCTGATAGGTCACGAGCTTCCCCGCCGTGGCCGTCACCGCCGGGTCCGTCCGCGGGCCCTCTGCCGCCACACCGCCGTAGCACTGGTCTGACTGGTCGTCGCTCACGTCGTAGTCGCGGGCGGTGCCGCGATAGGACGCGTACGCGTACGAGCGCGCGGCGTAGGCCTGGGCCTTGAGCGCCTCGGGGTGCCAGGTGTTCGGCATCTCGAAGGAGATGACGCCGCGCACGTAGTTGTCGTACGACACGGCGTTGACGACGCGCAGCGTGTTGCCGAGGTTCGAGAACTGCAGGTTGCCGCGGTAGAGCCCGGGCTGCCCGTCGGTGTGATCCTTCTGCACGAAGCGCAGCGGGAGCGCCGGATCGAGCGGTGAGACCGCGACGCTGGTGAAGCCGTTGCCGATCTGGACCGGCGTCGCGCCGCCGTTGTTCCACACGTGCACCAGCCCGCCGGACGCGACGAACTGCCACTTCGCGTTCGGCGCGGAGCGGCCGATCTCGAAATTCCCGGCGCCTTCGTCGAGAACCCGGAAGCTGCCGGCCGAGACGACGTCGCCGAAGTAGCTGTCGAAGAACGTGTTCGTGCCGCAGCGGTAACGCGCCTGCGATGACGGCTGCGACAGGAGCACGCGATTGAAGGGGCGAGCGGCGTCGCCGGTCTGGAACGTCGTGTTCGGGAAGTACTTCTGGATGATCTGCTCGCCCGTGAGCGCGGGGCCGGCCGCGCCGGTGGCGTAGCCCTGGGCGCCGTACTGGCTCATGCCGACGCCGTGGCCGTTGCCGCTGCCGTAGAAGATCACGCCCGAGACGACGGTGAAGGGCTCGCGCTTGCTGGCGACGTTCACCTGGCTGAACCAGGCGATGCCCTCCTGCACCAGATCCCACTGCATGATGTAGTCGCCGACGCTCGGCGGGACGACGACGCGGATCGGCACAGCCACCGACCCCTGCACCGGCACGTCGTTCGGAAGCCGGCCGCGATTGCCGTCCCAGACGTAGACCGTGCCGGTGTTCGCCCCGACGATGTGGTAGCTGAGCTGGATCGGATTCGGTCCGGCCGCCGGCCAGACGCGCGGGCCAAAGTTCACGACGGTCGCGGTGAGATCGATGACCGCACCGATCGTCACCTGGCCCGGCGTCGTGGTCGCCGCGTAGCCCCCGTTGAGGCCGCTCGTGACCGGGAGCGACACGGTCGCCGCCGGGGCCCCGAGCTGGCTGAACCAACCACTTCCTTCGCGGACCATCTCGACCGCGAGCGTGTAGGTGCCGCTCGCGAGCGGTGCCGTGATCGTGAGCGGGATCGCGCGCGAAGCGCCCGGCGCGAGATCGCCACCGAGCTGCGCGCGCGCGCCGTCCCAGACGACCGGGCTCCCGGACGCATCGAGCAGGTGGTACGAGAGGTCGATCGGATTCGCGCCGGTCGCGTTCCAAGAGACGTTGCCGGTGTTCGTCACGGTCACCGGGACGGTCTTCTGCTCGCCCCAGAACGCGCTGAGGTTCGAGGCGAATCCGTAGCTCGCGGCGTAGCGCACGGCCACGACGGGCGCGCCGACGCTGTAGATCGGATTGCCGAGCTGCCCGAACCACGCGACGCCCTCGCGGACCATGTCCAGCGTGAGCGTGTAGCTGCCCGCGGCGTTCGGCGCGACGATGGTCGCGGGCACCGCCGCGCTCGAGTTCGGCGCGAGATCCGCGGCGAGGCGGGTGCGCACGCCGTCCCACACCACGACGTTGCCCGTGATGTCGGTCCAGTGGTACGAGAGCGTGATCGGGTTCAGGCCCGCGAACGTCCAAGCCGCGGCGCCGGCGTTGCGGACCGTGACGTTCACGGTGTACTGGCCGCCGGCGATGAACGGCGGCAGAGTCGGCTGCGTGAACGCGGCGACGAAGGCGGCGAGCGCGTTGATCGGGAGCGCGGCGCTCGGCGGGAACCAGGCGACCCCTTCCCTCACCAGCGCGAAGCGCAGCTGGTACGAGCCGGCGGCGCTCGGCGCGGTCACCGCTGCCGACACGGTCGCGCTGCCGCCCGGCGGCACGTCCGCGGCGAGCCTGGTGCGCGCACCGTCCCACACCACGGCGTTGCCGGCGCCGTCATACCAGTGGTAGGCGAGATTGGTGGGGTTCGCACCGGCGACGGTCCACGCCTGGTTTCCGGTGTTCGTGAGCGTCACCGCGATCTGCGCGCTCGTGCCGGCCGGGATCGCGGTCGGCGGCGTCGCGGGCTGATAGGTCGCGCTGTACGTGGCCGCGGCGACGATCACCGGGAACGCGACGCTCGGCGTGAACCATGCGATCCCCTCCTTCACGAGCGAGAACCGCAGGGCGTACGTGCCCGCGGCTGAGGGCGCGACGACGTTCGCCGTGACGACAAGCTGGCCGCCCACCGGCACGTCGGCCCCGAGCGGCGTGCGCGCTCCGTCCCAGACCACGGGCGCGCCAGAGGGGTCGTACCAATGGAAGGAGAGGTTCACCGGGTTGGCGCCGGTCGCGTTCCAGGCCTCGGTGCCGGTGTTCGTGAGCTGGACGCTGACCTGCGCCAGACCGCTCGCGGCGATCGTCGGTGGCGGCGGTATCGGCACGGTGTAGAGCGCGCCGAGGGCCGGGGAGGGCGCCGCGGCCACCTGGCTGCCGGCGACAAGATACGCGATGAGGATCGCGGGCAGCGCGGAGCGGGCTATGCGCACGCGAAAGCGAACGACCTCATAGCGTGAACGTTACCGGACGGGGCCGCCTTGTCGGTCAGCTCTGGCCGAGGATGTGCCCGAGCTCTCCCTTGATGAACGCGAGAAGGCTCGTGCTCGTCCAGCCGCCTCCCGCGCCGTCGCGGTCGATGTAGATCGTGCGTCCCACGGTCAGCCCGAGCTCGAGGCCCGGCAGATCCGCGATCGCGATGCGGATGTCGCTCAGGGAGGACAGCGGGATCCCCAGCTGCGCCGCCCAGTAGGCCTTGGCCTGATCGAGGAGCGGCGCGAGCTGCGCCTCCGTGGCCACGGGGTCGTGCGTCGTCGGGGCGGTGCTGGCGCTCTGCACGTTGCCCGTGGCCGAGAAGACCGGGTCGTTCGTCCGGATGCGCACGTTGTCGAAGGAGGACGACCCGCCCTTCGTGAAGAGGCCGAGCGAGCCGTCGACGATCGGCGCGTTGTACGCCCAGGTCGTCACGTACGCCCCGTTGAGCGTGACCGCGACCGACGTGGCCTTCAGCGACAGCGAGAGCGTGTAGTCCGTGGTCGCAAGGAGCGTCTTCGCGACCGTCTGCTCGATGACCAGGCCGCGCGTCGGGTCCTGGTGGCCGACGACCACGCGCTGCCCGGCCACGTCGATCGCGACGAACTTGTAGTCGTTCGCCGAGTACTGGTCGAACACGAGGCCGGCCATCTGCGCCGTCTTCGCCTGTGCCGTGAGCTCGATGTACGACTCCGGCTGCATCGGGTGCATGCCGAGGTCGATACCCTTCGTCGCCGCCGTCGCGCCCGCCGCCGGAGCGCCGCCGTACCGCAGGTCGGCCGACGTCGGCGCCCACGTGCCCGTCGTCGTCCCGGTGAGCAGGTTCGCGACGCCGTCGTTGAAGTCCTCGGTCGTGTCGAGCGTGATCTGCGGCGGCAGGACCTGGATCTTCACGTTGTCGAGCGTGCCGCGCGACTGGTCGGAGCCGAAGCCCAGGAGGCCCTTGTTCAGGCCCTGGTTCTCGCCCTCGACGACGCGCGGGCCGTAGAGGTACGAGAACGACTTGTTGCCGGCGTTGACGATGACGTTCGTGCCGTTCACCTGGATGAGCAGGTTGTAGGTGATGTCGGCCTTCGCCTGGAACGGCGTGGCGGCGTCCTGGATCCAGCCCGAGGCGTTGCGGTGCCCGACCAGGAGCTTGTTCGTCGAGATGTCGATGCCCGCGAACTTGAAGTCGGTCGGCGACCAGTAGTCGAAGATGACATACGAGTTCGCCTTCCAGCCGGCGGTCGGCTTCACCACGGTCACGTCCGCGGCGATCTCGTAGTAGATCGGCAGGTACGCATCGGCGTAGAACACGGCCGCCGCGTCGCCGGTCGTGCTCGTCGCCTCGACCGACAGCGCGCCGTTCGTCACGCTGAAGGCGCCGCTGTCGACCGCGAAGCCCTGCAGCGCGCCGTTGTTGAAGTCGGCCGACCGCACCACGTCGCGCGGGCCGCCCGGGATGTTGCCGGCCTGCGGGTCGGTCGGGCCACCGGTCTGCGTCTGCCACAGGCCGTGGTCGTGCTGCGTGATGAGCCCGAGCTCGCCGTCCGGCTCGCCGTTGCGCGCGGCGCTGTTGCCGGTCTCGGCGGTGCGCGTCGGGTCGGCGCCCTCGGACTTCGAGAGCGCGTACAGGAACTCGGGCAGCTGCGGCTCGACCTGGCGGCTCACCGTCCGGATGCCGAACGGCGCGAACGGCACGAGGTACGAGTTGAACTCACCCACCCAGTCGATGAGCCGGTCGCCGCCGGTGTTGCCCATGAGGATGTCCAGGCCGGCGCCACCGTACACGCGGTCCTCGTAGGTCGGGTGCGTGTCGGTCGTGTCGTTCAGCCAGCCGTTCGTGGTCAGGTCGTCGTCGGCGTTGGAGAGGTCGTTGCCGTATCCGGCCCAGATCGTGTCGTTGCCGGTGCCGCCGACCGTCCAGTCGTTCCCGAGGTCGCCGAAGATCACGTCGCCGCCGTCCGTGTGGACGGTCGCCAGCACCGCGCAGCCCTGGTTCGTCGGCTGGATGCAGCCGAGCGGGGTCACGCGGCCGTCGCTCGCGTCGAAGTTCAGGAAGTACTGGTTCTGCGTCGGCGCCGCGCCGGTCTTCCAGACGCTGCCGTCGGCGTTGAACAGGATCGCGCGGCGCGGGTCGTACTCGTCGTAGAGCAGGAACTCGCCGAGCCGCGTCGCGAGATGCCCGTTGGCGTGCCACGGGTTCGTGTCCGCGCCGAAGTGCAGGACGTCGCCCGGGTTGAACGGGTGGAAGAAGTCGGTCTGCACGAGGCCGACGGCGCAATTCACCTGCTGCTGGCAGGCGGTGCCGGTCCCGTACATCTGGATGTACGAGGTGACCAGGGCCTCGGCGCCGGAGATCGCGTCGTCGCCGCTCCCGCCGTGCAGGAAGTCGTTGTCCCAGCCGCCGTAGATGAGGTCGTCCGAGTTGTTCGCGTCGTACAGCGGCTGGTCTGCGCCGAGCGCGTTCGGCGTCGAGTTGAACGGCGTGAGGTCCGCGGCCTTCGCGAGGTCGCCGGCGACGTTGATCGTGGCGGTCTGGACCTGGCCGGGCGTGTAGATGAACTCGCTCAACACGTCGCCGTTCGAGAACTTCGCGTCCGGGTCGGTCGGCTGGAGCGCGAGCACGCCGTACAGGCGCTCGGCGAAGCACGTCCCCGCGCCGGGGCCGGTGCACGCCGCGCCCGCCGCGGTGATGCCGGTCGCGCTGTTGCGGCTCGTGAAGATGCGGCCGTCGTCGCCGAGGACGCCGTCCTGGCCGGTGCCGCCGGAGATCCAGTCGAAGCCCCAACCGCCGATGAGGTCGTCGTCACCGGTGTCGCCGAAGATGACGTCGTGGCCGACGCCGCTGTAGACGGTGTCGTCGCCGGACTCGGCGTGGATCTCGTCGCTGCCGCCGATGTCCACGGTCCACCGGTTGCGGCCGGGCGCGACCGCCAGGACCGCGCTGCAGTCGCCGGTGGTCTTCGCGCCGGAGCCGCTGCAGGCGCCGGTCGCCGCCAGGCCGAACAGGTCGGGACGGAAGTCCGGGCCGCCGATGGTGTAGTCGATGAGCGTGACGCCGCGCACGACGAGCTTCGTGCCGCCGTACGTGTCGTACTGGAAGGTGACGTACTTCGCGACCGGACCGACGTCCACGCCGCCGGTGCCCACGATGCGCACGATGCGGCCGTTGTCGCCGGCGATCGTGTCCGCGTCGCGTGAGTGCGCGTCGGCGGCGGTCGCCGGGAACGTGTCGGCGTCGCGACCGATGCGCGTGCCAGCTCCGCCGAAGATCAGGTCGCTGCCGTCCGGACGCTGGTCGGGCGTCGTCAGGCTGAAGAAGTCGGAGCTGCCGCCGATCAGGTCGTCCTGGCCGAGGCCACCGAAGAGCACGTCGTTCCCGCCGTTGCCCTCGACATAGTCCTCCCCGTCGGTGGCCGCCTCGTACGACGGGTAGACCACGAGGTCGCCGTTGCCCTGGCAGATCGGCGTGCCCGCGGTGCTCGTCGTGCAGGTCGCGGCAGCGCGCGACGCGCCCACACGACCGCCGAGCACGGCCGTATTCACCATGACGAGGTCGCTCGACAGATACGGGTGCGAGATGAAGTCGATCGAGCCGTCACCCTGGACGACGTCGTTGCCGAGCTGGCCGAAGATGAGGTCGTTGTTCGCGCCACCGGCGATGTAGTCGTTGCCGAAGCTGCCGACGCCGGTCAGGCCCGAATCCATCGAGAAGTTCTGGTACAGGTTGGTGACCTGGTACTCGGCCCACCACGGCACGTTCGCGTCCGGGCTGCGGTAGGCGCGCGCGACGCCATCGGTCAGGAGCTGGCCGCTGTTGTCGTAGCCGAGCGTCGCGTTGTTGTCGAGGTCGGTGCGGCTGTAGAGGCGCGTGCCCAGGAGCGTCTCGAACCGCAGGCTCGTGACGTCGTTGTCCCGCCAGGCGAGCGTGACGTTGTCGCCGAACACGAGGTCGTCCTGCGCGCCGCCGTCGATCGCGTCACCGCCCGTGCCGCCGATGAGGATGTCGCGGCCGGCGTTGCCGTAGATGAAGTCGGCCGCGCCGTTCTGCAAGTTGCGCGACTCGACGCCCCGCAGCGTCGCGATCGCGGTCGTCTGGATCCGCTGCAGGCCGGTCTGAGCGCGCGTCGTGTCGCGCGCGCCGAGCACGTTCTGGAGGACCTCGCCCTGGTCGCCGAAGATCACGTCGGCGTAGTCGTCCTGCGTCGCGAGCGGCGCGACCGCGCCCGGAGCGTCGCCGTAGAGCAGGTCGCGGCCGGCGACGAGCAGGTCGGCGTCCGGCTTCGGCGAGGTGTTGTTGTTCACGACGAAGAGCTCCCGCGTGATCACGTTCACGTTGAAGCCCGAGTCGCCGTAGATCAGGTCGGTGCCGCGCCCGCCGTAGATGCGGTCGCCGCCGGAGCCGCCGGCCAGGTGGTCACCGGTCTGGGTGCCGATGATCGTGTCGTTGCCCGGCCCGCCATACGCGGTGATGCCGACCGTCGGCAGCGCGCCTGCGGCCGAGGCCGAGAACGCGAGGTGCGCGTCGATCGTGTCGTTGCCGGCGTTCGCGTACGCGGTCGCGAGCGGGAAGACGAAGAACGGCGCGCCGTTGCCGGTGCGGTTCTGGACCGCGACGTTCCGCGTCGCCGTCCCGAGGAAGCTCGTGAACGCCGGGTTGATGAGGAACGTGAGCTGCATCATGTTCGCCGCGGTCGGCACGAGGCTCTTCGACGTCTTGCTCACCGTGCCGACGAGCACGCCGTTGATGGTGAGCTGCGCGCCGACGGCGAAGCCGGAGTCGACCCACACGCCGCCATCGCTGCGCGTGATCACGCCGGTCGCGCCGCCGCCCGTCGTCGAGACCGTCACCGGCACGCTCTCCTCGTGCGCGAACGGCTTCGGCCCGAAGATGCCGAGCGAGAGCACGTCGGTGCGGCCGGCGTACCACGTGCCGTCCTGCGACGTGTCGCCGTAGATGACCAGCGGTGAGGCCGGGCCGCCCGCGGCCGTCGTCGACGCGCCGCCGGTCACGATGAGCATGTCTCCGCCCATGCGGGCGGTGCTCGTCGGCACGCGGTCGTTCACCGCGACGACGCCGCTCACGCCGGTGCCGGTCATCGCCGCGCCACCGACGACGATCGCCGTGCCGTCGCCGTACGACGAGTTGTCGAAGCCGAGGATCAGGCGCGAGCCGTAGCCGGGCACGGTCACGTGCTGGCCGGCGGCGAAGCCGAGGCTCTGCCACGGCTGGCCATCGGTCCGGCGGACCATGTTGCCGATGAGGTCGAAGGTGCCCAGGACCGCGAGGTCGTCGTTCACGCGGACGGTCGCGGCCGCGGCGGCCTGCGTCGGCAGGGCGGCGCCCGCGGTCTGCGTGACGAACATCGTGCTGTTCGGGCCGAGACCCGACGGGCCGAAGCCGGTGATCGTGAACGAGCCGGCGATCGCACCGGTCGTGGTGATCTCCTGGCCGATCTTGAAGCCCTGCGTCGTCCAGTCGACGCCGTCGGCGCGCGTGATCGAGCCGGTCGACGAGCTCGCGAACGTGCCGTCGATCGTCAGCGCGGTGTCGCCGCCGCCGTGGACGGAGGTGAGGCCGCCGTGCGCCGCGGCGCGCGCGCAGTTCTCCGGGTGTCCCAGGTTCGCCGCGAGCGCGAGGCAGCTGGCGGTCGCGTTGTTGGCCAGCTCGACCGCCGGGACGAGCGTGCTCGTGACCGTGAACGTGTCGTTGCCCTGACCGAGGAAGAGGTTCAGGACCTCGATCGTCGACACGTTGCCGTCGGTCTGGAACAGACCCGTGGCCGGGTCGATCGAAATGGTGCCGTACGAGATGCCACCCGGGTAGAAGCCTGGCTCGCCGAACGGGCATGGACGGATGCCGCAGTAGGCGCGCAGGTCGAGCGCCTGCGTCATGTTCAGACCGGTGATCGCGGTCGAGGTCATCTCGCCCACGAGGTCCTCGTGGCTGCCGTCGGCGTAGACGTTGAGCGTGTCGATCATCTGCCACTCCGGCGGCTGCGCCGCGACCTGGAACGGCTCGGCGTTCCCCTCACCGGGCAGCAGGACCGCGTGCTTGATCGAACGGTCGGCCGTGGTCACGCCGCCCTCGACCGCGAGCGGACCGCGGATGCCCGAGAGCAGGTGCGCCTTCTTCGGGAAGGTCTTCAGGTCGCCGCGGCCGGGCTGCAGGTCGTACAGCGGGTCCGCGAGCAGCGGCACGGTCTGCTGCATGTACCAGTCGCCCGTGGTGAACGTGGCGGTCCGCGCGACCTGCATGACGTTCGCGGCTGAGCCGGCCGTGATCGTGCCGGTCGAGGGCAGCACGGTCGTCAGGCGCGCGAGGTCGAGCTTGCCCGAGCCGGCGACGGCGTCGGTGATGAACTCGATCTTGTACGTGCCGGCCAGGCCCGCGACCTGGATCAGCTGACCCTCGATGAAGCCGGAGTCGAGCCAGCTCTTGCCGTCGGTGCGCGTGAGCGTGCCGCCGCCCGCGTGGGCAGAGGTGTCCGCCGGGTCGGTCGCGGTGTAGGCGAGCGCGCCCGTGTAGATGCCGCGGTCGGAGAGGAGCGCGATGTCGCCCGTCGCGCTGCCCGTGCCGGGCGCGCTGTCGAGGGTCATCGACTTCCCGTCGAGCGAGATCGAGGCGATGCGGCGGTCGACCGTCGTGGCGCCGACGGTCACGCGGATCGTCTGACCGGCCGCGAAGCCGTCGTCGGCGAACGAGCCGAGATCGGCGCCCGCGCCGCGGGTCAGCGTCGCGCCGGACGTCAGGAGGTTGCCGGTGAAGAGCTGCGTCGCGCGCACGCCGCCGATCTGCGCGAGCGCCAAGGCGCTGGTGCAGGGCACCGCGCCCGGAGCGGAGCACACGTCGGTCTGGCCGTCGGTGATGACGGAGATGTTCACGTCGGCCGTCGGGGCCTTCGTGAGACGCATGGTGTACGAGTCGCCCGTGCCCGCGGTGCCGCAGGTCGAGCCGCACTGGACGAGGGTGCGCCCGCCGGACTCGAGCAGGAACACGCCGGGCGTCTCGTCGTCGATCGACGTCACGTCGACGCGCGTGCGGACCGGCAGGTCCGGGTAGCTCGCGAACGGCGGCCGCAGATAGTCCGTCGCGCTCGAGGCCGAGCCGAGGACCGTCATGGTCAGCGTCGTGCTGCGCGGGTCCTGGGCCACGAAGTCGTTGCGCGCGTTCAGGATCAGGCGGACCGGCGTGTTCCAGCTCGCCGCGTTGAAGGTCAGGTTGTAGGTCGTCCCGCCCACCGGGCACGTGGCGTCGGCGGCGGCGAAGCGCGCGTCGGCCGAGGTCACGCAGATGCGGTTGTCGGACGGCGTCACGCGCACGACGGTCGTCGTCCCGCCGCCCAGCGTGTCGGGCGTCGGCGCCTTCGCCAGCGTGACATCGACCTTGTCGCTCACGCCACAGCTGCCACCGCCGCAGGCCGTGGGCGCGCCCTCGAGCACGATGCTCGTGTTGTCCGGCACGTCCGCCGCGTCGCGCTGGGTCGCGACGATGCCGGCGAGGTCGTTGTCCTGCACGTTGACCTCGACGTTGCGGACCGTCGCGTGGTCGAAGGTCGCGTCGCGGCTGATCACCGACTCCGCGGAGATCACCACGCGGTCGCCCTCGGGCAGGCTGTCGTTCACCGCGAAGAGGTACACGTTCTGCGGCGTCGCGTAGTTGGCGGGCGTGAAGGTCAGGACGAGCGCGCGCGTCGGCACGTTCACGGCCGTATCGCCGTTCACCGTGATCGTGCGGCCGAAGGCCGACGGCGAGCCGGGCGTGCCGCCGGTCGCGATGACGAACGTGTCGCCCTTCGTCGGGCTGCCGAGCGACTGCTCCTCCTGCGGCGTCATCGTGCCCGACACCGTGACGTAGACGTTCTGCGTCGGCGCCGTGGCCAGGTGGATGTTGTAGCTGTCGAGCGCGCGCAGGCAGGTCACATCGGTCAGCGAGAAGCAGCCGCCCTCGCGCACCGCGCTGAAGCCGTCGGTCTCCTCGACCACGACCTGGCCCTGCGACGGCCGCGCCACCGAGAGGTCGATGCCGTCCGCGAGCAGGCCGTTGTAGATGGCGTCGGCCGACTTCACGAGGTGGTTGATCGTGCCGCTGGTGCCCTCGATGTTGCGCGAGACCACGTCGCCCGCGACGTCGCCGGCCACGTTGATCGTGTCGTTGCCGAGGCCGCCGATGACGCGCGTGAGCACGTTCGGCTGGGTCGACAGCACGTCGATGGTGTCGTCGCCCTCGAGCGCGTCGACCTCGAGGACCTCAACGTTCGCGTAGGTGACCGAGAGGCCGGCGCCATAGATGGCCTTGTAGGTGATCACGATGTGGTCGGCGTACTCGGTGCCGAGGATGACGACCTTGTCGAAGCCGTTGCCGCCGTCGATCGAGACGGGTGCGTTCACGTTGTACATGACCTGGTTGTTGCCGGCGCCGGTGCGGATGTCCGACTCGGCCGCGGTCGAGAAGCCGGAAGTCAGGCGCGGCATCGCGATCTGGTCCTCGGCCGAGATCCACTTGACCTGGCAGAACGGCGAGTTCACGTCGGTCGCGCAGATGCCGAGCGTGTTCGTGCGGGTGTCGTAGATCTCGGCCAGCGCAAACGCGCGGACCACGAAGAGGTCGTTGTCGTCCTCGCCCTCGAGGCGCAGCGTCGCCTGGTTCGAGTAGACGGTGAACTCGTCGTCGCCCGAGCCGCCCTTCGCGACGAGCGGCTGGCTCGCGCCCGCGGACAGCCAGCCACGGGTCGTGGCGACCGTCGTGAAGACGTCCTGCGCCGTCAGCGAGCCGCCGTTGGTGTTCCCGACCGGGTACGAGGCGCCGTCGCCGAGCGAGGCCAGCGAGTCGCGCTTTGTGCCGTAGATCTGGCCGATCTGGAACCGGTCGTTGTCGGCACCACCGTCGAGGGTCGTGATGGCGCTGTTGTCGTCAACGGCGAAGTAGTCGTTGCCGCCGAGGCCGTAGACCTTGAGGCGGCCATTGATCGCGGTGTCGTAGTTGACGCGCTCGACCGCGAACGCCGTCGTCGGCAGGGTCGTCGTGCCGCTCGGCGCGGCGACCGCCAGCGTCGTGTGGAGCAGCGCGACGAAGGCCGAGCGGTCGGCGAGCTCGTTCTGCGTGCTGTCCGGCGAGCCGATGTAGGACGTGCGGCGGAGCAGGAACAGGTCGTCGCCGTCGGTCGAGTTGGCCGGTGGCGCGAGACGGACGGCGGCGTCGCAGTCCTGGCCCGCGGCGATGGCCGCGCCGGTGTTCGTGTCGGCACCGCAGATCGTCAGGAAGTCGACGCCGTCGGCCGGGTGGCCGGTGTCGAGCACGTTGATGACGTAGTTGCGCGCGTCGCCGCGGCTGCCCGAGGTGTAGATGAAGTAGGTGTCGTTGGCTTCCTGGCCGTCGAGGGTCAGCGTGTGGCCCGCCGCGACGTTCATCGTCTGCAGCTGCTTCACGTAGAAGAAGTCGTCGCACGTGCGGCCGATCGCGCAGAGCGGCGCGGTCGAGGCGAAGGCCGGCGGCGGCGCGACGAACGGCGTCGGGGCGTTGCTGCCGTAGGCGCGCGTCCGCCCGCCGAGGAACGTCTTCTCAAAGTCGAACGTGTCGGCATCCGAGTTCCCGAAGATGCGCGTGTAGTTGCACGACCGCGCCGTGCCGACGGTGTCGATCGCGTCGGCGCACGGGACCGTGAGCGTGCCGGGCGTGATCGTGCCGTGCAGCGTCTGGATCGTGCCGTGGCCCGGGTCCAGGTCGCCGTAGTCGCCGAAGATGTCGATCCACTTGCCGGCGAGCACCTGCGTGTTGCCGGCGGCGTCGGCGATGGACGTCGCGATCGGCGCGGTGTTGCCCAGCGTGATGTTGTCGCCGACGCGCAGGAGGATCCAGCCGGCCGGCGCGTTGATGAGGCCGTGCGGGATGGTCCGTGGCGCGTTCTCGACGACCAGGATGGTGCCGGTCGGCTGCAGCAGGTTCAGGTCCTCGACCGGCGCGGCGGCGCTCTCACGAACTGTCAGCCGGATGTCGCCGCCGACGGCCTGCGCCAGGCGCAGGTTGAGCGCGCCGAGCGTCTCGGTGAGGTAGATGCTCGCGTCCGCCTCGGCGCCGACGATGCTCGTCGCGAGGTGGCCGGAGTCGATCTTGAGGTCGTTGCCGGTGGCGTCGGGCGTCAGCGTCGAGCCGGCGCCGACGCTGCCGCCGTTCGCGTCGAGCCAGACGTTGTTCGCGCGCACGTTGAAGAGGGAGCCGGCGCTGTTGTCGCCCAGGCCGCCAAGGCGCGCGTCGACGATCGATCCGGCGAGCGTCACCAGCGAGGTGTCGCCCTTGGTGTCGACGGTGTCGATCTTCATGTCGCCGGACGTCTCGGTGAGGAACACGCCGGGCGTCGTCGTGGCGAAGGTGTCGTACGCGCGCAGGACGCCGGGCGCGCCGCTGTTCAGCACGTCGACGTTGATCTCGAGGAAGTTGTCCGGCGTGCCGATGCCGCCCAGCGCCGCCGGCGAGGCGAACGCCGCGCACTGCGGGTCGGCGGCGGTGCGCGAGGCGAGCGCGCTCGGCTGCTTCACCGCGGCGCACAGCGTGATGTTCGTGCCGGTGACGTCGGCGTCGGCGCTCGGCGTCGGGTCGTTCAGCACGTCGATGATCCGTGCCGGCGCGTAGAGCAGGACGTCGTTCGCGGTCGACTTGATGCGGCCGACGCGGAAGTCACCGGAGTTCTCGTAGATCGTGATGAAGCCGTTCGTGAGGACGTCGATGCGCGACAGACCGACGCTCGAGCCCTCGAAGATGCCGCGCACGTTGGTGAACGGCGCGCTCGTCGCGGTGCGGACCGAGGTCACGATGATGCTGCCGTTGGTCGAGATGACGCCCGGAAGGGTGCGGTTCCCGAGCGTGTCGATCTGGCGGAAGTCGTACGTGCTCGTCACCTGTGCCTCGCTGCCGCCGATGCCGAAGCCGGGGTTGATGTCGCCGCCGCCCACGCCGTCGACCTCGAAGTGCGTGTAGCGCGTCACCGTGCCGGCCGGGTACTTCACGAGCACGCCCGACGAGCTGCCGGCGGCGCCGGGGTCGCTGATGCTCACCTGCAGCAGCAGGTCGGCGTCGTACTTCGTCGAGATGTCGTCGACCGTCACGGTGAAGGTGCCGCCGCCCGAGTCGCGGCGGTGCGCCTCCACGTCGAGCCAGGCCGCGCCGTTCGGCGTGTCGACGCTGAAGCGCGTGAACGGCGTGAGGGTGTGCAGCGCGAGCAGCGCCGAGGACGATGTCGTGAGCACGATCGGCGTGCTCGGCGTGCTCGTGTTCGCGAGCTTGATGCTGATGCCGTCGATCTGGACGAGCACGACGTAGTAGCCGCCGTCCGCCAGCTCGGCGAACGTGTCCGGGGCGTTGTAGCGGACGAGCTCGCCCGCGAAGAACTGCTGCTCGAAGCCGAGGTAGATCGCGTTCGTGATCGGCGAGACCCGGCCGGTGCGGAAGATGACGCCGCGCGGCACGCCGGTCGCGTCGACGACGTCGATGTTCAGGCGGTGCGTGGCGTCCTGGCCGACGTTGCCCTGGGCCACGTCGAGGCGGAGGATGTTGGTGCGCACGAGCGACGTGTGGCCGCCGACCACGACGTCGCGCGCGTTCGTCGACCGCACGTTCCCGCCGGTGTTCTCGATGAACGTGATGCCGATCGGGTTCTCGACCGTGCCGTTGAACAGGATGTTCGACGTCGACAGGTTGCGGATCTCGACGACCGTCGGCGCCTGGTCGCGGCGGATGTCGAAGCCGATCGTGACCGACGCGCCGCTCGGGTCG
>Ga0334722_10003510_pt1 | contig 16815 bp, 16 predicted proteins | sample C3_bottom_MG_FD_207210 | JGI IMG/M metagenome (GOLD analysis project Ga0334722, IMG submission 207210) | Sediment microbial communities from Yellowstone Lake, YNP, Wyoming, USA - C3_bottom | ecosystem: Environmental > Aquatic > Freshwater > Lake > Sediment | place: USA: Wyoming | collected...
ACGATCAAGGGCATCAAGTTCACCTATCTCGGTTATTACTTTTCCGACGCTTCCGGCTCCACGCAGCTCGTCACGTATACGGCTTCCAACGCGACGGCAAAATACCGGTCCGACATAACTGATTTTCTGAACGGGCTGGTCACGCAGTAGCCACGGGCGCCCAAGGGCGCGGCGCGGGCCTGCTGCATGCGGCGGCCCGGTCCGAACGATCGAACGAAAACGACCCCCGGCGGGGCATACCGCCGGGGGTCGTTGTGTCTACGGGCAGGTGATCAGGGAACGCCGCTATTTCGGCTGCTGCGCAGGCTGCTCTTTCTGCGGAGCGGCAGGAGCCGCCTGGACCGGCGGCACTGCCAGGGCGTTCGCCGGTGCGACCGAAGCCGGGGTCACGTCGCCGCCCTGGGGGGCCGCAGCTCCGGGCAGGGGTTCCGCCGGTTTGAACTTGTTCGGCGAGAAATTGGGATTGATCTCGTAGGCCCGGTCGAAGAACTCGATGGATTTTTGCCTGCTGTCCTCATCGCCCGCCTTGCTCTTCAGATAATAGGCGTAGCCGGCGTAGTAATAGGCCTCCGCTTCCACGTCGGGAGACGTGGCGGCCGCTTCTTCGAAGAGCTGGATGGCCTCATCGAACTTTTTCGCCTTGACGAGGCCGAGGCCCTTCTCCAGGCTGGCCGCTGCCGCTTTCGTATCGAACAACGGCTCATCGGCGGCCCGGACGGCCGGCGCGAAGGCGATCAACACCATGACCACGAGGATACCAGCGATCTTTGCCCGCATAACGTCCCCCTTGCGTGAATTGATACCGTAACCTTATCATGCCTCGGCAGGCGATGTCAATGCCCTAGGGGGGCGAAGATTCGTGCGGAACCATGGCCGGGTGGACGCTGAAGATGCGGACCCGGGCCCTGCCGCGCCGGTCCGATACGGTAATTATTTTGAAGAAGAGCGTTCCCGAACGTAATTCCGACCATAACCGGCCTGCGATCCGCCACTGTCCGTGCCCGGAGCCTTTCCCGCGTCATATCGGTCAGGCATTCGACAGAATTGTCGAATGCATATAAGCAGAAATTCCCTGCAAAAAGAACGGTAATTTCGAAAGCCCCGTTCGGGCCTCGACAATTATTTCCTCCTCCTTCTCTATCGCTCCCTTGCACATCCTGTTAACCTGCTGAAAAAACACGGCCTGGCGTTTTGGCACGGCGATTGTAATAGTACAGACAAGCAAGAACGAACACCGGTCCGGAAAAAGGACCATATGAACGGAGGGAACCATGTTTTTCAATACCGATACCTACAAGAACATCACTGCCGGGGAACTGAACGGCAGGATCGAACAAGGGGAGGACCTCTTTCTGCTTGATGTGCGTACCCGGGCGGAGCATGCGGCACAGGCCATCGACGGCTCCCATCTGATCCCGGTGCAGGAGCTTGCGCACCGCGCCGCCGAACTGCCGCGGGACAGGGAGATCGTGGTCTACTGCCGCGTCGGGAACAGGAGCGCATTCGCCGCGACCTACCTGGCCCGGCTGGGCTACAACGTGACGAACCTCGAGGGCGGCATCCTTGCCTGGAGCATGACGGAGCACGCCGCGTTCGCGGGGGTGGCATAGACATGCATACGCCGACCGATACGCTCAAGCAGGCGCTGATCATGACCGTGCTCGTACTGCTCCTGGTCGCGGTTGTGGCGATGACGGCGTATGCCGGCGAGCCGCTCTCGCTGGACCAGGCGGTCGAAACGGCGCTCAAGAACCATCCGAACCTCAAGGCCGCCGACGCGCAGGTGGATGCCGCACAGGCGAACGTCCTCAGGTCCCGGTCCGGCTTTTTGCCGAAGGTGTCGCTTTCCGAGACGTGGAGCAGAACGGACAATCCCCTGATGGTCCTCGGGACCAAGCTGAACCAGGCGAGCGTAGCGCCCGCGGATTTTAACCCGACAGTGATGAACGACCCCGACCCGATGTCGAACTACAACACGCGGCTCAGCGTGATGCAGCCGGTGTTCAACGGCGGCAAGGAGTACCTGGGCGTGACGCAGGCAAAGCTCGGCCGCGAGGCGGCGGTGCAGGACCGGAACCGCTCGCGGCAGGAGACTGTGTTCAATGTGGTGAAGGCCTATTACGGGCTGCTGCTCGCCCGGGAGTACCACAAGGTCGCGCTCCAGTCGCTCGAGACGAGCGCGGCCAACGTGAAGCTGGCCGACGCGCGGTATACCGCAGGCGCGGTGCTCCAGTCGGACCTGCTCCGCGCAAAGGTGCAGTATGCCGAAGTGAAAGAGATGGCCACGCGGTCAGAGAACGGCGTGAAGCTGGCCGCCGCGAACTTGAGCTTCGCCATGGGCGTTCCGCAGGACTCGGTGTTCGAGGTCGCGGGCGCCCTTGCGGCGCAAGAGATGAAGGAAGACCTGAACGGGACGATCACCGAAGCATTGTCCCTGAGGCCGGACCTCGTGTCCCTCGGGCTCAACCGGAAGAACGCCGAAGCGAACGTCAAGCAGGCGCGGACCGATTACGTGCCGAGCCTCAATCTCATGGGCCAGGTGGACTGGAACAGCGACCGGGTCGCCGGAAGCGACGCAAAGAGCTGGGCGGTCATGGCGGTGCTCCAGTGGAACCTCTTCGACGGCATGGTAACCACCTCCCGTGTCCGCGAGGCGGCTGCAAACTCCGGACGGATGCGGGCGCTCGACGAGCAGATGCGGTCGGGCGTGCAGCTGCAGGTGCGCCAGGCCTATTACGGCCTCGCCGCGTCCATCGACCGGATCGCCGCGACGTCGTCGTCGGTGCAGGAGGCGGAGGAAGGTTTCAGGATCGTGCAGAAGCGGTATGAGGCCGGGATGACCACGCTCGTCGATGTGCTGGGAGCCGAGAACGCGCTCATCCGTGCAAAGACGGGAGCGCTACAGGCGCTCTATGACAACAATGTCGCCGCAGCCGAACTGAAACTGGCGGCGGGAACGCTGTAACAACAAATTAAATATTCAGGATTCAACATTCAAAATAAAGGCGGGAAAAAATGAACAGCATGAACATAAAGGATACGATCACCGGTCTCGGCAGCAAGACGATCGCCGGGATATCGCTGGGCGCGGCTGTTGCGCTGCTTGCCGCAGGGTACGTGGTATTCAGCAAAAAGGAAGGCCATGCCGCGGCGCCGAAGTCCGCGGCGCCCCTTTCGGTCTCGGCCTATGTCGTGGAGCCGCGGACCATCGAGTCCGTCGCGACCGCTGCCGGAGCGTTGACCTCGCGGAACACCTCGGTGCTCTCGGGCAAGGTGATGGGCAAGGTCACCTACCTTGGTGTTCAGGAAGGCGATCACGTCTCGGCGGGAAAGCTCCTGATCAGGATCGAGAGCGGCGAGATCGCGGCCCAGACCTTCCAGGCGCAGGCTGCATACAATAACGCGAAGCTCCAGTACGACCGCATCAAGGGCCTCTATGATGCCAAGGCGTCGACGCAGGTGGAGATGGACCAGGCGACCCTGGGCCTCGAATCGGCGAAGGCGGGCCTGAACGCTGCAAAGTCCATGGAAAGCTACACGATCATCACGGCGCCCATCTCGGGCCAGATCATGGAGAAGCGGATCAACCTGGGCGAGATGGCGATGCCCGGCCAGCCGCTCTTGAAGATCGAGGACAATCTGAACCTGAGGCTGGAAGTGACCGTGCGGGAGCAGGACATCCTGCATATCCGGTCCGGCGCGACGGTGAATGTTCAGATCGACGCCCTGCCCGGGAAGGACATTGCCGGCAAGGTGGCCATGGTCGTCCCGGCTTCCGATGTTCGGACCCATTCGTTCGTCGTGAAGGTCGATGTACCTGCGGCCAAGGGGCTCATCACCGGCATGTACGGCAAGGCGTTCTTTCCCACGGGCAAGCGTGTGGCAATGATGGTCCCCAAGAGCGCGATCGTGGATATGTCGGGGATCAGCGGGGTCTACGTCGTCTCCGCTGACGGCAATGCCCTGTTCCAGATGGTCCAGCTCGGCGAAGCGATAGGAAATGACCTGGAAGTGGTCAGCGGCCTCAAGAAGGGCGACCGGGTCATCGCCGACAAGCACCTCGGCAGGATCGAGGGCAGCAAGGTCCTCGTGGCGGAGAAGCAGTGAATGAATTGCGGAATTCCGTAGGGGCAACCCTCGGTGGTTGCCCCGATCCTGGCGGCGATCGCCCTTAATCGGGCGGCCACGCAGGGCCGCCCCTACAGATTCATACCAATAGGATAAAAAATGAAACTCAATATCAGCGGCAAGATAACCCAATACTTCATCAACTCCCAGCTCACGGTGCTGCTCATGGCGGCAACGGCGATCCTGGGGCTGTTCGCGCTCACCTTCACGCCGCGCGAGGAGAACCCCCAGATCGTGGTCCCTGCGGCGAACGTCATGGTCATGATGCCCGGCGCGCGGGCGCAGGAGGTCGAGGAGCTGGTCAGCAAGCGGCTGGAGTCCAAGCTCTGGGAGATCCCCGGCGTCGAGGACGTCTATTCCGTATCGATGAACTCCCTTGCCGTGGTGACGGTGAAGTTCTACGTGGGGCAGGACAAGGAACGCTCCATGGTGAAGCTCTACGACAAGATCATGTCCAACATGGACTTCGCCCCTCCCGGAGCGTCCCAGCCGCTGGTGAAACCGATCGACGTGGACGACGTGCCGATCGTCGCCGTGACGTTCTCGCCCGCGCCGGGGACGAGCTATGACGACGCGCAGCTTCGGCTCGTGGCGGACCACGTGCTCGACGAGCTCCGGAAGGTGCCGGGCGTGGGAACGACCACGGTCATCGGCGGCCGGAGCAGGCAGGTGCGCGTCACGCTCGACCCGATGCGGATCGCGGGCTTCGGGCTCTCGCCGCTCCAGATCGCCCAGGCGATCAATGTTTCGAACGCGAACCTCATGTCCGGCGAACTGGAACAAGGGAACCGGAAGCTTTCGCTTGAGACCGGCGGGTTCTTCACCACAGCGGCCGACGTCAAGAACGCCGTGGTCGGCGTCGCGAACGGCAAGCCCGTGTACCTGGGCGACGTCGCGGACATTACCGACGGCTTCGAAGAGACCGCAACGCTCACGCGGATCGCTTTCGGGTCCGGCCTTGAGCACAAGGACGGGCACGGGACCGTCCAGGCGCCTCCCGCGCAGGCAGGCGAACGTCCTGCCGTGACCATTGCGCTGGCGAAGCGCCAGAAGCTGAACGCCGTGAAGATATCGGACCAGATCCTGGCCAGGCTCGACGAGCTCAAGAGGTCCCAGGTCCCTCCGGGCATCGAACTGACCGTGACCCGGAACGACGGGAAGACGGCAAACGACGCGGTGAACGAACTGGTGTTCCATCTCGTGGTCTCGATCATCGTCGTCATCATCCTGCTCTACTTCGCCCTCGGCTGGCGCGAGGCGGCCATCGTCGCCCTCGCCATCCCGCTTACGCTGTTCATTACGCTGGCCATCGGCATGCTGTTCGGCCAGACGATCAACCGGATCACGCTGTTCGCGCTCATCCTGTCCCTGGGCCTGCTGGTGGACGACGCCATCGTGGTGGTGGAGAACATCCATCGCCACTACCAGCTGGAGCAGCATTCTCGGCTGCAGGGGGCCATCCTGGCCGTGAACGAGATCGGCATGCCGACGATACTTGCTACCGTCACGGTTGTGCTGGCCTTCATGCCCATGGCATTTGTGACCGGCATGATGGGCTCGTACATGAAGCCCATCCCGTTCAACGTGCCCGTGGCGATGGTCACCTCGCTCTTTGTTGCGTTCATCGTGACGCCCTGGGCGAGCTACCGGCTTATGAAGGGGGACGGCCACAACGGCCCTGCCCAACCATTGGAAGAAACGAAGATCTACCAGGCCTACAAGAAGGTGCTCGGCCCGCTCCTCGAGAACGCCGGCAAGCGCAAGCTGTTCATGAGCATCATCATCGGCGTGTTCCTGGTCACCATGGCGTTCCCGGCGGTGCAGTGGGTGAAGTTCCGCATGCTGCCCAAAGCGAACAAGAACACCTTTCTGGTCTCCATCGACATGCCCGCGGGCACGGCACTGGAGAACACCGACCGCGTGGCCCGCGCCGTGGGCGACCACCTGCGGCGCATTCCCGAGGTCAAGGATTACGAGACCTACGTCGGTACGGGATCGGTGATGGATTTCAACGGGCTCCTCCGGGGCGGCGCGTTCCGTGAGGCGAGCCACTTCGCCGATATCCGCGTGAACCTGACGGACAAGGAAGAGCGGTCCCGGTCGAGCGAGAAACTGGTGCTTGCCCTGCGGCCGGACCTCGACAGGCTCGCGAACGAACAGGGCGCGAACATCAAGCTCGTCGAAGACCCGCCGGGGCCGCCGGTCCGCGCCACGGTCGTGGCGGAGATCACCGGCCCGGACTACAACAAACAGCGGGAGATCGCCGGCGAGATACGGGCGCTCTTCGCGAAGACCGCCGGGGTCGTGGACATCGACGACAGCGTGAAGGAGAAACAGGAAAAATATCAACTGATCGTGGACAAGGAGAAGGCGGCCCTTTCGGGCATCTCAACGGAGCAGATCGTCCAGACGATGCGCATGTCCGTTGCCGGCATGGCGGTCTCGACGCTGCACAAACCCGAGGCCAAGAACCCCATCGCCATCTTCCTGCGGCTCCCCAAGGGGCAGCGTGCGGGGCTGGCGGACCTGGACAAGGTGTTCGTGTCCGGGCCGCAGGGGAACCAGGTCCCGTTGTCCTCCCTCGTGAAGGTGGTTTCCTCGGAGATGGACAAGGCAGTGTACCACAAGAACCTCGAACCGGTGACCTATGTCTACGGCGAGATGGCGGACCGCAGCCAGGTCTACGCCGTGATCGACATGATGAAGCATCTCTGGAAACATCCGCTGCCTGCGGGATACAAGGTCAAATGGGACGGCGAGATGAAGCTCACGCTCGATGTCTTCCGCGACCTGGGCGCCGCGATGGGCGTCGCGCTCATCGCCATCTATCTCCTGCTGGTGGGCAGGTTCCGTTCCTTCACGATCCCCGTGGTCATCATGGCGGCCATCCCGCTCTCGATGATCGGGATCATGCCGGGCTTCGCGATGACTGGCGTGTACTTCAGTGCGACCTCCATGATCGGGGTGATCGCGCTGGCGGGCATCGTGGTGCGGAACTCGATCGTGCTGCTGGAGTTCATCCTGGACAAGAAGAACGAGGGCATGCCGCTTATCCAGGCGCTGCTCGAAGCAGGTGCGATCCGGACGCGGCCCATCGTGCTCACGGCCGCGGCGGCGATCCTCGGCTCCGCCGTGATCGTGACCGACCCGGTCTGGTCGGGTCTGGCGCTTGCGCTCATCTTCGGGATGCTGGCGTCAACGGCCCTGACCCTGGTGGTGATACCGCTCTTCTATTATATGGTAGAGAAGAAGCACTGGGAGACGATTTAAAACCGACGAGGGGACACGGAGACACGGCGATCTAAAAGCATTTTGACACGGAAAGATCGGATTGACGTCAGCTAAAGGCGGATTAAATCTAATATAAGACCCTCACCAAAACGGCGACGATCTTTACGTGAAAAATCCGAGTTTATCCGGTTCTCGTCAGATCTGATCCGTGGCAAAGGTTCTCTTGAGGATAAAGGAGGCAATCATGTCAGATACCTGCGTAAGCGTTTCGTGCAAGGAATGGATCAGCACGGTAACGATCGACAATCAGCCGAACAACTATCTGGACAAGGAGATGCTCGCTGACCTGAACAGGACCGTCAGCGAGGTCCACGGGTCGCAGGCGGACCTGCGGGTGGTGCTGTTCACGGCAAAGGGAAGGAACTTTTCCGCCGGCATCGACTACTCGGCGCTGGCCAGGATGACGAAGGAGGAGGCCGGGCATTTTGCCGAGGTGGGCTACAGCTTGCTGAAGCACATCGAAGCCCTGCCCGTGCCGGTCATTGCCGCGGTAAAAGGCGAGACCACCGGAGCGGGCCTGGGCCTGGCGCTGGCCGCCGACATCCGCATCGCGTCCTCCGACGCGGCCTTCTCCTTTCCCGAAGCACGCCTCGGCATCCCGCCGATCTTCGGCTCTTCCCAGCGGCTGTACAAGACCGTGGGAGTGGGACGTGCCAAGGAACTGCTGTTCACCGGCAGGACCGTGGACGCAGAGGAAGCGCTCAGGATCGGGCTCGTGAACAGGGTCGTGCCGGCCGATGCCCTCGACGATGAGGCCGAACGGCTCGCGGTCAGGATCGCGGGGAACAGCCTGAGCTCGCTGCGCGCCATCAAGATGCTGATCAATTACGGCTTGAACGAAGGATACGAGGTGGGGCTCAAGGAAGAGGTGACCGCCTTCAGCGAGGCGTTCAATCCCGATACGAAGCAGTGGGAGCGAAGGTAGCGCCGGGCAGCGTGCGGAAGGACGCCGCTGCGTACCGGACGGTGTGCTATACTATACAGGTAACGAACGGTGAATGGTCGCCGTACAAATCGAAGGGGGAACGGAAGATGGGAATAGGTGCATGGCATATCATGAAAGAAAAGGTGAGCGTGACGCCTGATGCGACAGCTCAGGATGTGGCAATGAAGATCATGTCATCGGGGCTCGCGGCAATGCCGGTCATCGATGCTGACCGGAAAGTGCTGGGCGTGGTGGCGGAGAACGCCATCCTGGACGCGATCCGGGACGAGCGTGACCTGGAGGGGATCCCTGCATCGACGATCATGGTGCCGGCGCCGATCGTTGCCGATGCGGACACGCCGCCCAAGGACCTCGTCGAGCTGCTGCTGAAGAGCTGCTGTTCGATCATCGTGGTGGTGAAGGATGACAAGTACGTGGGCGTGATCAGCAGGCACATGATGATCGATATCTTTACGTCCCCCAACTATCCGCGCTTCGCTGCGAAGGACCGGAAAGCGCCGTTCCAGTGCCTGTAAAACAACAAGCGCACGCGAAAGTCAGAAGCCCCATAAATATTATCGGAGGAGAGAATGTACGTTGCAGACAGCAAGACGTGGTATCTGGAACGGCTGATCAGGCTGGCAGCCGGGATATTCGTGCTCGGGAGCGTGCTTCTGGGCGTTCTGGTCCACCCCGGATTTTTCTATGCGACCGGCTTTGTGGGGCTGATGCTGACCATATTTGGCTTGACAGGTTTCTGCCCCCTGAGTATTATTCTGTACGCTTTCGGAGCACGGGAGCGGTGTGACTGCTGAAATATTCATATCCGTTATGTAGCCGCAGGCTTCAGCCTGCGTCAGGATGCACCCTGCAGGGTGCGGCTGCCAGAGAGCAGCGAAAAGGGGAGGTGTATCATGCCGTTCTACGAATATATGTGCGATGGCTGCGGTAAGGAATTCGTCCTGCTGCAGTCCATGACCGCGAAGGAAGAGGACACCGTCTGTCCCTATTGCAGCGCACAGAAAGCCAAAAAGCTTCTGTCCAAGTTCTCATCGCTCGGCTCGGGGGACCATTCGGTCTGCGGGATCGGGTCCCACGGCGGCGGTTGAGGCTCTTAGACGTCCGCAGTTCGCGGACCATGCGTGACAAAGCCCGGCGACCGGAAGGTCGGCGGGCTTTATTTTTCCCCCCTTCTATGGTACTCTCGCCTTGAGTTGGAATGACCGGATCCCATCGACAGGATCACAGGATAAGACAGGACTTCATGACCACTGGCGGCTGCGCCGCACACGGTTGGAAACTGGTGTTACGTTTAAGATCTGAGGCTGTGTTTATCAGTGCGTCCCGACAGGGTCGGGACCCGTGGTTATAAAGGGAATTAAAGAAGATCAGCGTTGCATGACATTTTTCTTTCGTTCAGGCTGGCCTCACGATCATGGCAGAGAACCCTTCAACCAAGACAGCCCCCGTCGCTGACCGCGAAAAGATCCATATGCCGCGGTACAAGGTGCTGCTGCACAACGACGACTCGAACAGCATGGAGCATGTGCTGAAAGCGCTCCAGCATGTCTTCCGGTTCGATATCCGGGAGTGCGAGCGGATCATGCTGGAGGCGCACCAGAACGGGGTCGCGCTCTGCACGGTGGAGCCGCTCGAACAGGCTGAGCACCATCGCGACCAGCTGCAGTCGTTCTCGCTCATCGCGACCATCGAGCCGGAATGATCCGGTCAGTGCGGAGTGCGGAATTTCGTAGGGGCAACCCTATGTGGTTGCCCTGATTCGGGCGGCCACGCAGGTCCGCCCCTGCAGATTCATCCATGCCTACCCATAGGATTCTACAAAAGGTGGCCGCAGGACTTCGGCGTGAGCTCAGTCGAACGCTTCAGACCGCGTGAAAAAAAGAAAGACACCCCCCAATGCAAAAAAGCAAGATCCTCATCACCTGCCCCAAAGGCATACCGCCGTTCCTGAAACAGGAATTGCTCGCCTTGAACTTTCCCGTCCTGTCCGAGGCTGTCGCCGGGGTCGAGACCGAAGGGACGCTCGATGACGCGCAGCGGCTGAACCTGCATCTTCGCACCGCACACCGGGTGCTGTGCGTCCTGAAGGAATTCTCGGCGAACGACGCGGACACGCTCTACCGGGAGCTGTCGCGCATCGCCTGGGAAGAGCTCATCGCTTCCGACGGGTACCTGTGCGTGACCTCGAGCGTCGAGACTGCCTCGATCAGGGACACGCGCTTCGCGAGCCTCAAGTGCAAGGACGCCATCGTCGACCGGATCAAGGACAAACGGGGGACCCGGCCCGATTCCGGCCCCGAACGCGGGCGCTCTGTGGTCCATCTCTATTGGAAGGACGACCACTGCATCATCTATCTCGACACGTCGGGGGAGTCGCTCTCCCGCCGCGGCTACCGGAAGATACCGCTCGCGGCGCCCATGCAGGAGACGCTGGCAGCCGCGGTGGTCCTTGCCACGGGCTGGCAGGGGCAGGGAAACTTCCTGAATCCCATGTGCGGCAGCGGGACCCTGGCCATCGAGGCCGCGCTTATCGTGCTGGACCGCGCGCCGGGCCTGCTCAGGAGCAACTTCGGCTTCATGCATATCACGGGGTACAATGAACCGTTATGGCAGGAACTGCGCGATGCGGCGCGGAAGTTGGCAAAGAAGGACCTTCCCGGAAGGATCATCGCCACGGACATCGATCCAGCAGCCATCGAGGCTGCGAAGAAGAACGCGGAAACGGCCGGTGTGGAGCACCTGATCGAGTTCGGCGTGTGCGATTATTCCGCGATGGAGGTCCCTGATGGCGGCGGCGTGGTGCTCATGAACCCGGAATACGGCGAACGGATGGGCGAGGTCGCGCAGCTCGAACCGGTCTATAAAGGCATCGGCGATCTTTTGAAGCAGAAGTGCGGGGGATACACGGGGTATGTGTTCACCGGAAGCCCGGCCCTGGCAAAGAAGGTGAGCCTTAAGCCGAAGCGGAGCATTCCGTTCTGGAACAGCGGGATCGAGTGCAGACTATTGGAATATGATCTTTATTCCGGCAGTAAGAAGGTAAAGAAGATAAAAGCGACTGACTAGATCTCTTCCCCGCGTCTCCGTGCCGGAAATGATCACGGTGGGCACTTGGCGCAGACGGATGTGAAGAGGGACGTGCTCAGGTACCGGTCGCCGCGGTCGGGCAGGATGACGACGACGGTGCCTTCCTTCAGACGCTTCGCCATCTCGAGGGCGCCCCAGACGGCCGCGCCGCTGCTCATGCCGACGAAGAGGCCTTCTTTGAGCGCCAGTTCACGGGTGGTGGTGAAGGCGGCGTCGTCGGCAACAGTGATCTTCTCGTCGGCGAACGACGGATCGTAGTTCTTCGGAACGATGGACTCCTTCATGTTCTTGAGCCCCTGGATCTTATGGCCCAGGTTGGGCTCCACACCGACGATGCGGATCTTCGGATCGAACTCCCGGAGCCGCCTGCCCGCGCCCATGAGCGTGCCGGTCGTGCCCATGCCCGCGACGAACACATTGAGACGACCGCCGGTCTGCTCGATGATCTCCGGCCCCGTGGTATCGTAGTGGGCGCGGACATTTGCCGGGTTGTCGAACTGGTTCGGCATGAAGTACTTGCCGGGATGGTTCGCATGCATCCGGCGGCAGACCTTGATGGCGCCGTCGGTGCCCTCGCATCCGGGCGAGAGGATCAGTTCCGCACCGAAGGCCTCGAGGACCTTGCGGCGTTCGAGGCTGACGCATTCGGGCATGGTCAGGATGACCCGGTAGCCGAGCGCGGCGCCGACCATGGCCAGGCCGATGCCCGTGTTGCCCGAGGTCGCCTCAAGGATCGTGTCGCCTTGCTTGAGCTGTCCGGTCCGTTCGGCGTCCCGCACCATGGCAAGGGCGATGCGGTCCTTCACGCTTCCTCCGGGATTGTTGCCCTCGAGCTTCGCCAGGACCGTCACCTGCCGGTTCTTATTGAGCGATTCGAGTTTGACGAGCGGCGTGTTGCCGATGCTGTCCAGCACTCCCATGATGGGTTCCTTTCCGGTGCAGAGCGTATTCCGGTGGTTATATCAGATTTCGGGAAATTTGAAAAGGGATTTCAGTCCACGTGAATAACGGAAGAACGACAACCATGATCTGCCGGCCGGGCTGCGGGGCATGCTGCATAGCGCCTTCCATCTCCTCGCCCATTCCCGGCATGCCGGAAGGGAAGCCCGCGGGAACGCGCTGTCCCCAGCTTTCCGCGGACCACCGGTGTGCTCTGTTCGGGACGCCGGAGCGGCCCGCGGTCTGCGCATCCTTTCCGGTGATGGCCGGGCATTGCGGGGCGGACCGGAACGAAGCGCTCGCGCGTCTCGACGAACTGGAACGGCTGACCGCGCATGCTTGCGGGGGAGACGACCGGACATGACCTCCTGGCGTTATCTCGACACCGGCCCGGCGCGGGGCGCTGAGAACATGGCGATGGACGAGAAACTGCTCGCCGATGCGGTGAAGGCGGGTGCGGTCCCCGTGCTGCGGTTCTACAGCTGGTCGCCCCCCGCGGTGTCCCTCGGCAGGTTCCAGGAGGAGGCTGCCTCCGTGAACGCCGCGGCCTGCCGGAGGCACGGGTTCGATATCGTCCGGCGCATCACCGGCGGCAGGGCCGTGCTCCACCGGTACGAGCTTACGTACAGCGTCATATCCCCGATCGACAATCGGCTCTTTCCCAACGATGTGCTCGGCACCTACAAGGTCATTGCTGCGGGACTCCTTGCGGGTTTTATCCATCTGGGCGTGCCCGCCGAGATGGTATCCCCCTCGGGAGACCGGGCGGATATGGTGCCGCGCGACCCCAAGGGTCCCTCCTGTTTTTCCTCGCCCTCATGGTACGAGATCCTGGTGCAGGGCAAAAAGATCGCAGGAAGCGCCCAGCGGCGTGTTGCCGGCGCGTTCCTCCAGCACGGTTCCATTCTTCTCGATTATGATCCCGGTCTGGAGTCCGAGGTCATCCCCGGAGGGGGGCGATCGACGGCCGTGACCTGCATACGGCAGGAGCTGGGCAGGGCGGTCGGGCTGGACGAAGCGAAGACTGCCTTCCTGTGGGGATTTTCTGAAGCACTGAATATTTCGATCTTACCTGAATGATCTTATCCAGAAGTTTTCCACAGCAAGAACGCTAATTAAACCATATAATTCAATAAGTTATAAGCATATTTCTAATGTTGTGGAAATCGGTAATAATCACCTATTCTGGAAACAAATAAATAAAGGAATCACTTTTTTAACTTGACTTTTTGAGAAGAAAACATTAAAATAATGACAATACAATATAAATTAGTTTTACCCTCGGTTCGAAACGGAGGGGCAAGGGAGGGCAAGGCCATGGCAGCGCATAATAATAAGGATAATTACATTCGTCCGTCGGTGGTCCCGCCGATCGGGTCGATGCTGGTCGCGGAGGAATACATCATTCCCCAGGACCTTGATTTCGCCCTGGAGCACCAGAAGCACAGCAAAGGGCTGATCGGGGAGATCCTCGTGCGCATCGGCGCGGTCGAACCGAAGAGGCTTGAAGAAGTTCTGACCATCCAGAAGAAGCTTTCCGACAGGTAGATAAGAACGCCCTTTCCCCGGTGCCGTACCCGGCCGCAGTTTCCGAGCATTACCGGCCAGGTACGGCCCTTCCTATTTCCGTATCACTCACCGCTCGTCGCGCATTGAAAATAGCCGCTGTCTGCGATAGAATGTTCCTGTGCATATGAGCCATTCCCACAGCTGTGTCGATCCCACCCGTGTGCATGTCCTCATGCAGGGTGAGGCCGGTCCCGGTCCTGTTGTTTACTGGATGAGCCGCGACCAGCGTGTCCGTGACAACTGGGCGCTGGTGTATGCCCAGGAACAGGCCCGGAGGATGCGGGCCCCGCTCGCGGTAGTATTCTGCCTCGCACCGAAGTTCCTCGGCGCGACCCTTCGCCAGTACTCATTCATGTTGAGCGGACTGGAAGAGGTCGAGCACGGCCTCGCCGTGAAGCACCTGCCGTTCTTCCTGCTCCGGGGAGAGCCCGGGAAGGTCCTTCCGTCATTTCTCAAAAAGCACGCCGTCAGCTTGCTGGTAACGGATTTCGATCCTCTGAAGATCAAACAAAAGTGGCAGAAGGCCGTCTGCCGCGCGATCGATGTCCCGTGCCACGAGGTCGACAGCCATAATATCGTTCCTTGCCGGGTCGCATCGCCCAAGGCAGAGTACGGCGCATACACGCTCCGGCCGAAGCTTCAAAAGCTGCTCCCGCTCTATCTCACCGACATCCCCGGTATCACGCGCCATTCTTATCGATGGACCGGAACAAAGCCGCTTATCGATTGGAGCGCTGTTCGCCGATCGCTGGCACTCGACGGCTCCGTCAGCACGGTTGACCGGATCACACCGGGCGAAAGCGCGGCGAACCGGATGCTCCGTCTGTTCGTTAAAAAGAAACTGGACCGGTATGCTGCGGACAGGAATGATCCGAACCTGGACGGCCAGTCAGGTTTGTCGCCGTATCTTCATTTCGGCCAGCTCGCTGCCCAGCGCGCCGCACTCGAGGTCATGCAGGCCAGCGTCAACGAAACGTCGCGCGAGGCGTTCCTTGAAGAGCTTATCGTCCGCCGGGAGCTGTCGGACAATTTCTGCTTCCACAACAAGGACTACGATTCGCCGCGATGCTTCCCTCCCTGGGCGCAGAGGACGCTCGGCATTCACGGCAAGGACAGGCGGGAGTATCTCTATACGCTTCGGACGCTTGAGGAGGGCAGGACCCACGACGACCTCTGGAACGCCGCCCAGCTGGCGATGGTAAAGCGGGGGACCATGCACGGTTATCTCAGGATGTACTGGGCCAAGAAGATCCTGGAGTGGACACGTTCACCCAAGGCCGCCATGAAGATCGCGATCCATCTGAACGACAGATATCAGCTTGACGGCCGGGACCCCAACGGTTACGCGGGGATCGCCTGGAGCATCGGCGGCGTGCATGACCGGCCCTGGGGAGAACGGAAGATCTTCGGCATGGTGCGGTACATGAACTACAACGGATGCAAGTCGAAGTTCGACGTGAAGGGGTATGTGAAGAAGGTGAATCAGGAATAAACCATTGTATGCTGAAGAAATAAATCAGTATTCAGATAAGGCGGATAATAAGATCAAAGAAAAGGCATGTCTCGCAGAGCCGCAGAGTTCGCGGAGGAGATCATACCCTTTAAGTCATGTCATAATGTGAATCCAGGAGCAAGCGCATTCCTCGTAGCTTGCTGTAGGGAGCTTCAATATTTTTTTAGTCTTTCTCTGCGAGCTCTGCGGCTCTGCGAGAAAACATCCGGCCTTCGGTTTTCCTCTTTTGTCTGTTGCCATTGTTTATGCAGCTGTCAGCAGTTCTCTGCTGAAATTCGCAGGATCGTCGGCGGTTCACAAACTACAGCAAGCTCGCGTCCGTCGCGGGGATGGAGAAAGCTCAGCTCGGCGGCATGGAGGTGGTAGCCCGGGTCGCCGGGAAGCGAGCGCGAATCCGGGAAGGGCAGGCCGCCCGGGCCATACAGCGGATCGCCTACCAGCGGATGTCCCGCAGAAGCCAGGTGTATCCGTATCTGGTGGGGCCTGCCGGTCTCGATGCGCACGTCGCACAGGAAAGAATCAGCGCGGCGTTCGATGATGGTCACTCGGGACAGGGCGGTCTTTCCCTTCGTATCTGCAGCATGGATCGTACCGAGCAAAGGGTGCGGCACCGGGCCGATGGGTGTCGTGATCGTCATCTCGTCCAGAGCGGGGCTTCCCTTGGCAAGCGCGCGGTACCGCTTGCCGACCGTGTTCGCCGACCACTGCCGCATCAATGCCGTGCGTGCGGTCTGGTTCCGGGAGCACAGCACCAGGCCTGAGGTCCACCTCCCCAGGCGATGGAGCGGGGCGGCATCGGGGGCATGGGCACGGACGAGATACAGCAGCGTCGACTGAAGGAAATTCGCTCCGGGCAGGGTCGGCAAGCCCGCCGGTTTTGATACTGCAAGTATGTCCTCATCTTCATACAGGATGGAAAAAGACAGGGGCGCTTCGGGCTCGACCCACGGCGGACGCATCCAGACAAGTTCGCATCCGTTGTGCAACAGCATTTCGGCATGCGTGGGTTTGGAATCGATGAGCACGAGACCGGACGCGATGCGCTCCGTCCATTCTTCCGGGGCGGAGTGATGATAGCGCCTGGTGAGATAGTCCAGCAGCGTCTGACCGTCAGTATCGGGGCCGATCCGTTCACAGTACTCGCAGCCTTCGTTTATGGGCGTTTGCAATTTCAAACTCATCGGGAAACATTCCTTTGCGGTCAGTTGAAGCTACCTGCTTGCGGTTGGGGTATATCGTATGCCAATCACCGCTGCCGCGTCGCCAAGTCGTTTATCGAACGTCCAGAGCGGAACATGCGATAGAAGCGATGATGCCAGCAGATGAACATCAATGTATCCCA
>Ga0334722_10003511_pt1 | contig 16815 bp, 17 predicted proteins | sample C3_bottom_MG_FD_207210 | JGI IMG/M metagenome (GOLD analysis project Ga0334722, IMG submission 207210) | Sediment microbial communities from Yellowstone Lake, YNP, Wyoming, USA - C3_bottom | ecosystem: Environmental > Aquatic > Freshwater > Lake > Sediment | place: USA: Wyoming | collected...
AGGGGGGGGACTTCCGCTCCCGCGAGTCGAACGTCTATCGCCTCGCACAGGTCAGCAACGCGATCATCGACCAGGCCGTCGCCCAAGGGGTGCCGTTCGCCCGCGACTACGCCGGCTACCTCGACAACCGCTCCTTCGGCGGCGCGCAGGTCTCGCGCACCTTCTTCGCCCGGGGCCAGACCGGCCAGCAGCTGCTGCTGGGCGCCTACCAGGCGCTGATGCGCCAGGCCGGCGCCGGCACCGTGCGGCTGCACCCGCGCACCGAGATGCTCGACCTGGTGGTCATCGACGGTGTCGCCCGCGGCATCAGCGTGCGCGACCTGATCTCCGGGAAGATCGAGTCGCACGCGGCCGACGCCGTCTGCCTCGCGACCGGCGGCTACGCGAACGTCTTCTTCCTCTCGACCAACGCGCAGGGGTGCAACGTCACCGCCGCGTGGCGCGCCTGCAAGCGCGGCGCGCACTTCGCCAACCCCTGCTACACGCAGATCCACCCGACGTGCATCCCGGCCGCCGGAGAGCACCAGTCCAAGCTGACGCTGATGTCCGAGTCGCTGCGCAACGACGGACGGGTCTGGGTACCCAAGCGCGCCGGCGACAATCGCGCGCCGGGGGCGATCTCGGAGGCCGACCGCGACTACCTGCTCGAGCGCAAGTACCCGAGCTACGGGAACCTCGCGCCGCGCGACATCTCCTCGCGCGCGGCCAAGGAGGTCTGCGACGAGGGGCGCGGCGTCGGCCCCGGCGGGCGCGGCGTGTACCTCGACTTCGCCGCCGCCATCGGGCGGCTCGGCGTCGCCGCGATCAAGGGGCGCTACGGCAACCTCTTCGAGATGTACGAGCGCATCACCGGTGAGGACGGTTACCAGGTGCCGATGCGCATCTACCCGGCGCCGCACTACACGATGGGCGGGCTTTGGGTCGACTACCACCTCGAGAGCACGATTCCCGGGCTCTTCGTGCTGGGGGAGGCGAACTTCTCCGATCACGGCGCCAACCGACTCGGTGCGAGCGCGTTGATGCAGGGGCTCGCGGACGGCTACTTCGTGATTCCGTACACCATCGGCAATCACCTCGCCCGAACCAGGCCCGGCGCGGTTGCGGTCGATCACCCGGCGTTCGCCGAGTCGCGCGAGCAGGTCGAAGCGACGACCAGGCGGCTGCTCGGCATCAACGGGCGGCGCACGATCACCGATTTCCACCGGGCGCTCGGGAAGATCATGTGGGAGAACGTCGGCATGGCGCGCAGCGCGGCCAGTTGCGCAGACGCGCTGGCCAGGATTCCGGCGCTGCGGGCGGAGTTCTGGGAGAACGTGCGCGTCGCCGGCAGCGGCGCGACGCTCAACCGCGAGCTGGAACGGGCGGGTCGCGTGGCGGATTTTCTCGAGTTCGCCGAGGTCATGGCGCGAGACGCGCTCTACCGCGACGAGTCCTGCGGCGGGCACTTCCGCACCGAGCACCAGCTTCCCGACGGGGAGGCGAAGCGCGACGATGCGCGCTTCTGCCACGTGGCGGCCTGGGAGTACCGCGGCCCGGACCGGGAGGCGCAGGTGCACGTGGAGCCGCTGCATTTCGAGACCCTGCCGCTGGCAGTGAGGAACTACGCGTGAAGCTGACCCTGTTCATCTGGCGGCAGAGCGGCCCGGCCGCCGCCGGCAAGCTCGTGCGCTACGAGGTCCCCGGCGTCTCCCCCGAGATGTCGTTCCTGGAGATGCTCGACGTGTTGAACGACGAACTGGTGCTGCGCGGCGAGGAGCCGGTGGCCTTCGACCACGACTGCCGCGAGGGGATCTGCGGCGCCTGCTCGCAGGTGATCAACGGGCAACCACACGGCCCGCGCGAGCGCACGACGATCTGCCAGCTGCACATGCGCACTTTCAAGGATGGCGACACCATCTATATCGAGCCCTTCCGGGCGCGGGCGTTTCCGGTGATCCGCGACCTGGTGGTCGACCGCTCGGCCCTCGACGCGCTGATTCGCGCCGGCGGCTACATTTCGGCGCACACCGGCGGGGTTCCCGACGCCAACAGCGTGCTGATCCCGCGCCTGGACGCCGAGGAGGCGATGGACGCGGCCGAGTGCATCGGCTGCGGCGCCTGCGTCGCGGCCTGCCCGAACGGCGCCGCGATGCTCGTGGCCGCCGGCAAGATCGCACACCTGGCGGCGCTGCCGCAGGGGCGCGTCGAGGCGGCGCGGCGCGTCTGCGCGATGACCGACGAGATGCTCCGCCAGGGGTTCGGCCACTGCAGCAACCACTACGAGTGCGAGGCGGCCTGCCCCAAGGGGATCAAGGCGCGCTTCATCGCAAAGCTCAACCGCGAGTTCGTCAAGGCCCTGGCCCAGGGTGAAAGGAGACCGGCATGAAGCGTAGGTTGGTACTCTTCGCCTCCACGCTGCTCGTTGCGTTCGCCGCGGTTTCGGCGCTGGCCAAGGACATCGAGCTGGCGATCCCGCTGCCGCTGACCGGCTCGAACGCCAAGTTCGGCGAGATCCAGAAGAAGTCCTACGAGATCGCCGCGGAGGAGATCAACGCCGCCGGCGGGATCAAGGGCGCCAAGCTCGTGCTCTCGTTCGAGGACTCGCAGGGCAAGCCCGAGGTCGCGCGCTCGATCGTCGAGAAGCTGATCGACGTCAAGAAGCAACCGATCATCATCGGCGAGTACTCCTCGGCCTGCGCCAAGGCCGTGGCCGCGGTCGCCGAAGAGCGCAGGACCCCGTACCTCGTGGTGGCCAGCGCCGCCGACGACATCACGCAGAAGAACTACCGGTACGTCTACCGGATGAACCCGACGAGCGCCTACTACGACACTGGCCTGCTGGCGTTCCTCAATGAGGTCGTCAAGCCCAAGAGCGTGGCGATCCTCTACGAGAGCTCCGACTTCGGCACCGCCGGCGCCGACAACATGGAGAAGCAGGCGAAGAAGATGGGCTGGGAGGTCGTGCTCAAGGAGAAGTACGAGAAGGGCGCCGTCGACTTCAAGCCGGTGCTCTCCCAGCTCAAGTCCAAGAGCCCGGAGATGATCTACATGGTCTCCTACGTGATGGACGCATCCTTGCTGATGAAGCAGATCAAGGAGCTGCGCATCGACGCGAAGCTCTTCGCCGGCGGCGCGGCCGGCTTCGACATCCCGAACTTCGTCGACAACGCCAAGGACGCCGCCGAGTTCGTCGTGACGGCTACCCTCTGGAGCCCGCAGGTCAGCTACAAGGGCGCCAAGGCCTTCGCCGAGAAGTTCAAGTCCCAGGACAAGGACAAGGACTACCCCTCGTACCACGGCGCCGCAGCGTACAGCGCGCTCTTCGTCTTCAAGGCCGCGGCCGAGAAGGCCAAGGACCTCTCCGCCGAGTCGCTGCGCGAGGCGCTGAAGGGCGTCGACATCGAGACCGCCTACGGGCCGGTGAAGTTCGAGGACAAGGACGGGTACCAGAACCAGAACTTCATGGAGACGCTCGTGCGCCAGGTGATCAACCAGCAGCACGAGACGATCTGGCCGAAGAAGGTGGCGAGCAAGGCCTGGGTCTACCCGATTCCGAAGTGGCGCGACCGCAAGTAACGCAAAGGGGACAGATTTGAAATCTGTCCCCGGACGAGGCGGACGAAGACAATGCCCAAGCTCGAGGTGTTCCTCCAGACCCTGATCCAGGGGTTCCTGCTGGGGGGGCTCTACGCCCTGATCGGCCTGGGCATGGCGCTGATCATGGGCGTGATGAAGATCATCAACCTCGCCCACGGGCAGCTGATGATGGTCGCGATGTACATGGCCTTCTGGCTCTTCACGCTCGGCCGCGTCGACCCCTACCTCTCGGTGGTCCTCGTCGTGCCGGCGATGTTCCTGCTCGGCGTCGGGATCCAGAAGTTCCTCGTCAACCCGCTGCAGCGCGTCGACTCGATCATGCCGCAGAACCAGATCATCCTCACGGTGGGGATCGGCATGGTGCTGACGAACCTGGCGACGCTCTTCTTCTCCGGGGACTACCGCTCTACGCCGGTGAGCTATGCGACCAAGGCCTGGTACCTCTCGGACCTCTGGAAGGGGTCGCCGATCGAGCTGTCGGTATCTTACAAGGAGCTGGTCTCGTTCCTGGTCGCGGCGGCGATCACGCTGGCCCTCTGGTTCTTCCTGCAGAAGACCGACACCGGCAAGTCGATCCGCGCCACGGCGCAGGACCGCGACGCCGCGCTGCTGATGGGCGTGAACGTCGAGCGGATGCGGGTGGTGACCTTCGGCATCGGCACCGCGTTGGTCGGCGCCGCGGGGTGCCTCTTCATCCCGGCGTACTATCTCTTCCCGGACCTCGGCGGGCAGTTCACGACCATCGCGTTCGTCGTGACGATCATCGGCGGGCTCGGCTCGACCACCGGGGCGATCTTTGGCGGTCTGATCCTGGCGATCTTCGAGTCGTTCACGGCGACCTACGTCGGCATGGGCTGGGCGACGGTCGGGCGCTTCGTGATCTTCGTCGCGGTGCTGATCTTCCTGCCCGGCGGCGTCTCCTCGCTGATCCGCAGCAAGAAGCTGGGGAAGTAGGCGATGCCGCGCTGGACGCCCCTCGCCGTCGCCGCGCTGCTGGCGCTCGTGCCGCTGCTGCCGCTCTCCTCCTACCTGATGCACATCTTCATCCTGGTCATCATGTGGGCGATCATCGGCATGGCCTGGAACCTGCTCGGCGGGTACACGGGGCTCGTCTCCTTCGGCCACGCGGCGTTCTTCGGCCTCGGGGCCTACAGCGCCGGCGTCGTGTACCAGCGCCTCGGCTGGTCGGGGTGGTGGGGGCTGCCGGTCGCGGTCGTCGTGGTCGCGCTCTTCTCGCTCGTGATGGGCATTGTCGTACTGCGGCTGCGCGGCCCGTACTTCAACCTCTCCACGCTGGCCATCGGCGAGGTGCTGCGCGTCACGGCGCAGAACCTCGACAAGCTGACCCAGGGTGACCTGGGAATTCTCCTCAAGCACCGCTCGTGGACCGACAAGCAGAACTTCTACTGGGTGATCCTGCTGTTGGCGCTCGGGACCTTCTACGCGATCAAGGCCCTGGTCGGGTCGCGCCTCGGCTATTACTTTGTCGCCATCCGCGAGGACCAGGACGCCGCCGAGTCGCTCGGCATCGACACGACGCTCTACAAGACGATCGCGCTCACCGTCAGCGGCGTGCTGACCGGGCTGGCCGGCGCCTTCTACTTCAACTACATGGGCTACATCGACCCGAAGGTGGTCTTCGACCTGCCGGGGATTTCGATCCTCGCGATCATGATCGTCATGGTCGGCGGGGCCGCGACGCAGACCGGCCCCCTGGTCGGGTCGCTGATCATGGTGCTGCTGGCCGAGTGGGTGCGCTCGATCCCGAAGCTCGGCGCGGCGCACATGAGCGTCTTCGGCGTGCTGCTGATCCTGATCATCATCTTCCTCCCCAACGGGCTGGTCGGCGACTTCGGGAAGATCCGCCGGCTCTTCGCCGGGAAGAAGGCGTCATGACGGCGCTGCTGGACGTGCGCGGGGTCTCGCGGTTCTTCGGCGGGCTGGCGGCGCTCTCCGACGTCAGCTTCACCGTGGAGAAAGGGGAGATCCTCGGCCTGATCGGCCCCAACGGCGCCGGCAAGACGACGATGTTCAACGTCGTCAACGGCTTCTACCGCCCCTCGCAGGGTGAGGTCTTCTTCAAGGGGCAGCGGATCTCCGGCCTCAAACCGCACCAGATCTGCCAGCGCGGGCTGGCGCGCACCTTCCAGGTCGTCAAGCCGCTGCAACGCATGAGCACCCTCGACAACGTGGTCGCCTCCGCATTCCTGCGCTCCAAGACCAAAGCCGCGGCGCTGAAGAAAGCCGAGGAGATCCTGAGGTTCACCGGCCTCTGGGAGGAGCGGGACATGATCTCCCGGGGGCTGCCGCTGGGCAGCCGCAAGCGGCTCGAGATCGCCCGCGCGCTGGCGACCGAGCCGGACCTGCTGCTGCTGGACGAGGCCTGTGCGGGGCTCAACCCCACCGAACTCGAGGAGTCGATCGAGATCATCCGCAAGATCAAGGAGCGCGGGATCACGATCATGATCATCGAGCACCACATGAAGGTGATCATGGCGATCTCCGACCGCATCGTCGTGCTCACCTACGGGCAGAAGCTCGCCGAGGGGACCCCGGAGCAGATCCGCGGCAACGCCCAGGTCGTCAAGGCCTATCTCGGGGACGGCGATGAAGACTGACCCGGCCGGCGCCCCGGTCGCCCCGATCCTCGAGGTCCGCGGCATCGATGTCTTCTACGGCGACGTGCAGGTGCTCTGGGACCTCTCGTTCTCGGTCGGCAGGGGAGAGATCGTCGCGCTGATCGGCGCCAACGGGGCCGGCAAGTCCACGACGCTCAAGAGCGTATCCGGCATTCTCAAGCCGCGGCGCGGCGACATCGTCTACCAGGGGGCGCCGCTGGCCGCGCGCGCGGCCTGGGACCTGGTCGAGATCGGGATTGCGCACGTTCCGGAGGCGCGGCGGCTCTTCGTCGAGATGACCGTCGAGGAGAACCTCGACATGGGCGCGCTGCGCGGCCCGGCGAAGCAGAAGCGCGCGCAGACCAAGGAGCAGGTCTTCACGATCTTCCCGCGCCTGCAGGAGCGCCGCCGCCAGTTGGCGGGCACGCTCTCCGGCGGGGAGCAGCAGATGGCCGCGATCGGCCGCGGGCTGATGAGCCTGCCGGCGCTGATCATGTTCGACGAGCCCTCGCTCGGGCTGGCGCCGATCCTGGTGCAGGAGATCTTCAACGTCGTGCGGCGCATCCGCGACGAGGGGACGACGGTGCTGATCGTCGAGCAGAACGTGCGCCAGACGCTCGCCATCGCCGATCGCGCCTACGTCCTGGAGACCGGAAAAGTCCAAATGCAGGGCGCCGGCAAAGAGTTATTAAACGACCCACACGTCAAAGCGGCGTATCTCGGTTTGTAGGAGGGTGAGGCCATGTTCGTTGCGGATTGGATGACAAAGCAGGTGGTGACCGTCGTGCCCGACGACAGCGTCTCGCACGCCCTGCGTGCGATGCGGGAGAAGGGGTTCAAGCACCTGCCGGTCGTGCGCGACGGTGCGGTGCTCGGCGTGATCTCCGACCGGGACATCAAGGACTTCAGCCCGTCGCCGGCGACCGGTCTGGACATCCACGAGATCAACTACCTGCTCGCGAAGGCGAAGGTGAAGGACGCGATGGCCAAGCGCCTCGTGACCACCACCGCGGACACGCCGGTGGAGCAGGCGGCGCTGGTGCTCTTCGAGAAGAACATCGGCTGCCTGCCGGTGGTCGACGGCGACGTGCTCGTCGGCATCCTCACCGACCGCGACGTCTTCCGTGCGCTCGTCGACATCACCGGGGTGCGCCACGGCGGGCACCGCATCTGCGTCACCATTGCGGACGCCCCGGGGACGATCCGCGCGGTCGCTGACATCGTGCGCCGCCACGGCTTCGGCCTGCGCGGCATCCTCACCTCCTACGAGGGGATGCCCAAGGGCTTCCGGCAGCTGGTGATCCGCACCGACGTCGCGGGGGATGTCAACGCGTTGCAGGTCGATCTGAAGGCCGCGTATCCTGCGGTCACCATCAACCTGCAAGGTACGACGACCGCGTAACGGGCGGGCTGATCACCAAGGCTCAGCTGCACGCAGATGGGCCTTCTTCGTCGGCCTGCTCCGGTGTAAGATGCTCTCCATGCGCGTCGTCATAGTCGGAGCCGTCGCTCTCGGGCCGAAGGTCGCCTGCCGCCTGCGCCGGCTGCTTGCGGACGCCGAGATCACGGTCGTCGACCAGGATCGCTTCATCTCCTACGGCGGGTGCGGCATCCCGTACTACCTCGCCGACGAGGTCCCCGACGAGAACCAGCTGATGTCCACGAGCTTCCACGCGGTGCGCGACGTGCGCTTCTTTCGCGAGGCCAAGGGCGTGACGGTGCTGCCGCGCACGCGCGCCGTGGCGATCGACCGGGAGCGGCGTATCGTCGCGGTCGAGGACCTGGAGAGCGGCGCCCGCTCCGAACTGCCCTACGACCGGCTCGTGCTCGCCACCGGGAGCGTCAGTTCCGTGCCGCCCGTGCCGGGGCGCGAGCTGGCGAACGTCTTTTTCGTCCACAACCTTCAGAACGCCCTCGATTTGAAAAAGGCGCTGATCACCGAGGAGATCGGGCACGCTGTGGTCGTCGGCGGCGGGGCGATCGGCCTCGAGGTGACCGAGGCGCTTGCGGACACCTGGAACCTGAAGACCACCGTTGTCGAGCGCCTCGGCCACCTGCTGCCGCAGCTCTTCGACGCCAATGTCGCCGCGATCGCGGAGGCGACGCTACGCGCCAAAGGCGTCGCGGTTCACACCGGCGAGTCGCTGCTGCGGCTCGAGGGGGAGGGGGGGAAGGTGACCCGGGTCGTCACGGACCGCCGGACCCTCCCGGCCGAACTGGTGGTGATCGCCACCGGGGTGCGCCCGAACGCGGCGCTGGCCCGCGCCGCCGGCCTCGCCGTCGGGCCGCTCGGCGGCATCACCGTGAACGAGCAGCTGCAGACCTCCGACCCGGCGATCTACGCCGGTGGCGATTGCGTCGAGATGACCTCGCTGGTGACCGGCAAGCCGGTCTTCGCCCCGCTCGGCTCGCTCGCGAACCGCGAGGGGCGCGTGATCGCCGATCACATCGCCGGAAAACCGGTGCGCTTCGACGGGGTCGTCGGGAGCTTCATCGTCAAGATCTTCGACAGCGCCCTCGCGGCCGCCGGCGTGACCCAGGAGCAGGCGGTCGCGGCCGGCTTCGACGCCGTGCGCGTCCTCGTGGTCGGCTACGACCGGGCGCACTTCATGCCAGGGAAGGCGATCCTCGTGCTGCAGCTGATCGTCGATCGCGCCACCCGGCGCGTCCTCGGCTTCCAGGCGGCGGGTCCGGCGAACGACGCCGTCCTGGCCCGGGTCAACGCCGTGGCGGCGCTGCTCAAGCACGCGCCGACGGTCGAGGAGATCGGGCAGCTGGAGCTGGCCTATTCGCCGCCGTTCGCCTCGGCGATGGACACGCTCAACGCGCTGGGGAACACGGCGGGGAACCTGCTCGACGGGTTGTACCGCTGCATGACCGCCGTCGATGCCGTGGCCGCGCTGCGCGACCCGGCAAGCGACGTGCTTTTCGTCGACACCAATGCCGCGAAGTCTGCCGCGCCGTACATCGAGCGCTACCCGGGGCGCTGGGTGAACATCCCCTACCAGCAGCTGCCCGGGCGCCTGGCGGAACTGCCGCGCGAGCGCACGCTCGTCACGATCTGCGACTCGGGAATCCGCTCCTTCGAGAGTCAGGTGGTGCTCAGCGCCAACGGCTTCGCTCGCGCCTTCGCGATGGAGGGCGGCCTCAACATCCTCAAGCGCAGCGGGATCGACCTGCTCGCGCCCTGCCCCTAGCGCAGCCTAGGGCAGTCCCGAGACCTCGAAATTCACCGGGTCGCTCCAGGCTCTCGGCGTCGGGGGTCTCGCTGCCGAGGAACACTGACCTGAAGCGGGAGACCACCATCAGGTCGAGCGGCGGCATCGGCGCCTTTTTCCCCACCAGCTTGAGGATCGGTTCGTAGGTGCAGAACGTCGAGGGGAACTTCGGAGAGATCAGCAGGCTTCTCATGTGTTTTGGGAGGTATCACCGTGAGAGCCCGAACGTGAGCTGAATGGGCGATCGGGCGCGGCCGGGTCAGAGCAGTGCGTCGAAGGGATACCCGACGATCAAGAAGGCGAGCACAACGCCGAGACGCCTCGGCGTTCGTCACTGCAGTCTGGGCATTCCCGGCAGGAAGCCCAGACTGCAGTGAAACCAGGCTATTTCATCTTGCTGACCCAGTTTGCCATTTCACGAACCGAGTCGTAGTCGGAATCCTTGGGGATGATGAACTTGTCGACCATGATCGCGTCCAGGGTCGCCTTTCCCTTCGGATCCTCGTGCATATGCAGCAGGATGTTTCTGACTTTATCCCGGAGTTCGGGCGGCGTGGACTTGGTGACTACGATGGGAGGAATGCCGTACGGCGGCGACTTTTCGAGGATGCGGGTCTCCTTGGCCACCGCAGGATTCTTCCGGGCCGCGTAGTCGTAGATCAGGCTGTCCACGGCGGCGCCGTCGAGAGCCTTGTTGGCAACAGCGTTGATCGACGCGTCGTGGCTCTTCGTGTAGATCGTCTCCTTGAAGAACGTTTCCGGCGTCTCGTTGAATCGCTTGGCGACCATGTAGGTCGGTACGAGTTTGCCCGTGTTCGACTTCGGGTCCGTAAAACCGAACTTCTTGCCGCGCAGGTCCTCGAGCTTTTTCGCCGAACTGCCGGCAGGCACGATAATGTAGGCAAAATACACGGCCTGGCCGTAGGACTGGGGCGCCACCAAAAGCTCAGCGCCGAATTTGTCCTTGTCCTTGACATAGGGGCCAGCGCAGATGAAAGCGATCTGGACTTCGTTGCTCTCGAGCAGCCCGTCCATCTTGTCGTAGTTCTCCTGCTGGACCATCGCTACGGGGCGCCCAAGCTTTTCGCCGATATAGTCGACGATCTGAGAGTAGTACTTTGCGGTCTCCTTTGGAGAAATCATTGCGGCAACGCCGATCTTGACAGTGCCTTCTGCGGCGAACGACTGCCCGACCCAGGTTAACATTGCTGCAAGAAGAAGGGATACGGTGATTCTCATCGCCCTGCACTCCTTTTTGAAAGGTGGACAGCCCTCTCGAAAAACCCCCGGCACCATAATACGTTTGGGTGGGGGATGCAATCCTGCCGTTCTTCAAGCAGCGTATTCCGATGACCGTTATCCAGCTGTCTCCCCTGGTCGCAGCGTTTGCGTGCTTTGGCAGTCTCGGCCCTCCGCGCTCCAGGCGCGTGGGGGATCGAGCGTCCGCACCAGCACTCACATGACAGCGTTGAAGAGATACCCGACGATCATGATTCCGACGCCGACGACGCCGGCGAAGGTCGCGATCAGCTGCGGCCGCAGAACCTTGCGCAGGATGATCATCTCCGGCAGCGAGAGGGCGATCACCGACATCATGAAGGCGAGCACGGTGCCGAGCGCAGCGCCCTTGCCGAGGAGCGCCTCGACGACGGGGATGATGCCCGCAGCGTTGCTGTACATCGGGATGCCGATGAGGACCGCGAGCGGAACCGACCACCAGGCCCCCTTGCCCATGAACGAGGCCATGAAGTTCTCAGGGACGTAGCCGTGGATGCCGGCGCCGACCGCGATGCCGATGGCGACGTAGATCCAGACCTTGCCCACGATGTCGCGCACCGCCTCCAGCCCCTGCCGGATGCGATTGGCGAACGGGATCTGCTCGTCGATTCCGCCCTGGCCGGCAGTGCCGATCGCCTCGTAGACCCAGGGTTCCACAAAACGCTCCAGACCGATTCTGCCGATCGTCCACCCGGCGACCATCGCGATCGCCAGGCCGGTGCCGAGGTAGAGCGCCGCGACCTTCCAGCCGAAGAGGCCGAAGAGCAACGTGAGCGCGATCTCGTTGACCATCGGCGCCGAGATCAGAAACGAGAAAGTCACCCCGAGCGGCACGCCGGCGGTCACGAAGCCGATGAAGAGCGGCACCGCCGAGCAGGAGCAGAACGGCGTCACGATGCCGAGCAGCGCGGCCATGACGTTGCCGGCCGCCTCGCGTTTTCCCGCAAGCATCCGGCGCGCCCGCTCCGCGGTGAAGTAGGAGCGCACGACACCGACCGCGAAAACGACGAGCGTCAGCAGCAGCAGAACTTTGGGCGTGTCGTAGAGGAAGAACTCGACGGCGGCGGCGAGACGGGTGCCATCCGCCAAGCCGATGAGTCGGTACGTCAGCCATTTCGCCAGCGGGAGCAGGCTGCGGTAGGCGAGCCACCAGAGGGCAAGTGCAACCACCCCCGAAAGAAGCGTTTTCTTCGGGATGCCGTTGCTTATGGGCGGACCGGTCAAGGTTGGCGAAATCTCCTTGGCGGGCGCGACGCGTGCACCACGGTCACCTGCTGCCATGATCGGTCTCTCCTGTGAATAATCGACGTTGATTTTCCTTGTGATGGAAACTATACTAACTTCGATTCGTCATTTGTCAATATGAAGGAGACATGATGAGCTTGCGAAAGTACGAAGCGACGATGAAGGCGGTAGCCGACCCGACGCGAGTCCGGATCCTCAAGATGCTCGAGGGGGGAGAATTGTGCGTCTGTCAGATCATAGCGGTGCTTGCCCTGAGCCCGTCAACCGTTTCGAAGCATCTCTTCCTGCTCAAGTCGGCCGGGCTCGTCAACGATCGCAAGGAGAAGAAGTGGGTCCACTATTCGCTGGATCGGGCGAGCGATGACCCCTACGTGGCGGGCATCCTGCGCGCGTTGTCGTCGTGGCTTGACCGCGACCCGGTTATCGGGCGCGATCGTGAACGCCTGGCCGAGGCGCGCAAAGACGTGGGGCCGAGCGCCATCTGCGAAGCGCTTTGCAGTGTGGGGGTGACTCCGTGAAGAGCGTGCCGCCGGACTGGATGACGGACGTCGGGAAACTGCGTGCGCTGCGACCGCGGCACATTCTTTTCCTCTGCGTGCAGAACTCCGCCCGTAGTCAGCTCGCCGAGGGGATCGCCCGCTTTCTGGCGCCGCCGGGGGTGACGGTCTCGTCGGCTGGATCGTCCCCGGCCTTTGTGCGGCCGCAGGCGATCCAGGTACTCAAGGAAATCGGAATTGACATCTCGGGGCACCGTTCAAAAGCGATCGAGGAGATCGATGCCGCCTCGGTGGACGCCGTCGTCACCCTCTGCGCCGAGGAGGTCTGCCCGGTCTTCCTTGGGAGCGCCGTGAAACTGCACTGGAGGTTGTCCGATCCGGCAAAGGCGACGGGGAACGAGGATGCGCGGTTGAACGCCTTTCGGGCGACGCGTGACGAGCTCTTCCGTCGCATGAAGTTGCTCTTCGGGTGAAGTAATCCATTCCAGAACAGCAAGGAGAACGAGATGAAAATCACGGTCTATGGTCCGGGGTGCAAGAAGTGTCACGAGGCTGAAGCGCTGGTGAAAATGGTAGTCGCCGAGAGCGGCTCCGACGCGGTGGTCGAGAAGGTCAGCGACCTGCAGGCGATGATGAAGATGGGGATCATCAGTACGCCGGGCGTCGCTGTGGACGGCGTGCTCAAGATCGCCGGGCGCGTGCCGAAAGCTGAAGAAATCAAAGGCTGGCTCGGAAAGTAGGCGGACGGAATTGCCGATGAAGAACGGAACAAAAATCGCAATCGTCGTCCTGCTCGCGGTGGCGGTGGCTGCCACGCTCGCGCTCCGGGATGCCAAGCGTGCCGAGTACGTCGCGTTGACCGAACCTCCGGCAGCGCTGGCGACTGCTCCGGCGGCGATGGCAATCGCCGGATCTGCGCCCACCGAACCGGTTGCCGTCCCTGTGCCGAGCGCGGTTAAAACAGCTGCCAAGCCGCGTCTCCTCGAACTCGGATCGATGCGCTGCCAGGCCTGCCTGGAGATGGCGAAGGTGCTCGATGCGCTGCGCGCGAGCCAGGGTGAAAGGCTGCAGGTGGACTTCATCGACGTCTTCGAGAAACCCGAGGCCGCCGATCCCTACCATATTTCGTTGATCCCGACGCAGATCTTTTACGATGCCGGCGGGAAGGAGCTGTTCCGGCACACGGGATACTTCTCCCACGACGACATCCTCGCCAAGTTCCGTGTTCTGGGTGTGAAGCTGTAACCCGACGATGGAGACGCTGTTCGCCGCCCTGAATAGCGCCGTCGAGGGCGCCCCCGCCGTGGCGTTGGGCGCCGCCTTCGCCTGGGGCGTCCTGAGCGTGCTCCTTTCGCCCTGCCACCTTGCGAGCATCCCGCTGATCGTCGGCATCATCGGCGAACAGCCGGGGATGACGGTCGGTCGGGCCTTCCGGACCGCACTGCTGTTTTCGCTCGGGGTGCTGGCCTCGATAGCGCTGATCGGCGCGCTCACCGCGGCACTCGGCCGGATGCTCGGGAACATCGGCGGCTGGGTCAACTACCTGGTGGCGGCGGTGTTTTTCGTGATGGGGTTGCACCTGCTCGATGTCATCCCGCTGCCGCGCGGCGGCCCGTCCGGGATACCCACGGCGCGGCGCGGCTATCTCGCCGCTCTCGTCATCGGGTTCGTCTACGGCGTCGCCCTCGGCCCCTGCACTTTCGCCTACATGGCACCCGTGCTCGCCGTGGCCTTCAAGGCGGGGGCGAGTGCGCCGCTGTTCGCAACCAGTCTCTTCACGGCCTTCGGGTTGGGCCACTGCACGGTGATCGCCGGGGCCGGCGCCTCCGTCCGGCGGGTGCAGGAGTACCTGCGCTGGAGCGAGGACTCCCGCGCGATGCTCGCCGGCAGGCGCGTCTGCGGCGCGCTCGTGCTCGCCGGCGGCCTCTATTTCCTCTACACGGCACGCTGAGGATGGGTACGGGAGATGAAGCTGAATCGCAGGGAATCTTGTGACGGTTTGGACGGAGGGGTGGCGCGAAGCGGGGGTGCGCAGCGACAGGACCCCGCAGTCCGCACGGAAATGAGAAGGAACAAGGAGAGGAGAACAGTTGATGACGGGAACCGTTTCACGGAAACTCTCGTTTCTTGACCGGTACCTGACGCTCTGGATCTTCGTCGCCATGGCGCTTGGGGTCTACGCCGGCTGGCTGATCCCGGGCACGAAGGAGTTCGTCAACCGCTTCACCGTCGGCACGACCAACATCCCGATCGCCGTCGGCCTGATCCTGATGATGTATCCACCCTTCGCCAAGGTGAAGTACGAGGAGCTGGGGGACGTCTTCCGCAACAAGAAGATCCTCGCGCTCTCGCTGGTGCAGAACTGGGTCATCGGCCCGGTGCTGATGTTCGTCATCGCCGTGGTCTTCCTGCGCGACTACCCGGAGTACATGGCGGGCCTGATCATGATCGGCCTGGCGCGCTGCATCGCGATGGTGATCGTCTGGAACGAATTGGCCCGTGGCGACAGCGAGTACGCCGCCGGCCTGGTCGCGTTCAACAGCATCTTCCAGGTGCTGTTCTACAGCGTGTTCGCCTGGTTCTTCCTCACCGTGCTGCCGCCGCTGTTCGGGCTGCAGGCCACGGTTGTGGACATCACGATCGGCCAGATCGCGAAGAGCGTCTTCATCTATCTCGGCATCCCGTTCATCGCCGGCGCGCTGACCCGCCTCGTCGGGGTCCGGCTCATGGGCCGCGACCGCTACCAGGCGGTGGTGGTGCCGCGGGTCAGCCCGCTGACGCTGATCGCGCTGCTGTTCACGATCGTCGTGATGTTCAGCCTCAAGGGCGACCTGATCGTGTCGATCCCGCTGGACGTGGTCCGCATCGCCGTCCCGCTGCTGGTCTACTTCGTGGTGATGTTCCTGGTCTCGTTCTGGATGGGGCGGAGGATCGGCGCCGGCTACGGCAAGACCGTCACGCTCGCGTTCACCGCGGCGAGCAACAACTTCGAGCTGGCCATCGCCGTGGCGGTGGCGGTCTTCGGCATCAACTCCGGGGCCGCCTTCGCCGCCGTGATCGGGCCGCTGGTCGAGGTGCCGGTGATGATCGGTCTCGTCAATGTGGCGTTCCGGCTCCAGCGGCGGTGGTTCGCCAGCGAGCAGGCCTGAACGATCCGGTTTTCTACGCAGCGCCGCAGGAGCCTGCGCAGCCGCAGCTGCCGCCGCGGGATTTCACCAACGCTTCGCGCCCTTCGCGCCACGCCAGCGCGGCGATCACCAGCGCGCCGAGCGTGTCGATGTGCCGGAGGCCCGTCGCCTCGTACCCCAGGCTCGAGGCGAGCAGCACGAACGAGAGCGCGAGGCAGGCGCGCGTGCAGTGTGCGTCTGCGATGATGGCCGCGGAGCCGAGCGCCCGGCCGACGGACAGCTTCAGGCGTATCAGCAGCCACATCGTGACGATGGAAACGCCGGAGACGACAATCCCCCAGAAGGTGGTCGACGGCGCGCGCGCGCCGAGAAAATTCACGACCGCTGTCGCCATCAATCCGAGTGTCAGCAGGTAAAACGCGGCGCCGGTCACGCGCAGCGCCGTCTTTTCAAATGCATCCGTGCTCTCACCGTCCGCGCTGGCGCGCAGGCGCCGCAGCATGTGCCAAATGCCGACGCCGGAGATGACCTCGACGAAGGAGTCCAAGCCAAAGCCGAACAGGGCCACGGTGTCGTCCGCGAGGCCGAAGTACACCGACACCAACCCTTCGATCACGTTGTAACCGATGGTGAAGAGCGCCAGGTGCATGGCCCGATCTACGAGTCTGGCTTGCGCTGCTGACGTGAGTGGCGATGTGATCGGTAGCATCGTAGGTGACACGCCCTTTCCGCAGACCCGAACGAGGGGCTGACGATCAGATCTTTGCAGAGGGCCTCAGCCCAGACGCCCAATCAGGCGTATGGACCCGAGACCACGGGTGATCCGTCCCTGCTTCTCCAGGGCGGCAAGGGCGCGATAGAACGCTTCGTGGGTGAGGCCCACATCCGCCGCCACCTCCTTGAGCGAGCCGGGAGTACTGAATACGCCGTCCTGGTCACAGCGCATTCTCAGCAGTTGGAGCACCCGCTCGGTGGCCGATCGGATCTGCTTGAGCTCGTAGCGCAGGCGCAGCTCCTGCAAGCGGCGAGCGAGTACTTGCGCGAACGACCACACGGCTTCCGGATTGGCGCGCAGGTTCCGCGAAAGTTGCTCCTTCGGGTAGATCCAGACGTCGCTTTCGACCTCGGCGATGGCGTCGCAGTGATAGCGTTCGGAGAAGAGGGACGCTTCAGCAAACAGTTCACGGGGCCGGGCGAGATGAATGGACACAGTCGCACCGTCGGGGGTGATGCGCTGCAGACGGATGCGGCCGCT
>Ga0334722_10003512_pt1 | contig 16811 bp, 14 predicted proteins | sample C3_bottom_MG_FD_207210 | JGI IMG/M metagenome (GOLD analysis project Ga0334722, IMG submission 207210) | Sediment microbial communities from Yellowstone Lake, YNP, Wyoming, USA - C3_bottom | ecosystem: Environmental > Aquatic > Freshwater > Lake > Sediment | place: USA: Wyoming | collected...
CGCCGGTAAAGCCGCCCTGCACGCTCGACAGGCCGAGGTGGAACAGGAGGACGCCGAGGACCGCGACGCCCCGAAGCCCCTCGAGGTGGGGCAGGATCTCACGACGGGACGCCGACGAGGCCGCGGCGGGCCACGCTTCAGGCGGCGCGGCCCGCGACTCCGGCCCCCCTGCGGGCGGCGCGGCCTCCGGATCGCGGGCGATGAGCTGGTCGCTGGTCATGGGTCGGTCCGATGTCACCTGCCGGTTCGGGTCGCCATGAAGACGGCCCGGCCCCCTTGGCGTGACGGCGGCCGTCCTCCTCGTGCTTGAGGGGGCACCCACCCCCCATGGGCATCATCGTGCGCCATCGCCCCGGCCTTGTCGAGATCGGGGCCGGGGATCCCCCGGGTTCGAGCCGGCTGTCCCCGCCCTGCTATCGTGCCCTCGTGGACAGAGCGAGCCTGCCGGACATGATCGAGCGACCGGGAGGGCGGCCCGTCGCGCCGGGCCGTCTCGCGGTCCGCTGGCTCGGGCGGATCGCCTACCGCGACGCCTGGCAGCTCCAGCACCGCCTCGTCGCCGCTCGAGCCGCCGGCGCAATCGGCGACCAGCTCCTGCTCCTCGAGCACGACCCCGTCCTCACGCTCGGCCGTCATGCCGACGAGTCGCACGTCCTCGCCTCGCCCGCCGAGCTCGCCCGGCGCGGGATCGAGCTCCTCCGTGTCGAGCGCGGCGGCGAGGTGACGTACCACGGCCCGGGCCAGCTCGTGGCCTACCCTATCCTCGCCCTCGAGCGGCGCGGTCTCCTCCTCCGACCACTCGTCCGCGCCCTCGAGGCGGCGATGGTCGAGACGTGCGCCGCCCTCGGGGTCGCGGCCGCCCGGCGCGACGGCCACCCGGGCTGCTGGTGCGATCCGGACGGCCCTGCGCCGCGCAAGATCGGGGCGCTCGGCATCCGGGTCGAGCGCGGGATCAGCTACCACGGGATCGCGCTCAACGTCTCGGTCGAGCTGGCGGACTTCGACCTGATCGATCCGTGCGGGATGCCCGGCGTCCGCTCGACCTCGATCGCCCGCGAGGCCGGCTGGCCGGACGCCGGACCCTCGACCGAGGACGTCGCCCGGGCGGCGGCGGTCTTCGCCCCGGCCCTGGCTCGGGCCATCGGGGCGCGCCTGGAGGGCCTGCTCCCGCCGGCGGCCGACCCGGCCCTCGTCCGGGCCGAGCTCGAGGCGCTGCTCGCCGAGGCCGAACGGTCCGCCGGGGGCAGGACGGCGTCCGAGGCAGGGCTCGAGCCCGTTCCCGAACCGGCCGCGCGGGGGGCCGGCTGATGGCGGCCGGGCTGTTCGAGCTCCGGCGCGACGCGATCACCGGCTGGTGGGTCGCCACGGTCGTCGACCGCGCCTTCCACCGCGACCGCTTCGAGCGGACCGCCGACCAGGTCGACGACGGCGGGGCCTGCCAGAACTGCGTCCAGCCGCCCGGCGAGGGTGTCCGCCTGCGGGTCCTCAAGGACTACGCGTTCCACGTCGTGGGGACCGAGGCCGAGGCGCGCGCGATCGAACGCAGCCTCGCCCAGGTCGCGCTCGCCTCGGCCCGCGCCTCGGGCAGCTGGCGGACGGTCGTGGCGCCCCCGGGCGAGCATCGGCCGCTCCATGCCGTCGGGCTCGGGATGATCCGCGAGCTGCTCGAGCAGTGCCGGACGGCAGTCCTCGATGCCCGCGCGGCCGGCCAGACCGACTACCTTGCCGTTGTCCAGAACTGGGGCGCCCAGGCCGGGGCGCGGACGAACCACCTCTGCCTCGACCTGTACGACCTCCCCCAGGTACCCCACCGGATCGCCGAGGAGCTCGGCGGCGCGGCGCGCTTCGTCATCCGCGAGGGCGAGTGCCCGTTCTGCCGGGCCGTGCGCGAGGAGATCGTGCGCGGCGACCGCCTCGTCTGGCAGGACGACTCGAGCGTCGCCTACGCCCCGTACGCCTCGCGCTCGCCGTTCGAGGTGTGGGTCGTGCCCCGTCGCCACGAGGCCGACTTCGGGCGCGCCACGGCCGCCGACATCGCCTCGAGCGGCGAGGCCCTCCGCCAGGTGCTCGGGCGGCTGGCGACGCTCGGCGGGCCGCCGTACAACCTCGTCCTCCACACGGCGCCGCTGCGGGAGCAGGTCGATGCCACGTACCACTGGCACTGGGAGATCCACCCCCGGCTGCGCGAGATCGCCGGCCTCGAACTTGGCACCGGGCTGCCGGTGAACCCGGTCTCGCCCGAGGAGGCGGTCGAGGAGCTGCTCCGCCACGTCCGCCCGGACGGCCCGGAACCCGACTGATGGCCGGGGACCGCCGGAGCGGTGCGCGTCACATCGCCGCGCCCAGCTGCGTCAGTGGGGGGCGGAGCGGATGGTTCCAGTCCGGCGCTCCCAGTCCATCCTTCGTTCGAGCCGCGCCTGCATGTTCCACGGCGAGCCGCCCGGCGCCGCCTCCCGAACCAGCGACCTCGCCCTCGACCCGGTCCGTGCCGGGATCGGGCGGCTGCGCGACGCTTCGTCCGCGATGAGCCAGGAGGAGACGACCGCCCGGGCCGCGATCGAGGTGCTCTACGCCCAGCACCACGGCGAGATCTACGCCTACCTGCTGCGGATGCTCCGCGAGCCCGAGCTGGCCGCCGATTTCACCCAGGACACGTTCGTCAAGGCGTACCGCGCCTGGGACTCGCTCGAGGACCGGGCGCATGCCCGGGCCTGGCTCTACCAGATCGCCCACCGGGTCGCGCTCGACGAGATCCGGCGCCGGAAGATCATCCGCTTCCTGCCCTGGACCGGGGAGTCGAAGGGGAGCGCGCCCTCGGCCGAACACCTGGTGATGGACGTCCACCTCTCGGGCGAGCTGCAGCGGGCGCTCGAGCGGATCCCCGAGCGCCAGCGCAACGCGCTCCTGCTCGCCGAGCTCCACGACCTGACCGGCCTCGAGCTGGCGGCCGCGCTCGGGGTGAGCCACGTCGCCGCCCGCGCCCTCCTCACCCGGGCCCGCGAGAGCCTCCGCCAGGCGCTCGCCGCGGAACGGGCCGACGAGCGGGGGGCGGGCAGCGAGCGCCGCGAAGGCGCCGGCAACGAGCACCGCCAAGGCGCCGGCAACGAGCGCCGCGAAGGCGCCGGCAACGAGCGCCGCGAAGGCGCCGGCGGGCCGGGTGCCGACGCCGACGTCCGCTCGGACCCGAGGCCGACCCGATGAGCCACCTCCGCCGGGCCCGCCTGGGCGGCCGTCCGCCGTCCGACCACGAGCGCGCCCGGCAGCTCGCCGCGATCCGGCTGTCGGAGGCGCTGACCGAACCCGAGGCAGCCTGGCTGGCCGCCCACCTCGAGGCCTGCCCCCCGTGCCGAACGGTGGCGGCCGACTACGAGGCCCAGCAGGCGGCGTTCCAGGCGCTGCGCGGCGTTGTCCCCGCGCCGATCCCGCCGCGCGACCTGTGGGCCCGGACGGCGGCCGCGCTCGACGCCGAGGCGCGGCGCTCGGCGCGCGCCGGCCGGAGCCGTCCTGACGCCCCGGGCCGCGGGCTGGTCGACGGCCGGCGAGGCGTTGGGCGCCGGCCGGCCGGCAGGTGGCCCGTCGGGCGCGAGCGCGCCCGCCTCGTCCCGTACGGCGCCCTGGCCGGAGCGCTCGTCGTCGCCCTCGTGGTCGCCAGCTCGCTGATCGGGGACTGGGCGGGGCTGCCGGCCGGGGAGAAGAGCGTGCCGCCCTCGGCGGCGCCCGCCCCGACCCCCGTCGCGGTCGCGGCCGAGGCCGTGGCCTGGCTGGCGCCTCTCGACGACGGCACGTATGCCCTGAACGTCGCCTCGGTCGACCGCGTCTGTCCGACCGACGCGCAGCCCGACTGTGCCCCGATCGACGGCTCGGCACGCCAGCTGATCCGGCTGACAAGCGCCCCACGGGCCGTCCTGCGCTCGCCGAGCCAGGCGCAGGTCGTCGTCCTCGACGGGGCGACGACCTCGGTCGGAGGCGCGGTCTACGTCGTCCCGGTCGCTGCGCCCGACGGGGCCGCTGCGGCCGGCGGCTCGCCCGGGCCGGGCGGGACGCCGTTCGCGATCGCCTCGGCCCCGCCGACGCCGCCGCCGCCCGAGGCGCCTGGAGCGTCGCCGGCCGGAGGCTCGGTCGAATCGCTGTCGTCGCCGTCCACGCTCGCCTCGCCAGCGGCGGGCCGGTCGTCGAGCCCGCCCCCGGCTCCGTCGTCGGTCACGCCTTGGCCGTCGGCATCGTCGCCGGGGGTCAGCCCGGGCGCGTCGCTCCCCGTCGGGTCGGGCGGGTCGCCGTCGCCGGCGATCGCTCCGGGCGAGTCGCCGCTGCCCGGCCCCACCGCCTCGGCTGCCTCGGCCAGCCCGATCGAGATCATCCGCGACGTGATCGTCGTCGGCGAGAGCGCCGCCTATTCCGCCGACGGCACCTGGTTCGCCTTTACCGCCCGTCCGGCCGACGGCAGCCACGGCCCCGACATCTACGCCTGGCACGTCGGGGATCTGCTCGCCCGCCCGGTGACGACCGACCATGCCTCGGTCTTCTCGTCCTGGTTCGGGGGCCTGATCCTCGGCAGCCGTGCCGTGCCCGACGCGCTTGTCGTGCCGCCGGGCGGGATCCTCGTTCCCGGTCAGACGGCGCCGGGCGGACCCGGGGGGCCCGCCCCGGGCGAGTCCGGGACGTCCGCCGCGACGCCGGGGCCGACGTCGCCCCCGACACCAGCCGCGCCGTCTGCCCCCGGGCTGGCCGGCGACTCGCCCGGGCTCGACGCCTCGCCCGGTCCGGGCGCCCTTCCGTCGCCCTCGTCCTCGCCGATCCCGACCGGCCAGGCCGTCTCGTTCGTCCTCGATCCGGCGAGCGGCGAGCGGGTCGAGCTCCCGGTTCCGGCCTGGCGCCCGGTTCTCGATCCATCCGGTCGGTACGTCGTCTACTGGAGCGGGTCGCTCGGGTTCGACGCGTCGACCTCGTCCTGGCAGCCGTTCGAGGGCCAGCTCGTGATCGCGCCCTGGTCGTGGCTGACCGGGGGGACGCTCGAGCCGGTGCCCGGCCCGTCGGGCGAGCTGACCCTGCCGCTGCCGACGCCGGGGCCGGATCTCTCGCCGGCCCCGGGCGAGTCGCCGGCCGGTCCGGGCGAGTTGCCCTCGGCGGCGGTCGGTCCGGACGAGTCGCCGACGGGCCAGACGCCCGGCACGACCGGCGTTCTCGACCGGCTCGGCCGGGCCGATGCAACCCGTCCGCCGCTGAATCCGGCGGTCCCGACGCCGGGGCCGACGTTGCCCGAGCCGCCGCCGACGAACCCCCCGGGTCCGGTCGGTTCCGCGCCCGGGAGCGGTGAACCAGGTGCACCGCCCTCCGGCAGCCAGGTCGAAGGTGGCACCGGGTCGCCGCTCCCGTCACCCTCGGCGACCCCGTTCACGCCGCTGACCGGTCCCGATCCGCTCCTGCCAGCAGGCCCGGCGAGTCCGTCCGGGGCGGGCGCGGCAGGCGCCGGGCCCGCGGCCGCGGTGCGGGACTGGGACATCCGCTGGGATTCGACCGGCACGCGCCTGGCCATCTGGATCGGCGACCCGGTGAATCCGTGGCTCGGCCGGCTCAGCCTGCTCGCGATCGACGGGCCGACCGGGCGGGTCGACCTCGCACGCAGCTCGCTCCTCGACGTGCCCGCCCTGGCCGGCTTCTCGCTGGCCGACGGTCGCCTCGCCTGGGCGACCCCGCCCGGCCAGGACGGGGAGGGGAGCCGGCTCTCGGTCTTCGCCTGGGACGAGACCGGGGCCGGCCAGGTCGACAGCCAGCCGACCACCGGCAGCGGCGCGGTGATCGTCGTCCGCTGAACGTCCGGCGCCGGCCCGCCCCGGGTCGTCGCAGGTGATCCGGCCGTCGCCGCTGGCCGGGCCGTCGCAGCCGATCCGGCAGTCGCAGCCGATCGGGCCGTCGCCGCTGGCCCGGCCGTGACAGCTGGCCCGGATCGTCGCAGCTGGCGCACTCGGCCCGGATCGCGTATCGTTTGCCGTCCAGTGCGACCCAGGACGCTTGTCGCGGGTGCGGTGCTCACCGCCGCCCTCGCGCTGGTCGCCCTGCCAGGCCTGGCCGGCTCGCGCACCCCGAGCCCCGACCAGGCGGTACCGGCAGCGGCGTTCCAGGCACTCCGGATCGGCGCGATCAGCGATGGCTCAACCCCGGTTGTCCGTCCGCTCGACGCTGCCCAGCGCTCCAGCGGCTATCTCGAGCCGGGGGCGCAGCTCGTCGAACCCGCGGCGTTCCGGGCCCCGGCGGCCCGGCCGAAGGTGAAGCAGCCGCCGGCCGCACCGTCCTCGGAGTGGAAGCCGCCGCGCTACGAGATCTCCGGCTGGGCGACCTGGTACGACAACGGCACGACCGCGATGCGCCTGCCGCGCGGGACGATCGTCGTCGTCTGCGGCGCCGGCGGGTGCGTCGAGCGGGTCGTCACCGACTACGGCCCGCGGGCCGGCCATCGCCCGGTCCGGGTCGTCGACCTGATGCCCTCGGACTTCGTCGCGACGTGCGGCTGCGGTCTCGGCCAGGGCACCCAGTTCGTCACCGTCCGCGTCTACTGACCCCGGAGGACCCCGGATCGCCCCGGATGGCCCCGGGATGGCCCGAGCCCCCGCCGGGTGGGCCCGAGCCCCCGCCGGGTGACGCCCGGCTGGGGTATCCTTCGCACGACCTTTAAGGACCGGCCCGAGAGGCCGGGAAGGAAGGAGCGCGTCGTGCCAGAGCGCACGGGCTCGTGCCGATGAGCGGCCGCCAGATCATGACCGCGGAGGAGATCCGCCGGGCCGTCATCCGCATCTCCCACGAGATCGTCGAGAAGCAGGCCGGGACCTCCGGCCTCGTCCTCGTCGGCATCCAGCGCCGGGGCGTCCCGCTCGCCCGGCGGATCGCCGACGCGATCGCCGAGCACGAGGGGGTCCGCCTCCCGGTCGGTGCCCTCGACATCACCTTCTACCGCGACGACCTCTCGCTGATTGCCCAGTCGCCGGTCGTCAAGGGGACCGACCTCCCGTTCGACCTGAACGGTGCGACGGTCGTCCTCGTCGACGACGTCCTGTACACCGGCCGGACGATCCGGGCGGCGATGGACGCACTCGTCGATTTCGGGCGCCCCCGGGCGATCCGCCTGGCCGTCCTGATCGACCGCGGCCACCGGGAGCTTCCGATCCGGGCCGACCACGTCGGCAAGAACGTCCCGACCTCGCGCGAGGAGGTCGTCAAGGTCCACCTGGTCGAGGTCGACGGGGTGGACGAGGTCGAGATCGAGCGCCTGCCGGTCCCGCTCGGCGAGGCGGTCGGCGCCTCGGGCGTCCCGGGATGAGGGCGCGATGACGCTCGAGATCGGCCCCTCCGGACCGCCTGCCGCGTCTGCTCCCGCCGCCGAGGCGGCGATCCCGGTTTCCGCCGAGGCACCCGCGTGGCGCCATCGTCACCTGCTCGACGTCGACGTCCTCGACCGGTCGGAGATCGAGCTGGTGATGAGCACGACCGACGCGATGCGCGAGGTCCTCGCCCGGCCGATCGCCAAGGTCCCCGCCCTGCGCGGCCGGAACGTGACGATCCTGTTCTACGAGGCCTCGACCCGGACCCGCGTCTCGTTCGAGGTCGCGGCCAAGAACCTCTCGGCCGACGTCGTCAACATCGCCGCCGCCACGAGCTCGGTGACGAAGGGCGAGTCGCTCGTCGACACGATCCGGACCGTCGAGGCGCTCGGTGCCCAGATGCTCGTCATCCGCCACGCCGTCTCCGGTGCGCCGTACCTGGCCGCGGCGCACTTCGGCGGGAGCGTGCTCAACGGGGGCGACGGCTGGCACGCCCATCCGACCCAGGCGCTCCTCGACCTGTACACGATGCGCGAGCACCTGCCGGGCGGTTCGGTCGCCGGGCGCAAGGTCGTCATCCTCGGCGACATCCTCCACTCGCGGGTGGCGCGCTCGAACATCTGGTCGCTCACCGCGGCCGGCGCGGACCTCTGGCTGTGCGGCCCGGCGACGCTCCTGCGCGGCTTCGAGCGCTGGGCGGCGGCCAGCCCGCGGATCCCGGGCCGCGGGCGGTTCCAGGTGACGAGCGATCTCGATGCCGCGCTCGCCGGCGCGGACGTGGTCATGGCCCTGCGGATCCAGCGCGAGCGGATGGCGGGCGGCCTGCTGCCCTCGCTGCGTGAGTATGCGGCCCGCTTCGGCCTGACCCGCGAGCGGCTCGCGGCGGCGAAGCCGGAGGTGGTCGTGATGCACCCCGGGCCGATGAACGAGGGGGTCGAGATCGCGCCCGACGTGGCCACCGACCCGCGCTCGGTGATCACGAACCAGGTGACGAACGGGGTCGCGGTCCGGATGGCGCTCCTGTACCTCCTGGCCGGGGTCCACGGAGCGGGCCGGTGAGCGCGCCAGCCAGCCCGGCGGCCGGGTCCGGCGAGGACGGTCGATGAACGGGTCCGTCGCTCCCGCCCGGCGGGTCGGCGAGGTCGTCGCCGAGCTGGAGATCAGCCGCGCCTGGCTGGTCGATCCCGCGGCCGGGCGCGAGGGCCCGGGCGAGATCGTCGTCTCGAACGGCGTGCTCGAGGCGGTCACCTGGCTCGAGGGGGCCGAGGCGGAGGGAGTCGGCCCCGACGGGATCGTCGTCGCTCCGGGGTTCATCGATCTCCACGCCCACCTCCGCGAGCCCGGCAACGAGGACGCCGAGACGATCGCGAGCGGGCTGGCCGCCGCCGCGCACGGCGGGTTCACGACCGTCTGCCTGATGCCGAACACCGAGCCGGCGCTCGACGAGCCGGGCGTCCTGGCCCGCGTCCGGGCCGCCGCGACCGCCTCGGGCTCGCCGGTCGAGGCGCTCGCCCACGGGGCGGTGACGGTCGGGCGAGCCGGCGAGCAGCTGGCGGCGCTCGGCGAGCTCGCCGATGCGGGGATCGTCGGCTTCTCCGACGACGGCGCCTGCGTCGCCAGCCCGACGATCCTGCGCAGCGCGCTGCTCTACGCCGGGATGCTCGGCCGGCCGGTCATCGACCACGCTGAACTCGCCGAGCTGACCCGTGGCGCGGAGGCAAACGAGGGGTACGTCGCGACCGTGCTCGGGCTGCGGGGCTGGCCGGCCGCGGCCGAGGTCGCGGCGGTCGAACGCGACCTCGCCGTCCTGGCCGACGTGCTGCGCGACGAGCCGCGGGCACGGCTCCACCTCACCCACCTCTCGACCGCCGGCGCCCTGGCCGCGGTCCGGCGGGCGAAGGCGGCCGGGCTGCCGGTCACCTGCGACGTGACGCCGCACCACGTCGCCCTGAGCGACGAGTGGCTGGCCGGGGCGCGGCGCTGGGCCTGGGAGGCGCTCGACGCGGACGGCGTGGCGCGCGACCCGTGGGTCGACGGTGCGCTGGCCGCCGGCCCGTACGACACCTCGCTCCGGGTGAACCCGCCCCTGCGCGGGCCCGAGGACGCGGCCGCCTGCCTCGCGGCGCTCGCCGAGGGGACCGCCGACGCGCTCGCCACCGACCATGCCCCGCACACGCAGGTCGACAAGGAGGTCGAGTTCGGGCTGGCGGCGAACGGGATCAGCGGCCTCGAGACGGCGCTCGGCGTCCTGCTCGCCGCGGTCGAGGCGGGGCGGCTGACGCTGGCGCGGGCAATCGCGGCCCTGACGACCGGCCCGGCCGCCGTCCTGGGCAGCTGGCCGGGGGTCGTGGCGAGCGGGGGCGAGGCCGGCGGGGGCCGGGCCGGCGGGGGCCGGGCCGGCGGGATCCGGGCGCTCGCCCGGCCGCGCGGGCTCGTCGAGGGAGCGCCGGCCGATCTCGTCGTCTTCGACCGCTCGGACCGCTGGCTCGTCGGGCCCGGGTCTCTCGCCTCGAAGGGGAGGAACACCCCGCTCCTCGGCCGCGAGCTGCCCGGCCGGATCCTCCTGACCGTCGCCGGGGGCCGGATCGCGTGGGAAGACGGCGGGACCGGCAGCGATGGCTGAGCCGATGGACCCGCTCGCCTCGTTCGAGGCGCGCAGCTTCTGGCAGGCGACGATGCCCGCCCTCCCGGACCGGCGCGGCCGGCCGCTCCCCGATGTGGCCGACGTGGTCGTGATCGGGGGCGGCTACACCGGGGTCAGCGCCGCGCGCCAGCTCGCCCTCCAGGGCGCGAGCGTGACCCTGCTCGAGGCAGAGACGCTCGGCTGGGGCGCGAGCACGCGCAACGGCGGGATCGTTCACCCGGGCTACAAGTGGGGTCCGAAGACGCTGATTGCCCGCCACGGGGAGGAGCTCGGCCGGGCGCTCTATCGCGAGACGCTCGAGGCGTACGACTTCGTGAAGCGCCTGATCGCCGAGGAGGCGATCGACTGCTCGTTCGAGGAGCACGGCCACCTCGAGCTGGCGTACGCCCCCGTCCACGTCGAGGAGCTCCGGGCGGCGCAGGAGAGCCTCGCCGTCGGCGGCGTCGCCTCGACGCTCGTCCCGCGCGAGCGCCTGCGCGACGAGATCGGGACCGACGCCTACTTCGGCGCGCTCGCGGTCGAGGGGAGCGGCGGGCTCCATCCGGGCCGCTACTTCGCCGGCCTGGCCGAGGCGGCGGCGCGGGCCGGGGCCGACCTCCACGAGGGGGTCCGGGCGCGCTCGATCCGGCCCCAGGCCGACGGGCGGGTCGTCGTCGAGACGGACCGGGGCGCGATCATCGCCCGCGAGGTGGTCGTGGGCACGAACGGCTACACCGACGGCGCGGTGCCGGCGCTCCGCCGGCGGATCATCCCGATCGGCTCGTACATCATCGTCACCGACGTCCTTCCCGAGGACCTGGCGCAGGAGCTCTCACCGAAGGGCCGGATGTTCTTCGACACGAAGAACTTCCTCTACTACTGGCGGCTGACGCCCGATCGCCGGATGCTCTTCGGTGGTCGGGCGAGCTTCCGGCCGACCTCGGTCGAGCGGACGGCCGCGATCCTCGACCGCGGCCTGGTCGAGGTCCACCCGCAGCTCCGCTCGATCCCGATCGCCTATGCCTGGGGCGGGAACGTCGGGTTCACGGTCGACCGGATGCCGCACGTCGGACGACTCGGCGGCGTGACGTACGCGATGGGCTACTGCGGGACGGGGGTCGCGATGTCGACCTACCTGGGGATGCGCGTGGCGCAGTGGCTCGGGGGCGGGACGGCGCCGGCGCTGGCGCGGCTGCCGTTCCCGGTCGTGCCGGTGCCGTACGAGGGGCGGCCGTGGTTTCTGCCGCTCATCGGGGAGTGGTTTCGCCTCCAGGACCGGCGCGCGGCGCGGGCACGGCCGAAGGGGTAGGGGGCCGCGGGCCGGGGGCGAGCGTCCCTGCTCTCCGGCCCTCTCCCCGGGCTCGGCGGCTCCTCCGAACCGGGCTCCCGCGGCCCTTGCGGCCCCCCGACACTCCATACCGGGCCCCCGCGGCCCCCGCGGCCCCCGCGGCCCCCCGAACCGGGCCCCGGGCGCGGCGTTCTTGCCAGCAGGACGAACCGCCAGCTCGACCAGCGTCCGGGTGCGGGCGTTCTTGCCAGCAGGACGAACCGGCCGAATCGCGGCCCCGACCTGACCGGCGTTCTTGCCAGCGCAACAAGCGGCGGCAGCGCCGGGGCACGCGGCCCGCCCGCCGTGTCGGCCGCTCTCGTCAGCCGGGATTTGTCCTTGACCGAAGAACAACCGTCCGACCTTGGGGCCCCTTCGCGCCTCGGCGGGGACCCTGCGAGGCGCGGCGCCTGAATCTTGTCCTTCGTGGAAGAACGCCGCGGCCAAGCCGGTGCAGCCCGTGGCCCCGGCCAAGCCCGTGCATCCCGCGGCCAAGCCGGCGCGGCTCGCCCGGTCGATCAGCGCTCGAGGTCGGCGGCCAGGCGTCGGAGCTCGTCGAGCAGTCGGTCGACGTCCGCCTCGGTGGCGAGGTAGTTGACGATCCCGGCCCGCAGGTAGGTCCGGCCGCGGAGGGTCGTTGTCGACAGCCAGCCTTCGCCGGATGCTTCGAGGGCAGCCTGGAGCCGCTCCTGGTGCCGGTCGAGTGCTTCGTCCGCGAGCCGCGCGCCGTTTGCCGCTCCCGCTTCGCCTCGCCGGCCCGGAAGGTGGCGGAAGCAGACGACCGAGAGGTCCGGCTCGGCCGGCAGCGCCTCGAAGTCGTCCGCCTCGGCACAGCGGCGGGCGAGGTGGCGAGCGAGGTCCACGTTCGCCTCGATCAGCCGGCCGAGGCCTTCGCTGCCGAGGTGCTTCCAGCTCAGCCAGAGCTTCAGGGCGCGCCAGCGCCGCGTTCCCTCCATCCCGTACTGGTAGAAGTTGAGCGGCTCGTCCGCGTGCGGCGCCTCGGCCCCGGCCCGGGCGCGCGGCACCTCGGCCCCGGCGCCCGCGACCTCGGCCCCGGCGCGTGGCGCCTCGGCCCCGGCACGGTGTGTCGCCCCCCGGTAGTACTCCGGCAGGCGGTGAAACGTGTCGAGGAGATCGCGTCGGCGGCGGACGAGGAGCGCCCCGATGTCATAGGCCTGGAAGAACCACTTGTGAGGGTCGACCGTGACGCTGTCGGCCCGCCCGAGGTCGGGGACGAGCGGGGCGATCCGGGGCGACAGCCGGGCCGCACCGCCGTACGCCGCGTCGACGTGCAGCCAGAGCCCTTCGCGCGCGGCAAGGTCGGCCAGCTCGCCGACGAGGTCGACCGAGCCTGTGTTCGTCGAGCCGGCGACGGCAGCGATCGCGACCGGCGTGAGGCCGGCCGCCCGGTCGCGCCTGATCGCCTGAGCGACCGGCGCGGCGTGGAGGCGAAAGCGGTCGTCCGAGGGAAGGACGACGAGCGTCTCGGGCGGAAAGCCGAGCTCGTCGAGGGCGCGGGCGATCGAGAAGTGGGCCTGGTCGCTCGTGTACACCCGGGCGCCCTCGAGCTCCCGCCCGCGCGGCGGCCTGGTCGCTCGGCGCAGGCGCGCCAGCTGGACGTCGCGGACGAGGGCCATCGCCAGGAAGTTGGCCATCACGCCGCCCGAGGTGAGGATCCCGAAGGGCTGGCCGGCTTCGGTCCCGCTCGTCCCGCCCGTCCGGCCCGGCTCGACCCCGCCTGTTCGGCCCTGCCCGGCCCCGCCCGCGGGCGGGGCCACCGCCTCGCCCGGCACGGACCACCCGTAGCCGACGAGGTCGCACAGCCAGCGGATCACCTCCTCCTCGACGAAGGCGCCGGTCGGTCCGGCGTGCCAGACGTCGATCCCCTGGTTCGTCCACTGGGCGAGCAGTTCGCCGACGATCGAGGCGACGAGCGGCGGCGGGGTGAAGTAGCTGAGTGTCCGGGGATGCCAGGCGTTCAGCATGTGCGGGCCGAGGCGGCGGGCGAACTCGTCGAGCAGCTCGGCGGAAGGGGTCGGCATGGCCGGCGCCGGGGCGGGCTCGCCGCCCGGACCGAAGAACCGCCGGCGGAGGTCGGGATAGCCGGTCGGCTTGCCCATCGCCCGGCGGAGCGCCTCGTCGAACAGGTAGTCGAGGGCGGTCGACCAGGCGGCCGCCCCGAGCCGCTCGAGCGCCGGACGCGAGACGGCAGGATCGCGGATCCCGATCAGCTCGGGCTCGGGGTGCCAGGCGAAGCGCTCGAGAACGGCGCGCGGATCGATGTCGGCGGGTGGTCGGGCGGCGCGGGAGTCGTCGGTCGGGAGCATGCGGCCATGGTACGGGCTGGCCGGGGAGCGATGCGCCCGACCCGGACCTCCCGTAGAGTTGACCCGTGAGCCAGCCGCCCGACGACCATCCGACAGCTCGCCCGGTCCAGTACAAGGGCGCCGACCTCGACGCCGACCGCGGACCAGGCCTCGGCTGCTTCTGGCTCCAGGTCGTCGTCCTCGCCGTCCTGATCGTCCTCACCCCGGTCAGCGTCTCGATCGGCTGGCCGAGCGAGGTGAGCGCGCTCCTCCTGTTCGTCACGATCGGCCTGCTCCTGCTGACGGGGCAGACGATCATCTTCCTGCTCCGCCTCGTGGCCGCCGACCGACGCGGCCGCCGGCGCCCGCTCGCGAGTGCGACGAAGACGGTGGGCGAGCTCGAGGACGGTGAAGCATCCGCCGGCCTCGCCGGAGACGCCGCCACGGCCACAGACGCCGCCACGGCCACAGACGCCGCCACGGCCACAGACGCCGCCACGGCCGAACAAGCCGCCACGGACTACGACCGGGACCAGGCGCCCGCGCCCGAGCCTGGAGCCGAGCCTGGGGCCGGGCCTGGAGCCGGGCCTGGAGCCGGGCCTGGAGCCGGGCCTGGAGCCGCGCGCTCGTCGGGGTCGGGCGAGCCCGACGACGTGCGACAATAGCCCCGGAGCAGCCCCGTCCAGCAGACGTCGATCCCGGAGGACCCCGCACCCGTGCCCGTGCTCGCGACGTATTTCAGTGTCCGTCGAGGTCGCGATCCCTTCTTCAAGTTCTTCATGAAGACGCTCTTCCCGCGCCAGGTGCGCGAGTACGAGCAGAAGTTCGGGATCAGGTTCCTCGGCTGGTACAACGTCGCCCACGGCTGGGACTTCGACAACGTCATCCTGTTCGACCTGCCCGACTACGCGACCCTCGACAAGCTGGAGGCAGACGAGGCGACGCGTGCTCTCGGCCACCGGGCAGGGGAGTGGATCTTCCAGCGCCATCATTCGATGCTCCTGCGCGAGCGCATGGGCCCGGATCTCGAATTCCACCCCTGAACGGAGGCGAAGCGATGAGTGCGAGTCGAAACGAGATGCTCGGCGAGCTCGCGGCTGATGCCGCCCTCGAGCGGACCGACTTCCTGGTCAGCGCGGCCGACCAGCTGCGGCGCTTTCTCGAGGCGAACGCGGCCCGGATCCGCGATCTCGGCGGCCTGACCCTGATCGACGAGGAGCCCGACTACCTGTCGATCGCGCCCGACCTCACGTTCCGCTCGCGGAGCCGCTACCTCGACGACGAGACCGGTGAGTGGGTGAGCGAGACCGAGGTGATCGAGAGCGCGGCCGAGCTGGTCGAGCTGTACAACCCGGCCGACATCTACGCCGCGTTCGCCGAGGCGGCCCGCGCCGCGGCCGGCCTGGCCCCCGAACCGACCGCGACCGAGGCCCTGCTCGAGAGCGCGGGGATCGCGCCCGACGAGGCGATCCGGCTCGACGGTGAGGACCTCTATGCCGCCGCCGCCGACTCCTGGGCGGCCGGCCAGGGCGACGGCGAGGTGAGCGACGAGGAGCAGGCGGCCCACCGCCTCTACGACCTCGCCCTCACCTTCCAGGAGCGCAGCCAGGCGAGCGAGGCTCGGCTGATCGAGGAGTTCGAGGCGGCGGCCGGCAAGCTGACCGCGACGCTCGGCGACTTCATCGTGGTCGACGACGATGACGAGCGGCTGACCCTCCAGGCGAGCGGCGACTTCAAGGCCGAGGTCGTGCCCGAGGACGCCGACGGCGAGTGGCGGACCCTGACCACGGCCGAGGAGCTGGTCGAGTTCTACGACCCGACCGACGTCTTCGGCGACCTCGCCGATGCCCTCGCTGAGGCGTTCCCCTCGGTGGCGCCGGAGTTCGACGGTGAGGCCGAGGACGGCGAGTCGGCCGACGTCGACGAGGACGAGCACGCCGACGAGGACGAGGACGCCGGGGCCGGGCGCGGCCGGGGCGGGGAGGACCGCGACCGCGCGTGACGATGCGCCTCGTCGCCGCCGAACTGGTCGAGAGCCGGCAGGTCCTGCCGGGCCAGTGGATCCAGTCGTTCCACGCCCCGGAGCTGGCGACCGGGTCGCGGGCGGGCCAGTTCGTCCACGTCCGGACGGGCGACTGCACAGGGCTGGTCCTCCGGCGCCCGTTCTCGCTGAACACGATCGACCCGGCATCGGGGACGATCACGATCCACTTCCGGACGGTCGGCCGGGGCACCGCCTGGCTGACCCGCCTGCGACCCGGTGACACGCTCGACATGCTCGGGCCGCTCGGTCGCCCGTTCGAGGTCGATCCGCGCAGCCGCCACCTGCTCCTCATCGCCGGCGGGCTCGGGATCGCCGGGCTGCGCCTCCTCGTCGACGAAGGGATCCGCGACGGTCGCCAGGTTGCTCTCCTGTTCGGGGCGGCATCGGCCCGCGACGTCTATCCCTCGAGCCTGCTGCCCGACGAGGTCGAGTACGTCGTGGCCACCGAGGATGGGTCGCTCGGCCAGCGCGGACGGGTGACCGACCTCGTGCCGGCCTACGAGGCCTGGGCCGACCAGGCCTTCGCCTGTGGTCCGCAGCCGATGCTCGCGGCGCTCGCCCGGCTGGCCGCCGGTCGCAGGGAGCGGCTCGGGGTGGCCAGGCTCGGCCGCAAGCGGGGCGGCGGCAGGCAGGACCCGCCCGGGTCGCCGGCGGCGCGTCGGAAGAGCTTCCTCCAGGTCTCGATCGAGCAGAACATGGGCTGTGCTGTCGGGGCCTGCCTCGGGTGCGTGGTCATGGGCGTCTCCGGCCAGCCTCAGAGGGTCTGCCGCGAGGGTCCGGTCTTCGCCGCCGAGGAGATCGCCTGGGAGGGCGGCTGGTGAGCGAGGATCGACGGTGAAGGCGAAGAAGCGGGTCGTCGTTGGCCCGGCAGACCGACGATCGGGTCCGCGTCGAGCGCCGGTGGCGCGCCCGGGCCGGAGCACGCTCGTCCCGGCCCGGCCAGACCGCCCGGCCCGGCCGAACCCGCCCCTGGTCGCCGACGCCGCGCCGGGCGAGGAGTTGTCGGCCGGAGCCGGCTCGCTCGCGCCCTCGGCCGGAGCCGGGTCGCTCGAACCCTCGGGCTGGGCCGGATCGCTCGAACCCCCGGCCGGGGCTGCCTCGGTCGACCTCGAGGTCGACCTCGGTCGCGGGCTCGTCCTGGCCAACCCGATCCTCGTCGCCTCGGGGACGTTCGGCTACGGGGTCGAGTACGGCGAGG
>Ga0334722_10003513_pt1 | contig 16809 bp, 27 predicted proteins | sample C3_bottom_MG_FD_207210 | JGI IMG/M metagenome (GOLD analysis project Ga0334722, IMG submission 207210) | Sediment microbial communities from Yellowstone Lake, YNP, Wyoming, USA - C3_bottom | ecosystem: Environmental > Aquatic > Freshwater > Lake > Sediment | place: USA: Wyoming | collected...
GTACTATGCCCATTCGTAGTAGCGTGTAGGGACGATGACGATCGGCACCCGGTGGAGCACACCAACCAGTGTTTCTTACCGTGCCATGCGACAACGCTGCGAGAACCCTCGCCACGTGAAGTACCCACGTTACGGTGGTCGAGGCATCAAGATTTGTCAACGCTGGCGCAAGTCATTGGACGCGTTTATCGCCGACATGGGAGAACGTCCACCAGGTACGACGTTGGATCGTTACCCCGACCCAGACGGTGACTACAAGCCGAGCAACTGTCGTTGGGCGACACCTCGACAGCAGGCAGAAACGACAGTTTCACGACGCCGAGCACGTCGGGTCGCGATTGAGATCCGATCACTGCCGCGTCACTACGGGACGGGCAATCGCCGACGTTGGATGCGCGCGGTCGGTAAGCGTTATGGTTTGGCGTCGAGAACCGTCGAGAACATTGTCTACGGACGCGGGCTCCGCACCGATTAGGCTCAACGAAAGAGCTGCGCGATGCCGGCGATCACCCACGTGAACGGGCCGAAGAGCACCGAGGCGCTCAGCACGTTTCTGGGTGGAGTCCAACTCACGGGCGAGCCCATCAACGTCGGACCGGCTGCAAGGCGGATAGCAGCCCACACCGCGAAGCTGACCAGCAGACCAGCAATGGCGAAGCCCAGCCAGCCCACCGCGATGACAGTGAAGATCGTCGTGATCATCGGCTCAGCACTCCGGCTTGTGAGTCCCGATGATCAGGCCGGTTGCGCCGCCGGCCACAGTGAGACCAGTCGCGACGAGGCCCATCGTCCGGGCGATGCGAAATGAATCGATCGGGTCGGTGAGCGATGCCTTCCAGTACACCACAGCGGCCGCAGCGCCGCCGCCGGCCATGCCGCCGAGTACCAGCCCGAGTAGAAGACCAACGCCGCCACGAACCCAGCGTGGGCTCGTGGAGCACGACTTGTCGCCGAGCGTGGAGCGCGTCCGACGGCGCCGAGCACCCAGCTTTTTCGCCATGGGCTCGACGATACCACAAGTCGGTTACGCGGCGGTCAGGTCATCAGCCGTGCGCGCGAGCCCGAACTTCTCACGTAGGATGTCACGGACCGCCTTCGAGACGTTCGGCTTCTTGTGTCGCGCAGCACCACCGAGCGTCGAGGCGTGACCTTCGAGGTGCTCGCGCAGTTCATCGTCGATCACGACATGAAGGTGGGAGATACGGTCGCGATCGCTCATGCGACTGACCTTGGACTTGGAACGTTGCTTGGTACGCGGCGCCACGATGTGATTCTACTCGCGCTTTGATTTTCGCGCTAGCAGTTTAACGCCGACGTCGGCGTCGGTGGCGTGAACCCAGCGGCCAGTGCTTGTGCTTGATCGCGATCGTGGCGATGCCAGCACCTACTGCCACCGCTCCGAGGATGCCTGCGGCGATACCGATCTTGGTGCCGGTCGACATCGGAGCTGGTGCTGCTGCTGCTACTGCAGTCTGCATGGCCTGCTGCATCTGCTGCATCTGCTGCGTAGCGAGACTGTCGGTGGCGGTGTCACTGAACGTCATCGCGAGCACTGAATCACCTCCGACGTCGACGAACGAAGTAGATGGTCGCGCCGCCGCCGATCACGGCCGCTGCGATGCCGACGCCGATTGCGATCTTCGCGCCGGTTGAGAGCCCAGCGTCTTGCACGGTGATCGTGCTGTCACTGAGCGGACCAGCGTAGAACGGCTGGTTGGTGCCTGGATGCGGACCCTCGTAGGAGGGATTGTCGAGGGCGAGATTCGGATCGTACATCCACCGGCGATCGTGCAATCCGATCGCGCCCGTGTAGATCCGACTCTTGTCGTAGTTGTAGGCGCGGATCGAGGGTTCGACGGCGATGAAGTCGGGGAAGCCGCCGCGGTAGCCACCTCGCCACCGTTCTGCCAGTTCGTTGGCGCTCTCGCCAAGCTGCATGGCGAACATGGGCTAGTACTTCCAGGCGTAGCGACGACGACCACGACCGAGGGTCGGCCTGATGTCGTCGTACATCATCCGAGGCTTCTTCTTCGCCGACGAGACCGCAGCGACCGTGGTGAGCCCGAACATGGCCGCGCTTGCACCGACGATGGCGGCGATCTTGCGCTTGTCCTTCTTCGCGGCCGCAGGAACGACGGCTGGGATCGTAGAGACGTCGAGCGGCGTTGATGCCGGCGTGTTGCCCCGGTTCTTGAAGGCGTTCAACAGCCCGTCGAAATTGTTCGAGACGTCGTTCAGGTACGCGGCGATCTCGGTCGCGTACATCGTGTAGACGTCGACGCGCGCCGGTGACACGAAGGCAAGCGCGACCGAGTCGGGTACCTGCTGCAGCATGCCACCGAGGATCAGCGCCTGTCCGACGATGCCCTGCGTGAGCGGACCGTTGATGCCGTCGTAGCCGCTCTGGCTACCGATCGGGTTGTGACCGTTGTCGACGATCGTGAAGGTCTGCTCGGTCGTCGTGGTGCCGTCACCGGTCGGCAACGGTGCATGCATCTGCTGGCCGCCGAGGTTGTAGGCCGGGATCTGGTTCATGACGGCATCGGCCGCACGTTGCATGTCGGCGACTGGTCCACTGCGCGCCGCCGAACCCGTGTACTTCTGCAGCATGCACTGGATGCGGTTCGCCTTGTCCTTGTTGCAGTAGACGATCTTCGCCGGATCTTGGAACGATGCCGATGTTCCCCCTGCCACGAAGGCGTCCCAGTCGTTCGTTGCCGCACCGAAACCGGCGTAGCCGCGACGACGCATCATCTGGCGCTGCCGAGCCTGTGCGAGGAGTTCGGGCAGCGTCGGCGCAGCGCCGAGGGCACCGCCGAAGCCGTGGACTGGGTAGTGCGTAAGCATGAGGTCGGCCTCCGACCCGAGCCTACCACAGAAGTCGATCGCGGAAGCGATCAGGCTAGCGTTCGGCGCTTGCCAAATACGGCTACACCGTGTTGGCGACGCCGGTAGTACCCGATGGCAACGCCTGCGCCCCCTGCCACGATGGCGGCGCTGACGCCGATCATGATCCACTTGCGCAGTCGATCAGCGCGGGCTGTGGCGCAGAGCTGCTTCACCTGGGGCAGATCGGCGCTCGGTGTTCCGCGGACGCGCGTACACAGCACATGGACTTGGCTGCAGAACGGGTCCAGCGCGTTCACCCCGCATGCGTTGCTCGCTTGTTGAATGCTCGCGAGAATCTCAGGAGGTGGTGTAGTAGGCGAGACGTCGACGACGGGTGGAACGTCGACGGTATTCGTGCTGTCGGTGGACGCTGGAGAGAACACGCCGGCACCAGCAGCACTCAGCTGCGTGGTGAACACGTCAGCGTTCGTGGCCAGTTCTTGGATCGTCGTTCCTGGAACTGGAAGGCCGACAGTGGTGGCTGCGGCAGCTGCGGCAGCGACGGTCAACTGACCGATGAAACCGTCGACGGTGAGCGGCGCAAAACCTGAGCTGCTGGCGAACCTGTTGATCGTCGCTTGCAGCGCCATGAATCGGTTCTGCACCGCGCCAATGCCGTAGCAGATGGTAGCGTTGCAGTTGAAGTCGGTGCCCTCGACGAAGGCACCAAGGCTGCTACCGAGCGTGCGCACGGCGATGCGGGGTGCCCTTGTGGCGGTACACGGCGTAGCCGATGCCGCCTGCAAGCAGCACTGCTGCGGCGCCACCGGCGACCATGTACCACGTCGAGTTCTTCCTGAACGCGGCCGTGATCTTGGCGCCCGTCGACGTCGGAGCGACGACGCTCATGCTGCCTGGTGGTAGCGTGGTCGCGACTGCAGCGGCAGCAGCGCTCGGACTCCTCGGCGACGGCGACGACGGCGTCGGTGGAAGTCCTTGCGAGATCCGCTGTGCCTGCATCGCAGACGCGGCCGTGGAGAGGATCGGGATCAGGCCGTCTGCCAGATGAGCCAGCTCGTTGTTCGAGAACGAGGCCGACATCTGCACGACGGCCGGGTCGGAGCTTCCCGGCAGATTGTTGTCGACGATGGCGTTCGTGACGACGTTGGCCACGTTCGCGGAGTTGGTGCCGAGGAAGCCGTCGATCGCGAGTGGGGCGAAGCCGAGCGGACCCGCGAACATGTTCAGCAGCTGCTGCAGCAACTGAAACTGCTGGTGGCGGGTATCGCCGATGCCGTAGCAGATGGTGGCGTTGCAGTTGAAGTCGGTGCCTTGCGTGAGACCGAGGCCGCCGAGGCCGCAGCTACGCGCGGACCCGTTCATGCCGTTCGGACCGCTGAAGGTGCTGATGATCATCGAAGGTCTCCGGTGAGGGTTCGCGCTTGACAACGTGTACCACGTAGAGGCTCTGCCGGTCAAAGATCGCGCGAGCGATCGCCCTCATCAACTGCTCGATTGCGCAGACGATCCAGGGTACGATGCTCCCCAAGTTGATCTCACAGACGCAGACCACCGATCAGCCGCGCATCGTTGTCGTGTTGTTCACGATCGAGGGGTGCCAAGCCTGTACCGAGTACAAGCCGCGCTTCGCGCGCATCGCTTCTGCGTACCGAGAACACGTCCCGATTCTCATGCTCGACGCCAACGATCCACAGAACGCGAATCTGGCGGGCCGCCTCAACGTCGAAGGTGTACCGGCGACGTTCGTTCTTCGACGGCCATCCGGTATCATCCGCATGGTCGGCTCCGTTCCCGACTCTCAGATCGCGTGGCTACTTGGTGTTGCTGCGCGCGAAGCTGCAGGATACTAACCGAGGAGACACGCCATGATGGTTGGAGTCATTCGCGGCGCCGATGGCGCCATTCTGGGACAGCACGCTGTCGATCCGACCGCACCGGGTGGACTGCAGGCGCAGCTCAACAAGATCGCAGCAGCGCGTGGAAACCCGGCGGCGGGTGCACTGCCGCCTGGAGGACCGAACATCCCGTTCCCGAACACCCAGATGGCACAGGTGTTCTTGCGGTTCCCGATCCGGCTGCCCGATGGGCGCGTGCAGTGGACCACGCGTCCGATCACGATGCCGAACGAGCTGGCGATCCCGCCCGGCGTCTACACGCTCTCGCAGCGCTAGAACGCTGCAGGGAGCGTCGTCGCTGGCGCTGACGACGTCGTTGCGACAGGCAACGGCGTCACTGGCGATGGTGTCACCACTGGCGTTGCGGAGGCGACGGCAGCGATGCCGAGCAGACCGGCTGCTGCTGTTGCACCACCAACGAGAAGCGCGGGCAACCAGACGCGCTCGGTGCCCGCGAGCTTGAAGGCGCCTGCGAACACCAGCATCGTGGCACCACCCGTGAGAACTGCGCCCGGGATCCCGAACGTGACCAGCTTGGCGCGAATGCTCGCAGCACGATCGCGGATCTGCTGAAGCACGGCCTCGGCGGTCACAGGCATGACGGGTTGACCGTCAGCGCCAAGGCCCATGAAGAACGATGGTTGGTTGAGCTGAAGGGCAAGCATCGTTCTTTCTCCTCGACGCTTTTTTACGCGTCAGCTTTTCGCGTGTCTGGAAACTTGCGTGAAGCGGACCGGATCGCGACATAGAACGTTGCACACGTGATCCCATCGATGGCGTTCACGGTTGCGATGGGCCACGACGGTGAGAACACGATCGCGAGGTAGCAGGGTACGTAGATCGCGAACCCGATGAGGACGCAGATCGCTAGGCTGATCGGATTGCCTCGCGCGCGCCACGAGCGAAAGAAGCGCGTGAGGACCGGAAGCCATGCGAGCGCGATGATGATCGCGCCGACGAGATGGGCGACTGTGTGGTGCAACGACGGCTCACGACTTGAGGCGAGGCGCAGCACCTTGTGATGCAGCACCCCGGAACGCTGTCTTCAGCGTCTGGTCGAGATCGGTACTGGGACGTCCGAAGCGCTGCACATGACGTCGTTGCGCGACCTCAGCGGCACTGTAGATCTGCTGGTCGATTCCGGCGCTCTCTCGTTGAATCACGCGGCGTGTGCGACGCTGCCAGAACCAGAGCCCGCCGACGAGCAGCAAGAAGACGACGACGGAAGCGATGAAGGACCACATGGTTCACGTTCCTTCCGAAGTTGGCTCCGCCGAGAGCGCGACAGCCTCCGGGACATCCAGCGTTTTCAGGATGACTGCGTTTACCACGGCCTGCTTGTGAAGCAGTGCGCGGATCTCTCGCAGCTCCCGAGTCACGCTCGTCATGAGCCAGACAGCGAAGCCGACCGGAAACCCCCATCGCTCGATGATGTACTGCAGGAGTTCCACGGTCGGCTTCGTTCGCTACGCGTGCTTCATCCGGTTGGCAACGCAACGGCGGAAGTTATTGCTGCCCTTGCAGGCACGCGCCGCCTTGGCCATCGCGCGCTTGTAGGGCGCGAGGTGACGCGTCGACGGCTTCGGCCGCGGACCGCAGCCGGGACCGCTCTTGCCGCGGAACTGGACGACCTTGCCGCGCTTGGTCCTGAAGTGGATGATGCGCTTGCCGCACGAACCGGCAGCCTTGCTCCGGCGCTTCCGACCACGACGAGCGCCGAGACCAGAAGTGTTGCTGAGGTCGAACATCGAGATTCTCCTATCGCTTGACGTACGGGTTGATCGGGCGCGGCACAGGCACTGCGGGACCCCGCGGCTGCACTGGCAACGTTCGAACGCAGCAGTTGCCACCCCCCGGTCTTCCGCCAAGACCGGGCCGAGGCGCAGCTGCGAGGCGAATAGGTGCCTTGGGGTGACGACCGAACATGGCAGCCATCCTAGCACGACTTTTGAGCTGATCGCTCAAGCGATCAACGTCAACGTAGGGCATTCCCATCAGCGATCGTTTGACCCTTTTGGCGACGTCGGCGTAGAGTCCAAAATCATGGCGCAGATCAACCCCCGTTCCATCGTCGACGCAACGCAACTCGGCGATGCCGTCTACGAGCTGATCTTGACGAACTGGGGCAACCGAGGCGCCAAGCAAGATCCCAACAACGGCTCGCTCTCGTACCCACCGATCAAGAGCAACCCGAACGGCTCGATCCCGATCGAGGGCATGTTCATGATCCCGGCGCTACCGAGCCTTGCGACGATCGCGATCGCGCCGCGAAGCACGGTCGATCGCTGCGTTCTTCACTACACGTCTCTGCCACAGACGCCAGCGGCGCTGACGCCCGGTGCAAGCGCGATCGATCAAGGCTTCGTGAACGAGGGCTCCATCCTCGAAACGGAGCAGATCCTCAGCATTCACTCGCCGCTCATCGGTCAGGCACCTGGACCAATCATCGTGCGCGCGCACGAGACGTCGTACTTCAGCGACGCGTACTTCAAGATCGGCAATGACCTTTCAACGCCGAGTACGTTTGGAACCGCGTTGCCTCCTGGGCCTGGTGGAGCACTGGTCTGGAACAACCCGGAGCTACGACTGCTCCTCTACTTGAACGGCCGCGTGGCGCTGCCGCCAGTGGTGCGCGCGCCGCTGCACGTTGCGTTGACATCAGCGTTCGTTGCGAACGCTGAGCAGCTGGTTGCCGTTGTACCGATCACTGGACGCAGGTACATCCGTGTCCAGTACCGCGCAGCCGGCGTCGGGGCGACGATCAGAGCAACGGGTGTGCAATGGAACGGTCAGCCGGCGACTGGTCCTACGTTCGTCGATGACCTCAACTTCGAGTACCCGCTCGTTGCCAACACGGCCGTCGCCGCTGACTCCACAGCGATCCTCAGTATCGACAACCCAGGAATCAGCTTCCTGCTGCTCTACGCAACGCCGGGAGCCCCGATCCTGATCGAACCCATCCGAGCGACCATCGACGCTTTCGACTGATGGGTTGAATAAGGGTTGCGGGTCGGACGTCCTCTGTGTGAACATACTCTCGACAAGTTCACCGGAGCGACAGTAACTATGCGAAACTTCAAGCAATCCATCGTTCTCCTTTTGACCTTCCTGGCAGCGTGTGGCAGCAACTCGGGCGGTCCGCCGGGCCCTGACGGCAGCATGGGCACCGGCACGCACCATCACTACGTGATCAACACGGTGCACGTGCCGACGAGCACACCCGACGCGCAGAAGTACGGTCTCGATGTCGGCAGCGCGACTGGAAACACGCCCGACGGCACCGTCGACAACAAGCTCGGCACGGCGCTCAGCTCGCTCAGTGGCGCGGCCTCGACGAACATTGCGGTCGCGAACGGCGGTGTGCTGGTCTTGCTTGATGTCCAAGCCACCGACCTCACCACGGCGACCGGCGCCGGCTTCCAGACGTTCGTCGGCGCGAGCCCGAACCCGACGCCGTGCAGCGGTCCGACGGACACGATCTGCGGCCGTCATCTCGACGGCCACGGCGCGTTCGACGTGTCCTCGAACGATCCACACAACGGCGCGCTCACCGGCGATATCGTCGCGGGTGTCTTCACGGCAGGCCCTGGTGATCTCGTCGTTCAGTTCGCCGCTGGTAGCTCGACCATCGCCACGGTGAACCTGATCAACGCGCATGTGCACGCGACGGGTGCCACCGAGAACGGCGTCAGCAGCGCGATTCTCGCGGGCGTCGTGACGTCGACCGACATGGACAACGAGGTCCTGCCGGCGATCCGCGATGGGCTGCTCGCGACCATCGCCAAGGACTGCGGCGTCGGCTGTGCCTGCAAGGCGGGCTCGGCGGGTGCCGTCATCGAGAGCCAGTTCGGCACCTGCACGATCACCGTTGCCGCGATCAAGAACCAGTCGCTCTACGCACAAGCACTCGCACCCGACGTTTGCATCGAGGCGTCGTGCTCGAAGCCGGATGGCGTCTCGTTCGGCGTCGGCGCAACGGCTGTTGTGGGAACGTTCTAGGTCTTCTTCAGACGTACGTTCCAGGTGCGTAAGTAGTCGCTGGCGGCCTGCAGCTTTGCTGGGTCCTCCTTGAAGTGACCGAGCCCTGAGTTGCAGTTACAACACAGCAAGCCGCGAACGTCGTTGGTTTCATGGTCATGGTCGACGTAGAAGTGTTCTCCACGACCGTTTGGAGGACCGCCACAAATCGCACACACGCCGTCCTGATCGGCCAGCATGGCTTCGTAGTCAGCAGGCGTCAGGTTGTAGCAACGCTTCAGCGCGTAGCGCCACGTTGCCTCACGTGCGGCGATACGCCGACACTCTCGGCAGCTTGACTGTCGACCGTCGCTCGCGTCCTGGTGTGGCGCAAACTCCGTCAGGAACTTGAACTGACCGCACTGCGCACAGCATTTTTGCGGTCCGTCGAGTACAGGCGCTGCTAGACGCACGTGAGGTTAGCCAGCAGGCTTGACAGCTTTCAACTTCGCGTGCCAGTCCAAAATGACGTTCCACGCCTCCATGAACTTCTGCTGCTGGACTTCGGGTGCGCGGGCGTTCATCTCGGCGAACACCGTCGGGTTGATGTCGCCCGCGAAGTCACACGTCACGTTGTAGTGGTCGAGCTTGTTCTGCTCCCTGAAGTTCTTGAACAGGTAGAAGAACGTCTCGGCGACGATGAAGCGACGGTGAGTCGGATCCTGGAACGCACGGTTGTTGCGTGCACACGGCGTGATGACCGTCATCCAGCTATCCGGCTTGAGGATGCGGTGGCACTCGTCGAAGAACTTGAAGAACAAGTCCTTCGCGCCTGGCGTTCCGCACGGCACGTAGTTGCCGGCATCGTCGACGAACTCCATCGGGATGTGCTCGATGAAGTGCGAGCAGTTGTGGGTGAGCAGACCGCCTGCGCTGAAGGTGTGGTCCTCGGTGATCAGGTTGTAAACGAGGCCGTTGTACGGCATCGTTTCGATCGACACGACATGCTCAAGACCGATCTTGCGTGGCTCGCTGGAATCATCGACGGAGAAGGAACGATCTCCTTCAACATCACCCCGCGGCCGCAGATCCAGGTGCAGATCACCGTCGTGAACACAGATCGTCGAATCGTCACAAAGGCGCAGCGTGTGTTGCACCAAATCAGTGTACCTGCGACGGTGAACCAGCGAGAACGGTACGGCGAGCGTTGGAAGCGTCCGTGGGTCGTCTCGATGAGCGGCTTCGGCAACACCCGTAAGGTGCTGAAGGCCGTCGTGCCGTACCTTGTTGGAAAGCTCCAACAAGCGCAGCTCATGATCAGCTTCTGCGAACGCCGGTTGGCGTACGGATACATGACGCGGGCGATTCGCGTGAAGCGTGGCACGACTTCCTACACGCGAGAGGACATGCGGACGATCAACAAGATGCGCGCCTTGAACTTTCGTGGGCGACGACAGAAGGGCATCGTCCTGCCGAAGCTGGTTGGCTTCCAACCAACCGCTTGGCGTGCCGATGGGATGCTCTTCCGTAACTACAACGACGCTCTTCGCCGTCGAAATCCGGTAAAGCAGTCCACTGTACTGGCGAACTAGCACGCGCGTAACGCGCGTCGGCCCACTGCGACCGACTACTGCGTCACCGACGCGGATCTGTTCGATGACACGCGTTGATCCGCCAGGCAGATCGACTGCCTGCTCGGGGGGCAGACAGTGTAGCTCATCCACCGACGACGTCTCGAACGGCCACGGGAACCGCATCAAGTTGACCTTGTGCTGTGCACCGTCCCAGATGTCGACGCCCTCGAAGCCCTCGCGACAGCTTTGGCCACACGCAAGGTCGAGCTTGAGCGTCTTGGGCGGCGCAACCAGTTCGAGCTGTGTTGGTGGCGTCGTCACCAACGCCGTCGGCGTGACCATGCCGAGCTTCGACGGCATGCTGCGTTGCTTGGCGGCGATCGCCTTCCGCTTCGCCTTCACCTTCTTGGCACTCATAGTTCGTGTTCTCCCCTTGGTCACAGGTGTAGCCAGCGCCGGTTCTTGTCGTCGAGATACCAGCGAACGGTCTTCTCCAGGCTGCGCTCGGTGTCGAGCGGTTGCTGCCAGCCCAGCATGCGGATCATGTGATCGTCGAGCGCGTAGCGCAGATCGTGGCCTGGTCGTGAGCTGTGGAAGTCCACCAGCTCGTAGTTGAGCGGCTTGCCGACGAAGCCCGCGATCATCTGCGCAAGGTCGAGGTTCGAGATCTCGCGCTCGCCAGCAACGTGGACCTTGAGTGGCACTTGGGACGAGTTCGTGTGCGGGTTGTAGGTCGCGTCGTGGTGTTCCAACAGGAACTTGATCGCGCTCGCGTAGTTCCGACAGTGGATGTAGAAGCGCGTGCCGCTACGCGTCTTCGACGGGTCAGCGTGAATCAGAACCTTCTCGCCGACGAGCGCACGTCGGATCACCATCGGGATGAACTTCTCGGGGTGCTGACGCTCGCCGTAGAGGTTCATCGTGTTGACGATCGTGATCGGCAACTTGTACGTGTTCGCGTACGCCATCCCGACGGCTTCGCCGCCAGCCTTGGCGGCCGCGTACGGGTTGGCGGGACGAAACGGATCGGTCTCGACGTTGCCCGATGCATCCCAGCTTGCTGGCCCGTAGACCTCGTCGGTGGAGACCAGGAAGATGCGTCGCAGATTCTTGAGCGACCGAGCCCACCAGAGCAGGTGATGCGTACCGATCACGTTCGATTGAAGAAACGGCAACGGGTCGACGATGCTGTTGTCGACGTGGGTCTCGGCTGCCGCGTGGATGATGTAGTCGACGTCGCCGATCTCCTGCGCGATCCCGGCCTGGATCGGTTGCGAGAGGTCGCAGCCGAGCATCTTGATGCGCACGTGATCGTGGATGCCGCGATCGCCATGGACCTCGATGTCGCGCAGTCGGTCGAAGCCGCTCGACGCGTAGCTGAGCTTGTCGATGATGACGATCTCGGCCTCGGTGTTCTTGATGAAGTGCTCGACGAGGTGCGCGCCGAGAAAGCCACAGCCGCCGGTGATCAGGATTCTCACTTGTTGCTCCTTGCGTTGTCCCTGCCGTCGATGAGGTACTTCGTTTCGATGACTGGCAACGCTTTCAACTCAGGGAACTCTTCGAGCAGATAAGCCCCGCTAGTACGACTTTCTTCGATCCGTTCGATGACCTTCTGTACCGCGATCAAGAGATCGTTCTCTTGCGCGAACGGCGGATAGCACTCTCCCTCGCCACCAGCGATCACTTCCCACAGGTAGTGGGGCTCGAAGCCTTCACGGTAGTGGTGTCTGCCCGCGGTGATGGTGATCTGCACTGACATCGTGCAGAGCTTCCTGAGAGCCTCTTCGAGGGTGAGGATCTTCACTTGAAGTTCTCCGGGGCCGGGTAGCCCAACAACATCTTCGTCGTGATGTCGTAGGCGTCGACACGCGTCGAGAGGAAGCTCAGATGCGATCCGTCGGTGAACTCGATGAGGACGACGAACGGGGTGATCTCGCCCGTCTCCAACGGCTGGGCCTCGATCAGCTTGGGTACCTTGTTCTCGAATGCCGATAGGTCGAGCATAGGCATGGCTAGTACACCACCCCCGTTGCCAGATCCAAGTGACCGACGCGCACGCGCATGTCGACGCCGAAGCGCTTGCCGGCTTGCTTGGCTCGCTGGCAGAAGTAGAGATCCTGTGTGAAGCCCATCGCGCCCTTGCCCTCGACGATGTCGGCGACAGTGACGAACCAAGGCGGCTCGATCTGCTTGAACAGCTCCATGCGATACAACGAGCAGCCCATCGCGATGCCGTTGACCTCGACGACGTTACCCTTGTCGAGTGCCGTACGAATGTCGAGTGGCTTGAAGTCGAGGACGCCGGTGCGCTTGTACTCCTCGGGCGAGCCGTACGCCATCGGCATGTTGATGTCGCCCTTGGTGAAGTAGATCCCGCTCACGGCATCGAGCCCGAACTCCTCGATGGATTCGAGCATCCGGATGTGTGCGTCGGGCGGCGGCAGATTGTCAGACTCCATCGTCATGACGTACTTCCACGTCGACAGGTTCGGATCGGCGAGGATGTTCTTCACCATGCTCGTGTAGGCTTTGCCGACCTCGTCGCCGATCGTGTAGATGAACGCCCGCTTCTGATTCATGGGCGCGATGAGGTTCTGCCAGCTCTGCACGACGCGGTAGTGAAACTTGTCGTCGCGCGACGGGATCAGGATGATGGTCGAGCTGTCGCGGTAGGTCGTACCGTGCACGGCCTGTACGCGCTCGAAGCCGAGTCCGCTCATGCTCTTCTCCAGTGCGGCTGCGCCCTCGATGTACGTCGGTTGCGGTTGCACGGCGGGCGTCGGCGTTGCCTTGCCGACCTTGCTTGCTCGCTTCGTCATCCCTTCGATCTCCTTGCACGGCTTGCGTCCGCACCTTCGGACACCCAGCCGCGGATCACGTGCTGGTACGGGATCGAAAGTCGCCGCGCTTCACGTCGTGCTTCTGTGACGTCCTTCTGGCGAAGCCGAAGGTTCACTAGAACCAGATCGTGGCTCTTGACGCGCCCCATACGTTCCGTTCATCTGTGTATACGCTACGGACACGCAAGTCAATCGCTGTTGCGATCGATTCCCAAGGGAGGTAGACGATGTCGCTTGCAGAGTACAAAGGACCGCCGCAGAACCATATCGCCGTGCTGCCGTATCTGCAGCGGGAGACCATCAAGGCGTGCTTCATTGATGCAGACGGGCACCTGTGGCTCATCGTCAACAGCGGGCACGCCTTCGTTTGCGCCGGCTTCGACTTCAACGCGCCAGCGTTTCGCGTCGTTGATCCCGTCGAGACTCAAGCGGCTATGGACAAGCGCCGCAGTGAGATCCAGCCTCGTATCCAGGAGCTGAAGAACCTGGCGCCCGGCGTCGATCTCTGATCGCTGTTGCGATCAGGGTCCCGAACCGATCAGACGCAGGAAGGGCTGACGCAGCGCGCTTGCGCCAGTTTGTACGAGATCGGTGAGTTGCGGCGACGCCGGGAATGCAGCAGTGCCCGAACCATAGACCGCATTGGCGAAGTACAACGAGTAATTGCCGCCTCCGATGGCAGCGTTGAGCGAGGCCGGAGCGCGGCCGAACAAAGTGACCGATCCGGTAGTGCCGGCGACTCCGGCAATTGATCCAACCACGGCGATCAGGTACGCGCCCGGTGTCATGTTCCAGGTACCAGTCGGAACCGAGCGCCAGCGGGTGCCGCTGTTGCCACCATAGATCGACGCTGCGTTGGGGTTGGTGCCGCTGTTCCAAGTATAGGCAATGCTCGACGAACTGACGCTTGATGCGGTGCTACCGGCAAACGTGTACGCCGCGATCGAGAGCGTGAAGCTACCAGCTGTCGATCCAACGACGGTCAGATGTCCTAGCAGATCGAGTTGGGTCGCGGTCAGTGGCGCCCGGAGGTCAATCCGTTGAAAGCTCATACTGGTGCCGTTAAGCGCATTGGCACCATCAAGGTCAAACGGTGACTCCCAGTACGAGATTGGCTTGTCCCGAGCCGTGATCGTCGATCCGTTGAGTCCAAACTCGAAGGCATTCGAGTTCGAGAAGATGATCTGATCGCTGATGTTCTGGCTGGTCGTGCCGGCCGAGAAGTTGAGCGCGTGCTGGGCTGTGATCGTCGAACCGTTCAAGCCGAAGCTGACGCGGTTCGAGTTCGAGAAGATGACTGCCGTCAGGTTGTTGCTTGTGGTGCCTGCCGATATGTTGATCGCGTTCGCTGTTGTCACCAGCGAGAAGTTGGCCGTGATTGTCGATCCGCTCAGACCGAACGTGACGCCATTCGAGTTGGAGAAGACGACGTTGCTGAGGTTGTTGCTGGTAGTGCCCGCGCTGACGTTGACGTTGGTTAGGCTGCTCGCGGCCGATGCCGTGATCGTCGCGCCGTTAGCACCAAAGCTGACGTTGTTCGAGTTCGAGAAGACGATCTGGTTACCGGTCGCGTTGGTTGTGCCTGCAGATACTGACCGCACGTAGTCAGCCGAGGCCGTCATGCGCGTCGAGCCCGATAGGCCGAACGAGATGCCGTTCGAGTTCGAGAAGACGACGGTGCCACTAGTCGCGAGCTGTGTGCCGCCCGAGATCGCCGGTCTGTTGACGATCGACGCCGTGATCGTGCCGCCGTTCATGCCGAAGCTGACACCGCCAGCGTTAGATAGGATGAACTGTCCGTTGGTGAAGTTGGTCGTGCCGGCTGATACGGCAGAGAGGAGCCCCATGGTCCCGTTTGCGTCCGGGATCCAGATGGTCTCCTGGCCGGTTGCCGTCGTCGCTGCCAAGTAGATCGCACTCGCGGCTGCTGGGTCCTGTGCGAAGGCGATCGACTTCGAGCCGTTTGCGGTACCGAGCTGGAACAGTTCGCCGAAGTACGACAGCGTGCCCTGGTTGAGCACGACAGCGTCTTGGAAGTTCCACATGTCATATGTGGACCAACCCATCTGGAAGCCCAGACCGGCAAGAATGGCGTGTGCAGTCTTGTCGGTGAACTCGGCGTTGGCGCCAACCCAGAAGCAACCGTACGGTAGGAGGAAGTCGCTGGCGTTGACAACCAGGCCTCCGTACAAGAACTGCTTGGTGGCCGAGAGCGTTCCCGGGGTAACCGGGATCATCTCCTCGTTGGAGTAACAAACGGTCGTGCCCTTCGTCTTGTTGACAACAAGCAAGACGGGACAGACACCACTGGCGAGCAGCGGTCCGTTGATCGCATCCTTGGTGCCTGTCGCCGAGTTGGCGCCGGTGTTGACGGTCAGGTGCGAGGCGCTATTGATGGTGACGTTCAGCGTGTCGTTGCCAGCCTCCAGGAGACTGAGCGGCGACCCAGGAGGGATCACCGTGATGTAGTAGTAGCCGAGCACGGCGAACGAGTTCGCCTGCGAGTTGACTGATAGATCGGGCAACGACGCGCTGGTCGACTGGAAGTTCTCCGGCTTCGCATTGCCGACGCCGACGCCCTTCGATGCCCAGCCAACGAGGGTCTGCTGATAGGTCGGGTTGTTCGGCGCACCGCTGGCCGTCAACGTGAACGAGTCGGCCGAGTCGGCGAGATTACCTGCTGCCTCTTGCGCTCTATAGATCGCGTCAGGTGGCGCAACGTTCGGGATGAAACCCGTCCACTCTGCAATGGACTGCGGGATGTAGATCCCGGACGTCGCGTCCTTGGTAGGTGGCATCGTTCAGCTCAGCTCGCGTCAGTTAGTCCCAAGCAGGATCACGCCGGGCTGCTGGAGTGCGTTCAAACCAGTGCGGACGTAGTTGTTCGAGTCGGTGACGTTGTAACTCGCCGGCATGGCCGTTGTGAAGCTCGATGCGGACACACCATCGAGGAAGTACGCCGTTTCGATGCCATCGAAGGTACCCACGACGTTGACGGCCTGCCGACCGAACATGCGCCACGTTCCGTTGTTGGTGGTGCGGAACCAGAAGGCGATCATGTAGTCGCCGGGCGTCATCGACGCGTTGATGCCGAAGGTACGGTACCGCGTGCCGCTCGCGCCACCGTAACGCGATGAAGCCGACGTGTCGCTGCCGCTCGTCCACGAGATTTGACGCGAGCCCGAGCTGGCCAAGCTCGCCGTCGATCCGCTGAGCGTGTAGATGCCCATCGAGACCGTGAGCGCGCCTGACGAGTTCGATGCACCGGTGAGCGCCATCATGATGGCGGCGCCGGTTGCCGAGATGTTCATCGGCAACGACACCTTCTGCATCGAGAGCGACGCGTTCGAGATGGTGTAGTTGGTGTCGAACTCCGCCCACTGGCTGAATGCGGTCACGCGGCCCGCTGCACCGCTGATCGAGATCGTAGCCTGTGAACCTACGGCAGTACTCTGCGAGAGCGTGATGTTGCCGATGCCGGCGAAGACGATGGTGCCGTTGGTCGTGCCGGTGTTGCCGAGCGTGTTGCCACCTGTCGACACACCGATCGCCGAGACCGCCGTACCACCCGCCGCTACGCTGGCAGTGATCGTCGCGCCGTTAGCACCGAAGCTCACGCCGTTCGAGTTCGAGAAGACGATCTGGTTGCCGGTCGCGTTGGTCGTACCGGCCGAGATCGACCGCACGTAG
>Ga0334722_10003514_pt1 | contig 16807 bp, 12 predicted proteins | sample C3_bottom_MG_FD_207210 | JGI IMG/M metagenome (GOLD analysis project Ga0334722, IMG submission 207210) | Sediment microbial communities from Yellowstone Lake, YNP, Wyoming, USA - C3_bottom | ecosystem: Environmental > Aquatic > Freshwater > Lake > Sediment | place: USA: Wyoming | collected...
CGCATCGATGCCCAAGCAGGCTACACCCTGCAATTGGAGCCGCAGGCCGTGATCATCAGCGGCCGGACTGCCGAAACCCAGGAGCCGGATTTCGCTTTTGCCGGCCTTGCCGCCACCTACACCCTCTACGACTTCGGCCGTCGCGACGGCAGAAAGCGTCAGACGACCGCCGTGGCCGAAGCAACAGCGCACAACTATGCAACCCAACGTACGGATGTCTCTCTACAGGTGATCGAAACATATTTTGCCATTCTGGAGAGCAACCGGCTGATTACGGCAGCAGCTGAAGAAGTGTCCCAAGTCGAAGAGCACCGCCGTATGGCCCAGATCATGTTCGAGGAAGGGGTCGTGACCCGAAACGATGTGCTGCAGGCAGAAGTGCGTCTGGCGGCAGCCCGCCAGAAATTGCTGACATCCACGAACCGGCGGGAAAACATCTGGCTGCGTTTGAACTTCCTGACCGGCTCGGCAGCGTCATTTCGGACGGATCTCGACGATACGGACACGCCAGCGGCAGCCGCACAGCCGCAATCGCCTGCTTCTCTTTCCCTGGCGCGGCGCAACGACATCCAGGCGCTACGGTCCCTGGTCGAAGCCAGCGATGCCGAGGTACAGGAAAGCAGGGCCGGTTTCTTCCCCGAGCTGTATACCCGCCTGGCCCTGGATTATGTGCAGAACGACAAGGTACGGGAGCAAGCGATCATGTCGGCCACCCTGGGACTGCGGATCAACCTGTTTGACGGCTATGCCACGACCGCTATCCGCGATCGGGCACTCCATAACCGCTCCAAGACTATGGATATGCTGCGCTTGGCCGAAGAGCAGGCCCGCCTGGAAACAGACACCGCTGGCAATGATGTGGTAGTCGCGAACGAACGCATCACGGTCGCCCAAGCAGCCATCCGCCAAAGCGAGGAAAATCTGCGCATCAACAAGGAACGTTACCAGGAACGGGTTGGCACGGCGACCGAGGTGCTGGATGCCCAGACTCTGGTCACCCAGGCACGGACCGACTATTACCGGGCCTATTACGATCGCCAGGTGGCATTGGCGCGCCTTAAAAAGGCCCTCGGTGACCTGTAGCACCAGACAACACGTACCGGAGAGATTCCATGTCCGAAGAGACCCCCATATCCCCGATTGAACAGCAGTCACCATCTGATGCCATCAAGCCGACCGGCACCGCCAAAAAGCGCAAAGCGCTGATCCTGCTCCTTGTCATCGCTGTTGCTGGCACATGGTTCGGACTCAGGTGGTTTGTAACGGCCAGAACCCATATCGAAACCGACAACGCATTCATCGAGGCCCGCATCGTGCCGGTTTCGGCAAAAATCAGCGGCACCATCAAGCAGGTCCTTGTTCACGATAACCAGCTCGTCAAACAAGGCGATGTGCTGCTGGAACTGGACGAACAGGACTACCGGGTGCAGGTTGTCAAGGCAGAGGCCGGGGTCGGCGTAGCCGAAAACGAAACAGGCGGTGAGCGGCTCAAGGCAGAGGCTGCCCGGGCAGTCGTCCTGTCTGCCCAAGCGCGCCATGAACAAGCAGACCAGGACCTGGCCCGCGGCGAGAAACTCTTTAGCCGTGATGTGATACCCAGGGAGCAGTTGGACCGGTTGCGCACCGCCAAGCGAGTGACGGACGCCCAGCTTCAGGAGGCTGAAGAAGCATACAAGCGTGCTCGTTACGAAGCCGGTCTGGCGGTCAAAGGAGGCAACCGGGCCAAAGTGCTGCAGCGCCGCGCACAACTGGACGAAAGCCGTCTGCAGCTTTCCTATACCAGGATATACGCCCCCCGGGATGGCTACATTACCCGCAAATCAGTAGAACCGGGGGCCAACATCCAGGCTGGCCAGCCGCTCATGGCGCTGGTGCCGCTGCAGGACGCCTGGATAACCGCCAACTACAAGGAAAGCCAACTGACCCATATCCGGCCGGGCCAGCAGGTGGAGTTTTCGGTGGATGCCTATCCGGGCCGGCACTTCAAGGGGCGCGTGGACAGCATCATGGCCGGCACCGGAGCCGCGTTCTCGCTCTTGCCGCCGGAAAACGCCACAGGCAACTACGTCAAGGTGGTCCAGCGCATTCCGGTCAAGATCCTCATCGATGCCGCCAGCGACCCCGAGCATCTGCTGCGGGTGGGGATGAGCGTAGTACCGACGGTGCTTACCGGCCGCAAAACCGGAGATGTGCTGAAGGATATGAATCCATTTAAATAGGACGTATGGGACCAACAGGACCTATGTGTCCCATACGTCCGATTGGTCCTATATGTTAAAATCATGACACCAACCAGCGACGACAAATCCATCAACAAATGGCTGATCACCATCACGGTCATGCTTCCGGCCATCATGGAGATCATCGACACCTCGGTGGCCAACGTGGCACTGCCCCATATGCAGGGCAGCCTGAACGCCGGCACCGATGAAGTGACCTGGGTGCTCACCTCCTACCTGGTCAGCAATGCCGTGGTACTCCCCATGACCGGCTGGCTGTCGCGCGTCTTCGGCCGCAAACGATTCCTGATGTCCTGCATCGTGCTTTTCACCCTGTCGTCGCTGCTCTGCGGCGCCGCGCCCAACCTGGCCAGCCTGATCGTGTTCCGCATCGTCCAGGGTGCCGCCGGCGGCGCCCTGATACCGATCAGCCAGGCCATCCTGATGGAGACCTTCCCCCCCCAGCAGCGCGGCATGGCCATGGCCATTTTCGGCGTCGGCGCCATGTTCGGCCCGATCGTCGGCCCGGCGCTCGGCGGATGGATCACCGACAATCTCAGCTGGCGCTGGATCTTCTATATCAACCTGCCGGTAGGGGTAATCGCCATGGCGATGTGCTCCCTGTTCATTTTCGATCCGGACTACCTCAAGCGAGGCGCTCAGGCCCTCAAAATCGACTACTGGGGTCTGTTCCTGCTCACGGTCAGCATGGGGTCACTGCAGGTGGTGCTGGACAAGGGGCAGCAGGACGACTGGTTCAACTCCACGTTCATCGTCTGTTTCAGCCTGATATTTGTCCTCTCGCTGACCGCTCTGATTTGGGTCGAACTGTCCCACGACCACCCGATCATCAATCTGCGGCTGTTCAAGAACGTCTCCTTTTCAGCCGGCAATTTCATCATGTTCATCGTGGGTTTCTGCCTCTACAGCTCGATTGTGCTGATCCCGCTCTTTCTGCAGACCCTGATGGGCTATTCCGCCACTGATGCCGGCATGGTCATGGCGCCTGGCGGCATCGCCACTTTGATCACCATGCCGTTCGTCGGAGCGGCGCTGGCCAAGCGTGACGGTCGCAAGATCGTCTTCTTTGGCCTGCTGATCGGTGCCAGCTCCATGTTCATCATGCAGGGGCTCAATCTGCAGGGTTCATTCTGGAATTACACCTGGCCGCGCATCGTGCTCGGCTTCGGCCTGGCCATGATCTTCGTGCCGCTCACCACCGTCACCCTGGCCACCATCCCCCGACAGGAGATGGGTAACGCCACCGGCATGTTCAACCTGCTGCGCAACATCGGCGGCAGTGTCGGCATCGCCATGGCCGCGACCATGCTGGCCCGTTTGGAGCAGTTTTACCAGACCACGCTGGCCGCCCACGTCACCCCGTACAACCCGGACTGGCAGATGCGCTTTGCAGGCCTCAAACAGACGCTGATCGCCAAAGGCGTCGCCATCACCCAAGCCGACCAGACCGCCCTGGGCATGATGTACGGCCTGGTGCGCCGCCAGGCCGGAGCGCTCGCCTTCAACCGTATCTTCTTCATCATCGGCCTGGCCTTCCTGTTCATAATACCCCTGCTGCTGCTGTTGAAGCGTCCTGCCCACCAGCACTCTCAACCGCCTTCCCACTGAAAAGCAAAAGGCCCGATGCATGCGCACCGGGCCTTTGTCGTACAACCTTATTCCAGCAGATTATTTAGCCTTTGGCTGCTTCCTGCGCCTTTTCAAAGCCCATGCTGAAGGCCTTCTTGTTCAGCTCGAGGAAGGCTTCGGGAACGCTGGAAAGCACCGCCTTCTCGGCATTCTCGCGGGTGACCTGGCCGGTCAGTGCCACCATGGCGCCCAGGGCGACGATGTTGGCAACGATTTCACGGCCCACGTCGTTTTTGGCGGTGTTGATGATCGGGAAGGCAACGGTCTTGAAATTCCCGGGGGGAACGTTCTTGACCAGGTCGGAGTCGATCAGCAGTACGCCACCCTCTTTCAGGTCGTGGGAGTACTTGTTGGCGGCTTCCTGAGTCATGGCCAGCAGCGCGTCGCACTGGGTAACCTTCGGGTAGTCGATCGGGCCGTCGGAAATGATGACCTCGGACTTGGAAGCGCCGCCACGGGCCTCGGGGCCGTAGCTCTGGGACTGAACAGCCTGCTTGCCTTCGTAGATGGAGGCAGCCTTGGCCATGATGATGCCGGCGGTGATCAAGCCCTGACCGCCTGCACCGGAAAATCTGAGTTCATAACGTGACATCTTTATCGCTCCTTTTTCCTGTAATTATTTGGCGGCCTTTGCACGCTCGATGACCTTGGCGTACTCAGTGGTGTATTCCGGCTTCTCTTCCTTGTAGAGCACACCGGTGAGGATTTTGCCCTGCAGCTGCTCGGCCGACATCTTCTCGGCAGCCTTGACCGGCACGGCCACTTCCTTGAGACGGTTCATCATCTCGACAACCGACTTGTACTTGTTGCGGCGGCCATAGGTGGTCGGGCAGTCGTCCAGGATCTCGACAACCGAGAAGCCTTTGTGCTGGATCGCTTCGGCGATCAGCTTGTCGATCTGGTTGGCATGGAACGCGGTGCCGCGGGCAACGAAGGTGGCGCCGGCGCCGATGGCCAGCTTGGCGATGTCGAAGTTCGGGTCCGGGTTGCCGTACGGCGTGGTGGATGCCTTGTGACCGGTCGGGGTGGCCGGGGAGAACTGACCGCCGGTCATGCCGTAGATGTAGTTGTTCATGATGATGTAGGTCATGTCGATGTTGCGGCGGCAGGCATGGATGAAGTGATTGCCGCCAATGGCGGTGCCGTCGCCGTCGCCGCCGACCAGAATGACGTTCATCTCCGGCTTGGCCATCTTGACGCCGGTGGCAAATGCGGCGGCGCGGCCATGGGCAGTGTGCAGGGTGCAGCAGTCCATGTAGCCGGGCAGGCGCGAGGCGCAGCCGATGCCGGAAACAATGGCGGTGTTCTCCTTCTGGAGATTGAGCGTATCAAGGGCGCGGATCAGCCCTTTCATAACGATACCGTGACCGCAGCCGGGACACCAGATGTGGGGCAGCTTGCCGGGACGGATCCATTTGTCATAATTGAAAGCCATGGTTACTTAACCTCCTTCATCTTCTCGAGGATCTGATCGGGATTGATCGGCTCACCGTCGACGCGGTTGATGCCGAGTACCGGTGCTTTGCCCTGCACATTGCGCTCGACTTCGATGGAGCACATGCCCAGATTCATTTCCGGTACGATAAAGCCTTTGGCCTTGCTTGCCAGTGCCTTGATCTGCTTGTCGGGGAACGGCCAGAAGGTTTTGATGCGGAACATGCCGGCCTTGATGCCCTGCTCGCGGGCAGCGTTGACGGCATAGCGGGCCGAACGGGAGGTGGAGCCGTAGGCAACCACGACAACGTCGGCATCTGCCAGCATATATTCTTCGAAGGTGACGATGTCATCCACATTGTCTTCGACTTTGCGCACCTGGCGCTCTTCCTCGGCCTGGACAATTTCGGCCTTGGTGGTCGGGAAGCCGTCCTGCATCTTGTTGAGGCCGGTGACGTGGAACTTGTAGCCGGAACCGAAGGCAGCCAGCGGCGGCACATCGCCAAAGGAGGTGTCGTACGGCTTGTACTGGGCCGGCTCGACGGTCGGCGCCTTGCGGGGAATGACTTCGACTTCGCCCGGCTCGGGGAACACGATACGCTCGCGCATGTGGGCCACGATTTCGTCCGGCATGACCATGACCGGAGTGCGGTATTTTTCGGATAGGTTGAAGGCGCGGATAACCTCTTCATAGGTTTCCTGCACCGACGCCGGGGTCAGGCAGATGGCCGGGTGGTCGCCGTGGGTGCCCCACTTGGCGCACATGACGTCGGACTGGCTGGGGCCGGTCGGCATGCCGGTGGAGGGGCCGCCGCGCATGACGTTGTAGACCACGCAGGGGATTTCGGCGATGCAGCCGTAGCCGATCAGTTCCTGCTTGAGGGAGAGGCCGGGGCCGGAGGTGGAGGTCATGACCTTTGAGCCGGCCAGCGAGGCTCCGAGGATGGCCGCCATGGCGCCGATCTCGTCTTCCATCTGAATGAATTTGCCGCCGATTTTAGGCAGCTCGGCAGACATGACCTCGGCAACTTCGGTCGAAGGGGTGATCGGGTAGCCGCCGAAAAAATTGCAGCCGGCATAAATGCCGCCGAGAGCTGCAGCTTCGTTACCCTGTAAAAACGCTACTTTTTTAGACACAGTTCTTTCCTCCCGTGGAATTATTCAGTGACGACTTTGATTGCGAAGTCGGGGCAGCGCAGTTCGCACTGCATGCATTTGATACAGGCCTCCAGGTTTTTGACGCCAACGACAAAACCCTGCATTTCTAGCACCTTGGTAGGGCAGAATTCCACGCAGATGTGGCACCCCTTGCAGTACTTCTCGATAATCTCAATTTTTGGCAGTTTTTTCTCCATCTGGAATTGCTCCTTTATTCCGTAATAAAAGGTGTGAAATTCACACCCCTAATGTGGCAAAAGAAGGGCGGAATAATCCGCCCTTCTTTCAAAGTGTCATGACGGTCCGACTCAGATAGCCGCAGTGAGTTACTTCATGCTGCCGACCAGCTCCTTGACCGCTGCAACCGACTTGTCCATCATGGCCTGCTCCTCGGCATCGAGGGTGAACTCGAGGATCTGCTCAACCCCATTCTCGCCGAGTACGCACGGCACGCCGACATAGAAGCCGTTGACGCCGAACTCGCCCTGCAGGAAGGCGCAGGTCGGCAGAACGCGCTTCTGGTCCTTGAGGATCGACTCGGCCATGGCGATGGCGGACGATGCCGGGGAGTAGAAAGCGGAGCCGGTCTTGAGCAGGGCGACGACTTCACCGCCGGCCTTGCGGGTACGCTCGACCATGGCGTTCATGACTTCCTTGGCCTTGGCCTTGTCCTTGTACTTGCGCTCCAGCAGTTCCATGACCGGAATGCCGTTGACGCTGGCGTAACGAACCAGAGGCACCATGTCGTCGCCGTGGCCGCCGAGGGTCATGGCGTTCACGTCCTTGACGGACACGCCCAGTTCCCAGGCGATGAAGGTGATGAAACGTGCGGAGTCCAGCACGCCAGCCTGACCGATAACGCGGTTGTAGGGGAAACCGGTGATTTTCTGGCAGAGGGTTACCATGGCGTCCAGCGGGTTGGAAATGACGATGACAAAGGAGTTGGGGGCATACTGCTTGATGCCTTCGGCCACCTGGGTCATGATCTTGGAGTTGACTTCGATCAGGTCGTCGCGGCTCATACCCGGTTTGCGGGGCAGACCGGCGGTGACGATGACCACGTCAGCACCCTTGATGTCCTCGTAGCTGTTGGTACCTTTCAGGTTGGCATCGAAACGGTCAACCGAGCCAACTTCCGCGATGTCGAGCATCTTGCCCTGGGGCAGGCCCTCAACAATGTCGAACAACACGACGTCGCCAAGTTCGCGCAGAGCGCAAAGCTGGGCAAGAACGCCACCGATCTGACCACCGCCGATGAGTGCAATCTTCTTACGTGCCATACTGTTTCCTCCTTATGATGTGGTACTTCCGAAGTTAGGTGGGAGTGCCGCGTAGGCATCCCTGGTTATGCAGCCTAGTGCATATTTTCTATCAGTGCGTCGGCAAAACCGGAGCAGGTGAGCAGTGTGGCCCCCTGCATCATACGTTCGAAATCATAGGTAACGCGCTTCTGGCCGATGGTTCTGTCTATGGATCTTACAATCATGTCGGCAGCTTCCTGCCACCCCATGTACTCGAGCATCATGACTCCCGAGAGGATGACGGAGCCGGGATTGACCTTATCCAGGTTGGCATACTTCGGAGCAGTCCCGTGGGTGGCTTCGAAGATGGCGTGACCGGTAACATAATTGATATTTGCGCCGGGTGCAATACCTATCCCGCCAACCTGTGCCGCCAGGGCATCGGAAAGGAAGTCTCCTTCCAGATTCATGCACGCCAGCACATCGAATTCCTTGGCCCGGGTCAGCACCTGCTGCAGTGTGATGTCGGCGATGGTGTCCTTGATCATCAGCAGTTTTTTCCACTGCCCGCTGCCATGGCTCTGCATCAGCTTGAGAGCGGCATCAACCTCGTCGCAGATATCCTGCTTCTGCTGGGGGGTCATCATGTCGTACCCGGGATCGATCATCTTGGCATTTGCCTCGACGGACAAACCTGGATCGCGATCTTTATTGTCGATCACCCAGGCCTCACGCTCGGTTACGATCTTGCTGCGAAACTCCCGCTTGGCCAGGTCGTAGCCCCAGTCCTTGAAAGCCCCCTCGGTGAACTTCATGATGTTGCCCTTGTGCACCAGCGTCACCGATTTGCGCTTATGCTTGAGGGCATACTCGATGGCGGCACGGATCAGCCGTTCCGAGCCATCTCGGGAAATTGCCTTGATGCCGATGGAGGAGCTCTCCGGAAAACGGATCTTGGTAACGCCCATTTCCCTGATCAGGAAATCCTTCACTTTCTCGCATTCCACCGTGCCCTGCATCCACTCGATCCCGGCGTAGATATCCTCACAGTTCTCCCGGAAGATGACCATGTCCACGTCCTGCGGTTTCTTGACCGGTGACGGCACCCCTTGGAACCAGCGTACCGGACGGAGACAGACATAAAGATCGAGGAGGTGTCGCAAAGCGACATTCAGTGAACGGATGCCACCACCAATCGGGGTGGTCAGAGGGCCTTTTATGCCGACCAGGAACTCTTTGAAAGCCAGCACGGTCTCATCCGGCAGCCATGCCTTGTCCCCCATCTCCTTTCGGAACAGGTTGAACGGCTTCTCACCGGCATAGACCTCCATCCAGGAGATTTTCTTCGTGCCTCCGTAGCATTTCGCGATGGCGGCGTCAAACACGCGAACCGAGGCTTTCCAGATGTCGATGCCGGTACCGTCACCTTCGATGTAGGGGATGATCGGGTTGTCCGGCACAACCAGTCTGCCGTTGGAACCCATGATGATCTTGTCCCCGTGAGGCACGGTCACATACGTGTACGACATCAAACCGCCTTGTCTGGAATTTGACAACTGCTATTTCACAAACCGAGTCTGAAACATTGCTGCCATCAACAGCTATCCCACCGCCTTTAGGAGCGGTGGGATAGCTGTTGATTCATTTACAGAGCGTCGATAATGGCATTCAGTGTGGCGCTCGGACGCATGGCCTTGGAGGTTTTCTCGAAGTTCGGGTGATAGTACCCGCCCATGTCCACCGGCTTGCCCTGTGCTGCCAGCAGTTCCTCGTTGATTTTGGCTTCGTTCTCTTCCAGTTGCTTGGCAACCTTGGCGAACTTGGCCTGGAGCTCGGCATCCTTGCTCTGCTCTGCCAGGGCTTGGGCCCAGTACAGCGCCAGGTAAAAATGGCTGCCGCGGTTGTCGATCTGGCCAACCTTGCGGGCCGGCGATTTGTTGTTGTCCAGGAACTTGGCAATGGCCTGGTCAAGGGTTTCGGCCAGAACCTGTGCCTTGTCGTTCTTGAACGTTGCCGCCAGGTGCTCCAGCGAAGCGGTCAGCGCAGAGAACTCGCCCAGGGAGTCCCACCGCAGGTAGCCCTCTTTCTCGAACTGCTGGACATGCTTGGGTGCCGAACCGCCCGCGCCGGTCTCGAACAGGCCGCCGCCGGCCAACAGCGGCACGATGGAGAGCATCTTGGCGCTGGTGCCGAGTTCCAGGATCGGGAACAGGTCGGTCAAATAGTCGCGCAGCACGTTGCCGGTAACGGAGATGGTGTCGAGCCCCTTGCGAATCCGCTCCAGGGAGTAGTTCATCGCTTCGACCGGGGCCAGGATCTTGATCTCCAGGCCCGTGGTGTCGTGGTTTTTCAGGTACTTTTCTACCTTGGCGATGATCTGGCGGTCATGGGCGCGGTTTTTGTCCAACCAGAACACGGCCGGGGCACCAGTGGCCTTGGCGCGAGTGACTGCCAGCTTGACCCAGTCCTGGATCGGGATGTCCTTGACACGGGACATGCGCCAGATGTCGCCCGCCTCGACCTTGAACTCCATCAGGGACTTGCCGTCAGCAACCACACGCACGGTGCCGTCGGTCGGGATTTCGAAGGTAGTGGGGTGTGAGCCGTACTCCTCGGCCTTTTGGGCCATCAGGCCGACGTTGGGCACCGAACCCATGGTGGCCGGGTCAAGGGCGCCATTCTTCTGACAGTCGGCGATGATCGCCTGATAGAAGGTGGCGTAGCAGCGGTCCGGAATCATGGCCTTGGTGTCCTGCAGCTTGCCTTCGGCGTTCCACATCTTGCCGCCGTCGCGAACCACGACCGGCATGGAGGCGTCAACGATAATGTCATTGGGCACATGCAGGTTGGTGATACCCTTGTCGGAATCGACCATGGCCAGAGCCGGGGCATTGGCGTAGACGGCCTTGATATCAGCTTCGATTTCTTCCCTTTTGGCGGCCGGCAGCGCTTCGATTTTCTTGTAGAGGTCGCCCAGCCCCATATTGGGGTTGACGCCGATCGACTTGAGGGTCTCGGCGTGCTTGGCGAATACGTCCTTATAGAACACGGAAACGGCATGACCGAACATGATCGGGTCGGAGACCTTCATCATGGTGGCCTTCAGGTGCAGGGAGAGCAGCTGGCCCTTCTTTTTAGCGTCTTCAATCTGGGCGGCATAAAAAGCGCGCAGAGCCTTGGCGCTCATGAAGGTCCCGTCGAGGATTTCGCCCTTGGTGGCCTTCAGGCCATCCTTCAGCACGGTGGTCTTGCCGTCGGCGCCCACCAGCTCGATCTTGAACTCGCCGCCCTCTTCCATGCAAACCGACTGCTCGTTGCCATAGAAGTCGCCGCCGGTCATGTGAGCCACTTCAGCCTTGGAATCGGCTGTCCAGGCAGCCAGCTTGTGCGGGTTCTTTTTGGAGAAGTTTTTGACCGACAGCGGCGCACGCCGATCGGAATTGCCCTCGCGCAGGACCGGGTTGACGGCGCTGCCGAGCACTTTGGCGTAGCGTTCCTGAATTTTCTTCTCTTCATCAGTGGTGGCGACTTCAGGATAATCAGGCACCTTGTAACCCTGAGCCTGAAGCTCAGCAATGGCCTCCTTCAACTGGGGGACCGAGGCGCTGATGTTGGGCAGCTTGATGATGTTGGCTTCGGGCTGAAGCGTAAGATCACCCAACTGGGCCAGGAAGTCGGGAACCTTCTGGGCCTCGGTCAGGTTTTCGGGGAAGTTGGCGATGATCCTGCCGGCCAGGGAGATATCCCGGGTTTCGACGGCAACGCCGGTACCCTTGGTAAACGCCTGTACGATGGGGAGCAACGAGTAGGTTGCAAGAGCGGGGGCTTCGTCAATTTCTGTCCAGATAATCGTCTTCGTCGTCATGTTCTCTCCTTAGTTTTTATGCCAGATCGCCCAGTGGCTTCAGAATGACTGACTGCACCAATCAAATCCTGTACGGGGTGATGCGTTTCTGTCGAGTACCGGACGCACCCACCTCGTCATTTTTTTCTACGAACATCCCGCCTGCAGAGTCCTGTATACAATCGGGTTTGTCATATATTTTTTTAGTGTAACTTATCGTAACACATATATTTTTTGCACCAGTAAAAATTCTGTATACAGTATACCGTATGCTGCGTACTGTCAAGAAAAAATCATGAGTTGTGTGGAGGGGTTTACTGCGAAAACATCAATAAAGCGCGGTGTTATTTCTTGCCCGAAAATCGTCGCGCCTCATTGGCGTCGTCACGGGAAAAATGGCGGGGAATGGAGAGGGCTTGCCCGGGCCACAGACGCTTGGGATCGCGTATCTGGTCGCGATTGGCACGGTAAATGAGTGGCCAGAGGCTTGAATCATTGTAAATTTCCGAACGCCCTGCTATCTGGGGCAAGGATTCGCCGCGGCGCACGGTATACGACATGGGCAGGGAAGCCGGTGCGCGGGCCGTATCCTGTTGCTTCGCTTTCGCCGCCGCTTCAGCGGCGGCCTGTTCCTTGGATTCCTGCTCCCTGAGGCGGGCTTCGGCAAGGGCAGCCTCACGCATCAGACGCTCTTCCTCTGCCCGGGCCGCTGCTTCTGCAGCCAGGCGGCGCTGTTCTTCCTTCTGGCGCTCCCTTAGCTGGCGCATCTCGCCAGCAAGCAGCTCACCTTTCTGCACGGCTAACAAAAAATGGGGGTCGGCCTGCTGTTCATCATCCTTTACCCTGAGGATCGCCTCGCCATGTTCAAACGCTTCCAGCAGACTCCGATATTCCTGGGGAAACAGCTTGGCGCCGTCGTGACGCCCCACATCTTCGATCAGCGACATGGCCCGCGACCGCCAGGACGGCGCCGGCGCCGTTGTGGCGCACCCGGTCACGAGGTGGCAGCACAGCACTATGACAACGGCCCCGAGCCCCAGGCGCATGGGGTTACCCTTGCTTTTCCGCCAGACGGATACCCAGCTCGCGGAGCTGTTTGTTCTCGACCAGGGACGGTGCCTCGGACATCATGCAGGTCCCTTTCTGGGTCTTGGGGAAGGCGATAACATCGCGGATGGAATCGCTGCCGGTCAGCAGCATGATCAGGCGGTCCATGCCGAAAGCGATGCCGCCATGGGGCGGTGTGCCGAATTCCAGGGCATCCAGCAGGAACCCGAACTTGCTGCGGGCCGACTCTTCCGACAATCCCAGCATCTTGAACATCAGGGACTGAACCTGCTCCTGGTGAATCCTGATGGAACCGCCGCCGATCTCGTTGCCGTTCAGCACCAGGTCATAGGCCTTGGCGCGGCAGCGGCCGGGGTCGGACTCCACATACTGCAGATCTTCGTCCATGGGGGCCGTGAAGGGATGATGCACGGCGGCCCAGCGTTTTTCGTCCTCATCCCACTCAAGCAGCGGGAAATCGGTAACCCAGACAAAGCGGTAGTCGTCCTTGCTGGTGAGCTTGAGAATACCGGCCAGGTGGTTGCGCAGCTTGCCGAGGGAATCGTTGACCACCTTGGGTTTATCGGCCACGAAGAAGAGCAGGTCCCCCTCTTCAGCCCCGAAGGCCTGATTCATGGCGGCAATCTCCTCCGGAGTGAAGAACTTGGCAATAGGAGAATGCCACTCGCCGTTTTCGATCTTCACATAGGCCAGACCTTTAGCACCGTAGATCTTGACGAATTCGGTCAGATCGTCGATTTCCTTGCGGGAGAAACCGGAGCATTTCTTGGCGTTCAAACCCTTGATGATGCCCCCTTTGGCAGCCACATCGGCAAACACCTTGAATCCGGAACCTTTTACCAGATCGGTGAGGTCGCACAGCTCCATGCCGAAACGCATATCGGGGTTGTCAACGCCGAACCGGCGAATCGCCTCGGCATAGGTGATGCGCTCTACCGGCAGCAGCACCTCAACCCCCTTGGCTTCTTTGAAGATTTTGGCAATCAGCCCTTCCATCATGGTGATGATATCCTCGCGGTCGATAAAGGACATCTCACAGTCGATCTGGGTGAATTCCGGCTGGCGGTCGGCTCGCAAATCTTCGTCACGGAAGCAGCGCACTACCTGGAAGTAACGGTCGAATCCGGAAATCATCAGGATTTGCTTGAAAATTTGTGGGGATTGGGGCAAGGCATAAAAGCTCCCCTGGTTGATGCGGGACGGCACCAGGAAATCACGAGCCCCTTCAGGGGTCGATTTGGTAAGAAACGGGGTTTCCAGCTCGATGAAGCCGTTTTCGGTCAGATACTGGCGGGTGACCTGGGTGACCTGGTGACGCAGGATCAGGTTCTGCTGCAGCTGAGGACGGCGCAGGTCGAGATAGCGGTATTTGAGGCGGATGTTCTCGTTGACTTCGCTGTACTCGTCAAGCATGAAAGGGAGCGCCTTCGAGCGGTTGAGCAGCTTGCATTCGCTGACCTGAATTTCCACCTCGCCGGTCTTCATGTTGGGGTTGACCGTTCCCTCCGGCCGGGGGATGACCTTGCCGCGGATGGCCAGTACGAACTCGTTGCGCACGGCTTCGGCCACGGCGTGAGCCTCCGGGTTGACCTCCGGGTCGAACACGATCTGAGCAATCCCCTCGCGGTCGCGCAGGTCGATAAAGATCAAGCCGCCATGATCACGGCGACGCAGGGCCCAGCCCATGAGGACGACCTCGTTGCCGATGTCCCGAGCAGAAAGCATGCCGCAGTAGTGTGTGCGTTTCCAGTTTCCCAGCATATCCATAACAATCCTCCGATTGATGTTATTTAGTTGATCAGTTTTCCGATGCTGCCGATGCGCGGACGCAACGTGTCCCGATCCCAGGACCAATATTTGATGAAGGCCAGCCCCTTGATCTTGTCGCGGCTGACAAACCCCCAGAAGCGGCTGTCGTAGGAGCGATCGCGATTGTCTCCCATGACGAAGTAGGAGTTTGCTGGGACCGTGATCGGACCGAAAGTGTCGCGGGGGTTCATTTCCTTCGGTATGACTTCTTTCTCTTTATGAATTTCATGCGGGTTATCGTAGCGTTTGCCATTGACGAAGACCTGCTTGTCCTTGCCCTCGACCACATCGCCAGGGGTCCCGATGACCCGCTTGATGAAGTCCTTGCTGGGATCCTCAGGATATTCGAAAACGATCACGTCACCGCGCCGGGGCTCGCGCAAGGTCAAAATGCGTTTGTTCACAAAGGGGATCTTGGTGCCGTAGATGAATTTGCTGACCAACAGGTGATCGCCAATCGCCAGGGTATCTTCCATGGAGCCGGAAGGGATCTTGAACGCCTGCACCAGATAGGTGCGAATGACCATTGCCAGTACTACGGCAATCAGAATTGATTCGGCGTACTCACGAAACACGCTCTTTTTCTTATAGACCGTTTCGGTAGTGGCCTGAGGCGCCGTCCCGTCGACAGGGGCAGGCGCAGCAGGGGTATGATTATGCTCTTCCATGCACCATCCTTTTGAGCTTATTTAGTCGTCAACCTTGAGAATCGCCAGAAACGCTTCCTGGGGCAGCTCCACATTCCCCACGTTCTTCATGCGCTTCTTGCCTTCCTTCTGCTTTTCGAGCAGCTTGCGCTTGCGGGTGATGTCGCCGCCATAGCATTTGGCCAACACATCCTTGCGCATGGCCTTGACCGTTTCACGGGCAATCACCTTGTTGCCGATGGCGGCCTGGATGGCCACCTCGAACATTTGGCGCGAGATCAACTCCTTCATCTTTGAAACCAGTTCACGGCCGCGGAAGTAGGCCTTTTCCCGGTGCAAAATCAGCGACAGGGCATCCACGACTTCGCCGTTGATCAGGACGTTCATGCGCACCAGGTCACTGCGCCGGTATTCCAGATGTTCATAATCCAGCGAGGCGTATCCCTTGGTGATCGACTTGAGCTTGTCGTAAAAGTCGAGAACAATCTCGTTCAGCGGCAGCTCATAGATAATCATGACCCGGGTCGGGGTCAGATATTTGATCTCCCGCTGGACGCCGCGCTTGTCCTCGCACAGGGCCAGCACCCCGCCGACGAATTCGTTGGGCACATGAATGTGAGCCAGGATGAACGGCTCTTCCAGATACTCCATGTTTTGCAGCTCGGGCATCTGGTTGGCGCTCTGAATGGAGAACACCTCGCCACCGAGCCGGTGCACCCGGTAAACGACGGTCGGTGCGGTGGTGATCAGATCGAGGCCGAACTCCCGTTCCAGCCGTTCCTGAATGATCTCCATGTGCAAAAGCCCCAGAAAGCCGCACCGGAAACCGAAGCCGAGCGCCACCGATGTCTCGGGCTCATAAGAAAAGGACGAGTCGTTCAGTTTCAGCTTGGCCAGGGCGTCGCGCAGCTGCTCATACTGGGCTGTGTCGATGGGATAGAGTCCGGAGAAGACCATCGGCTTCACTTCCTTGAAGCCGGACAGCGGTTCCGTGCACTGGCGGTTCAGGATGGTCACCGTGTCGCCGACCTTGGCATCGGCCACATCCTTGATGCCGGCAATGACAAACCCGACCTCGCCGGCCGTAAGCTGCGGCACCTCGCGCATCACCGGGGCAAAGACCCCCACCTTGAGCGCCTCGTAGGCACGGTTGGTGGACATAAGCTGGATCTTGTCCCCCTTTTTGAGCGTACCGTCAAACAGGCGCACCAGGATAATGACCCCCTGATACTGGTCGTACCAGGAGTCGAACAGCAGCGCCTTGAGCGGCGCTGCCGGATCACCCGTCGGGGCGGGAATCTTCTTGACGATCTCCTCCAGGATCTCGTGGGTGCCGATCCCCTCCTTGGCGCTGGCCAGCACCGCATCGTGGGCATCGATGCCGATGATTTCCTCGATTTCGTGGATCACCCGCTCCGGCTCGGCTGCCGGCAGGTCGATCTTGTTCAGCACCGGGAAGACTTCCAGGTTGTTATCCAGTGCCAGATAGACATTGGCCAGGGTCTGGGCCTCAACACCCTGGGAGGCGTCCACGACCAGCAGACCGCCTTCACAGGCAGCCAGGGAACGGGAAACCTCATAGGTGAAGTCCACATGGCCGGGGGTGTCGATCAGATTGAGAATATACTCGTTGCCGTCATTGGCACGGTACGAGAGGCGGACGGTCTGGGCCTTGATGGTGATGCCCCGTTCCCGTTCCAGATCCATTTTGTCGAGAAACTGATCCTGCTTTTCCCG
>Ga0334722_10003515_pt1 | contig 16800 bp, 15 predicted proteins | sample C3_bottom_MG_FD_207210 | JGI IMG/M metagenome (GOLD analysis project Ga0334722, IMG submission 207210) | Sediment microbial communities from Yellowstone Lake, YNP, Wyoming, USA - C3_bottom | ecosystem: Environmental > Aquatic > Freshwater > Lake > Sediment | place: USA: Wyoming | collected...
ATAAACAGCTACAAGATTCTGGTTATTTAGATAACAACAATGTTATTCAAACTAAATTGAATCATCAGTATTCATCAGATAAAGTAGAAATACTCACAAAAGATCAATTAAAAGAATTACTGGTTAGCGAAAAATTAATTTAGAAATACTTTGAAAAAATAATAATAAATTATTAAAAGTTTTCAAGAAATGTCAAAAGATGTTGAGATGAATTTCCTTGATTATACAAATATTTATCACTGAATTTTTTACCAGATTCAATAATTTTTTTCTTAAAAGTATCATCATTAGATAATTTTAATAACATATCTTCAATTTCGTCAGTACTTATTTGTACACAAGATTTTGATTTGAATACTTCAACATTTCCAAATCCTCTATCTGTCACAAATATTGAAATAACGGGTTTCTTACAAATTTGAGATTCCAATATAGTAGTAGATGTATTAAGAGTAATGAAAACTTCACAATTTTTCATTAAATCTAGAATATTACCTGCTTTTACTACAATTATTTCTGCATTTAATTGATGAACAAAATCAGTTATATCGATTTCGTCAGGAGAAGGATGTAATTTTATAATCATTTTTTTGTTTAGTTTGGTCACTGTTTGACAAATTTTTTGAAGGGCTTGTTCACGTTGGGAATAAGAATCAAAGGTCAGATCAAAGACAGTATTATTTTGAGGATTTGTTGTTGCAAGTAAAATAAATGAATTATTAAAATCAGATTCTTTGGCTTGTAGAAAAAAATCATCATAGAGGGGACTACCAATTATTTCTATTTTTTCAGCAGGGATACCACAGTTAATAGCATAATTTTTTAGGATTTCACCCCAAACAAGAAATTTGTCAGAAGAACAAGGCATGAGTCCTAATTTATTGAAATCATATGCTTCTGCTGTATCATCATATAGACCATGTTGAATTAGGGCCACTTTAATTTGAAATTTTTTTGCTAGAGATATTGCTATTTGTTCATGAGGACCACTTTCTGACCAAACCAAAATAGATGAAAATTGGTATTGACTAAACAATTTTTTTGTAAGTTCAATTTCAGTAATATATTCTGGAATTCTTTCTCCAAACATATTTTTAAAAAGTGGTTTTAAGATTGACCAAAACGAATTTTCATTAAATGAGAAAAAAGTATTAAAAAATGAATCGCATTTCCATAATTCATCAATTTGTGAACTAGAAGATTTCTTTCCAGAATCTATTGAATGTTTTACTTTTTTATCTAACAAGCCATGAAAAGTAGTAACAATACATCTTGATTTTTTTATTATGGAGTATGAGTCTAAATTCCAAATTGAGGGAATTCGTCTATTATGTAAAATGATATTGATGTTACTATTTGGAAGATTGGAAAAAAAATTTCTGTATCTTGTTGGACTAAATTCAATTAATAACACATTTTTTTTATTATTAGTTATTCTGTTAGAAAAAAACATATTGGTAAAAATTTCTGAAAAACTTTTTATTTTTTCATAGTATTTCTGAGGGAGAGAAATAGAAAGATGCTGTGTTCCAAGTTTTAGACTATATTTCATGGATGGTGGAGTTTTTCTTTCAAATTTCTTATCTGTATTTATTATTTTCACAGAGTTTGTAAGAATAGATATGAATGAATAAAGTTTGAAAGTTGTGAAAAATTTTGCGTTAGAATATTTTTGATATATTCTAAGTATTTCTACAAATTTTTTTAGAAATGGAACCAAAAAATTATGAAAATCAACAAAAAATAACCCACCTAAATTTATTTGCTCATATTCAATAAAATTTGAAACGGATGGATTATCATACCATTTTATAAAATTATAAGAATTGTTTTGAATATCACAAAGATCTTGTTTAGTTAAATATTCATCAGAAATTTCATGAGGTATGTTATTTTTCAAAAGTAGTTTATGTGATTCAAAATCAAATGTAATTATTTTAGAAGTTTTTTTTAAAAGTCTTAATTCATCTATTTGAATAGAAGAATCCAAAAGAAAGATTTCATGTTCATTGGAGAAATCAAATTTTAATTTTTCATTCATATTTCTTTAGTTATTTTATAAAATATACAAAGTTTATAGGTATACCGAATAATAATTTAGAGTAGAAGGTTATGAAGGCAGTAATACTAGCTGGAGGTTTAGGTACTAGAATTTCTGAAGAAACATCTTCAAAACCCAAACCATTGATTGAGATAGGTGGAATGCCAATTTTATGGCACATTATGAAAATTTATTCATCGTATGGGATTAATGATTTTGTTATTTGCTGTGGGTACAAGGGCTATATGATAAAGGAGTATTTTGCCAATTATTCTCTACACATGTCTGATGTTACATTTGATATGAAAAATAATTCTATGGAAGTTCATCACAAATCAGTTGAACCTTGGAAAGTAACACTGGTAGATACAGGATCAGAAACATTAACTGGAGGCAGATTAGGGAGAGTAAAAAAATATGTTGATGATGCATCTTTTTGTTTTACATATGGAGATGGACTAGGAGACATAAACATTTCAGATTTAATCAATTTCCATAAAAGTAAGAAAAAAACTGCAACTATAACAGCTGTTCAACCACTAGGGAGATTTGGAATTTTAGAAATAGAAAATGACGATGTATTAAAATTTAAAGAAAAACCAGCAGGTGATGAAAATTGGATTAATGGTGGTTTTTTTGTATTAGAACCTACAATTTTTGATTATATTAAAGGTGATTTAACAATTTGGGAGAGAGAGCCTTTAGAAAGATTATCTCATGAAAGATCATTATCAGCATACAAACATAAAGGATTCTGGCATCCGATAGATACTCTTAGAGATAAAAATTATCTAGAAGAATTATGGACTTCTGGAAAAGCTGATTGGAAAACCTGGTAATGAATTTAGATTTTTGGAAAAATAAAAAAGTACTACTTACCGGCCATACTGGATTTAAAGGAAGTTGGCTTTCCTTATGGTTACAAAATTTGGATGTGGATTTAGTAGGATATTCAAATTCTGTTCCAACAATTCCGAGTCTTTTTGAGTTGGCAAATGTAAAAGATGGAATGACTTCGTTAATTGAAGACGTGCGTGATCTACATCAGCTAAATGATACAATTAAAGAATTCAAACCTGAGATAGTAATCCACATGGCAGCGCAGTCTTTAGTTCGTAAATCTTACCAAAATCCGCTCGAAACTTACTCTACAAACATAATGGGAGTAGCAAATATCTTGGAAGCCGTTCGTACAGTGAATAACATACGAGTTTGTATGATAGTGACGAGTGACAAATGTTATGATAACAAAGGATTAGAGAGAGGTTACAATGAAGAGGATCCGATGGGAGGCTACGATCCATACAGTAGTAGCAAAGGTTGTGCAGAACTAGTGACAAATTCCTTCAGAAATTCATTCTTTAATACCTCAAAATTTAATGACCATAAGACTGCCATTGCTTCGGTACGTGCGGGAAATGTGATTGGGGGTGGAGATTGGGCAAGTGATAGATTAATTCCAGACATTATGAATGCGGTATTACAGAATAAGACAGTCAGGATTCGCAACCCAGATTCTATTAGACCGTGGCAGTTTGTACTGGAACCACTTTATGGATATCTAATGCTGATAGAGAGACTCTGGCATAATGGCCCTCTATATTCAGGAGGTTGGAATTTTGGTCCTGACAATAATGACGCCAAGCCAGTTTCATGGATTATTGATACGATATCCCAGTTATGGGGTAAGAACATTAGTTGGGAGCTAGATCATCAAAATAGTCAATATGAAGCAAAGTCTCTATTATTGGATTGTACAAAAGCAAAAACGAAATTGGGCTGGGAACCTAAAACAGACATAAGATTGGCATTACAATTAGTGATAGATTGGTACAAGAAGCTAGAAAACAAGACAGATGTTCGTGAATTTACTGAACAACAGATAAAATATTACCATTCACTTTGAAAATTGTGAAATCTCCTAACTGTAGATTCTGCAATTCACCTTTGAGACATAGTTTTGCAGACTTAGGCATGTCTCCGCTGGCTAATTCATTTCTCAATCAATCCCAGTTAAAAAGGGAAGAATCTCTTTACCCTCTTCATGTATTTATTTGTGAGAAATGTTTGTTGGTTCAGTTAGAAGAATTCGAAACCCCTGACAAGATATTTTCAGATTATGCATATTTCTCATCATATTCTGAAACATGGTTAAAGCATGCAGAAGATTATGTAGAAATGATGATATCTAGATTTAAGATTAATCAAAAAAGTCATGTTGTCGAGGTAGCTAGTAATGATGGCTACCTGTTGCAGTTTTTTAAGAAAAAGAGCATACCAGTGTTAGGAATAGAACCTGCGGCCAACGTAGCAGAAGTTGCTATTAATAAGGGAATTCCAACAATTACAAAATTTTTTGGTGAAAATACTGCCAGAGAATTATCACAGTCAGGAAAACAAACGGATCTTTTAATCGGAAATAATGTCTTAGCTCATGTTCCTAATTTGAATGACTTTGTTTCTGGTCTCAGGACTTTGTTAAAACCCAGAGGCATAATTACGTTAGAGTTTCCACATTTACTCCAGCTAATAAAACATAATCAGTTTGATACAATTTATCATGAACATTTTTCTTATTTTTCATTAATTGTTGTGCAAAAGATTTTCTCATTCCACAAATTAACAGTTTTTGATGTAGAGGAATTACCAACTCATGGTGGCTCATTACGAGTTTTTATCAAGCATGAAGATGAGAAACCACAGATTAGCAATAATGTTCACGAGATTATAGAAAAAGAGAAAAAGTTTGGCCTAGACAACATTGTAATATACACAAGCTTTCAAAAAAAGATTGAAGAGATAAAAAAGAACATAAGGACATTTTTCGTTTCTGCCAAAAAAGAAAAGAAAACGATGATTGGGTTTGGGGCTCCTGCGAAAGGAAATACTTTACTTAATTTTTGTAAAATAGGAACAGAATTTTTGGATTATGTTGTAGATAATAGTCCTCATAAACAAGGCTTGTATCTTCCAGGCACACATATCCCAATAACAAATCCTCAAAAAATTCATGAAACAAAACCTGACTACGTAATTATTTTACCGTGGAATTTAAAAGATGAGATTATAGATCAGATTAGTTTTATTCGGGAGTGGGGGGGGAAACACGTAACATTAATTCCGGAGGTCAAAATTTCATCATGATATTTTCTGAAACAAAACTAAAGGGATCTTTTATCATAGAAATCGAAAAATTGGAAGATGAAAGAGGTTTCTTCGCGCGTACATGGGATCAGAAAAAGTTTGAAGAGATGGGTTTACATTCAAAACTTTCTCAGTGCAGTATTTCGTTTAACAAAAAAGCTGGCACATTAAGGGGTATGCATTATCAAGCAGAGCCCTATCAAGAAGCAAAGCTAGTACACTGTACCAAAGGAAAAATATTTGATGTGATAATAGATTTACGAAAAAATTCTAAAACACAGATGAATTGGTTTGGAGCTGAGCTAAGTTCACAGAATTATGAAATGCTCTATGTTCCAGAGGGGTTTGCTCATGGTTTTCAAACACTAGAAGATAATACTGAAGTATTTTATCAAATTTCACAAGAGCATATGCCAGAGTATGCAAGAGGTAAACTTTGGAATGATCCAATATTCAATATTTCCTGGCCAATAAAATCTCCTATAATGTCAGACAAAGATAATCAATGGCCAAAAGAACTAAGTTAGTACAATCTGCTTAATGAGTTAAGAAATGAAGATTCTAGTAATAGGTGGAAGTGGCATAATTGGTTCTAAGATTGTTAGAAAATTCGTAGAAAGTAAAAATGATGTTATCTATACCTATTATGAGAATAAGCTTAATGTTGGAATTGGACATAGACTTGACATTAGGAAAAAAGATGAAACTATAGACTTAATTTCAAAAGTCAACGCTGATTTGGTGATTCATACAGCTGCACTTACAAACGTCGATTTATGTGAGACTGATAAAAAACTAGCTGATTCAATAAATGTAAAAGGAACAGAAAATGTGATAACAGGATGTCAAAAAACTAACAGCAAAATAGTTTACATATCAACATCTTTTGTTTTTAATGGAGAGAAAAACAAATATTTTGAAGAGGATGAACCGTCTCCCACAACTTATTATGGTCTGACAAAATTAAAGGGGGAGGAAATAGTAAAAAGTTCCAAATTATCATTTCTAATCTTAAGAACAGATCAACCCTATGATTGGAAAGAAAAATGGCAACGTAACAATTCTGTTCTAAGAGTGATTCAAACGTTGCAAGAAGTAAAAACACTAAATGAAATTATAGATTGGTATAACGTTCCTACCTACATACCAAATTTTGTCAATGCCTTAGAAAATTTAATTAATTTTAATTTATTAGGAATTTATCATGTTTGTGGTTCTGACTTTGTTAATAGATATGAGTGGGCTCTTGTAACTGCAAAAGTTTTTGGATTAAATGAAAATATGATAAAATCGATTTCCTCTGAGACTTTGAATCTTCCAGCAAAACGGGTAAATGTGAATTTGAGTATTGAAAAGCTTTTTCAAAAAACTGAAATTAAAATGATGGGAATAGATGAGGGATTAAAATCAATGAAGAATAGTAAGCAATTTTAAGGAAAATTACTAAATTAGATTCATTTCTATTTGAGATTTTTTTAAAAGTTCCAAAATTTCTTGTTGATAATTTGGATTCATTAAAATTGCATTTTTAATTTGGTTTTTTGATATGTCAGTATAATTTATTATTGGGTGTCCTGTTCCTGGAAGGAAGTTGAGTTGTTTTTGTGGATTTAGATCTATCACAAAATCAATTAGTTTTTTGTCAGGATCAATTAGATTAACAAATGTAACACCTTTAGCTCCTGCACCCCAAATAGCCACTTTACCTTTCTTTCTAAGATAGATGACTTTCTCTTTCCATTTAATGATTAATTCCTGTTCTTTCAAAGCAAATTCTTTTGCTAAGAATGAAATGTTTTTAGGTTTTTTTGTTATTTCAGATATTTTTTTGGGTAAAGTTGCTTCTAACCACAGATATTGTCCATTAAAAACATGTTTCACATTTTCAACCTGAAATCCTGCTGTTTCAAAACAGGTAGTTAACGATTCGGCAGTAAAATATGAACAGTGTTCATAAAAAAAATCCCAAAATACATTATTTTTAAAAATCCATTCAACAGTAGGTGTTTCAAAAAATATTCTCACGCTAGACGAATCTGGAAGAGAGTCTTTAATGGAGTTGAGAAAAGTAACTGGTTGAGAAATATGTTCTATTACATGACGACAAATTACAATATCAGTTTTAGGGATAACGCAATTATTATCAAAGAAACTTTTTTGGAATTTTAATCTGCCATCCATATCTACTTCTGGGCCAATATAACTAGGATCAAATCCATATCCAATATTTCCCCATTCTTTGTTCTCAACTAATTTACGTAAAAATAATCCTTTTCCACATCCCACTTCTATAATGTTACAATTTTTAATATTTTTATCAAAGATTAATGAATTGACTAGTTCTGTCAAATAAGATTCAAAATATTTAGAAAATGTTTGCGAGTTATCATACTGTTCTCCATATTCCATTTGAGTGGCATCAAATAATTGATTAAATATAAAACCACATGTAAGACAAACTGCTAATTCAAGATTGCCTCTCTTAGTATTAATTGCAGATTGTTCATTAGGAAATAAAAGATGTTGATGTACAGGAATACCTTCACGTTGTAGAAAGATTTCAACTTTCTCTGAATTACATATAGAACAATGAACTATTTTATTCATAGTAAATATGAAAAAACTCTATCTAATCAATATAACTCATTAAGTTAATAGAAATTAATGTATATTAGAAATTAATTTAGATTGTTTCTATATTTATTAATAAGAAGTTGCTTGAGTTAAGATGACACTTTTATTATGATTATACAGAATGAAGAAAAATCTCTGAAGGAAGTAAAAGTGAGTATTGGTCTACCCTTATACAATAGTGAAAAATTTATTCATAAAAAACTTGATTCATTACTTGAACAGACATTTACTGATTTTGAGATTATAATTTCAGATAATGCATCCACTGATTTGACATCCAAAATTTGTGAAGAATATGCTAAAAAAGATAAGAGAATATGTTATTTTCAGCAAAATAAAAACATGGGCGCATGGTGGAATTATAATTTTGTTTTGCAGAAAGCAAAATATGAATATTTTCTATGGTCATCAGCTGATGATATTATGTTGCCTCAATTTTTAGAAGAAACTGTCAAAATACTTGAATCAGATAAAAAAATTGCTTGTAGTATCAGTAAAATAAGATTATTTGGAGAAGCTACAGATGCCCTTGAAATCAAACTTAATGATTCAATGATAAAAAAGAAGATAAAAAAAATCAAAAAAGAATTTGGTTATTTGAATACTTTTCCAGCATCAGGACCATATGAAAAAAGAGTTAAACAATATATTAAAAATATGCTACATAATCAAATTTTCTATGGTGTTTTTCGGACAAATCAAATAAGACAAGCTTACATAACAGATTCGTTTCTATTGAATGAAGGGTGTATTATGTTAAATATTTTAAAATTTGGAGAATTATTTGTTGTGGATAAAGTTTTGATGAATGTATATGATGGAGGTATGTCAAGAAGAGGAATGCTGGAAGTAACAAAACAAATGCACCATGGTTTAGTCACAAGTTTATTTCCAATTTATCCATTTACAAAATGGTGTGGGAAAAATTTGGAATTTGGAATTATCGTAAAAAATTTAGGTTTTTTTATAAAGTTGAATTGTTATGGGGGAATTTCTTTAGTAATTGATCTAATGCGGAAAATCAAAAATTCTGGTTCGAAATGATAGCTGGTTGCACTATGAATATTTTAAAATTTGGAGAATTATATGTGATTGATGAAGTTTTACTCCATGTGGATGATACAGCATATTAGATGATATTTGGTATCTGGATAAACTCTGTCTTGACAAATTTGCGTCTCAGTTTGATATGTCTGGAGTAGCAATACGAGTCAGGATTACATTTCCATATCTACTTATGATGCGCAATTATTTGGAATTGTGGTAAAGGAACGATAAATTTACCGCCATTTTTCAGATATTCTTCCTCACGCTGTTTGAATTCTTGGATAAAATGCCAAGGAAGAATTAGAAAATAATCAGGATTTTTTAAATGTGATTCTTCTTCAGAAATTATAGGAATGTTTGTGCCAATAGTTGTTCGGCCCCATTTATCAGGATTTCGATCTGCTATAGCTGCAATTAATTTATTGTTTAAATTATAGAATTGAAGGAGTGTATTACCTTTGGTAGATGCACCATAACCATGTATAGTCTTTCCTGCATCTACTTCATTTTTGATAAATATGGTAAGTTTAGATTTTTCTTCATTTATTCTTTTGATAAAATCATCAAACGGTTTATTTGAGTCGAGATGTAGGACGTTTTCTTTCTCTCGTAATTCGATAACACGTTTCATGGAATCATTATCAATAATCTTTGTTTTATGTTGAACAAAAACACGAAAACTGCCACCATTAATATTGTTTAATTGAACATCAACAACTATCAGAGTAAATTTTGAAAGTAGAAATTCTAGAACTGAGAGTGAATAATATTCTAAATGTTCATGAACAATAGTATCAAAAGCATTCTGCGTCAGCATTAAAGGAAGATAAGATAATTCCAGTATCCAAATTCCATCAGGATGTAAAATTTTGGAAATATCCTCTACAAATTCATTAGGATTTTCCAAATCATAAAACATAGCAATACTTGTTATTATTTTTGCTTTTTTATCGCCATAATTTTTAATGAAAGTGTCAGCGGAAAAAAATTCAGTTATGATCGTAGCACCACTCTGTTTTGAAAATTCTGCCATGTTTTTTGCAGGATCAAAACCTATTGCCTTTAATGGCAATTGTTTGTAATTATATAACAATGTCCCATCATTACAACCAATATCTATTACAATATCGCCAGAATTCAGTTTTACTCTAGAAATAGCCTTCTTTGCGATCTCGTTAAGATTATAAATCATTGTTTGATTTATTCCAGAACGATAGAAATATCGATCATACATTAAATTTGGAGGAGTTGTATGTTTTAGTTGGACTAACCCGCAGGCATTAGAATCCATGGATTTATCACATCGTACTAATTCAAGTGGAATTTTTTCGTAAAATGGAGTTACGTCGTTAAACTTGGAAGAGTAATTTGCAAGATATTGTTCGCCTAAGTTTAGAATAGTTGTCAAATTCTTAGAGCCACATATTCTACATGAATTCCGGGTTTTAAGTTGCAATTCTCTTTTCACTGTTTTGAATCAACTCATTATGAATATTGTGGATGATTCTAGGTTCTAAGCCATCATTTAAATAAAATTCTGGTTTTCTCAATAGATCTATATTTTGATTATGTGTATGTCTACCCATACTCAATCATAAGGTAAAAGGCTTGCAAGTAACTACTGATTGAATGTAAAAGTATCAAATTATTCTAGTGTCTGTTCAACGTCAAATCGAGGCAAGGCAGTAAGTAAATGTTGATTAGACAATAACATCCGTACCATAATTTAATTTAAACCATTGAAAAACTTGCATCAATCCTTCATCCAATATCACTTTAGGCGCCCATCCCAATTGTTTAAGTTTTGAATTATTGCAAACAAGTTCTTTTATATCATTATTACGTAATAATTTTTCATCACATTCCATAAGCATGTTTTTGCCCGATATTCTGATTAATTTTGTACATAAATCACCTATGGAGATACCTTTACCATACCCCAAATTGAATTTTGAACATCCTTTCATGTTCGAGTTTAACAATAATTCAATTGCAGATACAAAATCGGAGATATGTAAAAAATCCCTCTTAGATTCCATATTTCCTAAAATAATTTTTTCCTTATACAGTATTTGCGATATTATTCTAAAGATAATAGAATATGAGGGGCTACCTGGCCCATATATGGAGAATAATCTGACAATGATCACATCTAATCCATAAGAATTTGCATATGTTTCACATAGCAATTCGCCGCAAACTTTGCTAGTAGCATGTATTGAATTTGGGTTTAATGGTGCATCTTCAGTAATCGGTAAAAGAACAGGATTACCATATACGTGACTTGTACTTGCAAAGATAAATTTAGAGTCATTTTTCCTAGCAATCTCGAGCATGTTTTGAGTTCCAATAACATTTGTATCGATACATTGTTTCGGATGATCCTGGCAATATTGAATATCAGTTAGTGCTGCAAAATGTAAGATAGATGAAAGAGTATCAGGCGCGTCTGTCACGGATTTTATATCATTATGAATTTGTTTTATTGCAGGATTTTTGCTATCACCATGAGAGATACCAAATACATCATAGTTTTTTTGAATTAATGAATTAGCTAAATTTAGGCCTAAAAACCCGTTCGAGCCAGTAATTAAGATACTTTCCAAGTATAATCAACTTTGGTTAGCATATTAATATTTTAGAATTTGTGTGAAAATGATTAATTGTTTAAATGTAGATGATTAATTCAAAAATTAATGAAGAGGGTCTTAATTACAGGCATCACAGGCCAGGATGGCGCTTATTTAGCAAAATTTCTTTTAAGTAAAAATTACAAAATTTATGGAACTTATAGAAGACTATCAACTCCAAATTTTTGGAGACTTCATTATCTCAATGTTTTTGATAATGTGGAATTAATTCCATGTGATGTAATAGACTCGAGTTCTGTAGCACAGGCTCTTGAAAAATCTAATCCTCATGAGATCTATCATCTTGCAGCACAAAGTTTTGTTGATGTTTCATTTAATCAGCCTCTATATACAGGAAATATAACTGGATTTGGTTCCGTAAGAATATTAGAACAGTTACACAAATTTAACAATAAAATAAAGTTCTATCAGGCGTCTTCAAGTGAAATGTTTGGAGTTGATAAGAGTCCTCTAAAAAATGAAAAAACTCCGTTTCATCCAGTGAGTCCATACGGAACCGCCAAGTTGTATGCCTATTGGATGGTTAACATGTATAGAAAGATTTATGGTATTTACGCCTCAAATGGAATTCTCTTTAATCATGAATCTCCAACAAGAGGCCTAGAATTTGTAACAAGGAAAGTTTCAAATGGTGTTGCAAAAATTTCATTGGGATTACAAAAAGAATTACAGTTAGGTAATTTATCTGCAAAAAGGGATTGGGGGTATGCACCAGAATTTGTAGAAGGAATGTGGATGATGTTACAACAAAAAAATCCTGATGATTATGTCTTAGCAACTAATGAGATGCATTCAGTAAAAGAATTGGTAATAGAAGCTTGTAGTCTTGCTGGAATACCCACTTCCAAAATAAAATCTACAAAACATAATTTGAGGCCCTATGATGTACCAAATCTTAGAGGAGATTACACAAAAGCGGAAAAGAACCTAGGTTGGAAACCCAAAACAAAATTCAAAAAACTAGTTAAAATTATGGTTGAAGAAGAGATCAGTAGATGGGAAAGGTGGATAAAAGGAGAATATTTTCCATGGGATGCACCAACTTCAGGAGAGGATTCTAGAGTCATAATTAAAAAGAACCGTAATGCAGAGTCTACCTAATTTTGAGATTTTTTGTGATCTAATACTTTAACATAATATTCTTCTAGATTTTTACCAGTTTTTTCCCAATTAAATTTTTTAGGTAATTCAGTTTTTGAATTAGTAGAGATTTTCTCATATAATTTTGAATCAGAGAGCAACAGATCTAATTTTTCTGCCAAGCCTTCGGGATTTTTTTTCTTAACAATTATGCCAGTAACCATGTCTTCAAGAATTTCAGAATTGGATCCAACATCAAATGTAACGCAGGGAATACCAATTGCTGCTGCTTCTAAAAGTGAAAGTAAGAAAACATCTTCTAAAGACGGATGAACGAATATTGTAGCTCTAGATAATAATTCAATTTTTTCTTCCTCTGAAACCCAGCCCTTAAAGAATACCCTATTTTCAATATTAAGTTTTTTCACAAGACTTTTGAGTTGTGTCAAGGTTCCAAAATCCTGTCCAGCAATAATCAGATCGACATTATTAGTTTTAATTTTTGCAAAAGCGCTGATTAAGAGATCCACGTTTTTGGTTATGCTCAATCTGCCAACATAAAGAAGATTTTGCCGATTAGATACAATTTTATCAACAGAGAATAACCTCATTGCAGGTTCAAGAATTTGTATTTTTTCTTCAGGAATCTTGAATTTAGTCACTTGTCGTTTCTCTGTAAGTGAAGAAACAAGAAATAATTCTATACGATTTTGAAATTTTACCATGAAGTTATTGTGTATGTTTTTAATTAGATTAAGAGGAAACGAGCCATATTGATTTAGTGTCCCGTGTAGGCTAATTATCACAGGTGGTTTTATTTTATTCCCCATCAAGGTTATGTAATCAGTGACAAAAAGAGGGTATTCAAAAATGTGTATCACGTCATAATTATCCAATTCATGATTTTGTATCATTTTGATTAATTTTGGCATAAAACGGTATTGAAGAAACGGTAATGGTATTACTTGTAATTTAATTATATTAGTATATGGAATATCATCAACTGAAACATCATTTGTCAAAATTGTTATTTCATGTTTTTTTATTAGCTGATGTACAACATTTCGGATTACTTCATAGGTTCCTGTTTTTACGTTTAGGCCAGTAACAATCATTAGGATTTTCATGTTTTATTTCTCAAATAGTTGAAGTATAGTCAATATTAAAATCAACATAAAATGTTATTTCATCTTAATCATCATTTTTTCCATTTTAGTGTATATAGGCACCATAAAATGATAGAAGTAACATACACCACTAGATCTTTGGAATGATTGTAAAAGATTATTTGTTGCATGCAGATTTTAAGCGGATCTTATGCACAAGAGGTTCGTATATTCATCATCATATTTTTTAAGTAATGATTGCACGCTAATGTTTTCAATTTTCATATTTTTCCTGTCAATATCCATTATTCTAAAACCATTTGTAACCAGCAATTCAAGATATGACGCTGGCTCTAATCCCATATTCCTTATGGCATCTGGGTTGTACTCTACCATCATTTTCAGATCAACATTATTCTTCAGAAGATTGGTCATTCCACTCAAAACTTTGCTTTCTGCTCCCTCTACATCCATTTTTATAAAATCAATCTTGTGTTCAAAATTCTTAAAATAATCATCAGCAGTAATTGTATCTACCTGAATCGAGTTTTTAGGAGCTTGTTGTTCAGAACTTATGTGATGACTTGCAGTATTTTGTTTGATTAGTGTCAGTACAACTTTTCCTTCCTTGTCAGATAACGCCTTTTGTTTCAGCGTTACATTCTTGTAGCCATTTACTTCAATATTTTTTCTTAATAATTCAAAATTAGTCGGATCTGGCTCAAAAGCAAATACTTTACCGGTATCACCAACAAGTTTAGCAAAAATCAGAGTATAGTATCCAATATTTGCACCTATGTCTATTACTACATCGCCTTTTTTGATCTCTTGTTTCACAAGATCTGTTTCAAATTTTTCATGAACACCATTGATAGAAAGCCATAACGAGTCTTGTTTATCTAAATACATGATATGGTCATCAATTTGTACACATTCCTCCTTTAGCGAAGATTTTAAGTAATTAAACACGGTTCCAACTATTTTATTTCTTCCAATTCTATGTCCTGCAAGATGTTTAACACTTTTATTGAAAATGGGAGACAGTATTTTTTTCAGAGTCATACCAATTGGATCATCAGTTTGGGTTAAAAACTATTATTTGCAATATAATAAATTTAGATACTTTCAAGTTTGTATTTCTTCCAGTTTATTGTATCTGGCTTATGTCCATTGTCAAGGTACTGCATTCAATGTCTACGTCTCCTTGATTAGTCAAGATAGTAACTTCATGATTCTCAAGTAGTTTTGGGTGGATATTTTTTAGGAGATTATAAGTTCCAGATTTTTGTTGGATTTCATTTAAGGCTAAAAGTAGTTTCAATTTAGAACAATTTTTTGGGTTAGTTATTTAATTTCATGTAATTTTAATGCATTTATATAAAATTTTGCTGGTGTAAAGTTGATTCGATATTGCTCCCCCAGATTCTTATACAAAAACAATCTATGAAAATGATTTTTAATGAATGTTGATTACCATACTAATTAATTAAATACCATACGTCCAATTTGTTAAAAATGAAAGACATCTGGAGTCAGTTCAGGACTATTACCAATAGGTTTAGAGATTTAACATTTCTTAGTATTTCCAATATAGTAACTAATGGAATTGGTGGTGTATTTTGGTTATACATGGCATCACTACTTGGAACCAAGGGTTATGGTGAGATAAGTTATATCATTTCGATTGCTGTGATATCTTCTACAATATCACTTGCTGGGATGTCAAACGTATTAATTGTATATGGTGCTAAGAATGTTAAAATTCAATCAACAGTTTTTTTGATTGGTTTAATCTCATCTATAATTACTTCATTGATTGTTTTTTTCTTTGTTGTTAACGATATAACAATTAGTCTGTATGTTATCGGTTTTGTTATTTTTACATTGATTATGGCAGATTTAATTGGACGAAAGTTATTCTTAAAATATTCTAAGATTATCATTATTCAAAAGATAATGCTTGTAGTATTTTCCATTATTTTTTATCATTTAATTGGATTACAAGGAGTTGTATTAGGAATCGCATTATCGTTTCTTGTTTTTAGTTTCATAATTTATAAAACACTTAAAGAAATGAAAGTTGATTTTTCAATTTTTAAAGACAGATATAGATTTGCGATTAATAGTTTTTTGCTTGATATAACTACAGCATTTAATGGTTCATTAGATAAAATCATTCTAGCCCCATTATTGGGTTTTTCTCTACTTGGAAACTATCAGCTTGGATTACAGTTTATTGGATTGCTTCACATAATTCCAGGAATGCTTTTCCAATATATTTTGTCACAAGATTCGAGTGGGACTTCTACCAAGTTTATTAAAAAAATTATTATCTACATATCAATTATTTTGGCCGTGCTTAGTATCACATTGTCACCAATATTTGTTTCAGTTTTATTTCCAAAATTTACAGACGCGGTAGTAGCTATTCAAATCATGAGTGTTTCAATAATCCCATCAGCTATTACATCAACATATATTTCAAAATATCTGGGTTTAACAAAAAGTAAAATTATTATTGTTGGATCTGGATCATATTTAGCGATCCAAGTTGTTTCCCTTATAATATTAGGAAATATGTATGGATTGAATGGAGCTGCAACATCTTTAGTAATTTCTTCCATTGCACATGTAATCTATTTTGTAATAATAGATCGCTTTCATGATAAATTCCAATCTACAACTTAATTCACATAAAAATATTAATTATAAAATAAAACGAATTGTATTAAGCATGTTACTTTAATTTTGATTAAACAGATTTTATTAATTGATTTATAGCCGTTTAGTTTAGTCTGTATTTTTTCCATTTTTCTGTATCAAGACTCATATCAATTGTCAAGCGTGGTCCAACATAATCACTCATTGTCATAGGCTGTATTTCAGGGGTAGTTAGTCTAGCTAGTTCATACATTGAAATCTTTTTGTCACCAACAACATGTACTATACCATCCAGATTATTCTTACAGACATCAAATATGCCTTGGGCAACTTGATCAGAGAAAAGATAAGTACCAAATCGATCAGTGAATGCTTTTTGATATGACCATTTTTTTCTAGACACAAAGTTAGTACGAATTATCAAATTATTTGAAAT
>Ga0334722_10003516_pt1 | contig 16797 bp, 22 predicted proteins | sample C3_bottom_MG_FD_207210 | JGI IMG/M metagenome (GOLD analysis project Ga0334722, IMG submission 207210) | Sediment microbial communities from Yellowstone Lake, YNP, Wyoming, USA - C3_bottom | ecosystem: Environmental > Aquatic > Freshwater > Lake > Sediment | place: USA: Wyoming | collected...
TTTAGTTTATCTAAACAGATTTGAACTAAGACAGTCCTGTAAGGCTCTAGCCCTTTACTGGATCCTTCATCAACCCAAACTTAGAAAGCTGCTTGTATGCCAGAAATACGATTAGTGCAATAATCACGAAGTTTATTATATTTGAGATAAGGTCGCCATATGAGAAGGTAGAATTGCCAATAGTAAATCCAGCCTTGTTGAGATCACCAGAATTTGGCGTAAGTAATCCAATCAATGGCGTTATGATATCATTTACAAATGCGCTAATTAACTTGGAAGCGGCTTGTCCTATAACGAATGCAATTGCAAGGCCTATTACTGAAAACTTTTGTAAAAAATCCATAAACTCCTGAATAAATGGCTTCTTTACAGGAACACCTTCTGCCATACATTTTGGCAGTACGAGTTCTATAACTTATCATTGGTCAAATTTATTCTTCTTTTTGCTTTCAAAATAGCTTTGATCGGGAACCATAGCACAAGTTCCTCAAGATATCGTAATGTCATAAAGACAACCTTGGGAGATGCATCAATCTCAATTGTTTTTTTAAATTAACGTTCACTTGTTTTTTCTTTTTATTTTTGAAGAGATTGACCATTACTATTTTGCATTTTGGTCCATCTGAATAATTCCAAATATGTTTCCTTCCGTGTCCAAACATTGTGCAAAGTAGCCTACTGTTGGGATTGCCATTTTTGGTACAATTACCTTGCCACCATGAGATTGAATCTTTTTTGTAAATTCGTCCACTGAAGTGACATCAATTGTATTTGTCATGCCAACCTGCCCCGGCATTCTCTTTGCTAGACCACCATTAATTCCTGGCTGCTTGTCATCTCCAGTCTTTACCATCCAATATTCCATTGGGCCATTCCACTTGTCAAACTTCCAACCAAATATTTCCTGGTAGAATTTCTGTGCTCTAGCCGGATCATCGGCAGGAATATCAAAGTGACAAATTCTTAGCATTTTATATTACTAGGAGGAATACAATAATAAGTTTTAGATTCGTTTTTGACGAGTTTATTTTATGAGTTCAGATTTGTTAAGACCCAGCTACCAATGGTCCTACATTAGATCCATTTTAGATAGGAGATGGTTAAATCAAAGTCAAACAGTATTGGTACTAGTTGAAATTTGAAGAACTTTGGGACATATTAGTAAAGGGTCTGTCCGAAACAAAACAATTCCAGTCATTATCACAAACAAACAAATTTCAAGCAAAGTATTCAGGAGGTAGAATTCATATCACTACTCAAAATTCGGTATGGACAATTGAGAGGTCTGTCATGCATGAGATTTGGAATAAAGCACTAACACTTGATGAGAATCTAAGATTCAAGCATTTTAGTTACAATCAAAATATCAGAACTTTATCATTTATTCTGGCTTTGATGAGGGATTTTGTAGGTCAAAATAAAATGGAATGATATTTTTTCCTGATTTTTGGTTTAGCCCATCTCTGAAACAAAATAATCCTAGTAAGAATCATGAAAATCATGTTGTCTCGTATTGATACATACACAATCTCTTAGTTATTGATAAGAAACATTCATTATGAAAGATTACCTCGGTTTGGGAAATATAGGAAACTACCTTGGCTTTGGCAATATTGCTAACAAAGAAAGAGAGGAGTTTAGCTACGTTACTAAGATAATGACAATTCAGAAACAAGGAAATCTTTGTGCCAAATGTCATGAATCTTTTAGCAAATCAAGAATGCCTATATTTCGTCAAAAAAATAATGACACCCCAGACAACAGTGAAGAAAATTGTCAAGCTTTACATCCTGATTGTAACGACGGCCTTGCAAGAAAAGAAACCAGTGAACGAACAAATTCAATTAAAAAAGAATATCCCAAGTTATCTGATTGCAGCGATAATAAATTTTATAATCTAGATTACAATGACTTGATCTAAAATTAATACCGGTTTTATCTCTTGATTTAATCTTTTGAGTCTGTTTGTCTTAATTGATTTATCAGGTATTGATTCGTAGTAAAATGTTTGACTAGTTATGAAACGCTTCTTTCTATTCCTCTGTCTCCATCTAAAAAGTAGTAGGTATCATGACCAGTGGTTTCATAATGTGATCTGAAATTCTCATCTAATTCTTCAGGTGTATTTCCCTTTACTTGAAATTCACATACGATACAAATTCCTCTCATTTCTCTAATCACATTGTTTCATAGAATGTACTTAATATTTTCCTTGAAACCTGTTTCTTGGTACGTTTGAACTAGGTTTCAATCCCATCACTTGATGATGCTTGAGGAGTTGCTAGATAATTAAAGTCATGATGCAATAACTATCGATCATTAGTGATATGTGGAAATCATACTAAAAATATAAATTTCATAAGGAAAATTGAGAGAGAAGATCTTCCCATTGTCTCTAGAAAAGTTATGCAGTGTATGTGGCGAGGTAGCAATCCCCTATTTCCCTGTGCGCGCAATGCAAGAAAGTAAAGCGATGGTTTTGCAAGATCTGCGGTTCAAATATTGAGCAGTCTCATGATTCGTGTTTAGGTGATAAAGCACCTACAAGAGGAACTGAAAAAACTGAGGTCATTTATTTTTCCAACATCACTACTAGAAAGCCCAAGAAGCACTTTATTCGCAAAAACGCCAATCTATGGATAATTGGCATCATTGTTTTAGGATCATGTGTTGCATCTTACCTGTTGATGCGGTAAGAAAATCTCATTTAGAGGAAAAATTTAGGAACTCTACGTATTTAAAATAAATTCGAATCCAAGATCTACTTTATCTCAAGGTATTTTGAAATTTAGGTATGAAATTCCAGTATTGTCTTGTTCTTTTTATTGTTTCAAGTTTGATATTTATACAATATTCGCATTCCGCTTCTGCCCAGCAACAGCAAGTTTACTACGTTTACGTTGAACCAATACCAGACTATGCAACAAGCTATGCGTCAAATGTTATCCATGATGCAACAAGCGCATGGCAAGATGCAAATCCAAATCTCAAGTTCAGCAATACGGACAATCAAGACCAAGCTGATGTTGTCATTCAGTGGATAAAAGACTATGGCGATGTTAACGGACGAGCTGGTGAAACCATTTATGGAAAGATAATACAAATTGGATTAGGCGATAGCAATTGTCTGAAAAGATGGCAACCATATTCGACAAACACAGTAACTCACATAGCACAACATGAGTTAGGCCATTTTTTAGGATTCCAACATAGCTCAGATCCTAATAGTATCATGTATCCTACCACTACAATTCAATACGGAATGATTGAGATTGAAAATAATGTATCCACAAATTATGGTTGGTTTGTTCCAGCTTGTACGCAACAAAATGTTACCTCGTTTAATTATAAAGTTTCTACTAGTGATCCTACATATGGTTTTGACGTGTACTTTGTTCCATCAAAAGACGAACTAGATAGCTGGGGCAAAGGGCAAGGATTCCAGTACTATTCTGGTGACGGGTGTCTTGGAAAAAATTACTTGAAGTTTGGTGGCACATGTAACGGAGTAGCAAAAGGTAGCGGGTTGCTAATCCTAACGCATGACCAATTAACAAGCTCCTTGGCTACAATTACCGTACAGTTAGAAGAAGGAACATCTTCAGTATCAACGGCAGAAAACACTAATTCTTTCACTCCGCAATTACCTAATCCATCTCCGCAATTACCTAATCCATCTCCGCAATTACCTAATCCATCTCCGCAATTACCTAATCCATCTCCACAACCGCCTAGTCCTCCTGTACCAACTCCAACACCTAGTCCTTCTAATGGATTTGTGAAAGTTGATAAGAATCAGTATCTTGTATCGGTTGGAGAATTAGCTCAAGTAACGGTGTATGGTAAAGTAGAACAGCCTAAGGGCGGCAAGGTTGTCCTGACTATAGCAAAACCTGATGGAACTTCGGATGTTCTTCAAGCTTATGTCACAAATATTGGAGATTTTTCAATACCTATTATTCTTGACAGATATTCTTCAACAGGACAATACCAGATCCATGCAAGTTATCAGAGTTTAGATTTCGGTTCCGCAACCTTTAACGTTACTTCAGGAGTCTCTACAAATGGTTCAACCCCTAATCCTGTTCCTCATCCTAACCCTAGCAAACAAACCCAAAATGCAACTAAGCCCAGTCCTACATTGCAACCAAACCCATTGTTTTTTGAAAACATTCTTCAAGTAGAAGGAACACACTTTTCAGTACCGTTTAGTATAACAAGTGGAAGCGTATTAGGAATAACTGCTGATACGGGATCAAAATCACTTATCATTCCTATACATACAACGAGTTCTGGCACATTTGCCATAACAATGCCGCGTGTACTTATTGATGCCAAAAATGGAGGACAAGATGACAAGTTTTTTGTCTTGATAAATGGAATAGTGTCTACCTTTAATGAAACAAAAACATATGCTGAAAGAACTTTGACTATACAGTTTCCAAGCGGAACCACTCAAATTGAGATTATTGGTACAAAAATAGTGCCAGAGTTTGGAGAACTGGCTTCAATCACACTTGCAATTATGGTTGTTTTATCTATTTTCATTTTATCAACTAGGAACAAATTAACTTGGAGAAAAATATAATGAAAGTATTATTTACTATTATACCAATATGGAATTTGTGCCAAAAACTATCCAACAGACAATAAGATTTAACGTCACACCAAATAGACTCTATGAAACTTATATTGATTCCAAAAAACATTCGACTTCAATTAATTCAAAAGCTTCTATTAGTAGAAAAGTTGGAGAAAAATTCTCAGCTTATGATGGATACATCAAAGGAAAGAATCTCTTTATTGTTCCAAATAGACTAGTAATTCAATCGTGGCGAGGTCTTGATTGGAGAAAAAAAGATTTGGATTCTACACTGATACTTACTTTTAGTAAAACTCGTTCCGGTTGCAGACTGGATATGGTTCACGTTAATGTCCCTGACCACATGTATAGACACATCAAGAAAGGTTGGCATGAGCACTACTGGCAACCATGGAAGCGCTACTTTAGATCATAGGTTAAAAGAGCGCTTCTAATATCTGATTAAAAAAATTAATCAGTTCTTGGGTCGTACTTTACAAGTTTAGGTAACCTAATTGGTAAACTTGTTCCAGTTATTCTCAAAATTGGCAGGACATCCTTATCTAATCTTCATGATTATTTACCTTTAACCGAAAGGTCTTAGCCGACCCATGTGCATAGGAACCAAGTTCCAGTCTAGGATAAGGCCTCTTCGGTGAATAAATCTAATTTGATTGAGCTAAAAATTTATTTTATATTTACAATTTGGACTAGATTTGGAATAAAACACCTGATGAGAATCTGAGATTCAAACATTTTAGTTACAATCAAAATATCAGAACTTTGTCATTTATTTTATACTTGATAAGGGATTTTGAAGGTCAAAATAAAATAAAATGATATCATTTTCTGATTTGTTGGAATAGTATGTAATTCAACAAGACACACTTGGCTTTTTGTTAACGATCTCAGATTGCTGATCATGAGTTGCTACCCTCAAAGATTGAAAATTCGATTAGCTGAAAAAGAATCGGAAATTTCATACTCTGAAAATTTTTCCCAAGAATAGAGCCTTTACTTGAGAATCAGAAATGATCGAGTTAATTCTAATCACATTACTTGGACATGTAATTACAATGTATGTATCAGATAATGCATTTCAAAACTGTATGATGCAATATCATACTCCAAGCTGTACTACTTGGAATCCAACAATAATTTTCTATGATAAAAATAACGACATAGTTGATGGATGGCATGATTGCAAAGGCCGAACAACACTACAACATGAAATCTGGCGAGCTGAAACACATAACAGAGGAGCTTGTTAGGCCAAGATGGAATGCAATCAGAATTGTTGCTAATTGATCATCACAAACCGCCCTCATCTCTTCCAACGTTTGTTCCAATATTGAAACCTGTTATGGTCTCATCTAATTTAGACCCATAAGCTATTGATCAAAAACATATTTTTCAGGATGGCATTTTTACAAGAAATGATAATAAAATTATTGAAGTAGCTACAAAACTCCTTCCCAAATTGTTTATAAAAAAATCTTCTAGAAATTATTTAGAAGAAACCCTTAATCGCAAGAAACCAAAAAAGTTCAGCTAAAGAAATTTCCCCTCATTTTTGTTTGTAAAATAACCTACATACAATTCTTTATGATCTAACTTCTGATTGGCTCAAATTTTGTCTGTTATTAAATTTAATTACTGAGAAAAGCTGCACAATTCTTAATAAACAAAATTAGTCATTGGTATATTCATGAAGCGGAAGGGAATATGGCTTTCACTTGTCTTTCTAACAAGCGTACTAGTTGTTCCTTTAGGTTACTCAAATGCGGAAATGGAAGATCAGACTAATTCTACCTTATCAGTAAACGCTACTGCCTCCTCACAGGAGAATGTTGGTAAACAAGTATCTGATTTTGTTCATCAAGCAATAGCTCAGTTTAAGCAACAAAAAGACGAGACACGTAACGCAATCAAAGAATGCAGAGAAAAAATCAAGGATGCCACTCATGACATGAAAAGCCAAGTGGCAGACGAATGTCACAAAAATCTTCAGTCCATCAACGAAAAGTACAAAGATGAACGACTACAATTCCAAGAACTATTCAAGAAGTTTAGAGAAAGCGTCATCACTCTAAGAAATGGCGCCAATGGCATATTGTCAGGTAATGACACAGACGTGGCAATTAAACGAATTAACGACGATGCAGCTAAAAATGGATTGGGTGGACTTGAAAACGCATTGGGACATCTGAAGGGAATGGGTCTGCAGCATGGAAAAATAGGCATAGAACGTGCAATGGAGGAGGTAAATAAAACTAGAGGAAATGAAAACATGTCATCTTCCAACTCTTCGCTATCACATAATGCATCTACAACTGTTCCGCCCTATGGCAACCACAAAGGTAATGATAAAGGCATACCCGGCGAAGGAAACGGAAAGAAATAGTTAGTAGATTTATTTTTTATTTTTAATTAACAGCAAATGAGTTTATCGACAAAGAGTAAAAATGCAATCCCCCCCCCCCTCTTTTCACTCGTTGTCGATAAAAATGGTATCCCCCCCCTCTTTTGTGCGTAGAAAGTTAGCGATTCTCGTTATATGGAACGGTATTATTTGTTGAAGATAGTTTAAGATCAATACGTACATCATAAAAATGGAATTTGTGTAAAAAACAAAAACAAACCAATCAACCACCCAACAAGAAGTGCAACGCTTTTCCAGTGCTTAGACAACCAACTCTTCATCATTCTGGGATTCTCCGGCAACAGCATTCTTCCATCGTACAATTAGGACATTCTTCATTAGATTTACTTCTTTTACAATCCTCTGGTAAACATCCACAATCTGCACATCTTATTGGAGTCATGGTATGACGCTCAAGAATCATAGGAATCACTACAATATCAAATTTCTAAAAGATTATGGATTCTCAATAAACGTAAAAGATTCAAAAATAGTTCTCAAAAATAAGAATTAGGAAAAAGAGTTTGTAGAGAGCCTTACATGACTTTAACCTTTGAGCTGGATTTAGAAATCAGGATCACTGCAGGTGAGAAATTTACAATATGTCAAAATATTATTTTGTCGAACTCTTTATTAGGAATTCATAGAGACAGACTTTGGGGTTGTATACAAAACTTCTGTTCTCTATTATAGTGGTAGCATTCTTGGTTTTCCTAGTACCAATAAAGGACGTTAATGCAGCAACGGCACCGCAACCGCCAACAGGACTTGCCTCTGTAGCAGTCTCGCCAACAAAGGTCGTTCTCTCATGGATAGCACCAAGTTACAATGGCGGCTCCCCGATAACTGGGTACATGATTGAATACAAAATGGTGCCCAATAATTATTCCGTACTTGTCGCAAAAACAGGAAATGTTACAACCTATACGCATTCGCCAGTAATTACAGGCAAGATCTATGTTTACAGGGTCTCTGCCATAAATGCAAACGGCACAAGTGGGCCTTCAGATGAAACGGTTGCATCGCCCACATCTAATTCAGGCCAAACAGTAAATACCCCTCCAAATCCACCAACAGCACTAACAGCAACGCCAGTCTCTCCAACAAAGATCAACCTTTCCTGGAACACTCCATCTAGTAACGGCAGCTCTGCCATTACAGGCTACAAAATTGAAAGAAAAATTTCATCAGGTACATACTCTGTTCTAGTTGCAAATACTGGAAACACCACTGCTACCTATTCTGATACTGGTCTTACAACTAACACTGGTTATACATATCGGGTCTCAGCGATAAACTCTGTCAGTACAAGCGATCCATCAAATGAAGCTTCGGCCACGCCAACACCCACATCTGTACCTGCTACTACCAAACCCTCCCCTCCAATCGGTCTTACCGCTAGTACAGTGTCTTCAACACAGATCAAACTTTTTTGGAAACCTCCCTCAAACAATGGTGGTTCACCAATCACAGGATACAAGATAGAGTACAAAAATGGTACTAACACTTACTCGGTTTTATCTTCTAACGTAGGAAATGTCACAACCTACATTCAAAACGGACTCAAAACAGGTACGACCTACACCTATCGAGTATCAGCTTTGAACTCTATGGGTACAAGTACTCCATCAAATGAAGCGTTAGCTACAGCAACAAAAACACTTACACCGACTGGCCTTGTAGCCACAGCAATATCGCCTACCAGCATCACTCTTTCTTGGAATGCACCGACTGAAACCTATGGGCAATCAATAATAGGCTACAGGATTGATCAAAAATTATCATCCAATGTATTTCAAACCAAAGTTGAAAATTCAAAAACACAAACTACATCTTATACCATTACTGGATTAACTACTGAAACCACTTACACTTTTGTAGTTGCCGCAGTTTACTCTGGAGGAGGAAGCTCAAATCCCTCAAACGAAGCTTTTGCTACACCAACAAGCACGTCAAGTGTAACGCCATCAACATCAACGCCGCCACCATCTACAAACCCTCCGCCTCAAACAATATCTCTGCCAAATTCACCAACAGGATTGGCAGCGACGGCATCATCTTCTTCTGCTACGATCAATCTCTCATGGGCTGCACCATCAAACAATGGTGGTTCATTAGTTACGGGTTACAAAATTGAAAGAAAAGTTTCACAAAACCCTTATTTTGTTTTGGTACAAAGCACAAACAATTCAGCTACCATATACTTGGACAGAAGCGTCACGCAGGGCACGACATATACATACCGCGTTAGCGCAATTAATTCTGTAGGCACTGGCAATCCATCTAATGAAGCGTCAGCTACCGTATTGATTTTAACACCCATACCACCACCAAATGCTGTTACTAATGTAGGAATAGTCAAAGTTACAAACACTGGCTATAAAATCAGATATGTCATTACTGGAGGAGATGTACTTTCTTCTAATGTTGATCCTAACACTTTTTCTCTCGTAGTAAAGATACAGACAACAAGTAACGGAGTTTTGGTCTTACCACTGTCAAGATCATTAATAGATGCAAAGATGCCAAACGGTCAAAATGATACCTTCTATGTATTGGTAGATCAAAAAGTGGCTACATTTAATGATGATATGGCTTCGTCTACTAGGACTCTTTCTATAAACTTCCCTTATGGCTCTAAAGAGATAGCAATCTATGGCACCCAAGTAGTTCCTGAGTTTGGGTCGATAACTATGTTGGTCTTGGCAGTCGCAATTGTCTCTTTAATCTTTTTTTCTATAAAAAATAAATTTGGGAAATTAACTAAAAATATTAATTAAATTAAAAAGGAATCTTGACCATAGCGGCTAGAGGTTTAATTTTCTATTATTTTTGTCACTAGGTGCAGAATTTAGGATTTGCTAATCTTTGTTATGGCGCATAATTATACTGTAGAGTCAAATCTGGTAAGACTCTGGATTCCATTGATTTTGTTGATAAAGAGAAACGGATCCACTGATTTATTCAATTTCACCAATAAAATTCCTGCATCTGTTGGGATTTAGAGAAACCTAGATTTTTCCCGTCAGTTATGGTATAGTTTACTGCACCAAACTCATGATCAAAATCACTTTGCATCGAGTTGTGTAGTTGAAGTGTCATCGAAAACATTTCCTTCTTTTCTTGGGTCATATTCATGTCATTTTCCCCATTCTTCCAACTACGTCAATCATCGCTCATATTTTTTCCTAATTGTGTGTAAAATGACATAATATGTAGATAAACATGTCAGAAGTAAAAATCTGAGCCAGGCAGGGCTCGGATCCACTGTGAAAGCGGACCGATGGGATCCTGTACAATAATATCCTAATTGCAGTTCTAATTCTTTATGGCAAAACTATGATTTAAAGATCTAGAGTTTTCATTTTTATTTATTTCATATTAGATAGAAGGTTAGATTTTTAGTAAATCTTTTAGTCCCTTGTACCGGTTTCGTATTGTAACTTCTGTCACCCCAGCTGCCATTGCAATAACTTTTTGTGTCGTGTTCTCTCCGTTCATAACACAGGAAAGATACAGTGCCGCTGCTGCAAGCGCCATGGGATGTTTACCAGCTGTAATTTCCATCGTGCTTGCATCATTTAAGATTGCAAGTGCTCCTCGTTTTATCTTTTCACTTAGTTCAGCCTTGCTTACTATTCTAGACATGCATTTTATTGGGTCTACCACTGGCATTTTTAGATCAAGTTCACGCAAAATGAGCCTGTAGCATCGTGAAACCTCCTTTTTTTTGATGTTTATTGCACTTGAGACATCGTGTAATGTTCTTGGCGTTCCACTTTCCCTGCATGCTGCGTATAGTGCTGCTGCAATAACGCCTGGAATTGATCTTCCCCTGACAAGACCCTTTTCAAGTGCCTTTCTGTAGATGTAAGCTGTCTTTTCTATTACTGCATCTGAAAGTGCAAGCTTGTCTTTTAGTCTACCAAGCTCACTAAATGCCTGTCTAAAGTTTCTGTCTGCAGATTCATGTGCCTGACTTCTACTATCCCATGTTCTAAGACGTCCTATTGTGCTTTTCATGGATGCAGACAAAGGTTTTCCAGTCACATCCTTGTTTGCATGATCAATTATTGTAGCAAGTCCCCTGTCATGTATTGCAAGTGAGGTTGGTGAACCTGTTCTGCTTCTATCATCGTATTCATCTTTTGAAAACGAACGCCATTCAGGACCTGCTTCCTCAACGCGTTGAGAAATAACAAAACCGCATCCTCCGCAAAACATTTCACCAGTTACATTATCAGTTAACATTGAATTTTTTCCACAGCGTGCACATCGAGTACCCACGTTGAAAGTTTGTAAGACCATACAATACCCAGCATGTATTAGTTTGTTTGCCAATAAGAACTAGAGTATTTTCATGATTTTCTCATTTTTGCATCAAATCGTGATGAATTTTCTGAACTTTAAGATCATTCTTATTGATGGTATGTACATTCTAGACGTGCAATCAAAGTGCAAGGTTAGATTCGATTTTACTACAATAGATTCGTCTTATTACATAGGCGGACATACGATCCTTTGATTATTCTGACAGACATAGAAAAGAAGCTGCCAGGTCACATCAAAAAATCTCAGTATAAAAAAGACATACGGCGTAAGCAAGGATCAGAATAATAAAATCGAACACAAAATAATACACGAGATAATAGTTTAATCAAGTTTAATTAAAAAAGGAGGGGCAAGGATTAAGACCCATTTATCATATTGGTAGTATTTTCGTCAAATTCTGCACAAAAAAATCAGTGACCCGATGGGACTAGGGTACCATCATGGTCTTTTTTTGTGCCTAAGATGTGCTTCTTTTTTTATTTTCGATGAGCTCATTGGCTTTACTTTTTATAATTAGCAAGATAATAGAGAATTAGCGTATGAGTGAAAGCTGGCGACAAAGACTTGAAAGAAGAAGAATAGAAATTGGAATCGATGGCCCAGAGTACGACTACATCAAAAGATACATCGAATTCTACTGCTCAGAAGCAGATCGAAAATGCAAAGAAATTAACATGAACAAGACAGTGGACGAAGTTATTGAATCGATGACTGATGCTGAATTCGATCAATTCACAAAAGCAGTCATAGATTCAGAACACAAAAGACTAGGATTTGATGCGCAAGCTTCAAAGAAAAAGAAGAAGAAAAACAAAGAGACTGAGACAGAAGAATATGACAATGTAGAACTCAAAGAAGCTGAGATTCCTGCATAATGAAAGTTTTTACAAATACTAAATGAAATAAAACATGATTAATACCACCGGAAATCGATATTTAACAAATTATAATTTTGATAAAACACTTTAAATCGTTTTTAAATTTTGTTATTTGAAAAGGTTTCCATTGATCGAAAAGCGTAATTGAATGCAAGGTCAAGAGTGAGATTTGAACTAGAATTAAGGCGCTGGGAGAGAAACCTTGTGAATTAGTTTAACACCATCTCATTTTGTATAATTAGGTTCAAATCTAGTGGGATTATACTACCATGATGGACAATTTTGGACCCACTTTGTAGATGAAATCGTCCAATTCAAGTAGAGACAGATAGCAATCTTCTGAGAACCAGACTTAGGATCCTTGGACCATATAGCCCACCCATCCGGTATAAGCGCATTGGTGTTTCTTCTAGTTGACTGCTATCCAGAATTATATACGGTTTCGTAAAATAAAAAGATGATCGATAGAATAATTTCTTAGCATAGGCTGCAAATCTAGTTTGCAAGCTAGATTTCAATCAGAGTAGTTTAAGTGCTTCTTCGCGTGATAATGATACCAAGGTTTCTGTTCTTATTACATCGCCAGCAGGCAACCACAGTTTTATTGCATCTTTCTCATCCTTCCCTTCAAAGATCCAAACAGAGTCGTATCTTCCTAGGGTCCAGTAAGTGGCAATTATTTTTACGCCCGGTGGTAGATTTTGCATTATCTTTTTACCGACTTCAACAACTTCACTTGCATTCTTCCTGAATTTGATCAGGGTTATGAAAATCATTAATTTCCTATTATCGTTTTAATTACTTAAGAGTATTCAACCTGATTTTCTTTTATACTTTGGATTGGTATTAAATATCATGTGTAATGAAATCGAGTATGAAATGCTCGAAGAATATCTTGCAAAACTAAAAAATGAACCAAAAGAAAAAAAGCCTGAAAAACAAGTACTAGAAGTGGCAGCAACCTAAAGTAATCTTCCTAGAATACTTGCCTCCACGTTACTTATTCTGAAATATCAAACTATGTTACATGAATAATATTTTTTATTGGCATTGCAAAGGAGAGTTGGTAGCCATTTGGGTCTCTCATATGAAAGAATCGTTCTCCCCAAGGTGCGTTTGTTGGTTCATTTTCAAACGAACCTAATTTTGATATGGTATGATCTTTCTTTAGGAATGCATAAAGATCATCTACATTAGACGTATGAAAAATTATCCTTCCAAAATCTTTACTGTTGTCTTTTTTTCTTAGTTCTAAGTTGAGATAATTCTTACTGTACTTTCCCACTTCATATGTCGAGAAAGAATCAGATGCACCACCACAGACTAGTCTAAAGCCAGGAATTGCCGAGTAGAATTTACACGATATTTCCATATTTTTAACGAATAGTGTAATTGCAGAAATTCTGTATGGTTTCACTAATTTATAATGTACAATCTTAGTTTAAAGCATGTTTGCTAAAAATTGAAGATTCCATCTTTGTTAACAAGTCGAAGATTCTGACCAAATTTGGACGAGGCTTTTATGATTTACATATTCGGTCATTTTGGGAAGCAGTGTCTTTTTTTTGTTTGATCGATGTTGTTCGCTACTTACATGTTTTTCAATTTCTTTCTCATCTATTTCTGTTGAGCACATGTTACAATAAACTATCAATGATATTATTTCATGAAATGAACTTTTAACAGTTTGTAGGTATTGCTGAATCTTATAATAGTTGAAGGGAATAAAATCGGCAATCATTATGCTAAAGCTGTTTGCTTTTGTAGCTGTTCCTGATTCCAGACAAAACATATAAACAAATCAAGAAAATTTGCGACGTAGTAGAATTACAGTAAATCGTCCAAAACTATGCTTGTCTCCTTACTTCCTCGATCATTTTCTCCCATTCAATCTTATTTGCGCGATAATCATACAGCCTTGCTAACAGAATCTTTGCAAGTATGACATATTCATCTATGACATTATCTTCTATCTTGAAATTATCTTTGATATGAAATTCATCTAGAATCTTGTGGTATTTTATGATGTCTTTTTTTTCATAGTTGACAATCTTGTTTTGATCTTTAATTTTATCAAGTATGGAAACAAAGGCTTCCTGTGAGTTAATCTCGCTACCTTTTAGCAAACCATGAGAAGCAGCGTAGAATTTGAGAATGATTTCTACCGTATTATTTAGGATAGTTAAAGCAAATCTGTTGGTTGGATCACGATTACTGCCCCTTAAGGCTAGGCTAAGACATATCTGTTCTACCATTTCTTTTACCACAAGATTTTCAATCATTTATTATTGAATCTTTTATTCAGGTGAGTTTCTGACATACTTAAATTCTATTTTGGACTCTGTCTTTAACATCTAAAGATCATTTAGCAATGAAATCTCTCATTTTTAGCATTGAATCTATACTTCTTGTTCTTCTATGACCAGCATTGTTATAGTTGAGGATATTTTGTCAATCCTTCTGATTTTAGCTAGTATGTTTTTCACATCATCCATGCTTTCAGATTCTATTCTTACTACAATGTCATAGACACCGTATACTCCTTGAATTTCATATTTTAGAGATTCAACCTCAATTTTTACAATCTCTTTGATTTGTTTTATCACTTCTAGCTCTGATTCGGGTTTTATATTTAGCAAAACGTACGCTATTGGCATAATATTATTACGCATCCATTGTATATGAGGATGAATTCTTTGTATGAAGAATCAAAAGTAGATAAACATCATGTTTTATCCGAAAACTACAGACTACAATAAAATAATGAAAGTCAATCAGATCTGAAACATCAAAAAACTAACATCTACTGCAACAAGAATTCTTGAGAACAATAAATGATTACGCAATTGTTGCTAATATCCTTTCAACAGATATCATCCTCATCAGATCTGCCATTTTTAGTACAAATCACTGTTGTAGTACAACGAATTTTTTGGATTTTTCGAATTTTCGAGGTTATTATTTCTCTTAAGGCTTCTATCGATGATACTTCGATCCTTGCTAAAATATCAAAATTCCCAAGCACGCCTTGCACCTCCTTGACGCCTTCGATAGTTCTTAGCTGCTCTATTATGGATTCTTCATAACCAACTTCGCAATTTATCATAATGTAGGCTGTTTCCTTACCGACCACACAACATATTGGTGATTGTGAGCAAAAAGACTTGCTATAGAATTTCTAGTCAATAATAATTAGAAAGAAATTTTACAAAAAAATATTTAAACTGGAAAGTTTATTCGCTCAATTCTATTGTTTCTTACTTTTAGAATTAGTACAAGTATACTGTAAATGGAATAAAAACAGAAATCATAGCAATAAGAGCAATTACTTTTAATTTATTGGATTTTTTATTTTGTTTCCACATGATATGTTCTAGCCTATTCATTATCTCCGTTATTCAGACAACAAAAATTCCAGAAGTAAATCTATGATATAAGGGACAAGAGATATTATGTAATGTTGCAAAGGGATAGGTATTCAGAGTGGTTTGTTCCAAAGTTTGGACCAAGAAATTTTAGACTTTGTTGCGGGATTCTCTTTTTGCCATATACAGGGATGGTTGTTTCCTTTGCAGCGTGGGGGTCGTTTGCCACAAGTTTATCGGCAGAAAGACTTGTTGCAATATGCGTTTTGTATTTTCTTGCTCTTGGAGTATCGGCACACTGCTTTGATGCTTTAGGGAGTAAAATCAAACCGTGGGGAATTTTATCGAAAAAGAAGATCGTGATAGTTTCTTTATCCTCCTTATCGATAGCTTGTGTCATAGGTCTGTACTATGCTTTTCTGGATTCGCCACTCTTGTTCCCAATAGGAATAGCCGAGACATTCTTTCTTTTTGTATATAATCTTGAATTATTCAATGCAAAATTTCACAATAATATAGTCTTTGTTATATCATGGGGAATACTACCTGTCTTTGCAGGATCGGCAATCCAGACAAACGCCATATCCCCACAACTTCTTGTATTGGCTGGCATTGCAGGTATACTAAGCTACCTTCTCATAAAGACCTCACAAAGATACAAGGAACTTCGGACCAAGTCTTTGGATCATTTATACATTAACAGACAAGAAATGATTTTAAAATTAATCAGCATAGGGGTTATTGCTACAACAACTTTCTATTTTGTTTTAAGATATGTTTAATTGAAATAATTGAATTATAATATTATTACATCACAAATAGATCTTTTAGCAAAAATTCTCTTGGATGCTCCTGTAGGTTATGTAGAGCAGACCGTAGCTGAGATTATTAAAAAACCAATATACCTAAAGGTAGTAGAACAAAATTCTATTTCTGAAACAAAATATGTAAGAAAGGTGATAATTGGGCATAACCAATTTCCCATCGTTTCTGCAATTACAAAATTTGACTCCCAAAATCTGCCAGAATCTGTAATGTCAGGTTTACTTGAAAGGAAAGACAGTATGGGGAAAATACTTAGAAAGAACAACATTGTAGCGCAACGAGGATCTGTTGTAATCAACTATGACTCTGAACAAAAAAAGATAACCAGAGATTATGAGATTTTGTACAAGAATTCGGTTTGGTTTCAAGTCTATGAAGAGATAAGACTAGACT
>Ga0334722_10003517_pt1 | contig 16797 bp, 17 predicted proteins | sample C3_bottom_MG_FD_207210 | JGI IMG/M metagenome (GOLD analysis project Ga0334722, IMG submission 207210) | Sediment microbial communities from Yellowstone Lake, YNP, Wyoming, USA - C3_bottom | ecosystem: Environmental > Aquatic > Freshwater > Lake > Sediment | place: USA: Wyoming | collected...
CGAAGCCGGCGCCGACGATCTCCTTTCCTTTCCAGTCCCCGCCCTTGACCAGCACGTGGGGAACAACGCGCTCGATCAAGGCGGCCGGGGTGTCCTCCCGGAAAATCACGACATAGGAAACGCAGGAGAGGGAAGCCAGCAGGTACGCCCGGTCGGCTTCGCCCTGGACGGGCCGGCCCTCTCCCTTGAGCTTTCGCACGGAGGCGTCGCTGTTCACGCCCACGACCAGGACGTCGCCCAGCGCCGCGGCCTGCAGCAGGTAACGGGTGTGGCCGGCGTGGAGAATGTCGAAGCACCCGTTGGTGAAGACGATCCGTTTTCCCTCCCCGCGAAGGCGCGAAAAGAACCGCGCCGCCTTGCCGGGGGGGATTATTTTTTTCGCCGGGTCTTCCGGTAGGCCCGTTCGTTTCGGTCCTGCGCGCACGGAATCCTCCTCCTGACTTCGGCGATCTGGGAGGGGTCGATCAACGCCATCGCCAGCCCCTCTTCCTCGCCTCCGAATGCCAGCCGTTCCCCCCAGGGGGACACGATGAGCGAGCCCCCCGAATAGCGGAAGTCCCCCGAGCGCCCCACGGCGTTGGACGCGACGACGAAGAGCTGGTTCTCCACCGCCCGTGCGGTGTTGAGCAGCTCCCAGTGCGCTTTCCGGACACTGGGCCATTGCGCGCTGACGCAGAAGAGAGTCGCCCCCTCCAGGAAATATTTCCGGGAGAGCTCCGGGAAGCGGAGGTCGTAGCAGATGTGGGGGCCGACAACTCCGACGTCGGTCAGCGCCACATCCGCCTGGGCCCCCTTCCGGAAGTGGAGGTGTTCTCCGGACGGTTGGAACAGGTGGGTCTTCCGGTATTGTCCCGTGATCGCGCCGGTCCCGTTGATGACATAGAGCGTGTTATAGACGGATTTCCCCACGCGTTCGGGAAGCGATCCGGCGATCACCATACGTTTTTCCGACGCTACCTTGCGCAAGTCGTGCAGGATCTCCGGGGTGGCCCGGGCGAGGGCGGGCAGCCGCTCGTAAGCGAAGCCGGTGCTCCACATCTCCGGAAGGACGCACAGTGAGGCACCCCTGTCGGCGGCCTGCCGCAGGAGGGCGAACGCCCGTCCGGAGTTGGCCTCCACCGCGCCCATGTCGATCCGGAACTGCAGAACGGCGGCCTTGTAAGGGCGAACCATCCAATCTCCATGCGCCTGGAAGAATCAGAGGACGGTGCGGGCCACCGTCAGGACCACTATATGCTCCGCCCCCGCCGTTTTCAAGGCTCGGGCGCACGCCCTGGCCGTGGCGCCCGAGGTGTACACGTCGTCCAGGAGGAGGATTTCGGGAGGAGGCCGCAGGCCCGGCGGGGCGCGGAAAACGCCGCGCACGTTTTCCTCGCGGTCCGAGAGGCGCAGGCCTGCCTGCGGGCGGTTTCCGCCGGCCCTCCGGAGAACGAGGGGCGCGAACGGCCAGCCCGCAAGGCGCGCGAGGGCCCGCCCCACGAGCGCGGGAAGGTTGAACCCCCTCTGGAAATATTTAACGGACCGGATCGGGACCGGGACGACGACCGGCCGGAAATCGGCCGGGAATCGGTCGTCCCATTTTCCGTAAACGGCTTCCAGCAGGCGTTCCGCCACGATTTTCGCGGGAACGGCCTGCCGGGCGTACTTCGCGGCGCGAATTCCCTCCCGGACGCGTCCCTCGTAGGCGAACAGCGAACGCGCGAATTCGAAGGGGGGAGGAGTCGCGCAGGAGGGGCAGGAGACGAGTGTTCCGTCGGCGCTGCAGTTTCCCGTGAAAGCACCGCAGCAGGGGCACTCCTCCCCGCGATAGGCGGGCCATGCACGGACGGCCGCGGCGGAGAAATTGCCCGGCGATACCGGAAAGAGCGACGCTAAACAGCGGACCTCGGCCCGGAACACCGCCGCCAACCGGAGCGGCAGCCCCCCGAACCCGTTTCCGGAATCAGCGGATGGAAGCCGGCGCGGCGTACTCCCTGTGTCCGTGGTCGATGGCGTAGCCGTTCCAGGTTCCGCAGTCGGGGCACCGGGCGACCCACTTGATGGTCGCCTTTCCGCAATTGGAGCAGCGGAAGGGAATGAGGTAGCGCCGCTTGTAGCCGAAGGCGCGCTGGTAGTGCTGGCAGGCGGACTCATAACGGCCCCTCCGCCGAAGCGCTTCCGCCAGGAGAATGTTGACGGACTCCCGCTCCGGCTCCAGCGATTCCGCCTTCAACAACTGTTCCACCGCCTCGTCGTTCATCTCTAGGCGCAGGAAAAACTTCCCCGTGAACAGGTTGACGTCGAAATCCGAGGGGAATTCCTGGAGGAGCTCGGTGTAGACGCCGATCACGGACTGGGGGCTTTCCGTCTCGACGCCCAGGTCCTCGAGCTTGATGAGAAACACCGCGTTGCGGGTTGCACGGTAGCCCCGGAGGAGAAGCTGCGATGCTTCTTCCGGGTTCCCCCGCGACCGGGCGTACTCGGACAGTCCGATATGCGCCGCGCAGAACTGCGGCTGATCCTTGACGAGTTCCCGGAGACGCCGTTCCGCGTCGTCGGTTTTTCCCTCCGCCATCCGGACGATCGCCTTCTCGTACCGGAGGGCGTCGAAGAGCGCCTGATCCTCGGGAGTCGCGGATTTCCCCTTGTATTTCATGATCTTCTTCTGCATTGCGTAGGAAGGCACCATCTCCTTGCGGAGGAGGTGGATGTCCCGCAATCCCTCCCAGGCGCGCGGGTTCTCCCCCTCGTGGTCCTCGATGGCCTTGAGCAGGGAGGCGGCGTTGTCCAGGTCGTTCATCTTGCGGTAGAGATTCGCCAGCCGGAAGAACACCGACAGGTCGGAAGGATCGATCTGCTTGACCCGGGTCAGCGCCTTCACGGCCTCCAGGGGATTTCCCCGTTCCGTCTCGACGAAGGAGAGCAGGTCGAGCGCCTCGCGGTCGTCCGGGTTGACGGAGAGGCTCCTCTCGAGCTCTTTCGCCGCCTCCTGGAGCATCCCCCGCTGGAACAGCTCCGAGGCCTTGGCCACGCGCGCGCGGGCCGCCTCCCGGCGCTGGCTCTCCCGGCGCTCCTTCCAGTTTTTCGACGCCATCGTCACGTCCTTGACCAGCGTGCCGAGGATGACCATCGCCGCCCCGAGGGAAAAAGAGAGGATGGCGAGCTCGCTGACGGTGACCTCCATCTGGCGCGTGGAGGAGTAGAAGAACTGGATGTGCTGGCCGTTCAGGAGGGAGATGTAGGAAAACCCCACCAGGATGATGACGAACAGCAGGAACAGCAGTCGGACCGCCATGTACGGGTTCCTCCGGGGTTATCGCTCTTCGGGGAGGGGGATCTCGGGGGCCGGTCCCCACAGCCGGTCGAAGTTGTAGAATTCCCGAACGCTGGAAAGAAACACATGCACCACGAAATCGCCGTAATCGAGAAGAACCCATCGTCCTTCCCGGATCCCCTCGATCCCCAGCGGCCGTACCCCGTCCTTCCGGAGCGACTCTTCGATGTGATGGGCGACGGCCGAGACCTGCCGGTCGGACATCCCGGAGCAGAGGAGGAAGAAGTCGGTGAATGTGGCCCGTTCCCGGACGTCCAGCGCGCGGATGTCGGCGGCCTTTTTCTCCTGGGCCAGCCGGGCGCACCGCAGCAGCGTATCTTGAGTCGTTATGGCCTTCGCTCCTCCGCGCGATCGACGTAAAGACCGTTGTCGAAAATGTACCGCTCCACCTCCGGCGGAACGAGCCCCCGGATGCACATGCCCGTCCGGACTTTCTCGCGGATGGCGCTCGATGAAATGTCCAGGGTCGGCAGCGAGGGGCAGAGCAGCCGCCGCCCGCCCGGGAGACGGTAGCTTCTTCCCATCCAACTATAGCAATGCGGGTCCTCTTTTTCAATACGGATGCCCGCCGGAGGGGCGGGTTCCGGCCTCGCGCCGGGGCGGGGAAGGAGGACGATGTCGCACACCGAGAGGAGCTCTTCGTACCGGTGCCACGTCGACACTTCGGCGAAGGAGTCCGCCCCCATGACGAAAAGAATCTGCGCGTCCGGCAGGGCCCCCCGGAAATCCAGGACCGTGAGGAGGGAGTAGGAAGGCCCCTCCCTCCGGATCTCGATGTCGGACGCCTCGATCCCCGGGAGGCCGGCCGTCCCCGCCGAGACCATCGCGAAACGGTGCCGTGCTTCCGACACGGGCTGCCTCGGCTTGTGGGGCGGGTGGTGCGCGGGGAACAGGATCACGCGGGAAATCCGAAGCGCCTCCTTCACCTCGATCGTCATCCGCAGGTGGCCGCAGTGGAAGGGGTCGAACGTCCCGCCGAAAAGCGCCACCGATGTCCGCGAGGATTCCACTTAGGTACGGACCTGGCCGTCCCCGAAGGCGATGAACTTCGTCGTCGTCAATTCCTCGAGGCCCATCGGGCCGAACGCGTGGATCTTGGTGGTGCTGATCCCGATCTCCGCCCCCAGCCCCAGCTGGAATCCGTCGTTGAAGCGGGTGGAGGCGTTGACAAGGACCAGCGAGGAGTCCACCTCGCGCACGAACCGCATCGCCCGGGCATGGTCCCTCGTAAGGATCGCCTCGGTGTGAAGCGAGCCGTGGCGGCGAATGTGCTCCATCGCCTCCTCCATCGACGAGACCACTTTCACCGCGAGGATCAGGTCGAGGAACTCGGTCCCCCAGTCCTCCTCCGATGCGGGCTTGGCCTGCGGGACGAGGCGGACGGTCTTCGGGCATCCGCGCAATTCGACGCCGCTCTTCGCCAGCTCGGCCGCCACCGCGGGAAGAAACTCCGGCGCCGCCTTCTCGTGCACGAGGAGCGTTTCCATGGCGTTGCAGACGCCGGGGCGCTGCACCTTCGCGTTGATGCAGACGGGGATGGCCTGCCGGAGATCGGCGTCCTCGTCGACGTAGATGTGGCAAACCCCCTTGTAGTGCTTGATCACCGGGATGCGGGACTTCTCCGCCACGCTGCGGATGAGCCCCTCTCCCCCGCGGGGGATGATGAGGTCGATGAACTCCTCGGCCGCAAGCAGGTAGTCGATGGCCGTCCGGTCGGTCTGCCCGATGATCGACACGGCGTCCGCCGGCAGGCCGCTGCCCGAGAGCGCGTCCCGTAAGGTACGCGCGATGGCGGTGTTGGAGTGGATCGCCTCGGATCCGCCGCGCAGGACGACCGCGTTCCCGGATTTCACGCAGAGCGCCGCCGCATCGGCCGTCACGTTGGGGCGCGATTCGTAGATGATCCCGATGACGCCCAGGGGGATGCGCATCCGCCCCACCCACAAACCGTTGGGCCGCCGTCCCATCTTCAGGACTTCGCCGACGGGGTCGGGGAGGGCGATCACCTCCTCGATCCCGTCCGCCATCTGCCGGATCCGGGCGTCGGTCAGCAGGAGCCGGTCGAGCATCGCGGCGGAAAGACCCCTGGCCTTCCCCGCGTTCATGTCCTTCCGGTTTTCCGCCTGGAGTTCTTCCGACCGCTCGCGCAGCCCCTTTGCCATCCCGGCGAGCGCCGCGTTCTTCTGCGAGGAGTCCGCCTTGCCCAGATAAGCCGCCGCCTCCTTCGCGGCTCGACAAACCCGCTCCACGCTATCCTTTATTGTCGTCATCACCGGTTGTTCCTCTTTCGTTGCGCTTTTGGGGGGCACTCCTGGTTTTGTGCTTTATATCGCCGGGAGCGTCCCCCCCGATCAGAATCGTCAGATTGTCGCGATGGATCACTTCCGCCGGGGTATCTTCCCCCAGGATCGCCCGGACCTCCGCGCTCTTCCTGCCCATCCCCCTTTTCACCTGCTCGCCGGACCAGGAGGCGATCCCCCGGGCGAAAACGTGCCCCCTGCGGTCGCCGATGGACACCGCGTCGCCTTTTTGGAAGATCCCCGAAACCCCGAGGATCCCCGCCGGGAGGAGGCTTTTTCCCCCCTCCAGGAGGACTTTCTTCGCCCCGTCGTCGACCGCGATCGATCCGTGCGGCTGCAGGGCGTGCGCGATCCACAGCTTCCGGCTGCGCGCCTTGACCGCCCTCCGGGGGAGGATCAGGGTGCCGGCCTCTTTCCCGTCGAGGACGTCCAGGATGGAGCGCCGCGACAAGCCGCCGGCGATGACCACCGGCGTCCCCCAGGCGGTCACGACCCGGGCGGCCAGGAGCTTGGATCCCATCCCTCCGGTCCCCACCGATCCGCCCTTTTTCCCCCCGGCGGACCGGATCAGATCGTCGTCGACTCCCGTAAGGAGGGGGATCCGCTTCGCATCGGGGAAGCGGTGGGGGTCCCGCGTGTAAAGCCCGTCGCTGTCGCTCAGGAGCAGCAGCAGGTCCGCACCCATCAGCTGCGTCACCAGCGCCGCCAAATGATCGTTGTCCCCGAGCCGGATCTCCTCGGTGGCCACCGTGTCGTTCTCGTTGATGATCGGAACGATGCCGCGGGAGAGCAGGGTCTCCAGCGTGTTCTTCGCGTTGAGGTAACGCTCCCTGTTTTCGAAGTCCTCGTGCGTGAGGAGGAGCTGCCCGACCTTCAAGCCCCGCTTTTCGAACGCCCGCTCGTACGCGCGCATCAGCGTTGTTTGCCCCACGGCGGCGGCGGCCTGCTTGAGAGCGATCGTGCGGGGACGGTCCGCCATGCCGAGCTTTTTTCTGCCGGCGGCGATGGCCCCCGATGTGACCACCACGATCTCGATGCCGCGGGACTTCCGGATCTTCAGGACCTGGGCCGCGAGGGAGCGGATCGTCGGCTCGCGCAGGCCCAGCGACGCGTCGGTCAGCGTGCCGCTGCCCAGCTTTACGATGACCCGGCGGATCTTCCGGGAACGCAGGAAAGCGGCTCGCTGTGCGGCAATGTCAGGTAGCATCGGGTGCTCTCTTCTTTCGGAACGCCGACATGCCGTCGAGGAGGGCCGATATCCCCTCGCCGGTGACGGCGGAAATATAATAGACGCTCGCAACCGGGAAATTCAACCGTGCGAGGGCTTTTTTGGCGGATTCCCTCGCACCCGGGAGGTCCATCTTGTTGAATGCCAGGATCGTCGGCCGGTCCGCCAGCTCCGGCCGGAACTTCTCCATCTCCTCCCGCACGGTGCGGTATGCCTCCTCGATCCTCCCGGCGGGGTGGGAGGCGTCGACCACGTGCACGAGCCCCTCGGTCCGCTCGGCGTGCTTCAGGAAGCGATGACCCAGTCCCGCCCCGCGATGGGCCCCCTCGATCAGCCCGGGCAGGTCCGCCACGACGAACTCCTGGTCCCGGTGCGTCACGACTCCCAGAACCGGAGAGAGAGTCGTGAACGGGTAATCGGCGATCTTGGGCCTTGCCTGGGAGATCCTGGACAGGAGGGTCGATTTCCCGGCGTTGGGCAGCCCGACCAGCCCGATGTGCGCGATCAGCTTGAGCGTAAGGAACAGCCGGCGTTCCACGCCGGGTCTGCCGGGGTCCGCGCGGTCCGGGGCCTGGTTGGTCGCCGACGCGAAAGCGGAGTTCCCGCGCCCCCCGCGCCCCCCGGCCGCCGCCACGAAGGCCTCCCCCTCTTTCGTGAGGTCGGCGAGGACCGCCCCGGTTTCCTCGTCGTGGATGATCGTCCCCGGCGGGACGGCGATGACCAGGTCGGGGGCGTTCTTCCCGTACATGTTTTTCCCCATGCCGTGCTGGCCCCGCTTGGCCTTGAAAATCTTCCGGTAACGAAAATCGAGGAGGGTGGAGAGGTGGGGGCTGACCTGGAGGACGACGCTTCCCCCGTTCCCCCCGTTGCCGCCGTCGGGCCCGCCCCTGGGGACGAATTTCTCCCGCCGAAAGCTCACGCATCCCCGCCCGCCGTCCCCCGAGCGGACGGTGATGGCGGCTTCGTCGATGAAGGGCATGAAGAGGAGAGAGGTTACGAAAGGGCGAGGACGGATACCCTCTTCCGGTCCTTGCCGAACCGGTTAAACTGCACCGTGCCGTCGATCAGGGCGAACAGGGTGTGGTCCTTGCCCATCCCCACGTTGGCCCCGGCGTGCACGGGCGTCCCCCGCTGCCTCACGATGATCGATCCGGCGGTGACGTATTGCCCGCCGAAGCGCTTCACGCCGAGCCGCTTGCTCTGGCTGTCGCGCCCGTTCCGGGAACTGCCGACCCCTTTTTTATGCGCCATTTTTTATGACCTTCCCGCCGGAGGGGAGATTACCCCACCCGGATCTCCTGGATTGAGAGCCTGGTATACGGCTGGCGGTGCCCCTGTTTCCTCGCAAACCCCTTCCTCCGCTTGTACTTGTAGATCACGATCTTCCTTGCCTTTCCCTCCCCGAGCGCCTGGCAGACGACCCTCGCGTTCGGGACGGTCGGGGTTCCGATGGTCGTGCCGCCTTCGGAGGAAACGAGCAGCACGTCCGTGAGTTCCACGGTAGCCCCGGCCTCGACCGGGAGCTTTTCCACGTTCACGATGTCCCCGGGGGAAACGCGCAACTGCTTCCCGCCGGACCGGACCACGGCATACATGATCTACCTCCCCCGTCCTTCGGCAATCGGAACTGCATACTATAAAAGAGTGTAAATGGCCTGTCAACTCCGAAATTGCCGTTGATGGTGGTATATTTAACCCATTCCGTGAACGCGAGGGGGAAGGTCGCCCGATCGTATGAGGAAGGACGTCCTGATCGTCGGAGGGGGGCCCGCCGGGCTGCTGCTGGCGCACCATTTCCAGGAGCACGGGATCGATTACCACATCCTGGAGCGGGGAAAGGTGGCGCAGGCGTGGCGAGCGATGCGGCCGGGCATGGTGCTCCTGTCCCCCGCGGTGCCGGGGACCGATTGGACCTCGCTCACGCTCAAGCACCCTCTCTGGACGCTGCCCGGCGTGCGGAAGCCGTTCCCCACCCGCGAGGATTTTCTTTGCTACATCGAGGCGTTTTCCCGGGAGCAGGCGCTCAGCATCGGGGAGAACGTCGCTGCGACGAAGGTGGTCGTGGCGCCCGGGGAATTCCGTGTATCGACCACGGCGGGGGAGACCTCCTGCCGTTTCCTTGTGCTGGCGTCGGGCGCCTCCACGGCGCCCGCCCTTCCCGACATTCCGGGGATTTCTCTCAATCCCCATGTGGTCCACTCCTGCGATTTCGTCCACTGCATGGCCTATGCGGGGAAACGCGTCCTGATCATCGGCGGCGGGAACTCCGCGGCGGAGGTCGCGATCGAACTGGCCGGCACGGCCAGGGTAACGCTGTGCACCCGCGGGCCGATGCGCTACTTCAGCGAGACGGGGGAGCTGGAACACATCCGGGGATCCTCGGAAAGCGTCCTCAAGGAACTGATCCGGTTCGGGATCATCCATCTCCGGGAGGGCGATCCCGCCCTGTCCGTCGCGCATCGCCGGGTGCGCTTCCGGTCGGGGGACGAGCGGGAGTTCGACTGGATCCTCTGCGCGACGGGCTACCGCCCGAAGTGGGTCCCCCTTGAGGGCATGGAATTGGAGGCGGACCCGGACGGTTACCCGGTGATCTCCGGAGTGGGGGAATCCACCGTCCCGGGCCTGTATCTCTGCGGGTCGCTGGCGCGCTTCAACCGCCGGTGCGCCTTCATTCACGGCTTCCGCAACTACATCGAGAAGGTTTTCTGGGATATCGCCGATCGACTGTAGCCTCGGGGATTTCAGCCCTGCGCCGCGGGACCCTTCTTTCTTTCGTCATGGAGAGTGAAATCGGGGAGACGGTACTGGACCGCTTCCGCGATGTGGGGGAGAGAGACCGCTTTTTCCCCCGACAGATCCGCGATCGTGCGGGCCACGCGGCAGACCCTGCAGAGCGCCCTGCCGGACAGGCTCAGGCGGTCGGCGGCCCGGGTGAGAAACGCGCGGGCATCGTGCGAGAGATGGGAGGCCAGCTCGGAAAACGGGGCGCGCACCGTGCCGTTGGCCCGACCGGGGCGTCCCGAATACCTTCTCTCCTGGACCTTCCTGCATCGCTTCACGCGCTCGCGCACCGCCGCGGACGCCTCGCCCGAGGCGGTCCCGCACCAGTCCGCCCCCGCCATCGGGAGGACGGATACCGACAGGTCGATCCGGTCGAGGAGCGGCCCGGAGAATTTCCGGCCGAACCGGGAGAGAAGCGGCGGCGGGCACCGGCAGATCCGCCTGGGATGGCCGTGATTTCCGCAAGGGCAGGGGTTGGTCGCCGCCACCAGCAGGAAGCGGCACGGGAAACAGTAAGCGTTGCCCGCCCGCGCGATCCGGATTTCTCCCGATTCGAGGGGCTGGCGAAGCGCCTCCCTCGCCTCGCGCCGAAACTCCGAGAATTCGTCCAGAAAGAGGACGCCCCCGTGGGCGAAGGAGACTTCCCCGGGGTGGGGCGGGTTCCCGCCGCCGATCAGCCCGGCGGGAGAAACGGTGTGGTGGGGAGCTCGGAAGGGGCGCCGGGTGATAAGGCGCGGCCAGGGAGATTCGCCGGCCGCGCTGTATACCTGCGCGGTCTCCAGCGCCTCCCCCTCCTCGAAGTCGGGCAGGATGCCCGGGATCCGTTCGGCGAGCATCGTTTTTCCGCATCCCGGGGAGCCGATGAGCAGCAGCGCGTGGCATCCCGCCGCCGCGATCTCCAGGGCCCTCCGCGCCACCGGTTGTCCGACGACCTCCCGCAAGTCCGGGGAGGGGGCCGCGTCGAGATCGGGGAAGCAGTTCCCCTTCGGTTCCGCGCGGGGAGCCGCATCTCCGGAGAGGGCGGAAACCGCGTCGCGCAACGTTGCCGCCGGGAGGACGTCGATGCCCGGGACCAGCAGCCCCTCGGCCGCGTTGGCGGCGGGGATCAGGATTCCTTCCAGCCCGAGCCGCCGTGCCAGGAGTCCCTGGGAAAGCACGCCGCGGACCGGCTTGAGGGAGCCGTCCAGCGAAACTTCCCCGGCAACCAGGTACTTCCGGAGGGCGTCTCCGGGAAGGGCCCCTTCGGCGCAGAGGATGGAAAGGGCGATGGGCAGGTCGAGGAGCGCCCCGTCCTTCCGGATGTCGGCGGGGGCGAGATTGATGGTCACCTTCCTTCCGGGGAAGGGGAGGCCGGAGTTGCGGATGGCGGTCCGGATCCGGTCTCCGCTTTCCCGCACGGGGACTCCCGGCAGCCCCACGATGGTGTAAGAAGGAAGCCCCTGGGAGATGTCGGTTTCCACCTCGACGGGAATGGCGTCGATCCCCAGCATGGTGGAGGCGAGGACGCGGACGAGCATGCGGGAGACCTCCCTGGCCGCCGGGCAGGATTTTCGGGCCACGGCGTTTCGGAGTGGATTGAGAGCAATTTCCATGCCGCAGCAACAGGCAGGATACGGAAGCGCGGGGACTACCCGATCCCGGAGTGCGCGATTTCCCGGCCGAGCAGGCCGGCGATCCGGGCGGCTTCCCGGAGTTCAGCGGGGGAAAGGGGGAAGGCGCCGAAGCGGTCCCGGTGATAGAGCGCAAGGAGCCGGGATGCGTCCCCGGTGAGGACCGGTTTTTCTCCCGCGACACGAAGGAGCATCTCCTCCAGGGTGGTCCCCGGCGAGCGCCGGTACCCGCGGGAGGCCAGACGGCGCAGCAGGCGGGCGTACGGCCTTGGCGCGCGCGCGTCTCCCCTGCCTTGCCGGTCAACCCGCTCCTTGCGTGAGGCCGCCCCGAAAACTCTCCGGAGAAGAAACGCGAGGAGGAGCGGCGAGAGGAGGACGACGGCCGAAAGGATCGCCCGGCGGCGATGATCCCCTCCCGGGGAGAATGCGCGCCGCATGCTGGCCCTCGCCCGCGCGAGCGCGGCCCATCCTTCCAGCACGCTTTCCGCCTGCATCTTCAAGGAATAGTCGACCACGTACTTGTTCCACCGCTGCCGCGCCCAGTCGATGTAAATGCCCATCTTCCCGGTCCGGGCGAAGAAGGGGGAGTGTTCCCCGAGCGACGGCGTGGCGTCCAGCGTCACCCACCCGCCTCCGATCCAGGCTTCCGTCCATGCGTGTGCGTCGGACTGCCGGATGATGAGGTATTTCCCGACGTCGCTCCATTCCCCGCCAAGGTACCCCGCCGCTACTCGCGCGGGAACGCCGGAAGCGCGCAGGAGGAGGGCCAGCGCGGTGGCGTAGTGCTCGCAGAAGCCCGCCTTTTTGTCGAAGAGGAACTCCCGGATCGAGGAAGCCGGATCGGCGAGGGTATACCGGTAGCCGTTCCGGAAATGCCGCATCGCGAGCTCCGCCCGCTCCATGTCCGAATTTCCTCCCGCGGTGACCTGCACGGCCAGCGCACGGATATCTTCCCACCCGGGCGGCAGCTCCAGATATTCGCGTTCCCCGGGGGGCCGTGCCAGGCGGCTGCGCGTCGCTTCGTGGAAGAACTGCAGGCGGTAGCGCAAGGCGGTGTGTCCCGGCTGCGACAGGGAAAAGCTCCCTCCCCCCTCCGTCCAGATTTCCCCCAGGCTTCCCTCGAAGAGGAAGGGGTTCCCGTACACGAACAGGGAAGGGTTATCCATCGCCTCCAGGGTGATCTCCGCCGTGGAGAGGCGGGCGCCTCGCGGGGCGGGGGCGACGAGGTAATAGAACCCGCTCCGCGAGACGCGCAGGCGGGATCCGGCGGGGCGTTTCCACGTCGTTCCATCGAACCGCGAATAAGCGGCCCCCCGCAGATAGAGGGAAAGCGGCGAGGTTTCCGGAGGGAGCGACTGGAATTCCACCCGTGCCACCACGCGCCGGTCGACCTTGACGCCCGTCACGTCCCTGAGGGAGATCGTGTCGGAAAAGCCGGTGAGTCCCTCCGTGCGCCCGAGGCGGCGCAGGATCTGCCCGATCCCGATCCGGGGGGTCACGGCGAAAAGGATTGCGGTGATCAAAAACCCTCCTGCCGCCGAGAAGAGAAGAAGCTTCACCGCAAAGACGGGGCGCGCGGGGAGGGCGGTCTCGCCTTCCTCCTCCCGCTGCCCGATCTGGAGGGCCCACATCCCTCCCGCGCAAAGCCCCAGGTAGAGAAAAGCAAAGGCGGCGAACTGGATCTCCGTGGTGGTGGCGGCCGCCGCGAGAAATTCCAGGAAAGAGATGGTGCACAGCTGCCAGCCGTCGCGCGCGTTCTTGGGGAAGAGGAACTTCACCGACTGGATCCCCAGGACGAGGACGGAGACGGCGAAGAGCAGGTCACGGCTTCCCAGGAGGAGGTCGGCGCTGGAGGCGGCGACAGCGAGGGCGACGAAGGGGATGGTGAGCCGCCGTAACCCCGCCCGGGAGACCCCCGCCCGGTCCAGGAAAACTCCCGCGAGGAATGCAGCGAAGGACGCCAGGAGCGCCGCGCGGGACACCTCCGTGAGAAGGGCCAGCAGAATCGGTCCGCACCCCCACTGCGCCCGCAGGATCCACCAGAGGAAACCTGCCCGGGAGGCGGGAGGACGGTCGATGTTCACGTCAAGTCCCCTGCCCGGGAAGCGCGCCGTCGCTTTCGACCAGCGCCAGGAAGGTCAACGCCAGTGATCTGCGGCCGCCGCCGGAGGCGTCCACGCCGAGCCGGTCGCCGACCCAGAGGCGGTAGGGCTGCCCCTCCTTCTCGGACTTGAGGACGAAGGCGCACGCCCGGGAGACGAGCCGCTCGAACTCGTTCGGTTCGCTGTGCGCGGGAAGTCGCAGGTCGGAAACGGGAGCCGCTTCCCGCTCGCGTTCCTTGACCATCCATTTCCCCATCCGCGCGGACGCTTTCCAGTGAATGTCCCGGACGGCGTCGGCAGGCATGTGCTCGCGGGCTCCGCGGATCGCCGTTCCCTTCCTGCCGGCGGGCGCAGTGCCCCCGGACGGGTCGGGGGCGGTCCGGCCTGCCGCGGGCTCCCCGGCGCCGGAGGGCGCGGGATACACCAGCAGGGAGGATTTGACCGCCGCGTCCATCGACTTCTCGAACAGGGCGAACGGGAACAGGGTGGAGACAGCGCAGGAAACGGGAGAAAGCCCTCCCCTTCGCTTCGGGAGAAAGGAGAGGACGCGGGTCGCCGATCCGCCGGCCGGTATTTCCGGAAACCGCGCCACAAGGCGGGTTCCCTCGACCGCAATGCCCACGGAGAGCGACATCGCGGGAAAACGCTTCCCCGCTGCGGAGCACGTCACGGCCAGGAGGCTCTCGCGGGAGGCGAAGGCTTCCGAGGCGGGGCGGATCTGCACGGAGACTCCCCGGATGCACCACTCCGAGAGGATCCCCGAAAGGATGATGAGGCTCAAGTTCATGCTGAGGGCGATGTAGAGGAGGTTGTTGCCCGTGTTGATCGCCGCCGCGCCCACCCCGAGCGTGAGGAGCAGGAATCCCTTTCCCTCGAAGGTCACCCGGAGCCTGCGCGGGAGCCGGATCCTCCTGCGAAGCCCGGAGAGAGCCGATTTCATACCGGGGAGGGGACGGCCTCGAGGATCTCTTCGATCACCGCCGCCGCGGCCTCGGCGGAGGCATCCCCCCCGGGGGATCCTTTCAGGAAGAGGCGGTGGCACAGCACGGCGGGCGCCACTTTCTTGACGTCGCCGGGGGCAACGTGGTCCCGGCCCGAGAGGATCGCCAGCGCCTGGGAGGTGCTCTTGAGCCCAATGGCGCCGCGGGGCGACGCCCCCAGCCGCACCGCCTTGTGCGTCCGCGTCGCTTCCACGATCCGGTAGATGTAAGATACGACCGGCTCGCGCACCGTGACCTGGTTCATCAGGAAGCGGCACTCCCGCACCTGCTCGGAGAGGAGGACGGGCGGGACGCCGTCCCGGCTGGTGAAAAGGTTGTTTTCCCGGATCAGCAGAAGTTCCGAATCCCGGTCGGGGTAGGAAAGCCGCAACCGGAGATTGAACCGGTCGAGCTGGGATTCGGGAAGGGGATAGGTCCCGTGCTGGTCGAAGGGGTTCTGGGTGGCGATGACCAGGAAGGGATCGGGCAGGGGGTACGTTCGGTTATCCACCGTGACCTGCCGCTCGCTCATCCCCTCGAGCAGTGCGCTCTGCGCCCTTGGGTTGCTCCGGTTGATCTCGTCCGCGAGGACGATATTGGCGAACAGGGGGCCGGGAGAGAACGTGAAGTTCCGCTTGTCCGCGTCGAAGATGTGGACCCCGAGCACGTCCTGCGGGAGGAGGTCGCTCGTGAACTGCACGCGACGGAAGGTTCCCGATATGCTTGCGGCGATCGCCCGCGCCAGCGTCGTCTTCCCCGTCCCCGGGATATCTTCCAGGAGGATGTGCCCTCCCGCCAGGAAGGAAGCAAGCGCGAGCTCCACGGCCTCCCGCTTGCCGAGGAGGACCGATTCGACATTGTCGCGCAGGCGGTGGAGCGCCGATCTGGCTTCCGTGAAGTCCATTTTCCTATTATCGCCGAAAGGAATTCCGTTCTTCGGGGTTTTTTTGGAATGGAAGTTGAAGGCTTCCCCTCCCATTCCCCGGAAGGGAGGGGCCATGCGGAAGAATCCCGGCCGCAACGGCAGGCCGCTGGAGACGTCGGAGGAGGCGGAGCTCTTTCGCGCCGCCTTCCCGGAGGACTGGGAGCGGATGCGAAGCGTCGCCCGCGGGGAGGAGGCGGCCGACGCGCGGCGGGAGGCACGTTGGGAAGCGACGGTCGAGATCGTCCGCCGGGCCCTCTCAACCCCCCTTTCCCTCCCCGGGCCGTTCCGGTCGGCGGCCGACGTGTTCGACCGCTATCGCTACTCCTTGGCCGACTACCCGGTCGAGGTGTTTCTCGTCCTCCTGCTAGACGTCAAGAACCGGCAGATGCAGGATATCCGCGTCTCGACGGGGATCCTGAACGGAAGCCTCATCCACCCGCGGGAAGTGTTCGCCCCTGCCGTCCGGGAACGGGCCGCCTCGATCCTCTTGGTCCACAACCACCCCAGCGGCGACCCCGCCCCGAGCCCCGAGGACCGGGAAGTTACGAGACGTCTTCGTTCGGCGGGAGGAATCGTGGGGATCGCGGTTCTCGATCATGTCATAATAGGCGACGGTTCGTTCTACAGCTTCCGGGAGGAAGCGGATTGGCGATGACGGGCGCGATCAAGTCCCTCGCGATATTTTTTCTCACCCTCCTCAGCTCGCTGGGCGTGTTCCTCTGCGGGGCGGTCGCGCGTTCCGAGGGCGCCGCCGGCAGGGTCATGGCGTGGTGGGGGAGGGGGTTCATCCGGCTCGGCGGGTGGCGGGTCCGGACGGAAGGCCTGGAGCGTCTTCCGGAGGGAGGGGCGATCCTGGTGTCGAACCACCAGAGCCTGGTGGACATCCCCCTCTTCCTCGCGGTGTTCCGGAAAGAGATCAAGTTCCTGGCGAAACGGGAGCTGGAGGACATCCCCCTTTTCGGGAGGGCGATGGGGTTCGCCGGAAACCTGTTCATCGACCGGGACGACCCGCGCGACGCGGTCCACCTGATGCGGGAAGCGGTCCGGCGGATCGCGAAGGGGCAGGTCATCGTGGTGTTCCCCGAGGGGACCCGCAGTCCCGACGGCGAGATCGGGGAGTTCAAGGCCGGGGCGTTCTATATCGCCCGGAAGGCGGGCGTCCCCATCCTCCCCGTCTACATCGACGGCGGCCGACATGCCCTCCCCAAGGGCTCCCTCCTCTTCCGGCCGGCGGAGATGGTGGTGCGCGTCCTGGAGCCGCTCTCTCCCGAAGACGGCGGATCCTTCTCCAAGCAGGCGATCGCGGAGGAGGCGAGACGCCGGATCCTCTCCGCCCGCGCGGAAGAGGAAGCCCGATGCGCCCGCGCCGTCTTGTGATACCTTTAGAGGAACGCTCCGGGGGGACACTCCTCAACGCGGGACTTGAGATGGGAATGTCCCCCCGCGTTGAGGAGTGTCCTCCTCCACAAATCGCGAGGTGAAGATGCCGCTGCGCGTCGTGCCCCTGGGAGGGCTCGGGGAGATCGGGCTGAACTCCATGTTGTTCGACGACGGGGAG
>Ga0334722_10003518_pt1 | contig 16795 bp, 16 predicted proteins | sample C3_bottom_MG_FD_207210 | JGI IMG/M metagenome (GOLD analysis project Ga0334722, IMG submission 207210) | Sediment microbial communities from Yellowstone Lake, YNP, Wyoming, USA - C3_bottom | ecosystem: Environmental > Aquatic > Freshwater > Lake > Sediment | place: USA: Wyoming | collected...
GGACATTGAAGGCATAAAAAAAGATTTTCAAAAATATCCAATAGGTTTTGGATTAGATAAAGAGGTGGATTTTGATGATAACGATAGCATCATAAAAGTATTGTCCAAACTTGGTATTACCTCTCACCCCTCACCCCTCACCTCTAACGTTTCATTAACCATTTGGGGTTCTGGAGAAGTCTATCGTGAATTTCTACATGTTGATGACCTTGCCGATGCTTGTGAATTCATAATGGAAAAAGTAAATGCAGAAGATATGGGCAAGTTGTGTCAGGATTATTTTGTAAACGTTGGAACTGGTAGTGATATTAAAATCAAAGACCTTGCCATTATGATAAAAGAAATAGTAGGTTTTAAGGGAGAAATAAAACATGACGTTACCAAGCCAGACGGAACACCAAGAAAGCTATTAGATGTGAGCAAGATAAAACAGCTTGGCTGGGAATCTAAAATTAGTATAGAAGAAGGAATAAAAGAAGTTTATGAACGTTATGAAAGCTATTGAGGAGATAATTAAAATGAAAGTATTGATCCTAGCTGGAGGATTTGGCACACGTCTTAGCGAAGAAACCGATATAAAACCAAAACCAATGATAGAAATTGGTGGAATGCCTATTATATGGCATATTATGAAAATTTATAGCTATTATGGTTTTAATGATTTTGTGATTTTGCTAGGCTACAAAGGCTACTATATAAAAGAGTATTTTGCCAACTATTTTCTCCATCAAAGTGATGTTACTATTGATATACAAACAGGTAAAATTGATGTACTAAGTAACACAAGTGAACCATGGAAAATCACTCTTTTGGACACAGGATTGAATACCATGACAGGCGGCCGTATCAAAAGAGCCCAGAAAATTGTAGGAGATGAATGTTTTATGCTAACTTATGGGGATGGTGTTAGCGATGTCAATATTAATGATTTGCTAAAATTTCACAAATCTCACGGCAAATCAATAACCTTAACCTCTTCACAACCAGAAGGTCGTTTTGGGGCTTTAAATATTGAAGAAAACAACCAAGTTACTAATTTTCTTGAAAAACCAAAGGGTGATGGTGGATGGATAAATGCAGGATTTTTTGTTTGTGAACCTAAAGTTTTTGATTATATTACTGAAGCTGATGCTACGGTTTTTGAGAAAGAACCTCTTCAAAATCTTGCTAAGGATGGAGAACTTTTTGCATACAAACATAAGGGTTTTTGGAAACCAATGGATACTTTGCGAGATAAATTAGAGCTACAAAAACTTTGGGACAGTGGAAAGGCTCCATGGAAAGTTTGGTAATGCATAATCTATTTTGCGGTATTTATAAAAATAAAAATGTTTTAGTCACTGGACATACTGGTTTTAAAGGTTCTTGGCTTGTTTTTTGGTTGGAGCAGATGGGAGCAAATGTTCTTGGTTATTCTCTTAAACCTAACACAAAACCAAATCATTTTTCGCTATTAGATCTAAGTTGCAGGTCAGTTATTGGAGACATAAGAAACTTTAAAAAACTGCTAAATGTTATTTCTGAATTTAGACCAGATATAGTATTTCATCTTGCAGCTCAACCACTTGTTAGACGATCTTATAAAGAACCAATAGAAACATTGGAAACAAATATTATAGGGACCGCAAAAGTGTTTGAAGCTTGCAAGAGCATTGGTTCTGTAAGAGCGATAGTCAATATCACAAGTGACAAATGCTATGATAACAAAGAATGGATATGGGGTTATAGGGAGAATGATCCTATGGGTGGACATGATCCTTATAGTGCATCAAAAGGTTGTGCAGAGATAATTACAAATTGCTACAGAAACTCATATTTTAATTTGGAAAAATATGGTACAGAGCACAATGTGTTGTTGGCTAGCTGTAGAGCCGGAAATGTAATAGGAGGAGGTGATTGGTCTGAAGATAGACTGATACCTGATATCATGAGAGCTGTTTCCAAAAATAGAAGAGTATTAATCAGAAATCCAAAAGCTACAAGACCTTGGCAACATGTATTAGAGCCATTAAGTGGATACCTTATACTAGGACAAAAGCTTCTTGAAGGCAAAAAGGAGTTTGCCGAAGCTTGGAATTTCGGACCAAATTACGAAGGAAGTATAACTGTAGAGGAAGTGGTAAGAAATATAAAAAAACATTGGGATAAAATAGATTATGAAATGAATTCTAAACCAGAACAACTCCACGAAGCAAATTTGCTCAAACTTGAATGTTCAAAAGCCCACGATGTGCTTAATTGGAAAAATGTTTGGAATAGTGATATTACTTTTGAAAAAACAGTTAAGTGGTATAAAGCCTATTACGAAAAAAACGAAATTTTAACTTATATCGATTTAGAAAGTTATGTAGCTGATGCAAAATCTAAAAATATAGAATGGGCTAAGTAATTATGACTATTCTGCTTACAGGTGCTACGGGTTTTTTAGGTAGTCATCTTCTTAAAAGATTGATTGAGTTAAACTATGATGTAGTTATTTTAAAAAGAAGTACTTCGAATACTTGGCGAATTGACTCATTTTTACCAAAAGTCAAAAGTTACGACATAGACAAATTTACTATTGAAAAACCTTTTGAAGAACAAAAAATAGATATAGTTATACATACGGTAACAAATTATGGGAGAACTAAAGATTCTGTATCAAGTGTCGTTGATACAAATCTTATGTTTTCATTAAGATTATTGGAAACTGCTACATTTTTTAACACCGACACATTTTTTAACACCGACACATTGCTTTATAGGTATTTAAATCACTATACCCTTTCAAAAAAACAGTTTGTAGAGTGGTTAAAATATTTTACTGATAGGATAAAGGTTGTAAATTTAAAGATAGAACATATGTATGGACCTAAAGATGATGATACAAAGTTTGTAACTTGGGTCACCCGTCAAATGATTAAAAATGTAGATTCTATAGACTTAACAGAGGGTAATCAAAAAAGGGATTTCATATATGTAGACGATGTTGTGGATGTATATACGCTTATACTTGAGAAAATAGAGACTTTAGAATCATTTATCGAGTTTGATGTTGGAACTGGCAACCAAATAAAACTTAAAGATTTTGTTCTTAAGATTTATAATGCTATCTCAAATAAAAAAACAGTAACTACAAAGCTAAATTTTGGAGCAATGGGCTATAGAGAAGGTGAATTGATGGAAATTAAGGAAGATGTACAACCTTTGTTTGATTTAGGATGGAAACCAAAAATTTCTATAGAAGATGGAATAAATAAATTGATAGAGGAGGAATTTAAATGGACCAACGAGAACAGTTAAAACTAGAAATTTTACATAAAATAAAAGATTATTATGAACTAGTCCATAAACCTATACAAATTAAACCATTTATAGAAGGAAAATCAAGAGTAAACTATGCAGGTCGTGTGTTTGATGAAAAAGAGATTCAATATTTAGTAGATAGCTCACTTGACTTTTGGCTAACCTATGGTGATTATTCGAAAAAGTTTGAAAGAAAACTGGCTGAGTTTTTGAATGTAAAATGGGTACTTTTAGTAAGTTCTGGTTCATCTGCTAATCTTCTTGCATTTTACGCTTTAACTTCTCCACTTCTAGAAGAAAGACAAATAAGAAGAGGTGATGAAGTAATCACAGTGGCAGCAGGATTTCCTACAACTATTGGCCCTATAGTGCAATATGGAGCAATACCTGTTTTTGTAGATATGGAATTAACTTATGCAAATATTGATATAAACGAACTCGAAAAAGCTATTAGCCCAAAAACAAAAGCAGTTATGTTAGCTCACACGCTTGGAAATCCATTTAATATTAGGGCTGTCAAGGAGTTTTGCGACAAGCACAATCTATGGCTCATCGAAGACAACTGTGACGCTCTTGGAAGCCTTTATGAAGGCAAGCCAACGGGAACATGGGGTGACATAGGTACAAGCAGTTTTTATCCACCACATCATATAACAATGGGCGAAGGGGGAGCTGTATATACAAACAATCCATTACTAAAAAAAATAATGCTTAGTTTACGTGATTGGGGGCGTGACTGCTGGTGCGAAAGCGGAGTAGATAATACCTGCGGACACAGATTTTCACAGCAGTTTGGAAGACTTCCAAAGAGGTATGATCATAAATATGTATACAGTCATTTTGGTTTCAATTTAAAAGCCACTGAGATGCAAGCTGCTATTGGATGTGCTCAGTTAGAAAAATTGCCTTCTTTTATAGAAAAAAGAAAAGAAAATTACAGAAAACTCTATGATGGTTTAAAAGACATAAAAGAATTTATCTTCGTCGAAGCTCAACCACAATCAGATCCTAGTTGGTTTGGATTTATGATAACTTTAAGAGATGGGGTAAATTTTACAAGAAATGATATAGTTGAATATTTAGAAAACAACAATATTCAGACAAGAAATCTTTTCGCAGGTAATATAACAAAACATCCAATTTTTGACAGTTTGGAATTAAATAAAGACTATCGCATAGTTGATAATCTAAAAGTTACAGATAAAATAATGAATGATAGTTTTTGGATAGGTGTTTATCCAGGTATGAGTGAGGGTGCCATTAATTATATGATTAAGACTATTAGAGAATTTATAAGGACGAGAAAATGAAATATTTAATTACAGGCGGATGTGGTTTTTTGGGTTCAAACATAGCAAGCGCAATACTAAAGCAAGGGGATGAACTTGTTATTTTTGATTCTCTTTACCGTTTTGGAAGCTATCAAAATCTTGAATGGCTGAAAACTAAAGGTGAGTTTGTCTTTATTCATGGAGATATCCGCAATATTAATGATGTTGAACTATCAATTAAAAACAATAAACCTGATGTTATCTATCATCTTGCAGGTCAGGTTGCTATGACTACATCAATAGAAAACCCACGCATGGACTTTGAGGTAAATGCATGTGGGAGTTTCAATCTACTTAATGCAGTAAGGCTTTACAGCCCAGAGTCAACTATCATCTACTCATCTACAAATAAAGTTTACGGTGATTTAGAACAATTTACCTATAAAGAGACTGAAACTCGATTCCAATGTATTGAAAAGCCGAATGGATTTGATGAGAGCGTCAATCTCGATTTTCACTCTCCGTATGGAACATCCAAGGGAAGTGCAGACCAATATATGCTTGATTTTGCAAGAATATATGGTCTAAAAACTGTAGTTTTTAGACACTCATCTATATATGGCGGAAGACAATTTGCTACATACGATCAAGGATGGGGCGGGTGGTTTATACAAAAGGCTTGGGAGATAAAGACAAATAGACTGAAAGAACCATTTACCATTTCAGGAAATGGTAAGCAAGTAAGAGATTTACTCTATGTAAGTGACTGTGTAGATTTGTACCTTAAAGTTTCACGAAAAATTGATACTATAAAAGGGCAAGCTTTCAATATAGGTGGAGGAATGCAAAACTCATCTTCAATTCTTGAACTATTTAGCTTTTTAGAAAAAGAATTAGATATTAAAATGACATATACACAACTACCTCCAAGAGCATCAGATCAAAAAGTTTTTGTTGCAGATATTACAAAAGCTAAAAAACTTATTGGATGGGAACCTAAAATTTCCAAAGAAGAAGGAATTAAAAGAATGATTGAATGGATATGTCAGGAATGAATGGAAAATTATATATACAAAGAACGAAAAATTATTTCTTACAAGTAAGAAATTCTTTTATATATAAATTTTTAGCTATAGTATTAAGCTATCTTTCTATTCCTTTAATGATAAAGTATCTTGGAAATGTTCAGTACGGAATATGGGGTACGCTTCTTTCTATTATGTCATGGATATCTTTATTTGATATAGGAATTGGGAATGGGCTAAGAAATAAAATTTCAGAATCGCTTGCAAAAGGTAAGATTGAGAAAGCTCAATCGTATATATCAACAGCATATACAATAATAGGTATTATATCTTTGATTTTAATATTGCTCTTCATATTTGTTAACAACTTTATACCTTGGAATATTGTTTTTAATACCTCAGTACTACCAGAATCTGAATTGAAAGGTATTGTAAATATAACTGTGGTCTTTATGTTAACTTATTTTTGTTTAAGTCTTATTAATCAAGTTTTTAATGGTTTACAGAAGACTTCGATGGTTGTACTCAATCAGTTTTTATCAAATTTGCTTGCATTAATTTTTATATTTTTACTTTATAGCTATTTTGAAAGATCATTGTTTAAATTAGCATTTGCTTACGGATTTTCTATGGTAATATCAAATTTTATATTATCTTTATGGTTTTACAATAAAAACAAAGAGTTTATACCAAAAGTTCAGAATTTTAATAAAAAATACTTACATGACATAGTTTCTTTGGGGTTTAAATTCTTTGTTATACAAATAGCTGTAATTGTAATATTTACAACTGATAAAATAATGATTACTCAGCTTTTTGGTCCGGAATACGTAACGAGTTATGATGTTTTATTTAAACTTTTTTCAATTATTACTCTTGTTCATTCACTTCTTATGGCTCCTCTTTGGTCGGCATATAGTGATGCATATCATAGAGGCGATCTAAATTGGATAAAGAAAACTTTAATAAATCAGCTTAAAATATATATATTGTTTGTAATGGCAACCATAGCTCTTGGTTTTATGGCAAAACCTATTATTAGATTATGGATAGGAAAAGATATGTTTATTGATAATATGCTTATCTTTGCAATGATTATTTTTATTTTGATCTCAACTTGGAATAGTGTTTTTGCATATTTTGTTAATGCAACAAACAAAATAGGTGTTCAAATGGGTACATCGGTGGTGGCAATAATAATGAACATTCCGCTTGCATACACTTTTGTCAGATTTCTAAAAATGGAAGTTTATGGAATAGTATTGGCTACCTGTATATCACTATCTTTTTTTGCGATTTTCGGCCCAATCCAAACATTTAAGATTTTACTAGGAGGAAAGTAAATGAAAAATAGTCTGGTAAGTATCTTAATACCGGTATACAATAGAGAAAGATTAATAGAACAAACGGTAAGAAGTGCTATGAACCAAACTTATAAAAATATTGAAATTATAATTGTAGACAATAAGAGTACAGATAATACTTGGGAAATATTAGAAAGACTGTCAAAAGAAGACAATAGAATTAAGATTTTTCAGAATGAAACAAATATTGGTCCAGTAAGAAACTGGAGAAGATGTATAGAGGAAGCATCTGGAGAGTTTGGGAAAATACTATGGTCAGATGATTTAATATCTCCAGACTTTATAGAAAAAACAGTTCCATTTATGGAAGATCCAGATGTAGGCTTTGTATTTACTGGCACAGAAATTTTTGTTGATGGCACAAACGAGAAAATTTTATATTACTTTATTGGACAGACAGGAATATACAAAAGCTCAGAATATATAAAAGGAGTTTTATTTAATGGGAACTATGCTGTTTCACCAGGATGTGCAATTTTTAGATTAAAAGATTTAAAAAATAATTTAAAGGTGGATATTCCTAATAAAGTTAATAGTGATTTTTCTATGCATGCTATTGGTAATGATATGTTAATTTTTTTATTAACAGCTCACCAGTATAAAAATTTTGCTTTTGTAAATCAAAAATTATCATTTTTTAGATCTCATAAAGATTCTATTACCATTAAATCTAATATTGGCAAATTAGTACTTTATCGTACTCTTGCAGGTGCTTACTTTGTTGAAAATTTTAGAAAAGACTTGATAAAAAAAATGAACACAAAAATTTGGTTAGATATTAGAATATTTTCAAAAGAAGCTAAAAAATACAATCTTGATAAAATAAAAAATTATTATTTACATAATAGTGATTTTAATATTGATATAATATATTTAGCTTATTTATTGAATAAAAACGATTTTGGAAAAATAATAATTGGAAAAATAATAAATAAAATACACAATAAAATAATGAGGAGATGGCGTGAATAAACTATCCCACAAACCCATACCAGACAATTATTTAGACTCCCCTGGTAAAATTAAAGAAGAGTTTAAATATAAGATAAACATTCCAGAGCTAAAAATACAAGATTCTAAATTTATACCAAATCCAGGAGATAAATTTGAAACTATGCTATTTTTACCACCAGACTCAAATAGAATTGCAGAAGGCGGACTAAAAATAAAGGGAGTTTTTAAGTTTGGTTATAAGAAAGAGAGTAGGGAGAAGTTAGTAGCAAGAAGTAATGATATAAATACTGATGCTTGGTATATTTGTGAGCTTGATGGAAACCCAACAATTCCAGCTACAAGCTAAATTCAATTAGAACTTTTGATATAATAATCAATGTTTGATTTTTACATGGAGAAAGGTAAAAATTTTAAAAAGGTGTTTTTGTAATATAAGACCTTTGCATGGCGATTCAAAAGATTTTGGTTGGCAACTATTTGACATTATTGGTATAATAGCTTAAAAACAACAGAAAGGGGACAATAATGTCACAGATGAACACAGAAAAGAGTTTTGTTGATTTAGAGTTAGAGAATGTAACCAATGTTAATCATTGCATCCATTAAGTGAGGGCTTAAAAAATCTAAACAAGGCGATAAGTAAAATTAGGTACAAGTGGGAGAACGATAGGGACATTAAAGCGGTGTATGGTTTTAACCGATTGCGATACGTAAGGGATAAAAAATCTGACATGGAGTTTTACCTAAGTGCTATGGTGTATAATTTAAGAAAAGCGGGATTGAAGCTGGAAGCTGTGAAAAGTTAAGGGTAAAAAAGGAAAAATGGTGAAAAAAAGGGTACCCCCCACGATACAGTCGAGGGTAAATTAGGCAAAAATACCTTTTTTAAAATCCAAAAAGAAAGAAAAAAGAGAAAAATTAAGAGAAACAACTCGGAAAAAATGATGCTCAACATTCTGCAAAGGTCTTTTTTTTGTTTATGAGGATTGATATGTGCCCAATATGTGAATCAAAAAATTTTTCGAAAACATATAAACTCTATGACGATAGATACGGTTATGCTGGAAATTTCAATCTGTTTAGATGCTCTGATTGTGGTCATAAATTTTTAGACCATCAATTTACACCTGAAGAGATTGGTAATTTATACTCAAATTATTATCCGCGGTCAGAGATGAAGATAGAAGATTATTCACCTATAAAATATAAAAAAGGCTTTAAATCGTGGTTCAACGGAGAAAGAGGACGTGCCTATACTTATGTTCCTAAAAATGTTAGGGTCTTAGATATTGGTTGTGGTTTTGGTGAATCTCTCGGATATCACAAAATTCGTGGTTGTGATGTATATGGTGTAGAGGCAGATGAAAATATAAAACGAGTTGCAGATACTTTTGGATTTAATGTCAAAGTTGGACTTTTTAGTGCAAATGATTACGAAAAAGAATTTTTTGAATATGTAACTATGGATCAAGTAATAGAGCATGTGACTGATCCATATGAGATATTGACAGGCATTTTTAAAATCCTAAAACCAAATGGCTATCTAGTATTGTCTACGCCTAATTCAAATGGTTGGGGGGCATGGCTGTTTGGAAAAAGATGGATAAATTGGCATCCACCATATCATTTGCACCATTTTTCTAAAAAATCGTTAATTATCATTTCCCAAAAAGAGGGTTTTGAGGTAGAAAAAATCAAAACCATAACAAGTTCAGAGTGGTTATTTTATCAATGGATACATTTGATAACTTTTCCACAAAGAGGTGAAAAATCTATCTTTTGGAATAGTAGAACTGTGGAACGGACTTTATTTCAAAAAATACTTTTAAAATTGATAAGCTTGTTGCACAAAACTAAGATAAATCACGTAATAACTAGATTTTTTGACACTATTGGTCTCGGCGATAATTTAATTGTAGTATTAAGAAAAAAAGCATGATATATATCATTTTACCGGTCCACAATAGAATAAATACTACTGAAAAGTTTATCAAATCCTTATTATCACAAACATTGAAAGATTTTAAGCTTATATTGGTAGACGATGGCTCAACGGATGGCACAACTGATATGGTATTGTCATATTTCCCAGAAACAGTTATCATAAAAGGTGATGGCAACTTATGGTGGGCTGGAGCTTTACAAAAAGGCATTGAATGGCTTTTTCAAAATGGTGATGATAATGATCTTTGCCTAATTATAAATGATGATACCATTTTTGACGAAGGATTTTTAAAGCAAGGGATTGAGATCCTAAGCAGAACAAGCAAAACATTGCTTTTAGCGCAGTGTTATAGCCAACAAACCAAGTTGCTAATCGATAGGGGTGTTCACGTAGATTGGAGAAAACTATCTTTTAAACAAGCTAAATCTAAAGAGGAAATTAATTGCTTATCTACACGTGGCTTATTCTTGAGAGTCAGCGACTTTAAAAATATAGGCGGATTTTATCCGAGAGCTCTACCTCATTATCTTTCTGATTATGAGTTTACTATACGAGCATTCCGCAAAGGATACAATCTTATTACAGAGGACACTTTAAAACTCTATGTTGATCAAGAAACAACTGGCATGCACAGTATTTCAGCAAAAAATATCAGGGATTATCTATCAAAATATTTTTCAAACCGTAATTCTTCAAATCCTATTCATTGGATTGTTTTTCTATGGTTATCTTGTCCACATCCATGGAAAATTTATCACATAATTAGAGTTATATATAGAATTATAAAAGATATTGGAAAGTTTTTATTAAGAGGTTTAATATGAATAAAGTCCCCGTAATCCTCTTTACTTACAACCGTCTATGGCATACTAAGCAGACAGTAGCAGCATTACAAAAAAATTTATATGCTGAGCAAAGTGAACTTTTTGTATTCTCTGATGGACCAAAAACAGATAAAGACGAGCCAAAAGTTAAAGAAGTTAGAGAGTATCTAAAAACGATTAAAGGTTTTAAAAATATTGAAATAATAGAAAGAGATAAAAACTGGGGACTTGCGAATAATATAATAGATGGAGTAACAAAAATAGTTAATGAATATGTTAGAATTATAGTATTAGAAGATGATATAGTGACAAGTCCTTACTTTTTAAAATATATGAATGAAGCTTTAAATAGATATGAAGATGAAGAGAGGGTTATGCATATATCTGGATATATGTATCCAATAAAAACAGATGGACTGCCAGATACATTCTTTTTAAAACCAACTTCATGCTGGGGCTGGGCGACTTGGAAAAGAGCTTGGAAATACTTCGAGCGAAACCCAGAAAAACAAATCAAAATGCTTACTAAAAATCAAATAAAAGATTTTAATTTAAATAATTCATATGATTATTGGTCACAAATAATTTTGAATTATCAGGGGAAATTATATACTTGGGCAATATTTTGGTATCTATCTGTATATTTAAATAATGGGTTCAGCTTGCATCCAAGAGAGAGTATTACAAAGAATATAGGCACAGACGGAAGTGGAGCACATTTTACAAGTAAAACCAATATTTTTGAAACTGAATTATCATTTAAAAATCACTGGGATTTTCCTGAAGAAATTATGGAACATTCATTAGCGAGAAAACGCCTTGAATATTACTTTAATAAAATAAAACCTCCATTTTGGAGGAGAATAGCTTCTAAATTTTTACTCGAAGAGCTTAAAAAGTTTTTAAAAAGTAGATTTAAACTTAGATAATTGCTCAAAAAAATGTTCTACCATGCTATGCTAATAAGTAGTATAAGAGGTAAAATATGAATTGTAAAATCTGTAAATCTAAAATACAGAAAATTTTTGACGCAAAGATAATGAACAAATATAAAATTGATTATTTTTATTGTCAAAACTGTGGATTCTTACAAACAGAAGAACCATATTGGCTTGATGAGGCATACAAAGATCCTATTACAGTAACTGATACTGGTTATATGCAGAGGAATATTTACCTATCTAAAATAACTACGATATTGTTGTTAATGTTTTTTGATTACAAAAAAAAGTTTTTAGATTATGCAGGTGGTTATGGTGTGTTTGTAAGACTTATGCGTGATATTGGCTTTGATTTTTACTGGTATGATAAATATACTCAAAATCTATTTGCAAGAGGATTTGAATATGATGAATCTATGAAAGGTGGAATTGAAGCGATAACTTGTTTTGAAGCGTTTGAGCATTTTGTTAATCCTATAGAAGAAATTGAAAATATGCTATCTATCTCTAAAAACATTATATTTACTACCGAGCTTTTACCTAATCCGATACCTAAACCTCAAGAGTGGTGGTATTATACTTTAGAAAGCGGGCAACACATCTCTTTTTATTCAAAGAGAACTATGAAATATTTAGGAAGAAAATATAATTTAAATTATGTAAACTATAGAAACATACATCTTTTGACAGAGAAAAAAGTTAACGAAAGCATATTGTCTTTACTTGCTTTATCGCAAAGATTTTGCTTATATAAAATATTTACAAAATTAAAAGGAATAGAAAGTAAAGTTTGGGAAGATTATGAGATTATGTGTAACTTTATGAATAAAAAATAAAAAAAAGAATTGCTAAAAATTGATTTAGAATATCTATAATTTCAAATGGAGGAAAAATGACTAAATTCATTCCAGTTTCAGAGCCAACTATCACTGAAAAAGAAATAGAATATGTTATGCAAGCAGTGAAATCGGGTTGGATATCATCCTTGGGTGAATATATAAATAAATTTGAAGAAGAGTTTGCAAAATTTGTTGGCACAAAATATGCTCTTACAGTTGCAAACGGGACAGTTGGATTGCATCTTGCTTTGGTTTCTATTGGTATTAAAGAAGGTGATGAAGTAATAGTGCCAGATTTAACATTTATTGCAACAGCTAATGCAGTAAAATACACTGGAGCAAAACCAGTATTTGCTGATATCGATAAAGAAACATGGTGTATCTCTGTTGAAGATATTGAAAGAAAAATAACTACGAGAACAAAAGCCATAATTCCTGTTCATCTATATGGTCATCCTGCCAATATGAATCCAATCATAGAAATTGCCAAAAAATATAATCTATACATAATTGAAGACTGTGCAGAAGCACATGGAGCAGAGTATAAAGGGAAAAAGGTGGGCAGTATTGGACATTGTGGAGTTTTTAGTTTTTATGGTAATAAAATAATTACCACTGGTGAAGGTGGAATAGTAACCACTAACGACGAACAGCTTTATGAAAAAGCAAAATATTTAAGAGACCACGCAATGAGTAAAGAGAAAAGATATTGGCATATGGAAATAGGATATAATTACAGAATGACAAATATTCAAGCAGCATTAGGGCTTGCTCAACTTGAGAGAATAGATGAAATAATTCAAAAAAAGAAAGAAATTTTTAATTGGTATAGGGAAGGACTAAAAGGTTTAGAAAATATAAAACTAAATCCTGAAAAAGAATGGGCTAAAAATGTGTTTTGGATGGTTTGTTTAGTATATGAAAAATTTGATGAAGAAAAACGAGAAAAGTTTATGAAAGAATTAAAAAATAAAAGCATTGATACAAGACCATTTTTTTATCCCTGTTCAATGATGCCAATGTATAAACAAGATAATTTTATTAATCCTGTGAGTTATGATTTATATAAAAAAGGAATAAACTTACCTAGTGGATATAATTTAACTTTTGAAAATGTTTCTTATATTTGCAAAACAATTAGAGAATTTATATAAGAATGTCAAATAATTTTAGATAATGCTAAATATTAATGATTTAGGGTTAAATAAATGAGAATAGGAATGTTAACTATTGCATCACCCGATAGTGGTGGAGTTTTCCAATATACACTTTCAATAACGGAAGCTATAAAAAAAATAACAGAATCTTCTAATAAATATGAAGTGATACAAATTAGAAATGAAAGTTTTCCAAAGGTTTTTGATAAGGAATATATTATTAAAAACCAAAAAACACCTATTGGATTAAAAATTAGAAGAATAATTCATGCTTTTACGGGAATTAAAATTGGAAATTTAGCTCCCGATATAGATGTTGATTTTATTATTTCTCCAACTATTTCTCTTTTACCTTTCCATATGAAAAAACCTTATTCTGTCACACTGCATGATTTTCAACAAGAATATTATCCTGATTTTTTTACTTTTAGAGAAAGAATAGCAAGAAAGATAATATACAAAACAGGTCTACATGCAAATGTTATTATTTGCGAGTCTGATTATGTAAAACAAGATATAATAAAATTTTTAAATATAGATGAAAATAAAATAAAAGTTTTACCATCACCACCACCATCTTACTTGCAAACTATGGAAATCAAAAACGAAAATTTATTAGCAATAAGAAAGAAATATGATTTACCTGAAGGTTATATTTTTTATCCTGCACAATTTTGGTATCATAAAAATCATATTAATCTTCTTAGAGCACTAAAATATATAAAAGATAAATACAATTTAGAGATACCCTTAATTCTTGTAGGTTCTAAAAAAAATAACTTTGAAAATGTAATGAATGAGATTCAAAGTCTTGGGTTAGGTCAGCAAATTAAATATTTAGGTTATGTTCCTGATAAAGATATGCCATACCTTTATAAATTAGCAACTGCTTTAGTTATGCCAACACTTTTTGAGTCAGTAAGCATGCCAATCTGGGAAGCATTCTATTTAGGATGTCCTGTTGTATCATCTAATGTGTGTGCATTACCTGAACAAGTTGCTGATGCAGGATTAATTTTTGATCCATATAATATTGAAGACATAGCCGAGAAGATTTTTATTATATGGACTAATGAAAATTTAAGAAATGAATTGATTAATAAAGGTTTTGAGAGGGTTAAAGATTTAACAATTGAAAATTATACTAAAGAATGGGAGAAAATTTTAGAAGAGGTAAAAAATGATATTCGATAACAATAATTTGCGATTAACATTAAAAATAATACCAAATACCTATTTAGACTCATCTGGCAAAATTAAAGAAGAGTTTAAGTATAAAATAAACATTCCAGAACTAAAAATAAAAGATTCTAAATTTATACCTAACCGAGAAGATAAATTTGAAACGATGCTATTTTTACCCTCAAACTCAAGTAGAATTGTAGAAGGCGGACTTAGAACAAAAGGAGTTAAAATAAAAATATGAAAAAATTTACTTCCCAGGAGATTAAGGAATTTGTTTCAAAGCCGCTTTTTGATGAAAAGATTATTTTAAATAAAGATCCATCCTGGCCTAAAATATCTATTGTCACTCCTTCCTTCAATCAGGCCGAATTTTTAGAAAGAACAATTTTAAGTGTTTTAAATCAGAATTATCCAAATCTTGAATATATAATTATTGATGGTGGCTCAAATGATGGGAGCGTAGATATTATTAAAAAGTATGAAAAATACCTCGCTTTTTGGTCAAGTGAAAAAGATAAGGGGCAATCAGATGCTTTAAACAAGGGTTTTAAAAAAGCTACGGGAGACATATTTTTCTATCTGGCATCAGATGATGTTTTGCTTCCTAATATCCTGAACAAAGTAGCAATAGCTTTTATGAATAAAGATATAGATGTTTTGTATGGTAATAGGCTTATAATAGACCCTTATGATAATATCATCTCTGAAAGACGATGTGTCAGGTTTTTACCTTACATAAGTAAATTAGGATTGTTAACTTTAGGAAGTTTTGCTGTTTATCCCGATTCAATGTTTTATAAGAGAGAGATTTTTGAAAAAGTGAATGGTTTTGACTTAAATCTTCATAACACAATGGATACGGATTTTTGGCTCAAAATAATCGCAATTACAAAAAAAATATATTTTTTGAGAGAGTATATAATTGGTTTTAGAGTTACCCCTACTTCAAAAACTGTATCATACTGGAATGATATAAGGGCTAAGGAAACGGAAGCATTGTTTAAAAAATATGGTAAACCAGCTTTTCCTAAAATTTTAGGTATAATACCATATCTCATTTATCTTTTTTTATTTGTTTTGCAGGGAGATTTAGATTATATTGTTAAGCGTGTTTTTAAGGAAAGAAGAAAAAAATATTTTGAATACATAAAGTAGGGGTAATATGAAAGAGTTACGCAATTGTTTAATGGTTTGGGTTTTATATCTAATTCTTATGCATATCTTTATGTATAAAGCATTGATACCTAATACAGTTTTTTTTGGAACTGACAGGCAAGTTCAATCACAAACTTTTAGCGTTGCGGTTGAAAAAGAGGTTGAAAGAAGCAAAGAGTTTCCTCTGTGGACAAATCATATATTAGGTGGCATGCCAACTGCAGCCAGTTTTTTCACTCATAAACCTCAGCTAATAGATTATATATGGAATACCTTGACTTTTCCTATTGGTTTCACAATTAATAAAATTGCAACTCTTTTTAATTTAGATCATTCTGATTACTCAATATTGTGGTGGATGGCATTGTTTGGACTTTTTATGTTTATCTATCTTAGATATTTAAAATTATCACTTTTTGCCTCTTTCGTTGGAGGCTTATCTTTTATGTCCTGTACGGGCTTTATTTCCCTTATTTATCCAGCACACATTACTGGTAAAGCTTATGTTATAGGTTATCTTCCTTTGATTTTGCTTTTTATCTCTTATGCGTTTGAAAGGAAAAGAAGCGTTATTTTTTTTAGTTTGGCTGGTTTTATTTATGCAAGAACAATGATTTTACACATCCAGATTTTCTTTTTGCTCTCAGTGTCTTTGGTGATTTATCTATTTTTTAAAATACTTTTCGACTACCTTGAAAAAAAGGACCTAAAACGAACAGGTAAGTTTGTGGTTTTATCAGGCGTTTTGTTTGCAATGGGTTTTATGCTTAATGCTGACCAGCTTCTTCCACGTCTTGAGTTTAAAAAATATACCCATCGTGGTTCTCAGTCGCAAGTATCTGAAATGGAC
>Ga0334722_10003519_pt1 | contig 16791 bp, 10 predicted proteins | sample C3_bottom_MG_FD_207210 | JGI IMG/M metagenome (GOLD analysis project Ga0334722, IMG submission 207210) | Sediment microbial communities from Yellowstone Lake, YNP, Wyoming, USA - C3_bottom | ecosystem: Environmental > Aquatic > Freshwater > Lake > Sediment | place: USA: Wyoming | collected...
AAATGCGCCCAGCCCTTGGCGTCCACACTGATGGCGGTGCGGAGATACACCTGGTGGAAGTCCTGAAACCCCTGCGGACCCATCAGTCGCCACCAATCGAGGTACTTCGGCTGCCAATGCTCGAGCGCGCGCTGCAGCCGCTTGTCGCCGCTCAAGTCGACGTTGTTCGGGATCTTTTCATCGGAGATCATAGAGTCGCCCTTTACGACGCGCCCGTACGTATCAGAGGCCCCACTCAGCGCGAAGGCGTTTCCTCCGCGTCCCCGCTCACACTCGCCGGCCCTCGACCTTGCTCCGCGCTCCTGCCTTCCCCTACCGTCTACCGTCTACTGTCTACCGTCTACTGACTTCTTGCTTCTTGCTTCTTCTTCCTACGTCCGTCTCCAGTCGAACTCCGGTCGGATCTCGGAGCCGTAGACTTTGAGCGCCCCATGCTCGCCGACGGCGTTGGGTCGCTGGAAGATCCAGTTCTGCCAGGCCGTCAGCCGCCCAAACACCCGCGTCTCCATCGTCTCCGGCCCCACGAACCTGAGGTTGGCCTCCATCGCTGTCAGGGCGTCGGGCGAGAGCGAGGCCCGCTCCTCGATGGCCAGACGCACCTCGTCATCCCAATCGAGTTCGTCGGGCGCAAACGACACCAGGCCGGCGTCATAGGCCTGCCTGGCACTGAAAGACCCGGGGTGAGCCAGCACCTCGCCAAAGCGGGCCGGATCCCCGAAATATCGCGCTTGCAGCCGCGTGAGGCCATTGCTCATCGGCAGCAGACCGGCATTCATTTCAGACAACGTGATCGTGTTGGGCCGGTCGGGATCGTCGAGCATGTAAGACCGATCCGCCGCGACAGCCAGTTCGAACAGCGTGCCGGCGAAGCAGGACCCAGGCTCGATCACGGCGAAGATGCTTCTAGCCGTGAGGTCGAGCCGCTTGAGCGTCCGCTTGATGAAGTGGATGATTTCGCGCACCAGCCAATGATCCTGATTACCGGTGAGCAGTCGGTCAACGGCGAGCACAGACTCTGGCTCACCAGACGATCGGACGACGAGAGTCCCAATCTCCGGCTCGTTGAAGCGAAGGCGCAGCAGCGCATCGTCGAGTTCCCGGAACACGCGGAGCGGCCAGAACTGGTCGCCCTCCTCTTCGATCGCAGCCGTGCTGTCCGGTGTGGGGCCTGTCGGGGCCGACACCACAATCTCTGCGCAGCGGCGCGACCTCTCGATGGTGACGGCGACCGACGAATAGCGGATCGCCGCGTCGGACACCTCCGGAGCAAGGGGCCCAAGCGTGATACCGCATCCTGAGGGTGGTCTCGTCGCTCGCTCAGCCAGCGCCGTCGCGCGCTCCGCGACGGCATCGGCAAACCGGCTCGTCGGGTACGTGGCGTCGACCAGCCGCCACTCGACGGCCCGCTTCCCTTTCACGCCCTCGACGAGCGTCGCGAACACGTCCGCCAGGTCGCGGCGGACCTTCCGCTTGTCGATGATGCGTGTGAGGCCTCCGGTGCCGGGCAAGACGCCCAGCAGCGGCGTCTCCGGCAGGCTGACGGTCGAACTGCCATCGTCGACCAGCAGGATCTCGTCGCACGCGAGCGCCAGTTCGTAGCCGCCGCCGGCGCAGATGCCATTGATGGCGGCGATGAACTTCAGCCCCGAGTGCGTGCTGGCATCTTCGATCGCGAACCTGGTCTCATTGGTGAACTTGCAGAAGTTCACTTTGAACGCATGGTCCGACTGGCCGAGCATGACGATGTTGGCGCCGGCGCAGAAGATGCGCTCCTTGAGGCTCGTGATGACGACGACGGCGACGTCCGGATGCTCGAATCGGATCCGCTGGACGGCGTCGGCCAGTTCGATGTCCACGCCGAGATCGTACGAATTCAGCTTGAGCCGGTATCCGGGCACCAGCGGCGCGTCTTCTGCGACATTCATCGCCAGTGTGGCGACACGCCCGGTCACACCGATCGTCCAATGCCGGTATGCCGTGGGACACGTGTCCCAGCTGATCGCTGGTGTCGAAAGGGCTTTGGCCATGGAGATAATCCATTATGGCCAGGATATTCCGATCCGGTCAATACGAATTAGAACGAACGTTCGATCTGGTGACGGTTTCATGACCTGCGTGATGCGTTCGAGCCCGATCGCGTGAACGGGTCATGAAACCCGGAGTCCTATCGGACCGTTTGTCCCGGCTGCATCTCCACGACTTCGACGCCGAGGGGCGCCACCAGTTCGCGCAGCTGATCGGGCCGGCCCGTGAGCACGGGGAACGTGCCGTAATGCATGGGAATTACCTTGCGCACTCCCAGCAGTTCGACCGCCTTGGCCGCCGCGGCCGGGTCCATCGTGAACAGATCGCCAATCGGCAGAAACGCGATCGACGGGCTGTAGAGTTCCCGGATGAGGCGCATGTCGCCGAATACGCTCGTGTCGCCCGCGAAGTAGACGGTGAGGCCGTTGCCAAACCGCAGCACATACCCCGCCGCTTCGCCAAGATAGGTCACGACGCCGTCGTCCAGGTAGCTGGAACTGTGGCGGGCGTCGACCATCGTAATCCTGACCCCGCACAGCTCCTGTGTGCCGCCCTTGTTCATCCCGGACGCGGTCGTCACGCCTTTCCGGCCCAGCCAGTCGCACAGTTCGAAGATCCCGACCACGATCGCCCCGGTCGCTTTGGCGACTGCGGCGGCGTCGTGCACGTGGTCGAAATGTCCATGGGTCACCAGGATCAGATCGACTTTGTCAACGCTCGTCCACGCTGGCGGGCACGAGGGATTGCCCGACAGCCAGGGATCGATCAAGATGCGGCGCCCTTCGGGCGATACCACCAGGAAGGTCCCATGTCCCAGCCACGTCACCGACAGCCCTGACAGCAGCATGACAGCACCTCGGCGGAAGGAGAAAACCACTCCCGGAGTGGTTTTCTCGGAGTCCTGGCGGAGGAAACCACTCCGGGAGTGGTTTTCACTCTGCTCCGGTGAGTATAGCAGCGGCGGGTAGTGGGTCAGTTTGCGAAGCGTCCCCTCGAACCGGGCCGCCCCTCGACGATGCTCGGGACGGTCCTGAGCAGGGTCGAAGGGCCGCGTCGGAAGAGTGTTATGATCGGAAATCGACGACGCCCTGCGAGCCTTGCTACGCCGCGTCCCCTGCGATTCGGACCATTCCGTGCCGGTCTTGGGTGCGCGGTCGGCCCGGCCTGCTGCTGCCCGTAACGATACGATGAGCACTGTGGTTCCGCTTCGCCTCGTCAATTCTGGGGTTCGAAAGCCCGAGTGGCTGAAAGTGCGGGCCCCGGGCTCCGCCAATTACGTGCGCCTCAAGGGCCTGATGCGGACGCAGGGTCTCCACACGGTCTGCGAGGAGGCCCACTGCCCGAACATCGGCGAGTGCTGGCATCATGGCACGGCGACCTTCATGATCCTCGGCGACGTCTGCACGCGGGCGTGCCCCTATTGCGCCGTTCAGCACGGACGCCCTGCAGGGCTCGATCGCGACGAACCGTCACGGGTTGCCGAGGCGGTCGGCAGCATGGAGCTCAACTACGTCGTGATCACGTCGGTTGACCGCGATGATTTGCCAGATGGCGGCTCGGGCATTTTCGCCGAGACGATTCGCGGTATTCGCGATCACCGGCCGTCATGCCAGATCGAGGTGCTGATTCCGGATTTCAAGGGCGACCAGGCGTCGCTGCGCACGGTGCTTGACGCCAGACCCGACGTGCTGAATCACAACACCGAGACCGTGCCGCGCCTTTACCGGCTGGCGCGGCCGGGCGGCCGGTATTCGCGCACGCTCGAGCTGCTGGATCATGCTCGCCGGTATGCGCCCGATATCCCGACGAAGTCGGGGGTCATGGTGGGCTTGGGCGAAGAGTGGCCGGAGCTGGTCGCGACGCTGGCCGATATTCGCGAGGTGGGCGTCGGCATCATCACGATTGGCCAGTACCTCAGTCCTTCGTCTGCTCATCTGCCGGTGGCGCGCTACTATCATCCAGACGAGTTCGAAATGCTGAAGGTGGCGGCCGTCAATATGGGCTTCGGACACGTCGAATGCGGTCCCCTGGTGAGGAGTTCGTATCATGCCCACGAGCAGGCGGACGCCTTCGACCGGGCGGAAGGCCGAACCGCCGACCAATAAGGGGTCGTCCCAGGGACGTTCGCGGCCGGCCCCGATTCCGGCAGCAGCAGGGAGACGGACAGCCGACATGTCAACATCGACGGCACCCGACCATATCGCCCGGCAGTTGGCCGCGACGCCCAAGGCCACGCTGCTCGACATGCTCTCCAAGATGCTGCTCGGCCGCCGCTTCGAGGAGAAGTGCGCGGAGATGTACGCGCTCCAGAAGATCGGCGGCTTCTGCCACCTGTACATCGGCCAGGAGGCAGTGGCGATTGGAGCCCTTTCAACGCTTCGGCCTGATGATGCGATCTTCACGTCCTACCGGGATCACGTACACGCCATCGTCAAGGGCGTCGACCCGGGCCGCGTGATGGCAGAGCTATTCGGCCGTCGGGATGGCGTCTCCAAGGGCAAGGGCGGATCGATGCACCTGTTCGACGCCAAGGCGGGCATGTTTGGGGGCCACGCCATCGTGGGCGGCCATATTCCGCTCGCCACCGGCGTCGCCTTTGCCAGCAAGTACCGACAGCAGGATCAGGTGACGCTGTGCTTCTTCGGAGAAGCAGCCGTCAACATCGGCGCGTTTCATGAATCGCTGAACATGGCGGCCCTCTGGAAGCTGCCCTGCATCTACATCGTGGAGAACAACCGCTACGGCATGGGCACGTCGATCGAGCGCGCATCAGCGATCTACGACGTCGCCGCCCGGGCCTGCGCCTACGACATGGCCAGCGAGACGGTAGACGGTATGGACGTGCTGGCCGTCCGAGACTGCATCAGTCGCGCCGTCGAACGCGGCCGGCGCGAGCACGCGCCCACATTGGTCGAGGCCCGGTGCTACCGGTACATGGGCCACTCGATGTCGGATCCGGTCCACGGACACTATCGAACGAAGGAAGAGGTCGAGGAACAGAAGCTGCAGGACCCGATCAAGTCGTACTTCGGTCACCTGGTGGCGGCCGGGCTGATTGACCAGCAGGGCCTCGAACAACTCGATCGGGAGGCTCGGGCGGCGGTCGAGCGCGCCATCGCGTTCGCAGAGGCGAGCCCGGAACCCTCCGCCGATGATCTGTACGCTGACGTGTACTCGACGCCCTACGGCCCGTTCCGACGGAGTGCGGAATAACCATGCCGCTGATTACCTATCGCGACGCATTGAATCAGGCCCTTCGCGAGGAACTCCGGCGCGACCCGAACGTCTTCCTCATGGGAGAAGAAGTGGGCGTCTACCAGGGCGCCTACAAAGTCAGCAAGGGGCTCCTTCAAGAATTCGGTGAGCGCCGCATCATCGACACCCCGATCACGGAAGAAGGCTTCACCGGTGTCGGCATCGGCGCCGCGATGGTCGGCCTGCGGCCGGTCATCGAGATGATGACGTGGAACTTCTCGCTGTTGGCGATGGATCAGATCATCAACGGCGCCGCCAAGATGCTCTATATGTCCGGTGGCCAGTTCAGAATCCCCATCGTCGTGCGCGGCCCCGGCGGGGCCGCCCACCAGCTTGCGGCGCAGCACTCCCAGTCGATCGAGTCGTGGTACGCGCACGTCCCGGGCCTGAAGGTGGTCGCACCGTCGACGCCGTACGACGCCAAGGGCCTGCTCAAGACCGCCATTCGAGACGACGACCCGGTGATCTTCTTCGAGGGCGAGACACTTTACGGCTCGAAAGGCGAAGTGCCGACCGAGGAGTACACGATCCCGATTGGAGTCGCCGACATCAAGCGCGCCGGCACCGACGTCACCCTGGTCGCCTGGTCGAAGATGGTGAGCGTCGCGCTGAAAGCCGCCGAAGAGCTGGCGGCCCAGGGCGTGTCGTGCGAGATCATCGACCCGCGATCGTTGCGGCCGTTTGACGACGCCCCAATCCTGGCGTCGGTCGCCAAGACCAACCGCTGTGTGATTGTCGAAGAAGGCTGGCCATACGCCGGACTCGGAGCACAGATCGCGTATCAGATTCAGCAGACGATGTTCGGCGATTTGGACGCACCGGTCACGCGGGTCACGGGGGCGGACGTGCCGATGCCGTACGCCAAGAATCTCGAGCACATGGCCATGCCATCGCCCGCGCGAGTCGTGGCGGCGGTGAGAGAAGTGCTGTACCTGGAATAGGGATTGGGGATTAGGGGTTGGGGGTTAGTTGAGTCATCGGTGAGGACTCAGCCATCGGTTCGGAATCAGCGATTGGATGAGAGGCTGAACCAATCCCTAATCCCTAACCCCGAATCCCTACTCCCAAGCCGACTGTCGACTACCGTCAGCGAAAGAGGAACCACATGGCTTCCCGCGTTGTGATGCCGAAGTTGAGCGACACCATGGAGGAGGGCCGCATCCTCCGGTGGATCAAGAAGGAGGGCGATCCGGTTGAAACCGGTCAGGCCCTGGCCGAGGTGGAAACAGACAAGGCCACCGTCGAAATGGAGGCGTACACCAGCGGTATCGTGAGGAAGCTCATCGCTCCCGAGGGTGCGTTCGTCAAGGTGGGCGAGCAGATTGCGGTGATCGGAGCGGCCGACGAGGACATCTCCGCGCTGCTGCCGGCGGCTCCTGACGCCGCGCCGGCGGCTCAGCCTGCCGCTCCGCCAGCAGAGACCGCGCCAACTCGCCCGGCACCCGTTTCCGCCGCGGCGCCTCAAAGGGTCGAGACTCCACCGCCGCCAGCGTTGACCGATGCCAGCCGCCACTTGAGAGCCTCCCCTCTGGCGCTTCGTATGGCTGCCGAATCGGGTGTCGACTTGAAGAGCATGCGCGGGACGGGCCCACAGGGCCGTATCATCAAACGCGATATTGAATCGGCGCTGGAGACCCGGCCACCCCGCGAAGCGGCCGCTGAATCGCCCATCGCGCCTCTTCTTTCCCGGACACTTGCGACGGCGGGGGCGCGCGATGACGATCCGGAGTCCAGGGCCGTCGAGCTCTCGCCGATACGGCGGACCATTGCCAAGCGGCTCGTGCAGAGCAAGGGACCCGTCCCGCACTTCTACCTGACGATCGACGTGGCGATGGACCGGGTCTGGGACGCCTACAAGGCCCTGCGCGATCAGCAGTCGTCGATCTCGATCAACGACATCGTGATCAAGGCCACCGCCCTGGCCCTGCGCCAGCATCCAGACATCAATGCCTCGTTTGCCGGCGATCATGTCAGGCAGTTCGCGAGGGTCCACATCGGCATGGCTGTGGCACTCGACGATGGCTTGATCACGCCAGTGCTGCGGGATGCCGATTTGAAACCCCTCGAGGCAATCTCCCTGGAGGCTCGCAACCTGGCGGAGCGTGCGCGCGCGCGAAAGCTTCAGCCGAACGAATACACCGGCGCGACGTTCTCCATTTCCAATCTCGGCATGATGGGAATCGAAGAATTCTCCGCCATCATCAATCCGCCGGAGGCGGCGATCCTGGCGGTTGGGGCGGTTCGCCAGGTGCCGGTGGCCGTCGGCGGCCAGGTGATGGTCGGATACCGCATGAAGGCCACGTTGTCGGTCGATCATCGCGTGGCCGACGGCGCCAGCGGCGCCCGCTTCCTCCAGACGCTGCGGCGCCTGCTCGAACATCCGCTCTTGATGGCGTAGAGAGATATGCAACCACCGACACTGCACGATATCTATGACGCGCGGCCCCGTGTGTACAAGCACCTGCGGCCTACGCCGCTGCTGGCGCACCCGCTGCTCGAAACGGAGCTTGGCACGTCCGTCTACGTGAAGCATGAGAACCACAATCCAACGGGTGCCTTCAAGATTCGAGGCGGCCTCAATCTGGTCGCAACGCTCGCGGCGAGCGATCGAAACGCGGGCGTCGTCACGGCGTCAACCGGCAACCACGGTCAGTCGGTGGCGATGGCGTGTGGTCTGCAACACGCGCCCTGCACGATTTATGTCCCGGTCGGAAACAATCCCGAGAAGAACGCGGCCATGCGAGGGTACGGGGCGACGGTTATCGAGCACGGCCGCGACTTTGACGCCGCGAGATCGAGGTGCGAACAGGATGCGCTCGCGCGGGGGTGTCGGTACATCCACCCGGCCAACGAACCCTTGCTGCTGGCCGGGGTCGGCACGTACGCCCTCGAGATTTTCGAGGAGTTGCCTCGCGTGGATGTGGTGTTCGTGCCGATCGGCGGCGGAAGCGGCGCATCCGGGCTGGTCACCGTCCGAACCGCGCTCGGCAACTCGACGCGCATCATCGGCGTTCAGGCCGAACGGGCAGACGCCTTCACCCGCTCGTGGCGATCGGGCGTGCGAGTGGTTGGCGACCACGCCGACACATTCGCCGAAGGGATCGCGACGCGCGTCACGTTCGACCTGACCTTCGAACTGCTCAAGAAGGAACTCGACGACATCATCACGCTCTCCGAAGATGAACTCGCCGAAGGGGTCCGGCTCGCGCTCCGTGCGACGCACAATCTGGCGGAAGGCGCCGGCGCAGCCCCGCTGATGGCCGCCTGGAAGATGCGACGCGAACTGGCGGGCAAAACGGTGGTGTGCGTGATGAGCGGCGGCAACATGGATACGGTGGTGCTGAGGCGCATATTGAGCGGCTCTGGACCCGAATAGCGTCCGCGGAGGCGACCACCGCATGTCTGTAGACGGAAGACGGTAGACCGTAGACAGTAGCCGAAGAGAAGCTCTCTTCGACTGGCCTCCCGGAGCGATATTGCGTGCTCGCATTTCTACCGTCTACTGTCTACCGTCTACTGTCTACGATCTTCTTGCGTCGTTCCTCTTCCCACCGCCCCACCACCCGCACTGCCACGTCAGGCCGGTCTGTAATCAGGCCGTCGACACCCCAGTCGAGCAGGCGGACGATGTCGTCTTCGCGGTCTACAGTCCACACGATCACGCTCACGCCGACACCGTGGGCCCTGGCGATGAACTCACGCGTCACCACCCGCATGCCCGCGTACACCTCCGGCACCTGAAACGACTGGAATGGCGGCGTCCTGGCGCCGCTGCCGAACAGCTCGTCACTGAGTTCTCGTCTGATGTCGTCGGTGTCGGCCCCGGTCTTGATACGCGGTTCGCGTGCCCGCACCGCGTCGAGGGCGCCCTGGTGGAACGAGCCGATCGTGATTCGATCACAACCGTCAACGGCTCGGATCTGATCAACCACCGCCGCAGCCAGCCGAGGATCGGCCGACTTCAACTCCACGAGCAACGGCACGCTCGGATACCGTTCTATGACATCGTGCAACGTCGGTAGCCCAATCCCCTGCCCGCGGAACGGAAACGCCCCGTCGCGCTCAAATCGATGGCCCGCGTCGAGCGCCGTCAGTTCGGCGACGCTCAAGTCTCCCACCGCGCCCGTGCCGTCGGTCGTGCGATCGACGGTCGGATCGTGCATCACGACCGGCACGCCGTCTCGCGACAAGCTGACGTCACACTCGATGCCGTCGGCTCCACATGCCAGTCCATTGTCGAACGCCGACAGCGTGTTCTCGGGCGCCAGCGCGGCGCCTCCGCGATGGGCGTAGATGATCGGCCACATGGCGGTATCTTCTCACGGCATCGTGCAAACAGACGATCGATCGGCCATCGGCATGCTAGGATCGAAGCGTCGATCCTGAATAACCACGATGCTATCTTCAGTGCTTCCGATCTTCCCGCTTCCAAACGCCGTCCTGTTTCCCGGCGTGTTCCTGCCGCTCCACATCTTCGAGGCGCGGTACCGGGAGATGATTGCCGATGTGCTGGCGGGAGACCGGCTGATCGGCATGGTGCTGCTCAAGCCGGGATGGGATCGGGAACCTACCGAGTCGCCGTCGGTGTTCTCGATCGGCTGTGCCGGCCTCATCAGCCACGTGGAGCCGTTGGACGATGGCGGCTACAACATCGTGCTTCGCGGGATAGAGCGATTCCGGATTCTGGATGAGGAAGCCGAACGGGCGTATCGACTGGCGCGGGTCGACTACCTGGTGGACACGATGACCGCCGACGATCGCGAAGCCCTGCGGCGACAGCGTCAGAAAGTCGAGCGCCTCCTCACGGTCTCGACCGAATTCCCCGATCATCCGTTTCCGTCCAGCCTGTCAGACGAAGAAGTGATCAATGCGCTCGCACAGTACCTCGATCTCGAGCCGATTGAGCGGCAGGCGCTGCTGGAGTGCCATAACGTGTCGAGCCGGTGCGACGCGCTCGTCGAACTGCTCGAAATGAAAGCCATGGCTCAAACGGCGCCGCCGGAGCGCGGCTTGCTGCACTAGAGAGTCCTCAATTCCTGCGCCTTCCTTCCGCCTTGTGCGTTCCTACCGTCTACTGTCTACTGTCGACATCTCCTTGGTTCTTTCTTTGGTCCTCATTCCGTCTTTCGCCACTCCATTCAAAACCCGCTCAAAACCCGTTGCAACGGCAACTCGAGGCGGCATAATACGGACGATTGTCTCAGTTGAGGAGAACACCATGACTCACCGTAGAACCTGGTTCGCTGGCGCGGCGGTGCTGGCATCGCTCACGGCTTGGACGCTGGCGCCCATCGGCGCCCAGTCGTCAAAGGGCGGCTTCGACTCGCATCTGGCCGCATGGGACGCGCACCAGGCGTTGGCCAAGGCGTCTCCGTACAAAGGCGTGTCGTGGTCGTATCTCGGTCCGACCAACGTCAGCGGCCGCGTGTCCGACGTCGCCGTCGCCGACCACGGCACAGCGCGGCGGCTCTATGCCGGATCGTGCTGCGGCGGCGTGTGGAAGTCGGACGATCTCGGAGAGACCTGGCAGGTCGTCTTCGATCAGGCGGCGTCCACGAGCACGGGCGCGCTCGCCGTCGCCCCCTCCAATCCCGACATCGTCTGGATCGGCACCGGCGAGTCGAACATTTTCCGGAGCTCGTACGCCGGCGTCGGCGTCTACAAGTCCACCGACAATGCGAGGACCTGGAAGCACATGGGCCTCACCGACACCGGCACGGTCGGCCGCATCGTCGTGCATCCCACCAACCCCGACGTCGTCTATGTGGCGTCGGCGGGGCACGAGTGGACGGAAAACGAGACGCGCGGCGTCTTCAAGACCACCGACGGCGGCAGGACGTGGACGAAAAGTCTCGCCATCAGCCGGAAGACGGGCGTGAACGACCTCGCGATGGATCCAAGTGATTCGAACACGTTGTACGCCGCTGCGTGGGAACGGCAACGGCGCCACTGGAACGATCCGCGGGTCGAGCCGGGCTTCAACGAGGGCGGGATCTTCAAGACGACCGATGCTGGCAAGACGTGGAAGCCGCTGACGGCCGGTCTGCCGCCGGCAAGCGCCTTCGGCCGCACGGGCCTGGCGGTCGCGGCATCGAATCCGAAAGTCGTCTACGCCTTCATCGACAACTACGACATCGACCCGACGGCGCCGGCGGGGGCGCGCAGTCCGTCTGGCCGGACCGGCCAGGGCGTCATCAAGGGCGTCGAGGTCTACCGTTCCGACGACAAGGGCGCGACGTGGCGGCTCGTGAGCGGCCAGGACGAGGCGCAACGGACGTTCATGCGCGGGATGCCGGGCACCTACGCATGGGTCTTCGGCAACATTCGCGTCGATCCGACCGATGAGAACAAGGTGTACGTGCTTGGACTCTCGGTCAGCATGTCGAGCGACGGCGGCAAGACATTCGGATCGATTCTCCCGCCACCTCCGCCCGCTCCGGAAGGTGCTGCGGCCGCGGCGGGTCGCGGTGCCGGTGGCGGTGGACGCGGTGCGACGGGCAGCCCCGGCGGTGACAACCACGGGTACTGGATCGATCCGAAGAACCCGAAGTTCATGGTGAGCGGCAACGACAGCGGCTTCCGTGTGACGACCGATGGCGGCGTCAACTGGAAACGGGCCAGCTTGCCGATCAGCACGTGGTTCGACATCGCCTATGACATGGACACGCCGTTTCACGTCGTCGGGTCGGTGCAGGATCACGGCAGCTACCGTCTCGTCGTCGATCTGCGCAACGGCCGTGAGCCGCTCACTCCCGTCGCGAGCGACACCACCGCCAGCGGCATCGGAGGCGAATACTGCCAGCACCAGATCGATCCGACCAATCCCAACATCATCTACTCCGAGAAGGTGACGCGCACGGACCTGAGCATTGCGGCGCCCCCACGCGGTGGCCGAGCGGGCGCAGCTCTCGCGGGCGTGCCCGCCGGAGCAGCGCCGGCAGGCGCGAACGCAGCTCTCGCGGGCTTGCCCGCCGGAGCAGCGCCGGCAGGCGCGAACGCAGCTCTCGCGGGCTTGCCCGCCGGAGCAGCGCCGGCAGGCGCGCTTGCGCAGGCGGGACCGCAGCGCACCAAGAACGTGCGGCCCCCGACCGGGCCGAACGACGATCCGTTTCGTATGCAGGTGCTCGCTCCGCTCCTGCTTTCCCCATTCGATCCAAACACGATCTACTTTGGCGCGCAGTATCTGTTCCGCTCGCGCGATCGCGGCGACACGTGGGAGAAGCTCACCGGAGATCTGAGTGACAACAACAAGACGCTGATTGGCGACGTTCCGTACCAGGACGTCATTTCTATTTCCGAGTCGCCGAAGAAGAAGGGGCTGCTCTACGCCGGCACGGACGACGGCCGCCTGCACAGGTCGATGGACGACGGAAAGACGTGGACCGACTTGACGTCGGGTTTGCCGCAGAAGCAGTGGGTCGCGAAGGTGCTGGCATCGCAGTACGCCGAATCGACGGTGTTCCTCGCGCAGCAGGGCCGCTATGACGACGACTTCGCCGTGCGTCTCTACAAGTCCACCGATTACGGCAAGACGTGGAAGAGCATCGCCGGCAACCTGCCTGGCGGGCCGATCAACATGATCCGCGAGGATCCGGTCAAGGCGGACGTGCTCTACACGTGCAACGACTTCGGCGTGTACGTCTCAACCAATGGCGGGCAGAAGTGGGACGTGCTCGGCGGCAATCTCCCGTCGGTCAACGTCATGGACTTCGTCGTCCATCCGCGCGATCACGTGCTGGTCGCGGCCACTCATGGCCGCGGCGTGTGGGTGGTGGATGTGAGCGGGATCGAGAAGTAGCCTGGTGCGTCACTTCTCAGCGTGAACGTTCTTCCCGGGTGGATAGATTCACCCGGGAAGATTCAATGACCGTGGCGCCCCAAGCCCCGTGCATCGGAAATGCCTCTGATCTCGCGTGTGCGAACTCGCAGATTCTCGAACAGATCTGAATCGCCACGGGAGTCGCCTCGCGTTTCGACAAACATGTGGTTGTTGAGACACGCCAAGCCGCACTGTCGTTAGCAGATCGATGCTCGCGACCGCAATTATCCGCTCGACGGCTACTTCACTCTGACCCGTACGCGCACGGAATCTCCGTCGGGCACCTCAAAGACTAGGTCGAAGCCTCCAAGAAAAGCCGGCGCGGGTTGCCAGTAGAAAATCCCCGCCTTCGCGTCAAACGAAGAGCCTAGCGGCAAGGGTCGACGCTCGCCTATGACTTCGTGGAAGGTCTCGTATATGCCGGCGGCGAGGAGTGGCAACTGCACCTCGATGCGGCCAGCCTGAGGCACTTCAATAACATGCCAGCCATCGATGTCAGGTGGCACCTCCTGCCAGTCGCCGCCCATGTGACGCACCGAGACGGGACCAGTGCTGGGAGATTCGTCTCCCCTAGCCGAGCGTCGCTGTCTTGCCGGGCTGGATCCCCGCGATCCCAGGGGAACGCCCGCACGCAGATCGGCGGATGGTGAGCGCCGACTTGTGGAATTCAACCCCGCCAGAGGTTCTTGCTGAATGGTGCCCGGCTCAACTGCATGAGGCGCTGCCGCGAGCCTGGGATCGCCGAGCTCCAGCCCGGCCTCCGGTCGCGAGGCTCCAACGTCCGTGGTCCCGTTCAGCACCGTGAAGAACCGACTGCCGATTCCGTCTCCTCGGCCGCAGTTGTCGTACACCAGCCAGCCGATTTGATGCGTCCCGTTGCTGAGCGTCGTCGTGTCGAGGTAGGACGCCCCGCCGGAATTGGTTCCATTCGAGAAGCCCGCGAACGACGCCGCGATGTCGGATCGCGGGTCACCGTAGTTGACCACGTAGGCCGGGCCCGAATCGATGTGCATCGTCACCGAGCCGTTGGTAATCGTGCACGCCGGCGTCGCGTTCGGCGTCAGCGCCCAGCCGAAGTTCCACCCGGCCCCCGACATCGTCCCGCCATACGCGGGCGTATCAATCGCCCCAAACGGCTTCGTCGCGTGGGCGTTGTCGACGGTAATCGACTTGCTGCCAAGCAACGCGCTGTGACCCTCCACGTCATATGCATACGCATAGAGCTTGTAGGTTCCGTTACCCTGCCCGTGCAGCCCCCACGACAGCAGCAGGTAGCCCCAGCCCGCGCGATTGGCGAACGGGTAGGTGCCATACAGCCCCTCGATGTCAGTCCGCGAGCCGACAACGAACAGTGGATTCGCGATGTACACCTTCCCGTATGCGGGGTGCGATGGGTCGGTGGTGTACGCGTGCGAGGGTTCTTCGCTCGGCGCCAGATCGCGCCAGAGTTCGACATGGTCGATCCCCACATCGTCGAGCGCCCAGCCCGTCACCGCGAACGATCCCTGCATCCCGGTCGTCCCGTCCACCGGAGTGTCGAAGGCGCCGAAGGGGGCTTGGTTAGCCGCCGCCTGTCGCAGCGTCAGTTCCACCGCGATCGTCTGCGGCGAATTGCTAGCCCCGTTGGCGGTCACTGTCACAAGCGCCGAGACGCTGCTCGCTGTCCCCAGCACGTTGCCAGGATTGATGATTCCGATGGTGAACGTGCCACTGCCGGTGCCCGAACCGTTGGTGATCTGCACCCAGGGCCGATTGGCACTCGCCGTCCACGCGACAGGCGCTCCGTCGGCAACAGTGACCGTGGCCGTTTGCGCACCCGTGATCGGAGACAGCGTGCCGTCCGTGTTCGTCCCGGCGTACCGCAATGCCGTCGGCGTCAACGCTAAGGCCGATGCCACGCTGAGAATAATCACACCCGGGCTTGTGACTGCGACCCCAGGCGTCGCGCCCGTGGCCGCCTTCGGCGTAACCTCGAACGTGAGCGTCTGGCCGTTGTCGGCTGCGACCGTCGTGTAGGTCAGCGCCGTCGCGCCACCAATCGCCGCGCCGCCGCGCAACCACCGAAACGTGGATGTCCCCTCGGCATCGCCATCGGCGTCGCCGTACGCGTAGTGGCCCGTCAGTACCCAGCCCACGGCACTCGTGCCCGTGATGCTCACCGCTGTCGCCATCGGCGCACTGTTCCACGCGGTGTAGGTCTCCACCGTCGCTTGGATACCGTTGTAGCCTCGCCCCCCCACCGCATACAGCACGCCGTTCACCACCCCCACCCCGAGTTCGAGCCGCGCGGTCGGCATCGGCGCCTTCGTGCTCCAGAAGTTGATGGCCGGGTCGTAGGCCTCCACCGTCCCAAGGTAGTTGCTGCCGTTCCCGCCCCCCACGGCATACAGCACGCCGTTCACCACCCCCACGCCGAAGTAGCTCCGCGCGGTCGGCATCGCCGCCTTCGTGCTCCAGGTGTTGGTGGCCGGGTCGTAGGCCTCCACCGTCCCAAGGTAGTTGCTGCCGTTCCAGCCCCCCACGGCATACAGCACGCCATTCGCGACGCCCACGCCGAGGTAGGCCCGCGCGGTCGGCGTCAGCCTCGCCCATCTATCGACCTCTGCGGGAGACTGCAGCGTCAACAGCACCGCTATGGTCTGTGGTGAGTTACTGGCACCCGCTGCGGTCACCGTCACAACCGCCGACCCGCTCGTGGCGGCCCCGAGCACGTCGCCGGGGTTGATGATGCTCACGCTGAACGCACCGTTGCCTGTGCCAGACCCATTGGTGATCTGCACCCAGGGCTGATTGGCGGACGCGGACCACGCCAACGCCGGCGGGATGTTGAACGCCACCGTCACTGTCTGCGCGCCGGTCATCTGACTCAGCGTGCCGTTGGTGTTCTTCCCGGCAAACCGCAATGTCGTTGGCGCCAACGCCAAGGTCGGCGGCGCACCCTGAATGCGTACCTCCGCGCTCGTCACAGCGACGCCAGGCGTCGCACCCGTGGCCGCCTTCGGCGTCACTTCGAACGTGATCGCCGGGCCGCTGTCAGCGATCACTGCGGTATGGGTCAGCGCGGTCGCACTGGCGATGGCGACACCATCCCGTAACCACCGGAACGCAGACGTGCCTTCGGCGTCGCCATCGATGTCGCCGTACGTGTAGTGTCCCGTCAGCACTTGGCCCACCGCGAGCGTTCCAGAAATGCTCACGCCTGACGCCGTCGGCGCACTGTTCGACGCCGCGTAGGCCTCCACCAACGCAAGGGCGCCCAGATCACTGGCACCCCCCACGGCATACAGCACGCCGTTCACTACTCCTACCCCGAGGCCATACCGCGCGGTAGGCATCGCCGCCTTCGTGCTCCAGGAGTTGGTGGTCGGGCCGTAGGCCTCCATCGTCCCACGGGAGTGGCCGTAGTTGAAGCCCCCCACGGCATACAGCACGCCGTTCACCACCCCCACCCCGAGGTAGCCCCGCGCGGTCGGCATCGCTGCCTTCGTGCTCCAGTTGTTGGTGGCCGGGTCGTAAGCCCCCATCGTCGCGAAGGTGGTGCCAATGTTGTCGGAGCCCCCGACGGCATACAGCACGCCGTTGATCACCCCCACCCCGAGGTCGACCCGCGCGGTCGGCATCGCCGCCTTCGTGCTCCAAGTGTAGGTGGCCGGGTCGTAGGCCTCCACCGACGCAGGGGAGCCGCTGCCACC
>Ga0334722_10003520_pt1 | contig 16790 bp, 10 predicted proteins | sample C3_bottom_MG_FD_207210 | JGI IMG/M metagenome (GOLD analysis project Ga0334722, IMG submission 207210) | Sediment microbial communities from Yellowstone Lake, YNP, Wyoming, USA - C3_bottom | ecosystem: Environmental > Aquatic > Freshwater > Lake > Sediment | place: USA: Wyoming | collected...
CAACACCAGCGTGATCGCCGCCGTCAGCGTCGTCTTCCCATGATCCACGTGCCCTATCGTCCCTACGTTCACGTGCGGCTTCGTGCGCTCAAATTTAGCTTTTGACATGATCGTTCCCGGTTATTTTTTGTTGATGATCGCTTCGGCCACGGTCTTCGGCGCTTCGGAGTAGTGCTTGAATTCCATGGTATAGGTCGCACGCCCTTGCGTCAGCGAGCGCAATGTCGTCGAGTAGCCGAACATCTCGGCGAGCGGTACTTCGGCGCGGATCGCCTTGCCGCCGGGCAAATCTTCCATGCCCTGAATAACGCCGCGACGCGACGAAAGATCGCCCATGACATCGCCCATCTTCTCTTCCGCCGTCTCCACCTCGACTGCCATAATCGGTTCCAGCAACACCGGCGAGGCCTTGCGCATGCCGTCCTTGAACGCCATCGAGGCGGCCATGCGGAACGCATTTTCGTTCGAGTCCACCTCGTGATAGGAGCCGTCGAACAGCGTCACTTTCACGTCCACCACCGGGTAACCGGCGAGCACACCGGCAGGCAGAGTTTCCACCAGGCCGCGCTGGACCGCAGGGATGTACTCGCGCGGCACCGAGCCGCCCTTGATCGCGTCGACAAACTCGAAGCCCTTACCCGGCGGCTGGGGTTCGACTTTGAGCCAGACGTGGCCATACTGGCCGCGACCGCCGGACTGTTTGATGAACTTGCCCTCGATTTCTTCGCAGGTGCGGCGGATGGTCTCGCGATACGCCACCTGCGGCGCGCCGACGTTGGCTTCGACGCCAAACTCGCGCTTCATGCGGTCGACGATGATCTCCAGATGCAGCTCGCCCATCCCGGAGATAATGGTCTGGCCGGTTTCCTCGTCGGTGCGCATGCGAAACGACGGATCTTCCTGCGCCAGACGGTTGAGCGCAATGCCCATCTTTTCCTGGTCGCTCTTGGTCTTGGGCTCCACCGCAACGTGGATCACCGGGTCCGGGAACACCATGCGCTCGAGAATGATGATCTGCTTCGGATCGCACAGGGTTTCGCCAGTGGTGACGTCCTTCAGGCCCACGGCGGCGGCAATGTCGCCGGCACGCACCTCCTTGATCTCGGCGCGCTCGTTGGCGTGCATCTGCAACAGGCGGCCGATGCGCTCCTTGCGTCCGCGCACCGAGGTGTACACCGTATCGCCGGAATTGAGCACGCCCGAATAGACGCGAAAGAACGTGAGTTGTCCGACAAAGGGGTCGGTCATGATCTTGAACGCCAGCGCCGAGAACGGTTCCGTGTCGTCGGGCTTGCGCGCCTGCGGCTTGCCGCCGTCGTCCTCGCCCTTGACCGGCGGGACGTCGCCGGGCGCCGGCATGTAATCGATAACGGCGTCCAGCATCGCCTGCACGCCCTTGTTCTTGAACGCCGAGCCACACAGCATCGGCGTGATCTCGCTCCTGATGGTGCGCAGACGCAGGCCCTTCTTGATATCCTCGACCGACAGGTCGTGGCCTTCAAGATACTTGTTCATCAGCGCGTCGTCGCCTTCGGCGGCCGCTTCGACCATTTTCTCGCGCCATTCCTTGGCCTCGGCGAGCAGGTTCTCCGGGATTTCGCGCATGTCGAATTTCATGCCTTGCGTCGAATCATCCCAATAGATCGCCTTCATCCTGACCAGGTCGATCACGCCCTCGAATTTCTCCTCGGCGCCGATCGGCAGTTGCAACGGCACCGGATTGCCCTTGAGCCGGCTTTTCATCTGGCTGTGGACTTTGAAAAAGTCCGCGCCCTGGCGATCCATCTTGTTGACGAATGCAAGCCGCGGCACTTTGTACTTGTTGGCCTGGCGCCACACGGTTTCCGATTGCGGCTGGACCCCGCCGACGGCGCAATAGACCATGCAGGCGCCATCGAGCACGCGCAGGGAACGCTCCACTTCGATGGTGAAGTCGACGTGGCCCGGCGTATCGATGATATTGATGCGGTGCTCGGCATAGGACATGTCCATCCCCTTCCAGAAGCAGGTGGTCGCGGCCGAGGTGATGGTGATGCCCCGTTCCTGCTCCTGCTCCATCCAATCCATGGTCGCGGCGCCGTCGTGAACCTCGCCGATCTTGTGGTTCACGCCGGTGTAGAACAGGATGCGTTCCGTGGTCGTGGTCTTGCCGGCGTCAATGTGGGCACTGATGCCGATGTTGCGGTACCGCTCGATTGGGGTTTTGCGTGCCACGATAAGAACCTTAAAAGCCGTTGACTGCCCAGACGCCGCACACCAGGAAAATATCTGGCCGTTGCGTTCAGTGCGTGCAGTGAGTTAAATCGAAAATTCCGTGTTTGTATCCGCTGGTTTTGCCGGCGCTCAGAAACGGTAGTGCGCGAACGCCTTGTTCGCTTCTGCCATGCGATGCACTTCGTCGCGCTTCTTCATCGCGCTGCCGCGGCCCTCGGCCGCCTCCAGCAGTTCGTTCGCCAGGCGCAGGTCCATCGATTTCTCGCTGCGCTTTTGCGCTGCCTCGCGCAACCAGCGCATCGCCAGGGCCACACGCCGCACCGGGCGCACTTCCACCGGCACCTGATAGTTGGCACCACCAACACGGCGGCTCTTCACTTCAACCATGGGCTTGACGTTGGATACGGCCTGGCCGAACACTTCGATCGGATCTTTGCCTGACTTCGTCTTGATGGCGGTGAACGCGCGGTAGATGATGCTCTCGGCAACCGACTTCTTGCCGCGCGTCATCAGCACATTGATGAATTTTGCGACGTCCTGATTGCCGAATTTCGGATCCGGCAGTATGTCGCGCTTCGGGACTTCTCTGCGTCGTGGCACTTTATGACCTCAATGGTTCAATTGTTAATCTTGAATCCGGCTGTCGAATTTCGCGTATCTGCTGCCCGATTCAAGACTAAGCATTCACAATCAAAAAACAGCCCTTACGCCGCCTTCGGCTTCTTCGCACCGTACTTGGAACGGCTCTGTTTGCGGTCTTTCACACCCTGCGTATCCAGGCTGCCGCGCACCATGTGGTAGCGCACGCCGGGCAAATCTTTTACCCGGCCGCCGCGGATCAGCACTACCGAGTGTTCCTGCAGGTTGTGGCCTTCGCCGCCGATATAGCTGATCACTTCGAAACCGTTGGTGAGGCGCACCTTGGCGACCTTACGCAGCGCAGAATTCGGCTTTTTCGGAGTCGTGGTATAGACGCGCGTGCATACCCCGCGCTTTTGCGGCGAATTCCCGAGCGCGGGCACCTTGCTTTTGGCCGTCACGCGCTCCCGCGGCTTACGCACTAACTGATTGATTGTTGGCATTATTTGATAATCCGAAATAAAATCGGGACGACCAATCTACGCATGGCCGCCCCGGATGTCGCAAAGAGGCGGGATTATACAAACAAAATCAAGGGCGAGTCAACAGGCGTCACCGAGGAAGCGCGGCCCTCGAAGCCAAAAACACGCGGTGCCGCGCTCTCGGATCGGCCGTTCCGAGCCCGGCCTCCCGTTACCCGTCCCCAAGATGTCTAAAGACCTGTTTCAAAATGAGCGGATACCTCCCCTGATACTCCTCTAATTCCATTTCTATTTCAATAGGGCATTAAGGATCCAGTCCCAGGCAACGATGGACTTGACCTGAGGCATGTCGTTCTCCAGAGCCAGCAAGCCCGTTTGAAGCTGGTCTTCGAGCGCGTCCATGGAATCAAACGCCTTATTGTGGAAGTGCTTCTCGCGAAGCTCGTCCCACAGATGCTCGACCGGATTGAGTTCCGAAGCGTAGGGCGGCAGGCTGAGCAGTTTCATATTCCCGGGCGGCTTGAGTTCGGTGCTGGCATGCCAACCGGCCCCGTCGAGCACCAGGATGATGCGCTGCATCGGATGGCGCGCCCCGACTTCATCGAGGAAGATTTGCATGCAATCGGTGTTCACATGCGGCAGGATAAGCGAGTCGAGCTCGCCGTTGAGCACGTCTACCGCGCCGTAGGCGTAAGTGTATTCGTGCGTCACCATGGCCCGGCACAGCGGGCGCACCGGCCGTGGCGCCCAGCAGCGACGCACGTCGTTGATACGCCCGAAACGTGCCTCGTCCTGAAACATCAGCTTGACCGAGGCCGTTTGCGGCCAGTCGGCGATGAGCTGGGCAAGGGTCTCGGGGAGTTTTTTTTCCACGCTTCCTGGGCCACAGGATCGCTCTGGGGATGTCGCTTGTCCGGCGCCAGCTTGCGCCAGCCGTGCCGATGCAAAAGATTGTAGACCGATGACAGAGCCATGGTGCGCCCCAGCGCGGCCTCCAGTTCGGCCTTGATCTGGGGAACCACCAGGATGCCGCCGTTCTGAGCGCGATCGAGGAATGGCGCCAGGACTTCCGTTTCCCGCTCGATACTCAGGTTCTGCCGCCGTCGCCCGCCGGGACGCTGGCGCTGCCCGTCTCCGACAGTCTCCCCGGCCAGGAATCGATTGCGCAAGCGGCAAGTCCACGCCACTGAGCGGCCGATAGCCTTTGCGGTCTGCTCGATGCTCAATCCGTGCGCCAACGGTAGCACCACCGCCTGCGCCTGCCGCAACTCCTCCGTCGTCTTGGCCCGCACGATCATCTCCTGCGCCATCTCCAATACTTCCGCTCCACGCGCCGTTCTGGCCATCGCACACCCCACAGGGTTGTCGAGAAGCCATTATTATAGTCCTAATGATATGGAAATGGAATAAATCGGCCGTTGCAAAGTACATCTTGCAACGGGCTTTAAGTTTCCGCTGCCAATGCGTCGCGGGTATGCAGGGCGATCATCAGTTCTTCGTTGGTCGGCAGCACCCAGGCGGACGTTCGGCTGCCGGCTCGGCTGATGCATGGTCCGCCATTTGCATTGGCCTTTTCGTCGAGGTCGATGCCGAGCCACGCCGCTGCCTGACACACGCGAGAACGGATCGCCGGCGCGTTTTCGCCGATGCCCGCAGTGAACACCAGAGCGTCCAGCCCGCCCAAAGCGGCAGCGAGCGATCCTAGTTCGCGCGCGATACGGTAGACGAATAGATCGACGGCTTCAGCCGCGCATCGATCGCCGCTTGCAAGCAACGCGCGCATGTCGCTGGAAACACCGGAGACGCCGAGCAGGCCCGACTCATGATAAAGCAGCTTCTCCAGTCCGCGCACGTCCATGCCATTGTGGTCCAGCAGGTAGAGGAGCACACCCGGGTCGATCGCGCCGCAGCGCGTACCCATCGGCAATCCATCCAGCGCAGTGAATCCCATGGTGCTCGCCACGCTCTTGCCGGCAGCAAGGGCACACATGCTCGCGCCATTGCCAAGATGGGCGACGACACTGCGCCCTGAGGCTGCGCGCATGTCGATCGACGGCAGCGTACGCGCGATGTATTCGTAGGACAAGCCATGAAAGCCGTAGCGGCGTATGCCGGCCTGGGTCAGCTCCCGCGGCAGCGCAAACGCTTGCGCCAGGGGTTTCTGCGTCGTATGAAACGCGGTATCGAAGCAGGCCACCTGTGCGAGCTTGGGCGCACGCGCCGCGACCGCGCGGATGGCGGCGAGATTGTGCGGCTGGTGCAAGGGCGCGAGCGGCACCAGCCGCTCGAGCGCGTCGAGAACGGCTGCGCTCACCCGCACCGGCGCCGAAAGTTCGAGCCCGCCGTGGACTACGCGATGGCCGGCAGCGGCCAGGTGCTGGGCGCCCAGCCGATCGTAAAGCCAGTCGAGCAGATAGTCGGCGGCGCCCTGGTGGCCGAGTTGCGTTGCCGCACTGAGTTCGCTCTCGGCCACCACGGCGCCACCAGCGTCGCGTGCGCAAAAGCGCGGCCTGGTCACTATGCCTTCTATCTGACCGTGCAGGGCGAGTTGCGGTGCAACTTGCGCACGGTCAAGGAACACCGAGAATTTCAGGCTCGATGATCCCGCATTGAGTACCAGGATTGCGTCGGTCACGATAGTTCACTCGGGTCGATTGCACTTGACTCTGGCGCCGCGCTTGTGCGAATGTCCTGCGCGAGCATCTCGGGCTCTGATAGTGCGCCCTGAATGCCGCCTGCCATTTGATTCCGATCAACAAAAGGATTGCCCGTGACCAGTGCCCTGTTTCAACCCATCCTGCTGCGCGAACTTCGCATTCCCAACCGCATCATGATCTCGCCGATGTGCCAGTACTCCGCGACCGACGGCAATGCCAACGATTGGCACCTCATTCATCTCGGGCAGCTTGCCCTGGGCGGCGCCGGGCTGTTGTGCATCGAGGCCAGCGCCGTCGAGGCGATCGGCCGCATCACGCCGAACTGCCTCGGTCTGTATTCGGATGACAACGAGGCAGCAGCGCGCCGGCTGATCAGCGCTTTGCGGCGCCATTCCGACATGCCGTTGGCGATCCAGCTTGCCCATGCCGGGCGCAAGGCGTCGAGCCACACGCCTTGGGATGGAGGCAAGCTGATGGACGCCCGGGCCGGCGGCTGGGAGCCGATCGCGCCTTCGGCGCTGCCGTTTTCGCCGACGGAGCCGCCACCGCGCGAAATGAACGACGCGGACCTCGAACGCGTGCGTGCGGCGTTTGTCCACGCGGCGCGGCGTGCCGCCGCGCTTGGCATCGATGCTATCGAATTGCACGCAGCACACGGCTACTTGCTGCATGAGTTCCTCTCGCCGCTAGCCAACCGGCGCGGCGACCGCTACGGCGGTTCGCTCGAAAACCGCATGCGTTTTCCGTTGGAAGTGTTTCGTGCGGTGCGCGAGGTCTGGCCCGAGGTGAAACCGCTGGGCGCGCGCATTTCGGCCAGCGATTGGATCGAAGGCGGTTGGGACCTGCCGCAGTCGATTGAATTCGCGCAGCGACTCAAGGCAGCGGGTTGCGATTGGATCGACGTTTCCAGCGGCGGTCTCGCGCCCGAACAAAAGATCGTTCTCGGTCCCGGCTACCAAGTACCGTTCGCCGCAGCAATCCGCAGGGAAGTCGGCATGCCGACCATGGCGGTGGGCATGATCACCGACCCGCGCCAAGCGCAGGACATCGTCGCCAGCGGAAAAGCGGACATAGTCGCCCTCGCGCGCGGCATGCTGTTCGATCCGCACTGGGCCTGGCGCGCGGCCGCCGAACTCGGCGGCGAGGTGAGCGCCCCGAAGCAGTACTGGCGCGCGCCGCCGCGCGGCGCCGAAGCGATCTTCCGCGGCGCCAAAGTCGGCCAGCGCTAGCTGCGCGGCAGCGCGCGCGATCGGTCGTAGGCGGAAGAAAATAGCGCGTTACGTGGCGTATCGGTGCGCGTTGAGCGCACCAAAGAAAAGGCCGGCATTTGCCGGCCTTTTCGTCGATGCCGTTGCCGCCGGACCTAGACGCTTTCCTCCGCCGCCTGCGTTTCCGCCGTACCCTCGCCTTCGGCCGTCAGAAGTTCCATCGGAGGCGGCGGTGTCTTGCGCACCTTGTGGTAGGCCATGCCCGTTCCGGCCGGGATCAGGCGGCCGACGATGACGTTCTCCTTCAGGCCGCGCAAATCGTCCTTCTTGCCCATGATCGCAGCCTCGGTCAGAACGCGCGTGGTTTCCTGGAACGATGCCGCCGAGATGAAGGAATCGGTAGACAGCGACGCCTTGGTGATGCCGAGCAGCATGTAGCTGAACGTCGCCGGTTTTTTGCCGTCGGCCTCGACGATTTCGTTCTCCTTCAGCACATCGGCGCGCTCCACCTGCTCGCCCTGGATAAAGCGCGTGTCGCCCGCATCCTCGACCTGCACCCGGCGCAGCATCTGCCGCACGATCACCTCGATGTGCTTGTCGTTGATTTTCACGCCCTGCAGACGGTACACGTCCTGCACTTCGTCGGTGATGTAGCGCGCCAGCGCCTCGACGCCCTGCAGCCGCAGGATGTCGTGCGGGTCGGCCGGGCCGTCGACGATGAACTCGCCCTTGTTTACCACCTGGCCGTCGTGCACCATGACGTGCTTATCCTTGGTGATCAGGAATTCGTGCGCCATGCTGTCCGGATCGGTGATGACCAGGCGCTGCTTGCCCTTCGTGTCCTTGCCGAAGGAAACCGTGCCGGTGACCTCCGCCAGCATGCCAGCGTCCTTGGGCGAACGCGCCTCGAACAGTTCGGCCACACGCGGCAGACCGCCGGTGATGTCGCGCGTTTTCGAGGTTTCCTGCGGAATGCGCGCCAGGACCTCGCCCACCTGCACCTGCAGGCCGTTCCTTACCGTAATAATCGAGCCGACCTGGAAGGTAATGTTGACCGAGTGATCGGTGCCGGCGATCTTGACTTCTTCGCCCGCGTCGTTGATGAGCTTGACCTGCGGGCGCAGGCCCTTGCTGGCGCTGCCGCGGCGCTTGGGATCGATAACCACCAGGGTGGACAGACCGGTGATTTCGTCGATCTGCTTCGCCACCGTCGTGCCTTCCTCGACGTTTTCGAACTTCACCGTGCCGGCATATTCGGTGATGATCGGCCGGGTATGCGGATCCCATGTGGCGAGTACAAAACCGGCCTTGACCGGCTTGCCGTCGGTGGCGATGAGCGTCGCGCCGTAGGGCACCTTGTGGCGCTCGCGCTCGCGGCCGTTGTCGTCGGTGATCATGATTTCGCCCGAACGCGATATCGCGATCTTCTCGCCCTTGGCGTTGCTGACATAGCGCATTTGCGCGGTGAAGCGCACCGTACCGTTGGACTTGGCATCCACTTGGCTCGCCACTGCGGTACGCGAGGCCGCGCCGCCGATATGGAAGGTGCGCATGGTCAGCTGGGTGCCCGGTTCGCCGATCGACTGCGCGGCAATCACGCCCACCGCCTCGCCGATGTTCACGATCGGGCCGCGGCCGAGATCGCGGCCGTAGCACTTGGCGCACAGGCCGTGGCGGGTGTCGCAAGTGAGCGGGGTGCGAACCTTGACCTCGTCGATCCCGAGCGACTCGATCATATCGACTTCTTCTTCGTTCAACAGCGTTCCGGCGGGATACAGCGGATCCTGCGTCTCCGGATGTACGACTTCAGCAGCGCTGACGCGCCCCAGAATGCGCTCGCGCAGGGCCTCGACCACCTCGCCGCCTTCGACCAGCGCCTTCACCACGACACCGTTCGCCGTGCCGCAATCGTCCTCCCTCACCACCAGATCCTGGGTCACATCGACCAGGCGGCGCGTCAGGTAGCCGGAATTGGCGGTCTTCAGTGCCGTGTCTGCCAGGCCCTTGCGCGCGCCGTGGGTGGAGATGAAGTACTGCAGCACGTTCAGGCCTTCGCGGAAGTTCGCCGTGATCGGCGTCTCGATGATCGAGCCGTCGGGCTTGGCCATCAAGCCGCGCATGCCGGCGAGCTGGCGGATCTGCGCCGCAGAGCCGCGCGCGCCGGAATCGGCCATCATGTAGATCGAGTTGAACGATTCCTGCCGGACTTTCTTGCCCTTGCGGTCGGTCACCTCCTCGTGCGAGAGCTGCTCCATCATGGCTTTGGCCACCTGGTCGCCGGCACGGCCCCAGATGTCGACCACCTTGTTGTAGCGCTCGCCCACGGTCACCAGGCCCGAGGTGTACTGCTGTTCGATTTCCTTGACTTCCGCGCCTGCGGCCGAGATCAGGCTGTGCTTTTGCTGCGGCACCAGCATGTCGTCGACGCAGATCGAGATCCCGGCACGGGTGGCGAAAGTGAAACCCGCCCGCATCAGCTTGTCGGCGAAAATCACTGTCTCGCGCAGCCCGCAGCGGCGGAATGACGCGTTGATGAGCTTGGAGATTTCTTTCTTCTTCAGCGCCTTGTTGATGAGCGCGAAAGGCAGCCCGGGAGGCAGGATCTCCGACAGCAGCGCGCGCCCGACCGTGGTTTGGTAGCGCGTCGTCTTCTCGATCTTCTCGCCGGTTTCCGACAGGTCGTATTCGCGGATGCGCGCCGTGATCATGGCATGCAGCTCGACCTTGCCGCTTTCATAGGCGCGCGTGAGCTCACCCATGTCGGCGAACGCCATCCCTTCGCCGGGGGCGGCGATGCGGTCGCGCGTGGCGTAGTACAGGCCGAGCACGATGTCCTGCGAGGGCACGATGACCGGTTCGCCGTTGGCGGGCGAAAGTATATTGTTGGAGGCGAGCATGAGCGTGCGCGCTTCCATCTGGGCTTCCAGCGACAGCGGCACATGTACGGCCATCTGGTCACCGTCGAAGTCGGCGTTGAACGCCGCGCACACCAGCGGATGCAACTGAATCGCCTTGCCCTCGATCAGCACCGGCTCGAACGCCTGGATGCCGAGGCGGTGCAGGGTGGGCGCGCGGTTCAGCATCACCGGATGCTCGCGGATCACGTCCTCGAGGATATCCCAGACCACCGGGGTTTCGGCCTCGACTTCGCGTTTTGCCGCCTTGATGGTGGTGGCGATGCCCTGCAGTTCGAGCTTGTTGAAAATGAAGGGCTTGAACAGTTCCAGCGCCATCTTCTTCGGCAGGCCGCACTGGTGCAGCTTCAACTGCGGGCCGACCACGATCACCGAGCGGCCGGAATAGTCGACGCGCTTGCCGAGCAGGTTCTGGCGGAAACGCCCGCCCTTGCCCTTGATCATGTCTGCGAGCGACTTCAGCGGGCGCTTGTTCGCGCCGGTCATGGCCTTGCCGCGGCGGCCGTTGTCGAGCAGCGAGTCCACAGCTTCCTGCAGCATGCGCTTCTCGTTCTTGACGATGATCTCAGGCGCCTTCAGTTCCAGCAGACGCTTCAGCCGGTTGTTGCGGTTGATCACGCGCCGGTAGAGGTCGTTCAGATCCGACGTCGCGAAGCGACCACCGTCCAGCGGCACCAGCGGGCGCAAATCCGGCGGCAGCACCGGCAGCACTTCCATGATCATCCAGTAGGGCTTGATGCCGGATTTCTGGAAGCCTTCCAGGACCTTCAGACGCTTGGCGAATTTCTTGATCTTGGTGTCCGAGGTCGTGCTTTCCAGTTCCTTCCGCAGACGCTCGATCTCATGGCCGACATCGAGGTTGCGCAGCAGTTCGCGTATGCCTTCCGCGCCCATCGCGGCGGAAAATTCGTCGCCGTGTTCCTCGACCTTGGTGAGATACTGTTCCTCGGTCAGGAGCTTGCAGCGCTGGATGTCGGGATCGGCCACCATGCCGGCGTCGGTGACGACGTAGGCTTCGAAGTACAGCACGCGCTCGATGTCGCGCAGCGTCATGTCGAGCACCAGACCCAGGCGCGACGGCAGCGATTTCAGGAACCAGATGTGCGCCACCGGGCTGGCGAGTTCGATGTGGCCCATGCGCTCGCGCCGCACTTTCGCGAGCGTCACTTCGACGCCGCATTTCTCGCAGATCACGCCGCGGTGCTTCAGGCGCTTGTATTTGCCGCACAGGCACTCGTAGTCCTTGATCGGCCCGAAAATCTTGGCGCAGAACAGGCCATCGCGCTCCGGCTTGAAGGTGCGATAGTTGATCGTCTCCGGCTTCTTCACTTCGCCGTAGGACCAGGAGCGGATCTTCTCTGGCGAAGCGAGGCCGATCTTGATCGAATCGAACTCTTCGTCCTGCGTAACCTGCTTGAACAAATCGAGTAGTGCTTTCATCTTTCACTCCAAAGTGGCGTGATGCACCTAAAAACCAAAACTTAAGACGGACAAACCGGAACCGACCAAAGCGTCTCCGGCCGACCGAAAACCCTGACTTCACGAACCAGGGGGGCGCGCCCCCCTTGTCCCCCAAGGGGACTTCCTTCGGGGCGTATATTCCCCGAGCTCAATACCTTTCCAAATCGATGTCGATGCCGAGCGAACGGATCTCCTTCACCAACACGTTGAACGACTCGGGCATGCCAGCGTCGATCTTGTGGTCGCCCTTGACGATGTTCTCGTACACCTTGGTGCGGCCGGAGATATCGTCGGATTTGACCGTCAGCATCTCCTGCAGGGTGTAAGCGGCGCCATAGGCTTCCAGCGCCCACACCTCCATCTCGCCGAAGCGCTGGCCGCCGAACTGCGCCTTGCCACCCAAAGGCTGCTGTGTCACCAGGCTGTACGGTCCGGTGGAACGCGCATGCATCTTGTCGTCGACCAGGTGGTGCAGCTTGAGCACGTGCATATAGCCCACGGTCACCGGACGGTCGAACGCCTCGCCGGTGCGGCCGTCGGAGAGCCTGACCTGGCCGTCGCGCGGCAATCCCGCGATCTCCAGCATCTCCTTGATCTCGGCCTCGTTGGCGCCGTCGAACACCGGCGTCGCGAACGGCACGCCGTCTTTCAGGTTGTAGGCGAGACGCACCACTTCCTCGTCGGAGAGCTGCGCCAGATCTTCGGTTTTGCCGCTGCTGTTGTAGATACGGTTGAGAAACTTGCGCAAATCGGCGATCTTGGCTTGCGCCTTGAGCATTTCACCGATTTTCAGGCCCAGACCCTTCGCCGCCCAGCCCAAGTGGGTCTCGAGGATCTGCCCGACGTTCATGCGCGAGGGCACGCCCAGCGGGTTCAGCACCACATCCAGGGGCGTACCATCGGCCATGTAGGGCATGTCTTCGACCGGCACGATCTTGGAGATGACCCCCTTGTTGCCGTGGCGGCCAGCCATCTTGTCGCCGGGCTGCAAGCGCCGCTTCACCGCGACGTAGACCTTGACCATCTTCTGCACGCCCGGCGGCAACTCATCGCCCTGGGTGAGCTTTTTCTTCTTCGCTTCGAACGCCACGTCGAAATCGACGCGCTTCTGCGCCAGGCTGTCCTTCAGGCTCTCGAGCTGCGCTGCCCCTTCTTCATTGGCCAGGCGGATATCGAACCAGTGGTAATGCTCCAGTTCCTGCAGGTAGCTCTTGGTGAGCTTGGCGCCTTTGGCCAGCTTCTTCGGACCGCCGTTGACCGTCTTGCCGATGAGCAGACGTTCGATCCGTTCGAAGGTGTCGGCCTCGACGATGCGCATCTGGTCGACGAGGTCGAGCTTGTAGCGCTTCAATTCCTCGTCGATGATCTGCTGCGCGCGCTTGTCGCGCTCGATCCCCTCGCGCGTGAACACCTGCACGTCGATCACCGTGCCGGAAATTCCGGACGGAACGCGCAAGCTGGTGTCCTTCACGTCGGACGCCTTTTCGCCGAAGATCGCGCGCAACAGCTTTTCTTCCGGCGTCAGCTGCGTCTCACCCTTGGGCGTGACCTTGCCCACCAGCACGTCGCCCGCCTCGACTTCGGCGCCGATGTAGACGATGCCCGATTCGTCCAGGCGCGACAGTTGCGCCTCGGACAGGTTGGAGATGTCGCGGCTGATTTCCTCCGGCCCGAGCTTGGTGTCGCGCGCCACTACCGTCAACTCCTCGATGTGGATCGAGGTATAGCGGTCGTCGGCGACCACGCGCTCGGAAATGAGGATGGAGTCCTCGAAGTTGTAGCCGTTCCAGGGCATGAACGCAACCAGCATGTTCTGGCCCAGCGCGAGTTCGCCCATGTCGGTGGAGGCGCCATCGGCGACCACGTCGCCCTTGGCGATCCTCTCGCCCACATTGACCAGCGGACGCTGGTTGATGTTGGTGTTCTGGTTGGAACGGGTGTACTTGACCAGGTTGTAAATGTCCACGCCAACGTCGCCGTGCACGGTCTCGTCGTCGTTGACGCGCACCACGATGCGGCTCGCATCGACGTAATCGACCACGCCGCCGCGCAGCGCCTGCACCGCGGTACCGGAGTCGACCGCTACCGTGCGCTCGATGCCGGTGCCCACCAGGGCTTTTTCCGGGCGCAGGCAGGGCACCGCCTGGCGCTGCATGTTCGACCCCATCAGCGCGCGGTTGGCGTCATCGTGTTCCAGGAACGGGATCAGCGATGCCGCGACCGAAACAATTTGGGATGGCGCCACGTCCATGTATTCGACGCGATCCGGGGTCGCGAGCATGAATTCGTTCTTGTTGCGGCAGGACACCAGGCCTTCCTTCAGCTTGCCCTTGTCCAGGTCGGCATTCGCCTGGGCGATGACGAAGTTGCCTTCTTCGATCGCCGACAGAAAATCGATCTGGTCGGTGACTCTGCCGTTCTCGACTTTGCGGTACGGCGTTTCCATGAACCCGTACTGGTTGGTGCGGGCAAACAGGGCGAGCGAATTGATCAGGCCGATGTTCGGGCCTTCCGGCGTCTCGATCGGGCAGACGCGGCCATAGTGCGTGGGATGCACGTCGCGCACTTCGAAGCCGGCGCGCTCCCGCGTCAGACCGCCGGGCCCGAGCGCGGAAACGCGGCGCTTGTGCGTGATCTCCGACAGCGGGTTGGTCTGGTCCATGAACTGCGACAGCTGGCTCGAACCAAAGAATTCCTTGATCGCCGCCGAAATCGGTTTAGCATTGATCAGGTCGTGCGGCATCAGGTTGTCCGACTCGGCCTGCGACAGGCGTTCCTTCACCGCGCGCTCGACGCGCACCAGGCCGGCGCGGAACTGGTTCTCGGCCAACTCGCCCACCGAGCGCACGCGCCGGTTGCCGAGGTGGTCGATGTCGTCGATTTCGCCGCGGCCGTTCCTCAATTCGACCAGGATGCGGATCACGGCGAGGATGTCTTCGTTCGACAGCGTCACCGCGCCGGTCAACTCGCTGCGGCCCACGCGGCGGTTGAATTTCATGCGGCCCACGGCCGACAGGTCGTAGCGCTCTTCCGAGTAGAACAAGCCGTTGAACAGCGATTCCACCGCCTCTTCCGTGGGCGGCTCGCCCGGACGCATCATGCGGTAGATCGCCACGCGCGCGGCGAACTGGTCGGCGGTCTCGTCGATGCGCAGGGTCTGCGAAATATACGGACCCTGATCCAGATCGTTGGTGTAAATGGTATGAATGCTCGAGGCCTCGGCTTCCTTCAGCTTGGCGAGCACGGTCTCGGTGATCTCCTCGTTGGCGTTCGCCAGGATCTCGCCGGTCTCGGTATCGATGACGTTGTGCGCCAGCACGCGCCCGAGCAGGAATTCGTCTGGGACGGCGATCTTCTTGATCCCCGCCGCCTCCATGTCGCGGATGTACTTGACGGTAATGCGCTTGTCCTTGGGCACGATCACCTTGTCGTGCTTGTCCAGGATGTCGAACTTGGTGGTCTCGCCGCGCAGGCGTTCCGGCACCAGTTCGAACTGGATGCCCTTCTTGCTGAAATGGAAGGTATCGAAGGCGAAGAATTCCTTGAGCACCTGCTCCGGCGTCAATCCGATCGCCTTGAGCAGGATCGTGACCGGCATCTTGCGCCGGCGGTCGACGCGGAAATACAGGTAATCCTTGGGGTCGAACTCGAAATCGAGCCAGGAGCCGCGGTAGGGAATGATGCGCGCCGAGAACAGCAGCTTGCCCGAGCTGTGCGTCTTGCCGCGGTCGTGCTCGAAAAACACGCCCGGGGAACGATGCAGCTGGCTGACGATGACGCGCTCGGTGCCGTTGATGACGAACGAGCCGGTGGTGGTCATGAGCGGAATCTCGCCCATGTAGACTTCCTGCTCCTTCACTTCCTTGATCGTCGGCTTGCTCGCCTCCTTGTCCATGATGGTGAGACGCACTTTGGCGCGCAGCGGACTGGCGAAGGTCAGGCCGCGCTGTTGGCACTCCTTGACGTCGAACGGCGGCTCGCCCAGCGCGAAGCTGACGAAATCCAGGCGCGCATTCTTCGAGTGGCTCTCGATCGGAAAAATCGAGGTGAAAGCCGCTTGCAGCCCTTCGTTCTTGCGCTTCTCCGGCGGCACCGCCGCCTGTAGGAACGCGGTGAAGGAATCGAGCTGCGTAGCGAGCAGGAAGGGCACGTTCAGCACGGCCGCACGCTTGGCGAAACTCTTGCGGATGCGCTTTTTCTCGGTCGAGGTATAAGTGATGGCGGCGGCGGTCATAACAGCTCCAGTTCAGAATGCAGGAGTCAGAATTCGGGAGTCAGGGGTCACAAGACAGAAATCCGTGGAAAATTCCATCGGGTTGATCTCTCTCTTCAAGCCTCTGCGCTGTTGATTGTCAGTTCTCAAAATGGCAAAAGGCCGGCAGCCCAAATGCGGCGGCTGCCAGCCCGTTGGCCGTAATGCTTACTTCATCTCGGCTTTGGCGCCGGCTTCGGTCAGTTGCTTGAGGATGTCTTCTGCATCTTTCTTGGAGATCGCTTCCTTCACCGCTTTGGGTGCGCCGTCCACCAGGTCTTTGGCTTCCTTCAGGCCCAGGCCGGTGATCGCGCGGACCACCTTGATGACGTTGACCTTGCTCTCGCCGCATGCGTTCAGCATGACGGTGAATTCGGTCTGCTCTTCCGCAGCCGGGGCGGCGGCGCCGGCGGCAGCCGGAGCGGCCACAGCGACAGCGGCGGCGGCGGATACGCCGAATTTCTCTTCCATCTCCTTGATCAGGGTGGAGAGTTCCAGCACGGTCATGTTCGAGATTGCGTCGAGTAGTTCTGCTCTTGCGATTGCCATTGTTTACTCCTGAATGTTAGGTCGTTTAAGTCGTTAAAAGTTGGTACGGAAGTGTCGAAAAAGAGGCTACGCGGCTGCCTTCTCTTTCTGGTCGCGAACGGCTGCGAGCGTGCGCACGAACCTGCCCGGGACTTCGTTCAGCGTCTGCACGAATTTCACCACCGGCGCCTGCATCGTGCCGAGCAGCGTGGCGAGCAGTTGTTCACGGCTCGGCATGTTGGCGAGCGCGGTCACTTCCTTGGCGGAAATCACCGCATTCGGCATGCCCCCTGCCTTGATCACGAAACGCTCGTTCGCCTTGGCGAAATCGTTCAGCACCTTGGCGGTTGCGACCGGGTCGGACGAAATGCCGTAGACAAGCGGCCCCACCATCTTCTCGGCCAGCTTCTCGAACGGCGTGTCCTTCACGGCACGGCGCACCAGGGTGTTCTTCATCACCCGCAGGTACACGCCCGCCTTGCGCGCCTTGGCGC
>Ga0334722_10003521_pt1 | contig 16785 bp, 19 predicted proteins | sample C3_bottom_MG_FD_207210 | JGI IMG/M metagenome (GOLD analysis project Ga0334722, IMG submission 207210) | Sediment microbial communities from Yellowstone Lake, YNP, Wyoming, USA - C3_bottom | ecosystem: Environmental > Aquatic > Freshwater > Lake > Sediment | place: USA: Wyoming | collected...
CTTACTATTATCAAAATAACAGGATATGGATCATGGACACTTACTCTAGGAAGTGACAGAGAACACAAACTTCAGATGCTTCAATCATCTTTATACAAAAAAATTCAAAAACTCTTTTCAGAAAAAGACTGTCTTGTCTTTGCTAACAGGTTTGATGAGTTATTTGTAATCACAAATGGCCTCTCTTTAAATGATCATGTGGAAATTCAAAAGAAACTAAAAGAATCATTTGAACTTGAACTTTCTATGACTATAGGATACGGACAGTCTCCATTTGAAGCAAATCTTCAAGCATACAAAGCAAGAAAATCAAAAACCGTCTTAAACAAAGATCTTAACATATTTGGTTTTGTGGATGGGAAATCAGAACAAGCAGTAAACATAATGCATATGGATGTAGATGGCTCTACATCGATATCTACAAAAAAATCACCATATGAAATTTCTTCACTCATATTCAAATTATATTCAGAAATGTCAGAATTTTTCTTAGTACAAAATTCACTTACATTCTTTATGGGCGGAGACAACTTTATGATTATTTCATCTCCTACCGGAAAAGAAAACGCAACAAAATTTCTGGAACTAATAGAAAAAAAATATGGTATTTCTATGAATTGTGGAATAGGTACTGCAAAGACAGCACGAGAAGCTGCTAATCTTGCAACAAAATCACTTGATACGATAAGGGAGATGAGGAATTCTGGCAAGAAGCAACGAGTGCTTGAACTGACATGCTGATAAAAAATGTCAGTGTGCTTTACGGCAGAGAACTAGAGTATATTCAACACACAAACATGCGTATTTCTGGTCAGTTTTTTGATAAACTAGATACCTCGCTTAAACCAATGCAAAAAGAAGAAGTTCATGATTGTGAAGGACTTTTAGTAATTCCAGGCTTTGTCAATGCCCACACTCATGTTGGCGATTCAATAGCAAAAGATATTGGTATAGATTCTGGAGTGGAAGAAAAAATTCATCCAGTTATGGGATTTAAACAAAAGATTTTACAAAACACAACACCATCACATCTTACTAGTTTTATTAGAAATTCCTGTATCTCCATGATGAAAAAGGGAATAACGACTTTTATTGATTTCAGAGAAGGAGGACTTGAAGGAATAGATATATTGCAAAAGGCAATCTCTGGTCTTCCAATAAGATCTGTTATTCTAGGTAGAATAGATTATTATCAAGACTTTAAATTAATTAAAAAAAATACATCATTACCGGCCTCTAAAAAGAATGAACTTTCAAAATTATTACAAAAATGTGATGGGCTTGGAATAAGTGGACCAAATGAAAATAGTGACTCTGCATTGAGATATTATTCACAAACCAAAAAACTAAGGGCAATTCATTCTGCGGAAACAATTGAAAGTTGTGAAATTTCGAAAAAAACAACAGGAAAAACAGAAACTCAAAGAGCCATGATCTTAAAACCGCATTTTTTGGTTCATATGACACAAGCATCAAAAAAAGATCTTCTTCTTACTTCAAAACATAAAACAAGTATTGTCGTTTGTCCTAGAGCTAATGCCTCCCTTGCAGAGGGAATCCCTGATGTGAATTTAATGATTCAAAGTGGGTGTAACGTAACAATAGGTACAGATAATGTTATGATAAACTCGCCAGATATGTTCAGGGAAATGGATTATCTCTGGAAAGTTTCTATGAGTACACAAAAAAAGCGAGTCTCTCCAAAATCCATATTAAAAATGGCTACAGTAAATGCAGCAAATTTACTTCAAAATAAAAAATTGGGTTCGATTCAACCTAATAATTTAGCAGACTGTATTTTCATAGATAAACACGAAATAGATTTAGAACCAATGCATAATCCCTATGCTTCCATTGTGCACAGAGCATCTGAAACTGTAATCAAAGCAGTAATGATTGGTGGTAAAATAACACATGGTAAAATCTAGGCCGTACGTAATACTTAGTGCAGCTATAAGCTTAGATGGAAATATAGCAACAAAAACTGGAGATTCTAAACTGTCTTCAAAAAAAGATCTTGTAAGAGTTCACAAACTTCGATCAAGTGTGGATGCAATACTTATTGGGAAACGTACAATGATGATTGACAACCCTTCTTTGACAGTCAGATACGTAAAGGGAAGAAATCCCATCAGAATAATTTTAGACTCAAGTGGTTCTATTAAGTCTAATTCAAAAATAATCAAAACATGTAGAAAAATTCCAACAATAATAGCTGTATCCGAAAAAACCACCGAAAAAAACGTTGCTAGATTACAACGATATGGTCTTGAAGTAATAAAATGTGGTCATAAAAAAATAAACTTAAAGAAATTATTACATATTCTAAAAAAGAAAAATATTAAAAAACTCTTAGTTGAAGGAGGCGGAACAACAAACTGGTCATTTTTCAAAGATGGCCTTGTTGATGAAATTATAGTGACTCTTACTCCTCTTATACTTGGTGGTAAAGATGCAATTTCATTAGTGGAAGGTGATGGTTTTAGTAAAATTTCACAAGCTTGTTATCTTAAGCTAAGAAATGTATATCGTCTAAAAAACGAAATAGTACTCAGATATACCGTTTAGTGTTTTAGGTCTTCACGTAACTCATCAATCTTGTATTGAAGTGATTTTTTGAGTTTATCATTTTTTATTACATTTACAAGCTTTCCACAAGTGGGACATTTGAAAGACAAATCCAAAGCCTTCTCAAATGTAAGTTTTGTACAGTCTTCGTTCCCACAATGATAAAACTCAGCAGAGCTTTCATAATCCAATCTTTGTTGTAATCTTTCAGTGATTTTCTTCTTTTGATTTTCTATGAAGTTATCTACTTCATCCTTTCGTGCACGCCATCGATAAACAAACCAACCCTTTTTTTCATCTTTAACTCTGATACCTGTAATCAGAGCTTTTCCAAAAAGATCGTATAACACTTTTCTTACTATGTTTATTCTCAGACCAGTAGAGCTTGCAATTTCTTCATCAGTAGCATCTTCTGTGTTTAAAAGAGAACGAGCAACTTTGAGATATTCATCTCCACCAATCAAAGCTGCTATTTTTACAAAAGGATCTTCATGACTAATTGTCAATGGCGTATTTTATTTAGATTCTATATTTAATCAATTGTTTTATCTAGTACTTTTTTTCCTCGTTTAGTAGGAATAATCTCCTTCCTAGCATTTTCATGTTTTTTAAGAAATTGCCTTCCTTGCAAAACCCTATCTAACAACACTGCCAAAGCACTAATCTCAGAATGAGGTTGATTGCCAACAGCCACGTTATAATCTGCCATGTCGTATACCTCACGTGGAACTTTTTCTGCTCCTATCACAATGAGGATCTGCTCCTCTTGTTTCAACTTATCTACCACAGAATCAATACTCTCACCATACATTGTTAGATGAACAATTTTGAAAGAATTCTTTTTTGATTTTAGCACTTTTTTCCAGTTATCTATGATTTCTACCTCAAATGTACTTCCCCATGTTCTGTTTATGTCAGATATTGTTTTTTTGATTTCCGGATTGACTTCTTGCATAAGTATCTTCGAGGCCCCGAAGGCTCTTGAAACAAGTGCCACATGGGTTGTTACTCTATCGTCACGTACAAGTCTCTGACCTATTCTTAACACTTCAATCTTCATGATTAATCTTGAATTCTAATTGATATGGTTTCTTTTTTGCAGTCACTATTGGTTTACTTTCTAAAATAATTAACAGAAGATCTCTTAATTGCAAAATATTTTGTTTTGTTACTGCAGAGATAGGAAGCCACTTCTTATTTTCTTTTAATCCGAGATAATCCACCTTTTCCATAATTTCATCTGGTAACACAAGATCTGATTTGTTTAACGCAAAAATTATCTTGTCTTGGTTTACTCCAAGTTCTTCTAAAGTGCTTATACAGCTTCTGAATTTCTTTTTTAATTCAAAAATGGGGTCGCTTATGTCAATTACAAGTATCACCGCGTCTGTATAGATAAGCTCCTCAAGTGTAGATTTGAAAGCCTCGATCATATACGCAGGAAGTCTACTTATGAACCCAACAGTATCTGCTATCAGAACTTCAGCTTCTGAAAGTTTGATCTTTCTTGTTGTTGTTGAAAGTGTTGTGAAGAGCTTTGCACTCTCTTCTTGTTTCTCACCTGTTAAAGCATTAAAGAGGGTAGTCTTTCCAGCTGAAGTATAGCCAGCTAAAGAGATGGTTTTGAATCCAATCCTATCTCTACCTTGTCTATGTAATGCACGTTGTTTTCCAGCTTTTACCAGTTTTGATTTGATACTAGTCATTCTGTTTTTGATATCGTTGAAATAAACATCAACTTCGAATTTACCGATTCCCATGAAACCAGGTTGTTCTCCCATCTTTGCCAGTCTGACTTTTTCCTTCGCATGTGACATTTCATATCTTAGATGTGCCATCTTTACCTGCAATTTTGATTCCGAACTTGTTGCATTACGATCAAATATCTCAAGAATCAAAGACTCCCTATCCATTATGTTGATTTTTAGTTTGGAAGCAAGGTTATAGTTCTGACTTGGCTTGAGATATTCATCAAAAATTATGACATCTGGTTTTATCGATTTTATTAATTCGTTTAATTCCTCTACTTTTCCTTCACCTATGCCAAATTTTGCCTTGTTAAGAAATTTCTGCTTGATTATCTTGAAGATTTGGTATCCTGCAGATTCACAAAGAGCAATAGCCTCTTTTACAATGTCTTCCCTATCATACGTGATCAGTATTGCCGAGCTTTTCATGTTTTAAAAGTAATACATTCATGTCTTATTGCTTTCGCAAAGTTTTCTCTATTGTCATATTCATGACTACTTCAGCTATGTCACTTGCATACTCTGAAATTCTTCGTATGTTTTCCACCATTCTTCTCACACGGTAAACTTCTTCATCATCTCTTAACGATTTGATACTCTCAAATACCTTCTTTTCATATTTTGTAATCTCAGCTGATTTTTGTATGGCAATCTCTGCCTGAGTAAAATCCTTCTTAAACAAAGATAGACATGCCTCATCAAGAACTGATAAGGAAAAATTGCTCATCTCACGAATTGCGTCCATAATGGATTTTCTTACTGGTTTTCTGAACTCTAAAAGGTCTTTTGCTATGCCTACTGCATGATCTCCCACTCTTTCGATGTTTTTTACAATTACCCTATATCCAAGACAGATTCTAGCATTTTCAAAGCCCATGTCTTTTAACAAGTGTTCATTTTGAATTGCAATTTTTAGCTGTCTTATGATGTAAAAGCTAAATCTGTCTACCTCGTCATCGCTATTTATGACCTCATTTGCAAGATCAAAATTTGCTTCTTCAAGTGCAAGAAGTGCATCGTTTTGCATAGATTTTGCAATAAGAAGCATTCTTTTGAATGCTCCATCTATTGAAAGCTCAAACAGATTTATCAATACCTGAATTGTGATCCCATCTGTAGAATCAGCAATTATTTCAGTACCCATGAGAACTCTTTTGACAGCATCTTTTACTGCAAATCTTTGGGATGGCTTCAATCTACCTGATTTTGGTTTTACATTTATAGTTCTGAAACCAAGAAAATACAACGAAACTAATTTTCGTACAATTACAGCACTTTCATCATCAGGATGTATTTCAAATGTCGCATCTTCTGTTTCAACTGTTTTTGTATGACGTTTTGATGGAATGATTTGTAATGTTGATGTTCCTTGTCTTACTATTGTAACTTGATCACCTTGTTTTAGTCCCATGTCCATTACCCATTCTTTTGGTAATGAAACAATATAGGAAGATTTTCCAGTAAACTGAATTTTTCTCATTTCTTCATTATTTGTCATAAGTCATCTTTACACATCCATACTATATAGTTATTCTAGAGTACTATATAGTATTATGTTGAATTGAAAAAATAATTAGAGGCCAATAACTGCAATCATGTTGATTTGGATTCAATTCTAAAACTAAAGTATACTATTGATGCACTTTTTGGTACTGGAGTATCAAGATATTTTCCAAAAGAAATCAAGATAACCTATTCAAAAAGAACTGGACGCATTCAACATGTATTTCAAAATGAAAAACTTCTTTGCACTTTAAGAATAGATGGAGGGCTTGCAATTACGTTATATTTTGCACAGATGTTGTTGAAAAGTAAAAAATTCAAAGAAAACTGTCTTGAAGTAGATGATGATTCAAAACCTTTTGTAGAAAAAGGAAGCTCTGTTTTCTGTAAACACGTTATTTGGTGTGGAAAAAATATTCTAATTGGTGCAGACGTTCCAGTTCTCTACAAAGGCACTGTTATTGCTGTTGGTAGAGCTGTTCTTTCTTCACGAATGATTAAGAGTATGAAGCGTGGCGTTGCTGTTAAGATCAGAGATAGTTTAAAAAGTCCAGATTGATCAGTGGATCATAATGATGCGTGGAGGAAACCGCGAAATGCGGAGAATGCTGGACAAGATGGGCTTGGAGATGAAAGAAATTCCAAATGTCCAGGAAGTAATTATCAAGACAGACAAAAAAGAGATTATAATTACAAAACCTGCAGTATCAGAAATGAAATCAAAAGATAATTCTATTTTTCAAGTTATAGCAGAAAGCTATGAAGAAAGGGAACTGGAAGTACCTGTATTTAGCGAAGAAGACATAATGCTAGTAGCACAACAGGCTGGCGTTTCACAAGAAGCTGCAAATAATGCACTTATAGAAGCCAAAGGGGATCTGGCAAGAGCAATCTTGTTACTCACAACTAAATGAAGGATTTAATAACAAAATTTTGAAATGTTAGTCTTGATGAATAAGTCACAGTTTCTAAGGTAGAAGGAATAATCAAGACACTCTCTGAACTAGAAGAGAACATTGACTCATTAAATGAAAAAGTGGCAGAGATATGAAAAAGAAACTTCACGCAAGAGTTGAAAACGAAGTCGAAAACCTTTGAGAAAAGGTAGTGGAGATGACCACAAAAGAATCAGAATCTATAATATCAAAGACTAAAGATGTTGCAAATCAAGACGCCGAGAAAATACTGAATGATGGCTAAAAGAGCCTAGCCGAAATTAAAACCAAAATAAGTGAAAAATTCGACAAGACTGTAGAAGATACTATTTCGTCTGTATTGAAACAGCAATAAAACCTTAAATTTTGCTTATTGCCAAGGTAAAGCATAGCATACCATACTCAAAATAATATTGCGGTAGCAACAGTATATGGTAGATCTTATTTCAAATTTGTAAAAACACTGCAACACCTGAAAATTAATTATGATTCTATACTACCAAATGAAATCAATCAATCTGATAAAAGACTTATTCTTACAACTATACACGATGTACCAAATATTGATACTAATTTAGTATTGTATGAAGAAGAGTTTGATGCGGATCCTACGGTAATCAAGGGACTTATTATACAAAAACTTGAATCAGGCATGCACGAAAACTCACTTGTAATAGGAATAGATCCTGGTAATAGAATAGGATTATCAGTGTTTTATCATCAAAAAGAAATAGAAAGTTCGACCTATACATCATTTGACGAATTGATATCACATGTTGTAAAAATTTTAGCTGGATTAAAAGCTGATAGAAAAATTGTAAAAATAGGAAATGGTAACATGAAGATAGCTAGACAAATAACTAATCTTTTGAATCTCAGTTTTTGTTCTCACTTTGAATTAGAATTTGTTGACGAGCGTAAAACTTCGTTGAGGATAAAAAATTATAACAAACGAGGCGAACGTGACAAAATGTCTGCACGATATATCTCACAAAGAGAAGGTTACCGTCATCTTGTTTTACCATTGTCCAGAACAGGATAACGAATTCTGAAGTTATAGACAAAAATTTTGTCTTTGGAAAATGTTTATTAGGAAGAATTGCATTTTTTGCTAAAAATTGAAAATTCCTAGATTTTTAAAAAACATAAGTTTTTATATAGCTTTTTTCGTTTTTTCTGAAAACTCTGGAATGGTTCAGGTATAACATGTATAATTTTTTCATAAAATTACATTTATCAATATAGAAAATTGTGATCCATGCTTAAATAGTTAGTAATACTATAAGTAATTACACAAGGAAAAGTGAATGAAAAATGACATGTAAAGGAATATGCACAAGATACAAGGCACAAAAGCCGGTTGGTACTGGTCGCTATGCATCAGGACAGAAAAGATGCCAGATTTGTGAAATTTTCATAAAATGGGAAGGACTCTGGTGTCCATGCTGTGGATACAGACTGCGAACAAAACCAAGAAACCTAAAATACAAAGCAAAACTGCGTGCTAGAGTCGAAGCTGATTCTCAACTAGAAGCTGTTGCTGTAAAGGCTGCAGAAGTAGAAGAGATAGAGGTAGAGCCAATAGTAGTAAAAAAGACTACAAAAAAGACTAAGACGGCAAAGGCTACTGTAAAAAAAGTAGCAATGGAGCCGTTAGCAATAAAGGCGTAGCTGACGTAGATTATTGATGTCCCAAGTCGGTTATAAGAAAAAAACCGTCAAAGTGGATAATCGGGAATTCTTGGTTCAAGTAGTTCCATTCGATAATGGAAATTTTATCTCAATAACTGAAGGAAAAGAAAAGATTGGCGCAATGGTTGTGTCAATTGGTTCTGGACCTCGTACCAGTACTGTAACAGTCATACCATCAAAATCTGAATCTCTTTTTTTGAAAATGGTTTCAGAACGCATTGCTTCTGCTATAAATGGAATTTGTATTGTTTCTATTAATACACAAAAAGATCTTGAACTTGAGGCTATGAAGATTATTATGAATGACATTATGGAAATTGTAAAACAATGACAGATCTCCGAGCTTATATTAATCAGATAAAAAATCTGAATCAACTGCATGTTATAAAAAAGAAGGTTTCAACAAAATACGAGATTGCCGCTTTAACTGCTAAAGTAGATGGCTCTAACGCAATTTTGTTTGAAAATATTAAAGAAAGTAAACTCAGGCTTGTAGCAAATTTAGTGGGTACAAGAACAAGGTTTGCAAAAGCAGTAAATGCAAAAGAATCCCTCATACATGAAAAAGTAATTTCTGCAATAGAACATGCTAAAAAACCAAAGACTGTTTTTGAGGGCAAATTCATGGAAAACAGGACAAAGGTTCTATCTATTTTACCAATGGTGACACACTTTGAAAAAGAACCTGGACCGTTCATCACTTCATCTATAATCTACACGTTAAACCAGGAAAAAAATGCCCAAAACTCTTCATTTCATAGACTGTTGCCTCTTGACAAGACGCACTTTTCTGTACGAATGGTAGAAGGGAGGCATCTACATCGTTCTTTTATGTATGCCAAAGAACATGGCGAAGATCTAAAGGTAGCAATTACAGTTGGTGTTCACCCAGCAGTATCAATAGCTGGAGCATACCAAGCTGAATGGGGAAAAGACGAGCTAGAAATAGCAAACGCGATTTTGGGAAATAAACTAACTTTGACAAAGATGCCGTATTCCGGTATGAAAGTACCCTCTGGTTCAGAAATAGTAATGGAGGGAAAGATCCTCAAAGACAAAATGCACAAGGAATGGATGGTTGAAATGCTTAGAACTTATGACTTCAAAAGAGAACAACCTGTATTTGAGCTAGAAAACCTGTACTATAGGAATAATGCTATTTTCCATGATATCCTTTCAGGTTATTCTGAACATCGGCTATTAATGGGAATGCCAATAGAAGCTAAACTAAATCGTGACGTTAGAAAATCATTTCCTCAAACAAAAAAAGTAGTGATGAGTGATGGAGGTAGTAATTGGTTACATGCTGTAGTACAGATTGCAAAAAAGAAAGATTCTGATGCAAAGAAAATCATTGAAAAAACATTTGCTGCACACAGATCTTTGAAAATGGTAACCGTAGTGGATGAGGACATTGATCCTAATAATGCAGTTAGTGTTGAATATGCAATGGCTACAAGGTTTCAAGCGGATAAAGACTTGACCATTATCGAAAAAGTAAGAGGTTCTAGTCTTGATCCATCAAGTGATCAAAAAAACTTGCTTACTGCAAAGCTTGGCATTGATGCAACAAGACCTTTATCCAAAAGATCGGAAGGTTTTGAGATTGCTAAAATTCCTAATGAAGATAAAATCTCATTAAAAGATTATCTCTAAACCATTTCATTACTATCGAAAGCTGCCTAGTTAGAGTGCAGAATCAACCATTAATGCAATAAACAATATTGCAAGATATGGACTAGAAAACTTGAACAACATCCATGAAGCTTTTTCAGATGGTTTTGTCAAGACCCACACACTAAGAGCAATCATCAAGGCACCAGTTGCTATTGCAGTGTAAAGATAAACTTCATGCATTACAGGTTGGCCAATATTAATAGTCAAGAAAAATGGTACAATGCTAAACAACACCATCATTACTGTAGAACCTGCAATCACTCTAGCTGATGTCTTTTCAGATTGGACAGCTGTTAACATTGGCACATTAACCTTGTTATAATCTTCCTTAAAGTGCAAAGTAAGAGCCCAAATATGCATTGGAATCCAGATGAACACGAGTCCTGCCATAACAAGTCCAAGATCCCAGAGCCCTTGCATGGTAACTGCAACATACCCAATCATAGGTGGAGCTCCTCCACAAATACCTCCTAGAATGATATTGGATCTACTACGTCTCTTCAGAGCATAGCTGTACACTAAAACATTATTTGCTAATCCAAATGCCATAAAACCAGTAGCCCAAAGTCCTTGTTCCAAAGTGGTAGTAAATGATATTCCAAATGCGGTACCCAAACTTATTGCAGCCAATACCAAACCAAAATCTCTGGCCTTCTCTGCTGGAAATATTCTCCTACTAGGAATTGGTCTGTTCTTCGTTCTTTCCATAATTGCGTCAATATCTCTATCATGATAGTTAGTGAGTGTGTTGGCAGCGGCTGATCCTGCAGCAACTCCGCCTAATATCAAAGCCCAAGTTAAAGGTGAAACTTCAACATTGTAAATATTTGAAGCAGTCACGGTTGCACCAAAAGCAGTAAAAACTAGAAGGTACCAAATTTTTGGTTTAGTTAATTCATAGTACGTTTTGATTCTTGAACTTGTTTTACTTGTTAACACACTAACTCATCCTTTTTGTTCGCTGTTTGATATTTATAGGTTGAAAGATCAAATTATTTCATTGCTTGTACGGCATTGACTTGGTCGTTCTTTTCATCTCAATAAAGCTCTCAGAACGTTGTACTCCTTGAATACGACCCAAATTTTCTGATATTAATCTGTGCATTTCATCTAGATTTTTTGCATACATTGTAACTAAAACATCAAATCTTCCAGTCACTTCAGAAATCTCTCTTACTTCAGGAATTTTTAGCAATTCTTCTATTACATTATCACGAAGCTTTGAATCCATGTTTATTCCTGTCAAAGCCTTTACTGTATAGCCAAGCTCTCTTTCATTTACTACTATGGTAAAACGCTCAATAAGCTTTCTCTTAATCAACCGTTTAATTCTACTATATACAACAGATGAATTGACATTAATTTTTTTTGAGATCCTAGGAACTGATATGTTTGCATCGGCAGCAAGTTCAGAAAGGATTGTCATATCTAATTCGTCTACTTTTGCCGTTCAAAACACCAATTATTGTGAATAAAAGTGGGGTTAATAAAGTTATTATTACAATTTTTTTGTAAATTTTATATCAATTATATCATGCCCTTTTTGTAGAGCATTTCAGCTAAAAGTACGGCTCCTTTTGCAGAACCCATCTTCTCATTATGAGAAAACAAAACATACTTTATTCCATTTTCAAAAACAGTGTCCTCTCGCAATCTGCCAACTACTGTAGACATTCCCCCACTCATCTCCCTATCTAATCTCGGTTGTGGTCTTGTGGGATCTTCGTGTACTACAAGATACTTTTCTGGAGCAGATGGAAGACCTATGACACTTATTTTTTCAGAAAATTCTCGCATCGCCTTTTTTACTGATTCTGGATCTACATGTTTTGCAGTTTCAACAAATACAGATTCTGTATGTCCATCAATTACTGGTACTCTGGTACAAGTACAACTCACTTTCATATCGGCAGATATGATCTTTCCATCAGTTAATTTACCAAGTATCTTTCCAGTTTCGAGTCTAACTTTTTCTTCTTCTTTTGGAATATAGGGAATTATGTTATCGGTTATATCTAACGCTGAAACTCCAGGCGATCTACCAGCACCAGACATTGCTTGCATCGATGTCATGATGATCTTTTGTGCCCCAAACTTCTCCAATAAAGGCTTTATAGTTATAACAAGTCCAGTGGTAGTACAGTTTGGAAGTGGTGCCACAAAACCTTTCCAACCACGGTTTTTACGTTGTACATTCAGTAATTCTGCATGATCATCATTTATTCCGGGAATAAGTATTGGTACATCTGACTCGTACCTATATGCTGAAGACGTACTAATTACAGGTAAATCTTTTGCAAATTTAGTTTCAATTTCACGTGCAGCTTCACTTTCAACTGAGCTGAATATTAAATCAAGATTTTCGACTTTGATATCGTCCACTGGCTCAACTATCATATTCTTGACGTATTCTGGTATCTCTTCTCTTAGGTGCCACTTTAGAATGCCACTATTTGGATCTCTAATCGCATCAACAAATTTTTTGCCTGAAGAACGTTCTGAAGCAGCAATTTGCTTCACCTCAAACCAAGGGTGTTTGTTTAATGCCAGTATAAATTCCTGGCCTACTGCACCAGTAACGCCTATGATTGCAACCCGTTTCATGCGTAATTTTCACTTTATACAATTAATATTCCTTTAGCTAGGAAAACCAAAACACACTAAATCCCAGTTACGATATCCCATGATGTGAAATTTAATCTAGAAAGAAACATTTCCAATCACATCACTGTACCGCATGGTGGAATTTATTCAACCGACACGAAGCTTGATCCCAAAATTATAGATTTTAGCTCAAATGTAAACCCACTAGGTTTTCCATACTCAGTAAAAAACGTGATTAAAAAAAATATATCTCTTTTGTCTGTTTATCCTGATCCAAATTCATCAAAGCTTAAAGCTGACTTAGAAAAGTATACCGGTATTTCAAAAAGACAAATAGTCGTAGGAAATGGTGCAACCGAAATAATTTATGATTTCTGTAAAGCATTCATCCGAAAAAATACACAAGTTGTAATGCCTATTCCTACATTTGGAGAATACGAAGCAACTGCACTATTACAAGGAGCACGTATCTTCTATCTTAAAACTATGAATTTGAATGAAAAGATCCCAGAACTGCAACATATGATTACAAAAAACAAGTACATTTTCCTCTGCAACCCAAATAATCCGACTGGTTCCCTAGTAAAAAGAAAAAACATGTTAAAGATTTTAGAAACAGCACATGACAAATCCGCATTGGTGTTTTTAGATGAATGTTTTATTGAACTTGTACCAGAGTCAAATGAATCTCTAATATCAAATCTAAAAGAATTTGATAATCTCTTCATACTAAGATCTCTTACCAAGTCATTTGGATTGGCAGGACTCAGAGTTGGTTACGGTTTGGGCAGCAAGAAGATGATAGACGTGCTAATGCAAATAAAGATTCCATGGAACGTAAATGCCTTGGCTCAAAAAGCAGCAAGTACAGCACTTTCAAGTAAATCTCACCTATACAAAACAAGAAAATTGATAAAAAATGAACTCACTTTTCTGATCTCTTCTATATCAAAAATTAAGAACTTTTCATGTTATCCATCGTCAACTAATTTCATTTTACTTGAATCAAAAATAGATTCTAAAGCTGTTCAAAAAAAACTCATAAAGAAAAAACTGTTGGTACGAGACTGTAGTACTTTTCGTGGTCTTGACAATAAATTCATACGAATTGCTGTTCGTACACACAAAGAAAATGTGAAACTTGTAAAAGCATTGGAAGAAATATGATATGGCAAAAACATTGATGATACAAGGAACTTCATCCGGTGCTGGTAAAACAACACTTGTGACTGCCTTATGCAGAATATTCGCAAATTCTGGATACCGAGTTGCTCCATTTAAATCTCAAAACATGTCATCATATTCGTACAAACAAGACGGTTTTGAAATTTCACGCGCACAGGCAATACAAGCAATAGCTGCAAAAGCAATAATAGATCCACGTATGAACCCAATTCTTCTCATGCCACTTGGAAGCTATAGAAGTAAAGTAATGATAAATGGAAAATTTTACAAAAAAATGTATGCGAAAGAATATTACACAAAGTTTGCACTTTCCAAAGGATTAACGACTGCTAAAGAATCACTTGACTGGCTAAAACAAAACTATGATTTGGTAATTATGGAAGGAGCTGGTTCTCCTGCAGAATTTAACTTGGAAAAATATGATATTGCAAACATGAGAATGGCTGAATACACGCATGCTCCTGTAATTCTTATATCTGATATAGACAGAGGCGGAACATTTGCAAGCATTGTTGGTACAATGGAGATAATCGATAAGAAATATAGAAAATTCATTCAAGGTTTTGTAATCAACAAATTTAGAGGAGATAAGGACATACTGCGTCCAAGCTTTTACAAACTCAGAAAAAAAACAGGTAAACCAGTTTTAGGCACTATCCCTCTGATGCAATTTGATATCCCAGAAGAGGATTCCCTTCATGCAAATCCAAAACATGTTCAATGGAGCAAAAAATATCTAAAATCATTGGATCTGGAAATAGAGAATTTAAGTCGGATGGTAAAAGATAATTTGAACATGAAAGCAATAGGTGAATTACTCAAATGATCCTTGTAACAATCCTTGCTGTAGTATTTGCCATAACAATTGACTTTATAGTAGGTGATCCAAAAAATAAATTTCATCCAACTGCATGGATTGGAATAATAATTGGAAAACTCATTCCTATTGCAAGGAATAATTCAGAAAAAACCGCTAGACTTTCAGGTATGCTTCTCACAATTTCAATTGCAGCACTAGTGTCTGTAATGCTTTATTTCATTAATGTTGGGTTATATTCTCTAGAATCAGATGGCTCTAATTTTGGATTATATGATCTTGTTATTACAACACTGATTATCATAATCACAGGAATCTTACTTAAAACTACAATTGCAATAAAAGGAATGGAACGTCATGCAAAACTGATCATGGATGCACTTTCAAAAAATAATCTAGATGATGCAAGAACAAAACTATCAATGATAGTGAAAAGAGACACAAAGAACTTGGATCGACAACACATTATTTCAGCAACCTTAGAAAGCGTAGGTGAAAACACAGTAGATGGAATTACAGGACCGCTCTTTTATTTTGCAATATTTGGATTGCCTGGAGCGTTTGTCTATAGAACAATAAACACCATAGATTCTATGATAGGCTACAAGACAGAACCATTTAGAAACCTAGGATGGTTTGGCGCAAATTGTGACAAAATACTAAATTATCTACCGTCTAGGATGACAAGTCTTGTTATGATATTTGCGGCAATGATTCTTGGCAAAAACTGGAAGCATTCTCTAGAAATAATGAGACGAGACAGCTCAAAGACAGAAAGCCCTAACGCAGGATACCCAATGGCTGCCTTAGCAGGTGCGCTTGGAACGATATTTGAAAAGATTGATCATTATGTCTTGGGCGATGGAAAAATGGAATTTACTGAGAGCCACTTCAAATCTGCTATATCTATAATGAAACTAACAACAATTCTATTTTGTATTATTTTCACAATTCCAATAATTGTAATACTATCGTATCTTGGATGGTGGTTACATGTTTAAGGAAATAAGTTCAGTAATTTCATTTCTAACAATACTTCCTTCTACAAAAAATACAGATCTTGGCATAGTTGCAAAAAATATGCATCTCTTTCCTATTGCAGGTGCTGTAATTGGCTTAATCATTGGTGCAGCTGGATTTGGTATGTCAGCATTTCTTGATCCTTTGATAGTTGGATTGTTGCTTACTGGTTCTGTTGTGATTATAACTGGAATACATCATACTGATGCGCTCTGCGACTTTGCAGATGGTATCATGGCAAAAGGTACAAAGGAAAAAAAATTACAAGCTATGCGTGATCCAGCTGTAGGATCAGCTGGTGTAATAACAATAGTATTGTATGCAGGAGGAATGATCATGGCTCTTTCCATGATGAATGGCTTTGCACTTTTTCAAGCAATTTTACTAAGTGAACTTCTTGCCAAATTTGTTATGGTATTACAGGCAAACAGAGGTTCTTCAGCATGGCATGGTCTGAGTTCTCCGTTCACACAATCAATGAAAGAAAAAAAGAAACTTGTAGCAGCTGCAACGATATCTATTATTCCTATAATTGTGATTGGTGGAATAACCGGCATTATTGTGATAGCATCAGGAGTGATATTGTCATTAGTACTTCTTGCTGTTGCAAATCGCAGTTTTGGAGGAATATCAGGCGACGTCTTTGGTGCGACAAATGAGCTTGTTAGACTCTCATCTCTTTTGATTTTTGCTTCAGTATGATAGGATTAGTAATGTGTGGAGGCAAGGGCACGAGAATGCAGACATCACAGGAAAAACTCCTGCTCAAGTACAAAAATCCGATTATACAGCATGTTATATCGGCACTACAAGACTCTGGTTATTTTTCAAAAATTGTGGCAGCTACAAGTTATAATGCGCCAAGAACACGAGAATTTCTTACAAACTTGGGAGTTTTTACTATGGATACTGCAGGCAAGGGTTATGTTTACGATCTTAACCAGATCTTGCATAATTTTAACGAACCAGTATTTGTAATATCTGGTGATTTGCCTCTTTTAGACTCAGAAATAATACAACAAATTGTACAGAAAAC
>Ga0334722_10003522_pt1 | contig 16779 bp, 13 predicted proteins | sample C3_bottom_MG_FD_207210 | JGI IMG/M metagenome (GOLD analysis project Ga0334722, IMG submission 207210) | Sediment microbial communities from Yellowstone Lake, YNP, Wyoming, USA - C3_bottom | ecosystem: Environmental > Aquatic > Freshwater > Lake > Sediment | place: USA: Wyoming | collected...
AGGAGGTGATCGACGGTTCTCGGGTGGAGGACGAACCGGCCGAATCACTCGGGCCCGGTGTCGCTCGTTCTGGGCTGGAGGACAAACCGCCCGAATCCCGGGCCGGAGACGGTCGAGCGGCCCGGACCCCCTCGGCCAGGGGCGGTTTGTTCTGTGCTCCGGAACCGCCTGCACGACCAGGGTACGAGCCGGGTCCGGAGGGGGCCCGAACCGGCTGGCGAGTAGCGATCTGTTCTGCGCTCAGGAACGGGGGCCGGGCGGACGAGCGGGGCGAGCGGACCGGCGGGCGGACGAGCGGGCGGCGGAGACCCGGACGGGCAACCGGACCGAGCTCGCTCGGCTGCTGTCCTCCGACAGAACCGCCGGCTGCTTGACCGCGATACGTACACGCCCTATCGTATGTATCCACGACACAGCCGAAGGATCCCGCGAAGCCGGAACCAGACTGGAGAACGAGACCATGACCTCGCCCATCGTGTACATCGACCTCGGGATCGGGGGGATGACCTGCGACGACTGTGTCGTCCACGTCACCGAGGCGCTCGAGTCGGTCCCCGGCGTCGAGCACGCGACCGTCGACCTGGAGTCGCGCAGCGCGGTCGTCGAGGCGGCTCCGGACGTCCCCGCGGCCGCTCTCGCTGCGGCGGTCCGGGCGACCGGCCAGTACAACGCCTTCGAGCGTCGGCGCCGGCCGGCCTCCCCGGCGAGCCCGGGGGACGGGCACCGGCTCGCCTCCCCGGCAGGCGCGGACCTCGGGCGGCGGCCCGCCTCCGATGACTGACGCCTTCGACCTCCTGATCCTCGGCTCAGGCTCGACCGCCTTCGCGGCCGCGATCCGGGCATCCGACCTCGGCGCCCGGGTCGCGATGGTCGAGCGCCGGACGCTCGGCGGGACGTGCGCGAACCGCGGCTGCCTGCCCTCGAAGAACCTGATCGAGGCCGCCCGGATCGTCCACGAGGCGGCCCACCCGCGCTACGCCGGACTGGCGCCGGCGAAGGTCGGGGTCGACTTCCGAGCGCTCGTCGCCCAGAAGGACGACGTCGTCCGGGAGTACCGGGCGAAGAAGTACGCCAGCGTCGCCGGTGGGCTGACCGACCTCGAGCTGCTCGAGGGGGACGCCGCGTTCATCGACCCGCACACGGTCGCCATCAGTGACCGGGGCACGTCCGGCGACCGGGGCACGTCCGGCGACCGGGGCACGAGCGGCGACCGGGGCACGACCGGCGAGCGCCGCGTCACCGGCGACCGGATCCTGATCGCCACCGGCAGCCGCCCGACGATCCCGCCGATCCCGGGACTCGAGACCGTCCCCTACCTCACGAGCGACCTGCTCGACGCCGACGAGACCGGTCGCCTGACCGACCTGCCGGCCTCGATCGCCATCCTCGGCGGTGGCTACATCGCCGTCGAGCTCGCCCAGCTGTTCAGCCGGCTGGGCAGCACGGTGACGATCATCGCCCGCTCGGGGCTCCTGTCGGGGTACGAGCCCGGGCTCGGCCAGACGCTCGGCGAGGTCTTCGCCGGCGAAGGGATCGAGGTCCTCGGCCACGCCCGGGTCGAGCGGGTCAGCGGTGACGGAGCCGGCGTCGCGCTCGCGGTCGAGCTCCCCGGTGGCGGGCGGATCGTCCGTGCCGAGCGGCTCCTCGTCGCCACGGGCCGGACGCCGAACACCGACACGCTCGGGCTCGACCGGGCCGGGGTGACGCTCACCGCCGACGGCTTCGTCGCCGTCGACGCCGGGCTGCGCACGAACCAGCCCCACATCTGGGCCGCGGGCGACGTCATCGGCCGCCAGCACGGCTCGCAGATGGCGACCCCGGTCGGGGCGCGCCAGGGCCGGATCGTGGCCGAGAACGCCTTCGCCGAGGCCGGCCAGCGGTTCGACGGGACGGTCATCCCGCGGGCGATCTTCACCGATCCTCCGATCGCGGTCGTCGGGCTGACCGAGGCCGACGTCCTCGCCCGTCACACGCCCGCGGTCGCCGCGACGACGCCGCTGGCCTACGTTCCGCGCGCCGGGGCCGTCCACAGGACGACCGGCTTCGTGAAGTTCATCGCCTCGACGATCGACGAGCGCGTCCTCGGCGTTCACGTGATCGGTGAGTCGGCGCCCGAGATCATCCACGAGGCGGCGATGGCGATGAAGTTCAAGGCGACCCTGGCCGATTTCATCGAGCTGATCCACGTCTACCCGACGATGAGCGAGGCGCTGAAGATCGGCGCCCAGGCCTTCAGCCGCGACGTCTCGAAGCTCTCGTGCTGCGCCGAATGAGCGACCGCCGAATGAGCGACCGCCGGCTGGGCCCCCGGCCGGTGGGTCCCCGTCCCCCGGTCGCGTCCCGAGGAGGACCCCGATGACGAGCAATCTGCCCGTGGCGGCCCGTCGCGCCGCCGAGCTGGAGCGGCCGGAGGTCCTGGCCGCCTTCTTCCAGGGCCTGTCCGACCCGACCCGGGTCCGGATCCTCGAGCTCCTCGCCGAGCGGCCGCGCACGGTGAGCGAGCTGGTCGCGGCGCTCGGGCTTGCCCAGGGCCGGGTCTCGAGCCATCTCTCGTGCCTGCGCTGGTGCGGCTACGTCGAGGCCCGGGTCGAGGGTCGGTACAACCGCTACCGGCTGATCGACGAGCGGGTGCGCGAGATCCTCCGGCTCGGCGAGGCGATCGTGCGCGACAACGCCGCCCGGCTCAGCTCCTGCCTGGTGCTCGCCACCGAGGGTGCCGAGGGGGCCGTCGGCGAGGCGATCGACCGGCGTGCCGAGGGAGCCGCCAGCGAGGCGGTCGACCGGCGTGCCGAGGGAGCCGTCGGCGAGCTGTGAGCGGCCCGGGTCAGTAGAGCGGCGCGGAGCGGTCGACCCGGACGGCGAGGACCGCGCCGAGCAGGACGAGCAGCGCGCCGGCCCCGAACAGGAGGCCGGCGGCCAGTGTGCCGGCGAGCGCGGCGGCGGCAATGATCGCCGCCAGCGCCCGCGTCTCGCGAACGAACATCAGCAGGACGCCGCCGACGAGCGTCAGCGTGGCCAGGACGAAGCCGAGGATCGTCCCCTCGCTGATCGTGCCCGGTCCGGCCGCGCCGAAGAGCATGCCGTGGCCCAGGACGCCCTGGCCGTAGATCGCCCCGAACAGCTCGACACCCGCGCCGAGGACCGAGCTCAGGAAGGCGGCGAACCGCACACCCATGTCACGTCTCCCTTCCCCGCCGGCCGTAGCGACCGCCGGTCCAGCGAATGATGACGGCGAGACGGTCCGCGTGCCTGCCCGCTCCGGCCCCCCTTCTGCCGGTCGGATGGCCCATGGGCATGTGACCGATGCACTGCCGAGACCGGGCCGGCCGGCCGGGTCTCCCGGACCAGGGGGAGCCGCATCCTGTCGTCCGGCGGACCCGGGACCCGGGTCGGCCCGTCGTCCGGCGTCACAAGCCCTTCGCGCCCCGGCGGCGGTCAACAAGCACAAGCCCCTGACGAGAGGAAGGGAGTTCATGGAGCTGACGAACAAGGAGTTCTGGGCCGTCATCCACGGCCTCGTGCTCGGGACCTTGTTCCTGCTCGCCTTCGCCGGCGGGCTGGCGGGCCTGTGGAGCCTGCGCGAGCAGTACCTGACCGCCGAGGGCCTCCAGGAGCGATCGCCCCGGCTGCTGATCGGGACCTGGGTGATGGCGATCGTCGCCTGGCTCACGGTGCTCACGGGCACGTTCATCGTCTACCCCTGGTATCGCGCCACGCCGCCGGCGGGCGTCGACCTCAAGGACCCGGCCGCCCTCGTCGACTTCCCGCGCTACTACCTGCTCGCCAGCGACAGCACGGCGGGCTGGCATAACTTCGGCATGGAGTGGAAGGAGCACGTCGCCTGGCTGGCGCCGATGCTTGCCACCGCGGTCGCCTTCACGATCGGCTATTACGGCATGCAGCTCGCCCGGCGCGGTGAGATCCGCCGCGCGCTGCTCGTCTTCTTCACCCTTGCCTTCGTCGCCGCCGGCGTCGCAGGCCTCTTCGGGGCCTTCATCACGAAGGCCGCCCCGGTCGCCTGAGGAGTACAGCGATGCAGGACGTCCAGACCAAGCCCAACGGCCCGGTCGCCGCGGTGTTCGTCGCCGCCGGGATCGGCTCGACCGTCATGGGCCTTCTCGTGGTCCTGGCTGACATCAGCAAGGACATCAGCAACTTCCTGAAGTTCGACGCGAACTTCGGGATCGGCAGCGGCGTCGGCCCGCTCTCGGGCAAGGCGATCCTGGCGACGATCGCCTTCTTCGGCTCGTGGGTCGTCCTCCACTACCTGAACCGGGGCAAGGAGGTCGACTTCAACAAGTGGCTGACGGCCGCGCTCGTGCTCGTGCTCGTCGGCTTCGCCCTGACCTTCCCGCCGGTCTTCGAGGCGATCGTCGGCATCTTCAAGTCCGAGGGGTAGCCTTTCCGTCCCTTCCCGACGCCGTCCCCTCCCTCCCCCGACGCCGTCCGGTCCATCCGGGCGGCGTCGGCGCGTCCGGGCCGCGATTGGCGCCGGCGGCGTGGGTGCCGCGGCGGCCCTCAGCGGCAGGTGCCGTGACCGGCGTCGCTGAACGTGGCGCCGGCGGCCGGCACGAAGCGCCAGTCGTAGCTCGCGGCATGGAGCGTGAGCCTGAGCACGCCGTAGGCCGTCGCGTTCCGGACCTGGCTGTTGCGCCGGACGGTGCGGAACCCGTAGTGGCTCCGGCCGCCGGTGCCGACGACGAACTCGCGGATGCCGGTCGCACTCGCGATCCCGCCCGGCGTCTGGGGCGTGAAGCGCTCGTAGTCGTGATCGTGGCCGTTGACCACGATCTCCGCCCCGGCGGCCTGGAGGTCGTCCCAGAAGGCGCGGACCGCCGGCTGGTTGCCGTGCAGCCCGGAGCTGAAGAGCGGATGGTGCCAGTAGGCGAGCACGCAGCGGCGGGGTGAGGCGGCGAGGTCCGCGCGCAGCCAGCGCTCCTGCGGCGAGCCGGCGCCGCAGCCCCCGACCGCCCAGCAGTTCGAGTTCAGGACGTAGATCCGCCAGGACCCGAGGTTGTACGCGTAGTAGCCCCGGCGCGGATCGCCCGCCCGCGCCCCGAAGTAGCCGAAGTAGCCCGCCGCGCCGGCCGTGGCGTAGTCGTGATTCCCCGGCGCGGGCCGGGTCCGGGAGCGGAAGACGCCCCAGGTGGGGCCGTAGCAACGCGCGTACTCGGACGCTGTGCCCGAGTCGTAGGCGTTGTCGCCGGTGGTGAAGACGGTGCCCGGGATCGAGGCGAGGAGGGCCGCCGTCGCGCTGTCGCCGCTGCCCCGGCAGGTGGCGATGTCGCCCGCCCCGACGAGCACCGGGTCCGCCGTCGCCGCGGCCACGACCCCCGGCCCGCCGAACGGGTCGAACCCGGGGCCGGCCATCTCCGGGGCGCCCGTGGCGAGGTCGACCGGAGCGTCCGCCCCGATCCCGACGGCCAGGCTCCCCGCCACGGCAGCAGCGAGGGCAAGGGCGACAGCCAGGCGCGGGCGAGTGGGCCGCCGCGGCCCGAGGTACGAACGGCCGCGGCGCGTCTCGTTCACCGGGATCCGATCACGTCGAGGGCGACCGGCACGCGACCGAGCGGCGCCGACACCTGGACCCCGGCGACCCGGCCCCGGACCGCCTCGAGCATCTCGCGCGCGATCTCGACCCCTTCGGCCAGGGCGGCCTCGCGCCCCCGCTCGGAGGCCCGGCGCATCCGCTCGATGACCGGCTCGGGGACCGTGATCCCGGGGACCTCGTTGGCCAGGAACTCGGCGTTGCGGAGCGAGACGAGCGGCCAGATCCCGGCCACGATCGGGATCCCGAACGGCCGCGCCCGGTCGAGGAACCGGTCGAGCTGGTCGAGGTCGAAGACCGGCTGGGTGATCGCGAACTCGGCGCCCGCATCGACCTTCCAGGCGAACCGGCGCATCTCGCGCTCGAACTCCGGCGCGGCCGGGTTCACCCCGACCCCGATCACGAAGCGGGTCGGGGCACCGATCGGGTTGCCGCCCGGATCGAGGCCGCTGTTCAGGCGGGCGACGAGGTTCGTCAGGCCGATCGAGTCGATGTCGAAGACGCCGGTCGCCTCCGGGTAGGGGCCCATCTTGGGCGGGTCGCCGGTGATGATCAGGAGGTTGCGGATCCCGCTCGCCGCGGCGCCGAGCAGGTCGGAGAGCATCCCGAGCAGGTTCCGGTCGCGGCAGGCGTAGTGGACGACCGCCTCGACCCCAACCTCGCGCTCGATCAGCAGCCCGGCCAGGAGCGCCCCCATCCGGCTCTGGGCGCGCGGGCCGTCGGGGATGTTCACCGCATCGACGCCGGCGGCCTGGAGCGCCCGGACCTGGTCGAGCATCGGGCGCGGGTCGATCCCCTTGGGGGGCACGATCTCGACGGTCGTGACGAACGCCCCGGCGGCCAGCCGGGCACCGAGCCGGGAGCGTTCGGCGAGCGGGACCGGGGCGACCGCCTCGGGCTCGTCGCGGACCGGGACGACCTGGACCACCCGCTGGGGCGAGACGCTCCGGACGAAGCGCACGACCTCCGCGATGTGCTCGGGGGTCGTCCCGCAGCAGCCCCCCACGAAGCGCGCCCCGGCCTCGACCAGCCGGCGAGCGTAGCTGCCCACGTACTCGGGCGAGGCCATGTAGATCTTGCGGTCGTCGATCTCGCGCGGCAGGCCGGCGTTCGGCTGGGCGGACAGGACCGCGCTCGAGACCTCCGCCAGCTGCTCGATCGCCTCGAGCGTCCCGGCCGGCCCGACCGAGCAGTTGATCCCGATGACGTCGGCACCGATCGCCTCGAGCTGGGGCCCGAAGACCGCCGGCGCCGAGCCGTAGGCGGTCAGCCCGTCGGTGCCGACCGTCATCTGGGCGATGATCGGCAGGTCGCTCCGGGCCCGGACCGCCTCGTACGCGGCGCGCAGCTCCTCGACGTCACCGAACGTCTCGAGGACGAAGCCGCTCACGCCGCCTGCGAGCAGGCCGTCGACCTGGCGCCCGAACGCGGCCCGGGCCTCGTCGCGGCCGAGCTCGCCGAACGGCTCGATCCGGACCCCGAGCGGCCCGATCGCCCCGACGACCGCCGCCCGGCCGGCTGCCGCCTGGCGGGCGATCAGGGCGGCCGCCTCGTTGAGCCGCTCGGTCTCGTCGGCCAGGCCGTACCGGGCGAGCTTGATCGGGTTCGCCCCGAACGTGTTCGTCTCGAGGATCTCGGCCCCCGCCGCGACGTACTCGCGGTGGATCTGGCGGACGAGCTCGGGCTGGCGGACGTTCAGCTCGTCGTAGCACACGTTCACGAACACGCCGCGGGCGTAGAGCATCGTGCCCATCGCGCCGTCGAAGACGTGGACCCGGCCGTCCTCGAGCAGCTCCCGGAAGGTCGGGCCGCTCGGGCTGCCGGGGACACTGCCGGGGCTGCCGGGGACGCCGCCACCGCCGCTCGTGCCGCTCATGCCGGCGCTCATGGCACGTCGTCCAGGTTCGGGGCAAGCCAGCGCGTCGCCGTCGCGAGGTCGACGCCGCGCAGCCGGGCGTAGCGCTCGAGCTGGTCGCGCCCGATCCGCCCGACCCCGAAGTAGTGCGCCTCGGGGTGCCAGAAGTAGAGCCCGCTGACCGAGGCGGTGGGCAGCATGGCGAACGACTCGGTGAGCACGATCCCCGCCCGCTCCTCCGCCTCGAGGAGGTCGAGGAGGGTCCGCTTCTGGCTGTGGTCCGGGCAGGCCGGGTAGCCCGGGGCCGGCCGGATCCCCTGGTACGCCTCGTGGATCAGGGCGTCGTTGTCGAGCGCCTCGTCCGGCGCGTAGCCCCAGAACTCGCGCCGGACGCGCTCGTGGAGCCGTTCCGCGAATGCCTCGGCGAGCCGGTCGGCGAGGGCGCGGGCCATGATCGCGCCGTAGTCGTCGTGGACCGCCTTGTGCTCGGCGACGAGCCGGTCGAGCCCGATCCCGGCCGTCACCGCGAACGCCCCGACGTGGTCCTCGACCCCGGACCCGGCCGGGGCGACGAAGTCGGCCAGGGCGACGTTCGGGCGCCCTGCCCCCTTGGCCATCTGCTGGCGGAGCGTCTGCAGCCGGGCCGCGACCTCCGTCCGGCGGGCGTCCCGGTACAGGACGATCTCGTCCTCCTCGGTCGCCTCGGCCGGGAAAAAGCCGAGGACGCCGCGCGCGACCAGGAGCCGGCCGGCCACGATCTGGTCGAGCATCCGGCGGGCGTCCTCGTACAGGCTGCGCGCCGAGGCGCCCAGGCGCGGATCGTCGAGGATCGCCGGGAACCGGCCGTCGAGCTCCCAGGTGGCGAAGAACGGGCTCCAGTCGATCCGCTCGACGAGCTCCTCGAGCGGGTAGTCGTCGAACGTTCGGAGGCCGATGAACGTCGGGCGCGGCGGCGCCGAAACCGACCAGTCGATCCGGAGCCGGTTGGCCATCGCCTCGGCCAGCGAGCGGCGCTCCTCGCGCGCCCGGCGCCCCTCGCGGTCACGGCGCAGGGCGGCGTACTCGTCGCGGATCGCCTGGACGAACGAGGGCCGGCTGGCCGGATTCAGGAGCGAACCGACGACCCCCACCGCCCGCGAGGCGTCGACCACGTGGACGGTCGGCCCGGAGTAGCGCGGCTCGATCTTGACCGCGGTGTGGGCGCGGGAGGTCGTCGCGCCGCCGATCAGGAGCGGCAGCTCGAAGCCTTCGCGCTCGAGCTCGCCGGCGGTGATCGCCATCTCCTCGAGCGAGGGCGTGATCAGCCCCGAGAGCCCGACGATGTCGACCCGCTGCTCGCGGGCGGTCTCGACGATCGTCTGCCAGGGGACCATCACCCCGAGGTCGATCACCTCGTAGTCGTTGCACTGGAGGACGACCCCGACGATGCTCTTGCCGATGTCGTGGACGTCGCCCTTGACCGTGGCCAGCAGGATCCGGCCCTTCGAGCGGCGCAGGGAGTCGGCCCTCGGGCGCTCGTCCGCGCCGTTCTGTCGCCCGGCGGACACGTCTGGCCGTCCGGCGGCCTTGTCGCGCTCCCGCCCGGCGGCATCGACGCGCTCCTGCTCGGCCTCGTCGCGCGCCCGCTCGGCCTCGAGGTACGGGATCAGGTGGGCGACCGCCCGCTTCATCACCCGGGCGCTCTTGACGACCTGGGGCAGGAACATCCGGCCCGAGCCGAACAGGTCGCCGACGACGTTCATCCCTTCCATCAGCGGCCCCTCGATCACCTCGATCGGGTGGGCGACCTGGAGGCGGGCCTCCTCGGTGTCCTCGACGATGTACGCATCGATCCCCTCGACGAGGGCGTGGACGAGCCGCTCGCGGACCGGGCGCTCGCGCCAGGCGAGGTCGGGCCCGCCGGCGGTCGTGCGCCCCCGGAGCTGCTCGGCGACCTCGAGCAGGCGCTCGGTCGCGTCCGGCCGGCGGGCGAGGACGACGTCCTCGACCCGCTCGCGCAGCCCCGGCTCGATCTCGTCGTAGATCGCCAGCTGGCCCGGATTCACGATCCCCATGTCCATCCCGGCCGCGATCGCGTGGTACAGGAAGACCGAGTGGATCGCCTCCCGGACCGGGTCGTTGCCGCGGAACGAGAACGAGACGTTGCTCACCCCACCCGAGACGCGGACCCCGGGCAGCTCGGCCTTGATCCGGCGAACCGCCTCGATGTAGGCGACCGCGTACCCGGCGTGCTCCTCCATGCCGGTCGCGATGGCGAAAATGTTCGGGTCGAAGATGATCTCCTCGGGGGCGAACCCCGCCCTGGTCGTCAGCAGCTCGTACGCCCGCCGGCAGATCTCCAGCTTGCGCTCGACGGTGTCGGCCTGGCCGCGCTCGTCGAAGGCCATCACGATCACCGCCGCGCCGTAGCGCCCGGCGAGCCGGGCCTGTTCCAGGAAGGCCGCCTCGCCCTCCTTGAGGCTGATCGAGTTGACGATTCCCCGGCCCTGGAGGCACTTCAGGCCGGCCTCGATCACCGACCACTTCGAGGAGTCGACGACGATCGGGACGCGGGCGATCTCGGGCTCGCCCGCGATCAGGTTCAGGAAGTGGGTCATCGCCGCCTCGGCGTCGAGCATCCCCTCGTCCATGTTGACGTCGATCGCCTGGGCGCCGGCCTCCACCTGGCGACGGGCGATCGCGACGGCGTCGTCCCAGCGGCCCTCGAGCACGGCCCGGGCGAAGGCCCGCGAGCCGGTCACGTTCGTCCGCTCGCCGATGTTCACGAACAGCGAGCCGGGGCCGATCGTCAGCGGCTCGAGCCCGGCCAGGCGGGTCCGGGGCTCGATCGAGGGGACCCGGCGCGGGGCGATGCCGCGGACCGCGTCGGCGATCGCCCGGACGTGCTCGGGGGTCGTCCCGCAGCAGCCCCCGACGAGGTTCACGTAGCCGCTTCGGGCGAGGTCGCCCAGGACGTCCGAGGTCTCGGCCGGCCGCTCGTCGTATTCGCCGAACGGGTTCGGCAGGCCTGCGTTCGGGTAGACGCTGACGAACGTGTCGGCCAGGCGCGACAGCTCCTGGACGTGCGGGCGCAGCTGGCGGGCGCCGAGGGCGCAGTTGAACCCGATGCTCAGCGGGCGGGCATGGGCGACCGAATTCCAGAAGGCCTCGACGGTCTGGCCGGAGAGGGTCCGCCCGGAGGCGTCGGTGATCGTCCCCGAGATCATCACCGGCAGCCGGAGACCGGCCCGCTCGAAGTACGTCTCGATCGCGAAGATCGCGGCCTTCGCGTTCAGGGTGTCGAAGATCGTCTCGACCAGGAGCAGGTCCGCCCCGCCCTCGACCAGCCCTTCGACCGCCTCGCCGTAGGCGACCACGAGGTCGTCGAAGGTGACCGCCCGGGCGGCCGGATCGTTGACCTCGGGCGAGAGCGAGGCGGTCCGGTTCGTGGGGCCGATCGAACCGGCGACATAGCGCGGCCGGCCGGGTTCGCGGGCCTCGAACGCGTCGGCTGCCTCGCGGGCGAGCCGGGCGGCGGCCCGGTTCATCTCCCGGGCGTACGCCTCGAGCCCGTAGTCGGCCATCGAGATCCGGGTCGCGTTGAACGTGTTCGTCTCGATGATGTCGGCGCCGGCCTCGAGGTAGGCGGTGTGGACGGCGGCCACGATCTCCGGGCGGGTGATCGAGAGCAGGTCGTTGCAGCCGCGCAGCTCGCGCGGGTGGTCGCGGAAGCGCTCACCGCGGAAGCCCGCCTCGTCGAGGCGATGGGCCTGGAGCATCGTGCCCATCGCGCCGTCGAGGACGAGGATCCGCTCGCGGAGGAGCGGTTCGAGGCGCGCGAGTCGCTCGTCGCGCCGCTGGCTGAGAACCCGTTCGGCGGTCGTCATCGTCGGCCGAGTGTAGCGTGCCGGCGCCCGAACCCGGCCCGATCGGGCGTGCTCAGCCGGCGGGTCGGTCCGTGGGGCCCGGCCGGGCGGTCGCGGCCGCGGCAGCCTCGGCGGCGACGGCGGTCGCGGCGGCGGCAAACGGGTCGAACGACTCGCTCCGCTCGACGACCGCATCGGCGCCCAGGCGCGGCCGGTCCGGCCCGCCGACCGGCTCGTCGAGGATCGCCTCCCAGCCCTCGTCGGTCAGCCGGGCCAGCGTCTCGATCGCGCTCGCGACCGTCGCGTCGGCCTGGGCGCGGGCCGGGCCCCGGAGCGCCCAGGGCTCGAGCGAGGCGGCAGCCTCCTCGGCGACCGCGACGGCGGCCCTCGTGGCCGCGACCACGCCGGCGACCTCCCGCCCCCCGGAGCGCCGGACGACGAGTGCCACCGGGCCGGCCAGGGGCAGGACCGCGGACAGGAGGAACGACCAGAGCGCGCCGGCCCGGGTCGAGGCCGGGGGCTCCTCGAAGGCGAGCGGATGGCCCGGGAAGAGCGCCCGCCGGAGAGAGACCTGGGCGAGGGCGAGGACGGCCGGATCGCGCTCCTCGGCCAGCCAGGCCGGCAGGGCGCCGACGATCACCTGGTCCGGCCGGAGGCCGTGCCGACGGGCGAGCCCGACCGAGACCAGCTCGAGGGCAAGGGCGCGGCCGGCCCTGGTCGGGGCGTCGGACGGCAGGCCGCGGCGCAGGTCGGGGGCGACGACGAGCGGCCCCGGACCGATCAGGAGATGGCAGCCGGCCCGGGCCTGGAGGAGGTTGGCGAAGGCGTGGTCGGCGAGGGCGCGGTCCGGGCCGACGCCGGCATCGACGATCTCGGCCAGCGGGTCGGCCTCGACGAGATCGAGCCGCTCGAAGGCGGCGACGACGGCCTGCTCGGGTGCCCCGAGGGGCGGCACGGCGGTCGCCAGCCGGGCGTACCTGCGGCGCTCGGCGGCGGCACCGTCGACGACGCCGCGCAGCTCGGACAGGCCGCGCTGGCTGCCGGCAGGTACCGGCTCGTCGGTCTCGCTGCGCCGGAGACGGGGCCGCCAAGGTGCGACCGCGGCACCGGCCTCGTAGAGACGATCGGTCAGTTCGCGGCCGGCCGGGACGGTGATGCGGACGAGGTCGGCGCCGTCGGCGACGAGCCGCGCGACCTCCTCGCGCGCCCCGTCGACGGTCGGCTCGCCGGCGGCGAACCCCAGCCACGGACGGGCGGGCTCGCCGAGGACCGAGAGCAGCTCGGTCCGGGCGGTCCGGTTGGCCGCGATCCGCTCGAGGGCGGTGCGCGCCAGCCGCGTCGCCTCGCGCTCGGCGGCGGCCCGTCGGTCGGGCCGGTCGAGCAGCTCGGCCTCGAGGGCGAGGTCGACGGCACCGCTGGCGACGTCGATCGCGAGTTCCTGGGCCGCGACGTCGTACTCGGCGAGGCCCATCGCGAAGGGCAGGGCGACCCCGGCCGCCAGCCGGTCCGCCCGCCCCGCGACATAGCGATCGACGACCTCGCCGGCAAGCGGGCGCCCCGCCCGGTCGAGGCCCTCGACACCGAACAGGCGCAGGATCGCCCGCTCGCGCCCGACCGTGGTCGAGACCGCCGCCCGGGCCGCCCAGGTCCCGGCCAGCGCATCGGCCAGGGCGTGGAGTCGGTCGAGCGGGTCCGGGCGGGTGGTCATCGCTCGCGCGTCACGGCGCGGCCCCGGCCCTGGGGTCGCGGCGGTGCGGCACGGTGGTCATCGTTCGCCCGGCGGTCCCGGCGGCGGCCCGACCCGGGGCGGTTCGCCGATCCAGACCCGGCCGTCGGCGAACTGCTCGGCCTTCCAGATCGGCACCCGGGCCTTCGTCTCGTCGATCGCGTAGCGGGCGGCCGCGAAGGCCGCGTCGCGGTGGGGCGAGACGGCCACGACGGCGATGCTCACCTCGCCGAGGGCGACCCGGCCCAGGCGGTGGACGATCGCCAGCCGGACGACGCCGAACCGCGCGGCGATCTCGTCAGCGATCCGGTCGAGCATCCGCAGGGCCATCGTCTCGTGCGCCTCGTAGTCGAGGGCGTCGACCGCGCGACCGGCGTGCCGGGCGGCCTCGTCCTCCTGGCCGGGAGCGGGCGTGCCGGGGGTGACCCGCGTCCGGCCGATGAACCCGACGATCGCCCCGTCGCCGTCGGTCGCCAGGCGGTCGCCGAGCTGGGCCAGGATCGCAAGGTCGAACGGCTCCTCGCGCAGCTCGAGGATCCGGAGCGGCGTCTCGGCCGTGTCGCGTCGCGCCGCGCCGGCCGTGTCGGCGGTGTCGGCGGTGTCGGCGCCCCCGCTCACCGGCGGGATGAACGCCAGCTCGTCGCCGTCGGCGAGTGGCTCGCTCGCGTCCGCGTAGTCACCGTTCCGGGCAAACCGGATCGCCGACCGGCCGGGCGCCAGGGCCGGGAACCGTGCCACGATCGCGGCCCAGGCGGTCTCGACGTCGGCGCCGGCGGGCAGCTCGAGGGGCACCTCGCGCCTCCCGGCGAGCTCGCGCTGGATCGCGAACAGTCGAACCCGGACGCGGATCGGCGGCTCGGCCGGGTGTCCCGTGCCCGTCACCGGCGTCGGCTCGGCCGGCCGTCCCGCGCCCGTCACCGGCGCCTGCTCGGTCATCCTCGCCACCCCGTTTCCCTCGCCCCCCCCGTGCCTGCTCATCCTCGCCACCCCGCGACCAGGAGCCCGTCGCCGACCGGCAGGATCGTGGCGTTGAACCTCGGGTCGGCGAGGACGGCGGCGCTGAACCGCCGGAGCGCCTCGACCGAGCGATCGCCCGGGTCGGCCGGTCGGGCGCCGGAGGCCCGACCGCTCCACAGCACATTGTCCGCCACCACGAGCGCGCCGGGCGACAGCCGGGGCACGATCGCCTCGAGGTAGGCCTGGTATTCGTGCTTCAGGGCATCGATGAAGGCGAGGTCGAACGGTCCGGCAAGGGCAGGCTCATGGGCGGCGAAGGCCTCGAGGGCCGGCCGGTTGACGACCTCGATCCGCTCGTCCGGGATCCCCGCCCGGCGCCACCACTCGCGGGCGAGCGCCGTCCGGCTGGCGTCGGGGTCGATCGTGGCGATCGTTCCGCCGGGCGGCTGTCCGAGGGCCATCCAGAGGGTCGAATAGCCGTAGGCCGTGCCGACTTCGACGATCCGCCGACGCCCGGCGGCGAGCGCCATCAGCACCCGTCCGCTCTCCCGGTCCACGATCGGGATGCCGGCCGGGATGGCGGCTGACTCGATCTCGAGCAGGACCGGGTGTGGCGCGGCGGACAGGCCGGCGATCCAGGCGAGGTCGGTCTCGCCCGCGATCCAGTTTCCGTCGTGGCTCACCTGGTCGGTCTCCTCACCTGGTCGGTCGTCCTGTCGGTCGCCCCGTCGTCGGTCGTCGTCGCCCGATTGTCGGTCGCCCGGTCGCCCGTCGTCCCCGCCAGCCTACACGAGCAGCCCGGCACCGAAGTAGAGCCCGGCCGCCACGATCGTGCCGGCCGCGATCGCCCCGACGTCGATGTACAGCAGGCCCGTCGCCGACTCCATCGAGCGGGTCCGGGCGGTCTGGATCGCCGCCCAGGAGACGACGAGCGGGAAGACGAGCCCGACCAGGAGGCGCAGCCAGACGAAGAAGGCCCACGGTCCGACGAGCGGCTCGAAGGGCCGGGTGCCGCTCCCGACCCCGGTGGCCATCCAGGCCACAAACAGGGCGACCTGGAGGGCGACGACCGCGAACAGCAGCCGGGCGAGCAGGACGAGCGGCGCCTCGGGCAGCTTCGGGGTGACGAGGTACCAGTGGCCGAGGATCATCGTGGCAAAGACGCCGCCGGTCGCCAGGGCGAGGACGGAGAGCTGGACGAGGAGCGGGATCGCCGACGGGATGCCGCCGCCCCAGCCGAGCGAGCCGAGCAGGATCGCCCCGCCGCCGGCCGCGATCGTCAGCCCGGCCAGGACCGGCGCCCGACCGCCCCGGGCGAGAACGACCGTGTAGGCCAGGGCGAGCAGGGCGAAGGCGGCCAGGGCGAGCTGGCGGGGCGGGTCGAAGCCCGGATCGGGCGTGATCGGCGAGCCGGCCGTGATCGGAGCGCCGCCCGTCGAGGCGGGCAGGGCCGTGTCGGCGAGCCAGGCGAGGAAGCCGAACCCCGCGGCGCACAGGGAGCTGAACGCCAGGTAGCCCCTTGTCGCCCCGGTCCGGAACCGGCCGACGAGGACGGCCGCGAACGTCCCGACGGCCAGGCCGGTCAGGACGACCCAGTTGACGTAGGCGAGGTTCTGCCCGATCTGCTGTCCGACCACGGGCCGAGTGTAGCCGGAACGGCGCGGGCGGCCGTCGGGCGCGTTTTCGGCCTGTCTCGCTGCGGCGTGTCTGGCCGCGGCCTGTCTCGCTGCGGCGTGTGCGGCCGCGGCGTGACTGGCTGGGGCGTGCCTGGCTGGGGCGTGTCCGGCTGCGGCCTGTCCGGCTCCTGCGTGGCGTGCCCGGCTGCGGCGTGGCGTGCCCGCCTCCCTGACGTTCCTGCCAGAAGAACCAAATCGCCCGGGACCGGTCGGGGTCGGCGTCAGCCGGGGCCTTCAGCCGCTCGGCTGGGCGGTTGTTCTTCGGGCAAGGACAAAGGGCGGGTGTCGGGACGGATCGGCCGGTGAGACCGTCCCGCGCTCTCGGCATTCGGGCGGTTTGCGCTGCTGGCAAGAACGACGTGTACGGAACCCGTGGTATCGGGCGGTTCGTCCTGCTGGCCAGAGCGCCGGATCCCGCACCGGGGCAAGTCCTGCTCGTTGTCCTGCGGGCGAGAATGGTGGTTGGATAGCCGGGAGTCGCGCGGGACGCGCGCGGCGCGGCAGGCGTGGCGCGGCGTACGCGACCCGTCGGGCTCGCTAGGATGTCACCCGGAGGTACTTGCGATGGGACTCGATCGCGACACGAGCATCACCTGGTACGGCCACGCCTGCGTCGAGGTCACGACCCCGGGCGGGCGGACGATCCTCTTTGATCCCTGGTTCGGCAACCCGAAGAGCCCGCGGGCGGCGGAATCGGTCGAGCGATGCGACCTGCTCCTGGTCACCCACGGCCACGGCGACCACCTGGGCGACGCGCTCCAGATCGCCAGCCGGACGAAGCCGGCCTGGCCGTGCATCCACGAGTTGTCGCTCTGGCTGGCACGCAACCTCGGGGCCGGGCGCGACGGCGTGATCGGCATGAACAAGGGCGGAACCGCCGAGGCCGCGGGGCTGAAGGTGACGATGGTCCACGCCGACCACTCGGCCGGCGACTGGAATGCGGGCGGCGAGACGACCCTCTACCTCGGCGAGCCGGCCGGGTTCGTCGTCGAGCTCGAGAACGGCTTCCGGATCTACCACGCCGGCGACACGAACGTCTTCGGTGACATGCGCCTGATCCGCGAGCTCTACGCGCCCGAGCTGGCGATGCTCCCGATCGGGGGCCACTACACGATGGGCCCGCGCGAGGCGGCGCTCGCGGTGGAGCTGCTCGGCGTCCGGCACGTCCTGCC
>Ga0334722_10003523_pt1 | contig 16770 bp, 26 predicted proteins | sample C3_bottom_MG_FD_207210 | JGI IMG/M metagenome (GOLD analysis project Ga0334722, IMG submission 207210) | Sediment microbial communities from Yellowstone Lake, YNP, Wyoming, USA - C3_bottom | ecosystem: Environmental > Aquatic > Freshwater > Lake > Sediment | place: USA: Wyoming | collected...
CTCGAGAAGGACTGCAACTCGTGCTCGAATCGCGCGAAGGAGACCGTGATCGGCAAGGCGGGCGAGGAGATCTTCGTCTCCGCGACGTCCGTCCTCGCGCAGGCGATCCCGGAGAAGGTCGCCAACCACCCGACGCAGATGCTCCGCGTCAAGATCCAGCCGCTCGAGCGGACGCCGCACGACGGCGGGAAGAAGAAGCTCTGGAGCTACACCATCACCCCCGCGATCCGGAACAACCCGGTCCCGCGTCCGGCGAGCGCGGCGGCGGTCATCCATCAGATGGCGCAGTCGAGCGAGGCGGCCACCGCGAAGCTTCTCGAGGCGGGCGACCGCCTCGTGAGCAAGCAGGCGTCCTAGGAAGGACGAACCTCGAACCACGAACCACGAACCTCGACCTGAGAAGAGAACGAGAATCCCTCTCGCCCTCTTCGAGGTTCGAGGTTCGGGGTTCGAGGTTTCGAGGTTCCTCCTGCGGAGGAACTCGATGAGAACGCCGAGCCAGACGAAGAAGACCCACGAGAACGACGGGGTGCACCTGCACCGGATCCTGCGCCGCGCGGAGGAGGACATGTCTCGCCCGACGAAGGACAAGGCGGAGCTCGTCGCGCACCTGAAGGCCGCGCTCGCGATCGTCCTCACCGGCGACCGCAAGACCAAGAGCAACGGCGGCGCGCACGCGCGCTAGAGCGTGGGGCGACTCGGTCCGGCGCAGCCGGACGTCGTCGAAGACGACTCGCCCCCGCGTACTAGGGAGAGATCATGGCGAGAGAGATCGAGATCGGGACCGTGGTGCGCCTGCGCTCGGGCGGACCTGCGATGACGATCACGGGCAAGGACAAGACCGCGTCCGATAAGGACCTGGTCAACGTCGCCTGGTTCGAGTCGGGCAGGATCGAGGGCGGACGCTTTCCGCCCGAGGCGCTCGACGTCGTCGACGCCGACAAGGAGCGCGAGATCGCCCGGAGGAAGGGAGACGTCCGATGAACCACGCGCAGGCGCTCAGGCAGATCAGCAAGCTCAAGGGTCGACTCAAAGAGCAGCTCGAGCGCGCCTCGGGCGCGGTCACCCACGGCGAGACGCAGGCGATGGCCTACGGCTTCGAGTCGTGTCGAGAGGAGGCGAGCGCGACGCGCGCCGAGCTCCTCAAGCTCCAGACCGCGCTCGCGGTCTCGAACGCGCGAGCGCACGTCGAGTGGACCGACTCGCGGGGCAAGACGGGGCGTCTCGCGCTGGCGTTCGCGGTTCGTCTCCTCGCGGAGATGAAGAGCGAGATCGCCTGGCTCAAGACGCTGCGCGTCCTGCCGCAGGAGAAGGTCGAGTCCGTCTCCCGCGAGCACGACGGTGAGAAGTTCGTTCGCGTCGTCTCGACCAGCGTATGCCATCTCCCGGAGGCGAAGAGGAACGCCGCCGTCGACGCGCTCCAGGACGACTTCGACCGCCTGAACGACGCGGTCAACCAGACCAACGGCCAGACGGAGATCGCGCTCTAGCGCGGTCCGCCGGCCAGGATAGGGGAGGCAGGCAGGGACGAAGAGATCGGGCGCCGCTCTACGGGCGACCGTCGAGCACACCCCATCTAAGGGCCGGCCTTCGGGCCATACAATCGACACCGACACCGCTCTTGAAAGAGCGCGAGCCGTCATCCGTCAGATCTCTAAGCGCTGAGCTTCGAGCCCCGAGACGTCACTCGTCAGCCGTCGTTGTCCCGATCTCGACCTCTCTCCTGCCTCCCCTTTTTTATATAACGCTGACTTGGAGCCTGTGAAATGGGTGCGATAAAACATGAGTGGGAGGCTCAACAGCAGGCTCTCTCCGATCTCTGCGATCGGCTCGAGCTCGACGTAGACGACCGATGGGCGGCCAGCTCGGTCTTCGAGAGCTTGTCAAGCGAGGCGATGGAGAAGATTCTTGCGGTCGTCGACGAAGACCTCAACGACGGGAAGCCCAAGCGCGGCACGTCTCCCGAGCCTGAGAATCGCAAGACCAAGAGCAACGGCGGGGCGCACGCGCGGTGAAAGAGCGACTAGCCGCTAGCGACCTAGCCCGCTAGCCAGATCGAAGAGAGAGATGAAGGTCGTCGAGATCGGGACCGTGGGGCGTCTTGGCTCGCTGTGGTCCAGAGAGAAGAAGGTTATGGCGAGAGAGATCGAGATCGGGACCGTGGTGCGTCTGCGCTCGGGCGGACCGACGATGACGGTCGTAGGGAAGGACACTGCCATGTCCGACATGATCAACGTCGCGTGGTTCGAGGCGGGCAAGATCGACGGCGGGCGCTTCCCGCCCATGGCGCTCGACGTCGTCGACGTCGACAAGGAGCGCGAGAGCGCCCGACGCAAGGGATAGCCCTCTTCGAGGAGAGCATGATGACGCTCCGGGAGCTGATCCTACGACTCGAGACGCTCCAGGCGGAGGGGGTCGCGAGACCGAACAGTCCGGTGATCGCCGAGGGTCACGACGAGAACGACGACCTCGTCCAGGCCTGCGTCGATGGCGTCATGGTCGAGGCTCGATGCGAGGACGAGGGCGAGCCGCCGGGCGTCTACTTGAGCCTGAGCGAGATCTCGACGGGGTGACCATGAGCTACGGTCGCGTCCACGAGATCGCCGACGTCCGTGCCGTCGCGGAGAGCAAGACCGGCTCGGCGATCTTGTGCGTCCTGCCTGACCGAACGAAGGAGTGGGTTCCGCGCAGCCAGATCCACGAGCTCTCGGACGTGCACGACAAAGGCGACGAGGGGATCCTCACGGTCACGTGGTGGCTCGCCGTCAAGAAGGGATGGGTCGAGGACGATGGCTGAGCGGACCACGCACGGGAGCGTCTCGGATCCGGGGCGCGCGATCTACGGCCGCCAGAAGAAGGAGCCGATGGCGACGTTCGTCGGAAGGCAAGCCGATAGCAGCGACGGCGGCGACGGCGCGATCGTGTCGGTCTACGTCCCGAACCCCGGCTACCGGAGCCGAGCTCGCCGCCGCGGCCCGAAGCGCCAGCTCCGCCGGCTCCATCGGCGCGCGAGTACGCGCCTCTCGTTCAAGGAGTGGTGCCGGCGAAAAGGTCACGAGCTCCCCGGGAGGCGCCCGTGAGCGTCGCGGATCGGCTTTGTGGTCTAGGTCGCGAAGTTCACGTATCGCGTGAGCCTCGCAAGCCAGACCACAAAACAGCCGACCTAGATCTCTGGAGGCGTTCGTGAGCCTCGAACGCCTCGAGCGCGACGAGCACGGCTTCGAGTCCGTCGTCGGCGGCGACGGCGACTCCGTCGGGATCGAGCGCGTGGACCAGGCGACGGGCTGGGCGGTCTACTCCGGCTGCGACGGAGAAGACCCTACGTTCGTCGCGTTCTTCGCGCGCCGAGACATGGCGGAGCTCTACATCAAGGCCTGCCAGGCCGACTCCGACGCGGACTGGTACATGACCGACCCCGATCTCGCGCCCGCGGTTCTCGACGACCGAGAGATCTTGGTCGCCAACCACTTCGACAACGCGAAGGGCGCCGAGGCGGTCATCCTCGTCAACCGCTCGCGACACGAGCCAGGCTTGAGCGACTTCGACGTCGAGCGGTTTCGAGAGGAGGCCCGAGGTGGCTGATGAAGCGACGAAGTCGCTCGTGGACTTGGCGACCGCCGTCGCGGTCGACCTCCTGGAGAAGGGCGCGCGCCTGGTTCCGTCGCCCTCGAAGACGGGCCCGCGCTGGTGTCAGCTTCCGATCTCGCCGTCGCCCGTCCCGCTCGACCGCGCCGTCGTCATCTCGCTCGTGTCGTACGTCGAGGCCATCATGTCCGAGGCTCAGAGAGAGGCGGCCGAGCAGGAGAGGAGCGAGCCATGAACTCCGTGTGCGTCGTGGAGGGTCTGGCGGTCGCGGAGGACAAGGTCGCCGAGCTCCTGCGCGAGGTCCAACAGGACCCGTGCTTCGAGCATCCGTTCAAGGTGACGCTTCTCCAGATCGGTCAAGGAGAGATGGACCCGGTTCATGAGACCGTCGTCTCGGTCGATTCAGACCCATTGTTCGCGAGCGAGGAGATCGTGGATCGCGCCGCCGAACGAGCGCGCGAGCTCGGCCTCGGCAAGACACGGTTTCGCGTTCGAGCCGACGACATCCAGAAGACCTGCGCGTTCACGCTCCGGCTCGTCCAAGAAGACGAAGACGCCTTCGACGCCGCAGAACCCAAGGAGATGAACAAGATGGCGTATACGGGGGAGCAGGCTCGCGACGCGTTCGCGATCTTCGCCGCAGGAGGAGGCCTACGCGACGTCGTCCTGCGCGATCCATCCCGTGGCTGTCAAGCAGATCTACCGGTGCTGGCTCGACTTCGACCCCGTGTTGGAAGATTCGCTGCGTAGCGAGCGAGGCGAGTGATGAGCGACGCTTCTTCTTCTGATCTCTCGCCCGAGGCCCGAGGCCCGAGGCCTGAGGCCTCTTATCGCGAGCTCGTCCTCGGCTGCGGCTCCCGCCGCGAGAAGATCGTCGCGCCGCCCGGTCATACGGAGTGGTCCGACGTCACGCGGCTCGACGCGAACCCGGACCACGCGCCCGACGTCGTGTGGGACCTCGAGCGGAAGCCTTGGCCCTTCGACGACGACGCCTTCGACGAGGTCCACGCCTACGAGCTCCTCGAGCATCTCGGGCAGCAGGGCGACGCCGAGAGCTTCTTCGCCGACTTCAGCGAGATCTGGCGCGTGCTCAAGCCCGGAGGGGTGCTCTGCGCCACGGTCCCCGCCTGGGACAGCGTCTGGGCCTGGGGTGACCCCGGACACCGGCGCGTCATCAGCGAGGGCTCGCTCGCGTTTCTCTCGCAGGCGATCTACGAGCAGAACGTCGGCGCGACGCCGATGTCCGACTACCGTTATCTGTATCAAGCGGACTTCCAGGTGTGCCTCTGCGAGAGACGAAACGAGACGCTCTGCTTCGTCTTGCGAGCGGTCAAGCCCGCGCGCACGACGACGAACCTCGAACCTCGAATCTCGAACCTCGAACAGACGAGATGAACCCGAAGCTTCCTCAGCATCCTCAGGACGCTCCAGCGGACGCGAGGCATCTTCAGGCGGTGGAGTGCTCGACGTGCCACGCGGCGCTCGGACATCCGTGTCTCGACCTTCGCGACGACCAGCCGCGACGCTCGCACCTCGCTCGCCGCGAGAAGGCCCGATGGGCGCCGTAGGCCGGTTCGCGTCCAGCACAGTCGTCCCGCCCGAGCGCTCGCGCGCGGAGATCGAGCGGCTCGTGACCAAGTACGGCGCGACCAAGTTCGTCTCCGGCTGGGAGGAGGCGGGCGCCGCCGTGCTCTTCGAGATGAAGGGGCGCCGGATCCGCTTCTCGCTTCCGATGCCGGCGAAAAGCGACAAGCGCTTCCTTCGCGACCATCGAGGCTATACGCGGACGCAGGCGCAGGCGCAGGCGGCGTACGACCAGGCGATCCGGTCGTCGTGGCGCGCGCTCGTGCTCGTCATCAAGGCCAAGCTCGAGGCGGTCGAGACCGGGATCACGACGTTCGAGAACGAGTTTCTCGCGCACATCCTTCTCCCGACCGGCGAGACCGTGGGCGAGTGGGCGATCCCGCAGATCGCCGCAGCGTACGAGAGCGGTGCGGCCATGCCGCCGCTCCTCCCGGGCTCGCGCGCATGATGATCGACCTCTCCGTCGACGATCTCACGAGCCTCGAGCAGTTCGCGGACGGGCTCAACCTTCCGGTGCGCGCGGAGCACCGTGATTCTACGGGGACCATGCTGCTCGTCGACGCCGACGGCGTCGTGATGGCCGATCTCCAGTCCGGCGTCGGGCTCGAGTGCCCGTTCGACGACTACCTCGTGGCGATCATGAACGCCGGGCCCGCGTTGATCGCCGAGCTTCGACGCTGGCGCGGCTGCGAGAAGCACGAGGACTGCCTCGCGAACCGCGAGCTCGCGCGAGCGTGTCTGGCGAAGCACGCCAAAGATGCTTAGATGAGCGCGATGCGCTCGCACCCGGAGGCCGAGATCGTCGAGGAGGCGAACCGAGAGCTCGCTCCCTCGACATGGGCCTCGGCGAAGGCGGATCTTTTTCCTCGAGTCGCTCGAACGATGAAGGAGAAGAAGAAGAAGAAGAAGACTCTCGAGAGCTCGGGGACCCCGAGGCGGACGACGAGCTTCAATCGGCTCGGCAAGCGCCAGCTCGAGATCTGGGCCGGAGAGGTCTCGTCTGAGGACCTCGCCGCCGTAGAGACCGCACGTCCTCGAACGCGCGGCGACTGCGCGAGCGTCTCGCGTCCGTGTCCGTTCGTCGGGTGCCGGCACAACCTCTACCTCGACGTCAACGAAAGCACGGGGAGCTTCACGATTCGCTTCCCCGATCTCGCGCCCGACCAGGTGCCTCCCGAGCGCTCGTGCTCGCTCGACGTCGCCGATCTCGGCGCGGCTACGCTCGACGACGTCGGCCGTCTTCTGAACGTCACCCGCGAGCGCGCGAGGCAGGTCGAGGCGATGGCCTACGCGCGGCTCAAGCGCTCGAGCGTCCTCCGCGCGCACGTCGACGACCCCGACGATCCCGATCTCGTCCGCGCGCCTCCCGAGGCCTCGTCCTCGTTCGGCGGAGCCTGCCGATCGCGAAGCGCGCTCGAGACGGCCGCCGAGGACGCGAGCGCCGACGAGGAGAGCCTCTCCCCGGCGGTGGCCGAGCCTGGCTCGGACGAAGACCAAGAGTCCTTCGCCGGTCTCGACGCGAGCGGTAACCTCGCCGCCGCCTTCCGCGGCGAGAGCGACCGTCCCGAGCTCCGAGCCAGCGCCATCGTCTGGCGGATCTACACCCGTAACCACGCGGGCTTCGAGGGGCAGCCTGTCCCGCGCTCGCCGAAGCGTAGAAAGAGCGGCGCGAATAGAGCGGGCTCTTGTCTCGCGACCCCGACCGAGCTAGAGCTAGGGAGCTCGACCGAGACGACAGAGACGACGATCGAGACGACGGCGTGGGAGGCGGTCATGACGGCCGCTCTCGACGCGGCGATCGAACAGGAAGAACAGGAGAGCGCGATGGCGAAGAAGACGACGGCGATCACGGATCGGCAGCAGGCGGTGCTCGGGATGCTCGAGGGGGCGAACCCTCCGACGTACGCGCAGATCGCGGCGCACCTCGGGACGAACATGGCGGCCGTCGCGCGCGACGCGGCGCTCCTCAAGAAGAAGAAGAAGAAGAAGCTGCTCCCCGGCGGGCGCGTCGGCGGACGCAAGGGCGGCCGGAGGAAGAAGGGCGAGCTCTCGACCCCGTCGAACGGCGCCTCCGCCTCCCCGAACGGCGGCGCGCCGGCGGGGGCGGGCTCGGTCGCGACCTCCGCCGCGGTCGCGGCGCTGAAGAAGGAGCTCGTGGAGCTCGAGACGGGAGCCGCGACGGTCAAGAGGGCGATCGCGGTGCTCGAGACGCGGAGCTGAGCTCCTTGTATCGACCCGACCTAGTCGGGTCGAGGACCCCACCCCCGGAGAGTGCGATGGCTGTCGGCGATCGAGACTTCGACGCGCGCTTCGAGCGGATGCAGGAGCAGATGCGCGAGATGCGGGAGCATATGACGGAGCGCATGGCTCGAGCCTCCGGCGGCCCGACCGCGCAAGGTCCCCGAGGGCATGAGCAGATCGCCCAGCGGCTTGCTCGGTCCTCTCCGTACCCGGTCGACAACACGGTCCGTCGCGTGGTCGAGCTCGACGCGGTCGTGTCTCGCGACTCGGCCGAGCGCGAGCTCCCTCCTCCTGGGCTCGCGACCCTCCTCGACGGCTGGAGCGCGACGTACCCCGTCTCGGACTCGCTCTCGCTCCTCGCGGTCTCCGCCTGGACCGACGGCGACGCGATGACGGTGCTCCTCGATCGTCTTCAGGAGCGAGAGCTCGTGCCGGCGCTCGGGGCCGCGCCGCCCGCCGCATCGCGCGCGGAGGCCGCTCGCGCGTTCGAGAGCATGATCCTCTACCGCTACGAGTGCATGGCCCGCGAGTGGATCCTCCGCAGGCTCACCGCCGGGCTCGGGCACGAGCTCCGGATCCGGCGGTACGGGCTCGCCTTCGCTGACACGCGGTTTCAAGTCGTGCTCGGACACGACCGAGCCCCGCAGAGGTTCCCGAGCGAGACCAGCTCGCTCGAGCAGCCGCGCGTGCTCCGCCGGTACGGCGGGCTCGCCCACGAAGGCCCGTAAGGAGTAGCGATGACCGCGCTCGAGTGGCCTCCGCCCGATCGGCTTCCTCCCTTCCACCCGCTGACGACGTCGAACCTCCGTCGTCTCTGCCAGCGGGTCGACCGCGAGGAGCCGGGAGCCGTCGAGGTGCTCGTCGACCACCTTCTCGAGGAGGCGGCGATCCCGATCATCGTCCAGGCGTGGGCGCGTCGCTTCCTCGTGGCGACCGCGACGCTAGGCGACCTCCAAGACATCCACAAAAGGACCGAGAGGGGCGTCGATCTGACGGAGGCGGAGCGCGCGATCGTTCTTCTTCGTCGCGCGCGCGTCGACGATCGACTCGGGCTCGAGCTGACACCGGGGTCAGGCTACGTCGTCGGAGAGGAGAGGGCCTTCGATCGGATCGCCGACTTCCTGAGCGGCCTCGACGTGGGACAAGCCGACGCGCCGTCGATGGTGACGCTGGTGCTCTCCATACGGGTCCCCTTCGCCGACAATGACGACGATTTTGTAATCTCGACGAGCGACTGGAACGGCGAAGGACATGTGGAGGTGGTCGACGCGACTCTCGCGCGGGCGACCGAGCATCTCGTCGCCGAGGGCTATCCTCGACAGAGGATACGTTTTCTGCTCCGAGCTCGAGACTCCCGAGACGGAGACGAAGCGCCGCCTACTCGACGCGTCGGGTTCGTGCTCGTGCTCGAGAGCGACGACGAGGTCGAGGTCGAGGACGCGCCTCCGCCTACGACGACCACGCTCGCCGCACGAGCTCGGCGCGAGCGCGCCTCCGACGCCGCTCGGCGAGGTTGGGAGACGCGACGGCTCAACGAGCACATGGTCCGACGACTACGTCGGCCGCCGCGATGACCTTCGATCTCGACGAGCAGCTCGATCTCGAGGAGCTCTACCGGCAGGTGAGCCTCGGCGAGCTCGGAGCCGTCGAGGTCGCGATCGACTATCTCCTCGAGCGCGGTCTCATGCCGGCGATCGTGCGACACTGGGTCCGGCTCCGGCTGCTCGAGAGAGCCGCGGTCTCGTTCGCCGGAACGCTTCGTCCGCAGCAGGTCGCCGCGGTCACCGAGGGCGGCGGGCTCCTCGAGCTCCGTAGTTCCCAGAGGTTCGCGCTCATGAGCCTCCTCAACGCTGCGGCGGAGGCGTCGGAGACCGTCGAGCCCGTGGACCAACGGATCGGAAGGCTGCTACACGGACCCCGAACGCCCGTCGACATGGTCACGGAGGCCGTGCTCGACGCGGAGATCGAGGCTCTGGACGTACCGTCCGACCTGGAGCTCGAGCGACGCGAGCGCGCCTCCGCCGCCTCTCGGCGAGGCTGCGCCCGTCGACATGGTCACGGAGGCCGTGCTCGACGCGGAGATCGAGGCTCTGGACGTGCCGTCCGACCTGGAGCTCGAGCGACGCGAGCGCGCCTCCGCCGCCTCTCGGCGAGGCTGGGAGACGCGGCGAGAGAACGAGATACGCCGGGAAGCCCACGAGCGTCGGAGCCGACAACGGGCACGCGACCGCCTGCGCGGATCGTAAGACGCTTGCAAGCGCCTGACCTTAGCGGGACGCCGGGAGCGTCGGGTCGCCTTCACCTCTCGTCTCGCCCGAGGCCCGAGACCCGAGGCCCGAGGCCCTCTCCTTGGCGAGCGCCTCCTCGACGCGGGCTCCGACGCAGCGGCGGCAGAGAAGTCGCGCGCCCTTGCCGCACGCGCACGCGCTCTCGGCGGCGACGATCTCGAGCGCGGCGACGATGTGCTCCGGCGATCTCAGTCGCGCGGGGAGCTTGCCGTCGGGGTCGGAGAGCTCGAGCTCGTCGATGCGCCGCATCGTCTCGCGATTCAAAAACAAGCCTCCGGTCGTGTGCGACTGCCAGTTCGGGATCTCGAGCCACTCGAGGTAGAGCGCCTTGCACGTCTCGGGATGAAGCCCGAGCTGCACGACCGCCGCGCGTACGTCGCCACCTCCGCCGAAGAAGTCGAACCCTCGCTTCGCCTGCTCGGGCGAGAACCGAGACCAGAAGGTCTCCTTGCCTCCGAGCGTCGAAGAGAGAAGGTCCTCGGGCGGATCGTCGCGTCTCTTGCGGTCGAGGTTCGTGATGAGCTCTCGCAGCGCGTCGATCTGCTCGAGGGTGTAGAGGCTCTTCGCGCTTCGACCTTTGCCTTGCCTGCGCGCGGGACGGAAGAGCCCCTGCTGCTCGCGCCGTCGGATCTGCCAGACGGGGACCCCGGAGGTCTCCGCGAGCTCGACGATCGACAGATACGCGGGACGGCCAGGACGCTTCGGAATTTTAGAACTCCCCATTCGGCGATTCTCCTTTGCTATCGCTTTTATTAGCAGCAGTTTGAGCCGCGTGAAAAGGGGGGGAGGATCAAGGGCTCTAAGCCGGCGAGGCTCGAGGGCTTAGAGGTCGGCTTACTTTTATAGGTGTTGCGGGAGGTTACGGAAACCTCGACGCTTCCTTTCATGAGTGGATTCCAGATCACCCGCCGCGACATCACGAGCGCGCTCGACAAAGCCCGAGCCTTCCGCGACGTCGGGATGCTCCACAAGCCCGCGATCGAGGGCGCCGTCGGCGCGCTCGCCTGTCAGGTCGAGAGCGTCGCCGCCTCGCTCGGCTACGGCGTTCTCGCCGGGCGCTACGGCGCGATCAAGGTCGGACCGCTGCACGTCGACTTTCTCGCCGGCATGGCGCTCCACGGCGCCGCGCTCTTCGGCTTCACCGGCAAGTACGGCGACCACGCGCACAACTTCGCCACCGGCCTCATCGACGGGTACGCGCACCGCGTCGGCATCGGCATCGGGACGCGGATGGCGATCGCCGCCAGAAAGCCGCCGCCCAACGTCATGGCCAAGGGCGGGCTCTTCTCCGTCGCGGGGACCAACCCGCGCGGCGACTACCACATCGCCGGCACCAACCCCCGCGGCGAGTACCGCATCAAGGGCGCTCGCCGTCCGGCGCCGCTGACGCCGGCGGAGATCGCCGCGATGACGTCGCAGGTCCGCTAGCGGACCCGCGACGTCGAACCTCGAACCTCAAACCTCGAACCTCGAAAGAGAACGAGAGACCAGACTTCGCGCTTCGGCGCATCTCGAAACGAACCACCGGATGACCACGCTCTTCCCGCCTCCGCTACGACGCTCTCGTCGAGGTTCGAGGTTCGAGGTTCGAGGTTCTTCCAAAACGTCGCGTCCCGCGAGTGTCGCGAGACGCTACTAGCACGAAAGGACTCTCCCCCATGGCTCACGGCTACCCCAGGGACATCATCGGCCGCACCCCGGCCTACACGAACCACGACGACGTCTTCGGCGCCGCGGACATCATCGGACGCCTCATCGTGGGCGCCGGCGGCGACCCGCACGACCCGGCGACCCGCGAGCTCGCGATGAAACACGCGAGCGCGCTCGTCGACCTCGCGCCGACCAAGTCGCGGCGCTACCCGCTCGGCTTCCCGACGACCGCCGTCACCGCGGGCCTCACCGCGGTCGCGAGCGCCCAGCCGCAGATCCCGTTCCGCGGCGAGCGGCTCATCGTGCCGTCGGACTTCGCCGGCGGCCTCCTCATCACCGACATCAAGGTCGGCAAGAACAGCCAGCTCGCGGCGGCGAACCCGCTGCCCGCGCGCGCGTTCACCGAGTTCGGGTGGGGCGTCGACCTCCACCTCGACACCGCCGACATCTCGCAGTTCGTGACCCTCAACCTCACGAACACCTCGCAGCACGACATCACCTTCAACGCGGTCATCCTCGGCCGCGCGGTGGAGTAAGCAGTCCGGATCGAGTCTCGCGAGCACAGCACGTGTCCCGGCCTTGGTTCGCCGTAGGCGAGCGTCGCGAGAGCGACCCGGGACCGTGCTATGCGACCGTCGAGTCTTGAACGGGCGCTTGCAAGCGTCATGAGATGGCTGCCCTCCGCATCACGTTCGTCGTCGAGAAGGAGCGCTCCGGCGCCATCGCCGATCTCGTGCTGCGGAGGCTCCTCCAGGCGCTCTTCGAGTGCGACGTCCTCTATCTACGTGCGAATCCCGGGACCCCGATGCTCTACGAGAGCGGGGTCGTCTACCAAGAGGAGCCGCCCGGGGCCGAGGACTGGCAGGACATCCCGACGAGCCTCGCGCTCGGGTGGGGCGACTGCCTTCCCCTCGACACCCCGCTCGCCCTCGCCGACTCCGACGAGATCGTCCCGCTTCGACGCGTTCGCGAGGGCGACCGCGTTCTCGGTTTCGACGGCGAGCCCGTCGTCGTCCGGAAGGTAGCCGTCACCGGCGTCAAACCTGTTCTCACCTTTCATCTCTCCAATGCGAACCTCCTCGACTGCACCCCGAACCATCGCCTCTTTCGCTCCTCAGGCGAAGAGGTCCGCGCGCGCGACGTGCGAGTCGGCGATCGGCTGCCCACGCTCCGCGGGCGCGGCGAGACGGTCGTGGAGCGTATCGACGCGGGCTGCGACCAGCTCGTCGGCTGCGTCGAGACGAGCACCGGGCGCCTCTACCTTCCGGGGTCGGACGTTCGAGCCGGTCAGTGCGAGGATCTCGCCTGCTGGCGCGCCGCCGAGCTCGTGGTCCGCCACGGGATCCAGGCCCGCCCCGACTTCACCTGCGACGCGCGCGGCGACGGAAGCCGCCTCTACCACATCGTCGTGCGCCTCCCCGACGGGCGCATCGAAGACCCCTCGCGGAACCTGGGCATGAGATGAGGCTTTAGGCTTTGGACTTTGGGCTTTGGCCCGACGAGACGAGAAGCGAATGCAGACCTTCACGCGGAAAAAAAAATGGCGCACCATCGACATCACCCCAAGCGTGACTACGGACGAGACGAAACTCGGTCCGGCGGCTTCAACTGGATGGCCGCGCTCGTCGGCGTCGTCGCCGGGGGCGGAGCCTTGCTCGCCTACGAGAGGCTCGCGAAGGCGAGCCCGAAGGGGCCGACGCTTCTCCCGGCTACGGGGCCTGGGTCCCCGCCACCGCAGGACGCGAAGGTCCCGGATCCGAGCGCCTTCGAGATGACGTACACCGAGATCCCTGGAGCAGGATCGCTCGTCCTCGGGACCGCCAAACAGGTCTTCGTTCGCGTCATCGGACATGGCTACAGCGGACCTCTGCGCGACATGAGCGTTCCGATGCCCGTGCTCTGGGTCGCTCCTGATCAGAGCTACGTGGTCGTGAGCTATACCGGAGCGTTCGACGCGTATCCGGTCGGAACGCCCGTCTACGTGAAGAAAGGATAAGCCTGCCAATGCCTGCCTACCTCGTCCCCGTCCTCGCCGCGCTCGGCCTCGGTACCGCCGCGGTCGTCATCGTCAAGCGCCGGCAGCACACGGCGGATCAGGCGCTCGTGCAGCAGGTCCAGGCAGGCACGGCCTCCGCGAGCGTGCTCTCGAACCCGGACCCGAAGCAGGTCCAGCGCATCGTCGACGACTACAATAAGCAGAACCCCGTCACGAGCCCCTACGATCTCCGGCTGGTCGCCGGTCCGAAGGCGGCGGCTATCGACGTCAAGCCCGCCGATCCGAACACGATCAAGCCCGGCGACGTGATCGAGGCGCAGACGCTTCAAGCCGACGGCACGTGGGCCGATCTCTGGATGCGCGTCGCTCAGAACGACGGCGCTACCCTCACGACGTCCGACGCCGGCCCGAGCTTCAACGAGTCCTGGGTCTACGAGCGCGGTTCGCCGACGCACCCGGACATCCAGTTCCCCGACCACGTCGCGGTCGCCGACGTCGTCGACGTCAAGCGCGGCGCCGCGATCTCGGGACAGGCCGATAGCAGCCGATTCGGCCGGCAGGTCCTCCCCTACGGCCTCATGGGGAACGCTCGCGCGAGCGCGCAGGCGACGAGCGCCCACGAGGCGATGGTCGCCCGTCGCATCGCTCAGCGTCGCGCGCGCGACGCGCGTCACGACACCCCCGCGTCCGTTCGCGCCGGAGAGATCCGGCTCTTCGGAAGCAACCCCGAGGTCACGGCGCTCCTTCGCCGCGAGAGGTACTAGTCCCCATGCCTGTCCCCCACCTTCTCGTCCCTCTCGGCCTCGGAGCCGCCGGCCTCGGCGTCGCGTACCTCCTGCTCCGGAAGAAGCACCCGGCGCTCGCCGCCGCGGCGCCGAGCTACACGCCCGCGGCGTACACGCCGCCGGCCAGAGTCCAGCCGTCGACCCCCGCGCCCGTGCCCGCGGTCCCCGGCGGGTGGGAGCCGGGTCAGATCTACGTCGGACCCGATCTGCCCGGCGGAGTCCCGCGCGCGACGCAGCTCCTCCCCGACGAGCCGCTCTACCAGCCCGCGGGAGAGTACCCGTCGCCGGCGTCCGACGACCCCGCGGGGCAGTACCCCGAGCCTGGCGGCTCGCCCTACCAGCCGGTCGTCGACTACCAGCCGGCGGGACCCGGATACCAGGAGGAGCCGGAGGAGCCGGGCCTGCTCTCGGGCCTCTTCGGCGGCGACGACGACGACGTCTCGGGCGTCGTCTTCGGCGCGACCGACCCCGTCGCGCGCCGTCGCCGCGCGCGCGCGCGCAAGCTGAAGGACTGGCTCGGATGAGCCCCGGCACGACCGCAGGCATCGGGATCGGCGCGCTCGCGCTGCCCGCCGTGCTCTTCACGGGAGCGGCGGTGGCGCTCTACCTCATCCTGCGCCCGAAGCATCTACCTGGAGAGCCTGACTCGTATCCGACGACTCCGACTCCGAAGTTCGCGCCGACGGCTGCTCACGCCCCCGCTCCGGCGTACACCGGCACGATCGCCGCCCCCACGGTTCTTCAGCGCGTCGCGCGAGCTCAGTCGATCACCGGCCCGCGCCAGACGCTCTCGTTCCGGCCGAGCCAGTTCCTCGGCCCGGCCGCCTCCGCGCCCGGCTCCGACTCTTCAGACAGCCTTCTCGCTCGAGCACGAGAGGCAGCCTCAGCCGTCGCGGCGCCCGGCTCTTCTTCTTCGGCCTCGTTCTCGCTCTCCGACGCCAGCGCCGACCTCAGCGCCTCCTTCTCCGGCGACGCCCGCCGCGTTCGACGAGCTCTCGCCCGCAGCATCCTCGACCGATGATGAACCCGCACCGCCTCCTCTCCTCTCCCCAACGTCAGCGCGAGACTTCTCTCGCTCTGGTCGAGGTTCGAGGTTCGAGGTTCGAGGTCTCTCTCCCATGACCCTTCCCGCCTACGTCCTCCCCGTCGCGCTCGTCGGCACCGGCGTCGCGGCGCTCGCCTACGTCCTCTTCTCGAAGCCTGCCGCGAAGCCTCCGCCTCCGAAGGGCGCGGCGATCCAGATCACCGCGGCGCACGCGCCGAGCCCCTCGCCCGGGTACTCCGCGGCGATCGCGACGCCCGAGAGCATCCTCGCGCGCGCGATGAGCGCGCAGGCCGTCACCGGACCGAGGCAGACGCTCTCGTTCCGACCGTCGCAGTTCCTCGGCGGCGACTCGATCTCCGGCGACCCCGTCTTCCAGAGACGCGCCCTCCGTAGCCGCGTCGTCGCCGGCTACTTCAACGACTGAGCGCGCGTCGCGCGACGCGCGACGCGCGAACCTCGAACCTCGAACCTCGAACCTCAACCGAGAACCCAGAGAGCATGCCGCTGAGTCCCGTCGTCCTTCCTGTCGCCATCGCCGGCGCCGGCGTCGCGGCGGTGGTGTACCTGCTGCTCCGACAGAAGCAGCAGCAGCAGCAGGGTGCGGCCGATAGCAGGGGAGCGCTTCCGGCGGGGCAGAAGGCTCCGACGCGCCCCGGCGTCGCCGCGCCTGGCTACACGCCGGGAGCGCTGCCGGGGACGCCGGGGTACTTGCCTCCATCGCGCGGCGGGGGCGGCGGGGGCGTGATCGACATCGACGAGCCTCCGCCCGACTACTCCAACTACCCTCAAACGAGCAGCGACGAGCTCCCGGCCGAGGTGCAGCCGCACTTCCAGAACCTGCTCTCGAACGGGCGCGATCCGGACGCGATGGAGATCGTGGCGGGCCAGCTCGACGCGCTCCAGTACCCGCGCCAGGCCGCGCAGCTCCGCGCGCGCGAGGCGCAGCTCCGCGCGAGCCAGCCGAGCCCGACCTCGTTCATCCCCGGCGTCCAGGACGAGCCGGCGTACGTCCCTCCCACCCCGGCGGTCCCCGTCGCCCCGACCCAGGCGCGCGTCACGACGAGCCAGCCCGCGCCCGCGGGAGACTTGGTCATCCGCTCCGGCCCGAGCTCGAGCTACGCGCAGACCGGCGGCGCGGAGAAGAACGGTACGGTGCGCGTCGTTCGCTGGAACGTCCCGAGCGAGGACGGCGGCGCGTGGGCCTACGTCTCGTGGTCGGGCGGCTCCCGCTGGCCGGCGGCCACAGGCTACGTGCACCGCGCGTTCCTGACCGCGCTCGACGGCGACCCCTCCGCGACCGTCGGCCGACGTGGATTCGTCGACATGGTCGGGTGCGAGAGCGAGATGGTCGGACGTACCTCGGGGTACGGAACCGCCGTGGGTCGTCGCGGCTTCAAGGACATCATCGGAGAGGGCGTCGCCGATCTCGGAGCAGGCGAGGAGCTCAGCGGACCCGCATTCGGGCTTCGGCTCGGGGACGCGGATCCCGTGTTCCTGAAGCACCTGCTCGCGAAGCGGCGTCGAGGCGAGGCGCGCGGCGGTCACGCCTCCTGGGCGGCGGCGCACGGCCTGAACCCGCAGCCGCTCCCGCCCAAG
>Ga0334722_10003524_pt1 | contig 16763 bp, 11 predicted proteins | sample C3_bottom_MG_FD_207210 | JGI IMG/M metagenome (GOLD analysis project Ga0334722, IMG submission 207210) | Sediment microbial communities from Yellowstone Lake, YNP, Wyoming, USA - C3_bottom | ecosystem: Environmental > Aquatic > Freshwater > Lake > Sediment | place: USA: Wyoming | collected...
CTCGAATTTTATGTGGCCGCCAAAAAGGCCGGCTTAAAGCCCATCGTCGGCTGCGAATTCTACGTCGCCCCCACCAACCGCTTCACCAAGGAGACCAAGGCCAGCGGCCTCTTGCCGTACTACCATCTCGTTCTCCTGGCCATGAACAAGAATGGCTACCACAACCTGCTCAGGCTTGCCAGCATCGCCCACATGGAGGGTTTTTACTACAAACCCCGGATCGACAAGGAGGTGCTCAGGCTCTACAGCAGTGACCTCATCGCTCTCACCGCCTGCCTGCACGGCGAGGTGCCTTACAAGATCGGCCACGACAAAGACATGAAGGCCGCAATCGCCGCAGCCAAAGAGCTTTCCGGCATCTTCCCGGATCGCCTCTACTTGGAGATCCAAGAGAACGGCCTAGAGGATCAGCAAATCGTTAACCAAGGCCTGATCGAACTGGCCACGGAGACAGGACTGCCGCTGGTCGCGACCAACGATTGCCACTACCTAAACCGGGACGACTCCTACGCTCACGAGGTCCTGCTCTGCATCCAGACAGGCAAGACCATCACCGACAGCGACCGCTTCCGTTTCTCGACCGACGAACTCTACTTCAAGTCGCCTGAGGAGATGAAGAAGGCCTTTGCCGCCCAGCCGACTGCCATCGCCAACACCGTGGCCATCGCCGCCCAATGCAACCTGGAGCTCGATTTCAAGGGCCATCATTTTCCCATCTACCAAACCCAAGAGGGCTTGACCCTCGACCAGGAGTTCGAGCAGAAGTCCCGTGATGGCCTCGAATTCAGGCTGGAACAGATCAAGCACAAGGGCTCCCTCACCCCTGAGCTTGAGAAGACCTACCGCCAGCGACTCGATCACGAGATCGAGGTCATCAAGACCATGGGCTTTCCGGGCTATTTTCTGATCGTGGCCGACTTCATCAACTGGTCCAAGGACAACCATATTCCTGTGGGACCGGGCCGCGGCTCGGGGGCAGGGAGTCTCGCCGCCTTCTGCATGAAGATCACCGACATTGACCCCATCGCCTACGGCCTGATATTTGAGCGCTTCTTAAATATCGAACGCAAGGGGATGCCGGACTTCGACGTCGACTTCTGCCAGGAGCGCCGCGGCGAGGTCCTCGAATATGTCCAAAAAAAATACGGCGGCGAGAGCCATGTCGCCCAGATCGTCACCTACGGCTCGATGAATGCTCGCGGTGTACTGCGCGATGTCGGACGGGCGCTATCCATCCCCCTGGCCGAGGTCGACAAGATTGCCAAACTGGTGCCGGAGCGCCTCAAAATCACCCTGCCCGACGCCTTAGAGGAGGAGCCTCGCTTAAAAGATCTCCTAAACCGCGACCCCCAAGTCAAGGAGCTCTTCACCATCGCCATGCGACTGGAGGGCCTCCCCCGCCAGATCGGCACCCATGCCGCGGGCGTCGTCATCTCGCCGAAACCGATGATGGAGTATCTGCCGGTGTGCCGGGGGTCGAAGGGCGAGGTCCTGACCCAGTTCGACATGAAGTACACCGAGATGACCGGCCTCGTCAAATTCGACTTCCTAGGTCTTAAAACGCTCACCGTGATCGAGCGGGCCCTCCGCCTGATCGAGAAGGTGATCGGCAAACGCCTTGACCTGGCCCTGCTACCGGAGGACGACGAGAAGACCTACAAACTCTTGCGCAAAGGCGATGCCTTAGGCGTCTTCCAACTGGAGAGTTCGGGGATGCGGGCACTACTCGCCAGCATGCAACCCGAGGTCTTCACCGACCTCATCGCGCTCGTCGCCCTCTACCGGCCTGGCCCCCTGGAGAGCGGCATGGTCAGCGACTTCGTCAACACCAAGCACGGCCGCATGGTGGCCAAATACCCCTTGCCCCAGCTCGAACCGATCCTGAAGGAGACCTACGGCGTCATCGTCTACCAGGAACAGGTCATGAAGATCGCAAACGTCCTGGCAAGCTATAGTTTAGGCGACGCCGACAACCTGCGGCGGGCCATGGGCAAGAAGATACCCGAGGTCATGGCCGGCGAGAAGACCAAGTTCATGGCAGGCTGTAAGGCTAACCACATCCCGGAGGACAAGGCAGAGTACATCTTCGACCTGATGGCCAAGTTTGCGGGCTACGGCTTCAACAAATCCCACAGCGCCGCCTACGCCCTGATCGCTTACCACACAGCTTACTTGAAGGCCCATTACCCGGCCCAGTTCATGGCGGCGCTCCTCTCCTGCGACGTCAACAACACCGACAAAGTCGTCCTCTACATCAACGAGTGCAAGGACCACGGCACCGAGGTCCTGCCGCCGGACATCAACGAGAGCGACCAGGACTTCAACGTCGTCGACGGCCGCATCCGCTTCGGCTTGGCGGCAGTGAAGAATGTCGGTGGCGCGGCGCTTGACTCGGTCATGGAAGAGCGCGACAAGGGCGGGCCGTACATCTCTCTTGAGGATTTCTGCTGCCGGATCGACTCGCGGAAGGTGAACAAACGGGTGATCGAGAGCCTGATCAAGGCCGGGGCCTACGACTCACTCGGGGCCAAGCGCTCGCAGCTCTTCGCCATCCTCGATCAGGCCATGGACCAGGCCCAGTCGTCGCAACGGGACAAACAAAGCGGCCAGTTCTCCCTTTTCGGCCTGCTGCCCGAGGAGGAGGTGGCGAAATCGAGCACCATCCCCCTGCCCGACATGCCGGAGTGGGACCAGAAGACCAGGCTTGCGGCGGAGAAGGAGACGGTGGGCTTCTACCTCACCGGCCACCCACTCGACCAGTACCGGACGGACCTAAAGGAGCTGACCGACGGCGACCTGGCCACCCTCACCGCTGAGGTTGTCGAGGAGCGCCCGGTGCGGGTCGGCGGCCTGATCCGGGCCTACAAGGACCACAAGAGCAAGAAGGGCGACCGCATGGCCTTTGTCACCATCGAGGATTTGACCGGCAGCATCGAGGTGGTGGTCTTCCCCACCACCTTCGCCGAAAGCGGGCACCTGTTGACCACCGACGAACCGTTGATCATCCAGGGCAAGCTACAGCAAGATGACCGGGGGGCCAAAATCATCGCCGACACGGTGGATAGCCTGCCCGACGCCAGGAAGAAGTTCACCGAGGGCGCCACCCTGCTGGTGGATGGCGAACAGATGTCGCGTACCGGCTGCGAGACCCTGAAAAAAACCCTGCAAGAGTTCTACGGCGACTGCCCGGTGACTATGACCGTCCACTTCGCCAAACGGGGCGAGGTGGATATCGAGATCGCCAAGGATATGACCATCAGGCCCTGCCGCGAATTACGCCAGCGGATCAATCAATTGGAGCAGAATATTCAGCTGAGTTACCTGATCAAGAAGGTGGAGACTAGAGCCCGAGGCAATGGCAAGGGGGCTTGGCAGAAGGGGGCGGGGGAGAGGGGGTGAGGTGTGCGATCCTGGAGTCGAGAATCCCCGCAGCACGGAAAACGGCAAAGCAAGAGTTTCAACTGTGTAGGGCGTAATAGCGAAGCGTATTACGCCAGATGATAGGTCATACACAGCACAGCATATTTCCCAACAAAAACCAAAGGAACGCACAATGCAAAAAATTATCCCTGCCCCAAAAAGCCTGATTGTGGCCATGGATGTCGACGGGGCATGGTTTTACGATCTCATGGCCGCCCTGGAGCTCGTCGAGAGCATTGGCGCGGTTAAGTTCGGATTTTTCCAATCGAATACCGGGCTTGAGTCGTGCGTCGAGCTTGCCCGATGCACATTAGGCAATATCCCGATCATTTATGAGCACCAAAGAATTGGCAGCGGCGTACCGGAAGCCGCGTCCAAGTTCGCTAAAACCTTGAAGCGGGCCGGTGTTGACGCGGTTATCATCTACCCGTTTACCGGCCCGAAAGTCCAGGAAAATTGGACAAAATCCTTGCAGGATGAAGGACTTGCCGTTTTTATCGGCGGGGTGATGACGCATGACACGTTTCTGGTGAGCGAAGGCGGCTATGTGGCCGATGAGGCGGTGCTCAAGATTTACTCTTTGGCCATTGAACAGGGAATCGACCATTTTCTCGTCCCTGGCAATAAGCTGCACTGGGTCAAGAGCATAAAAAACCTACTCGATCATGAGCTCGGACCTGGAAAATATGTCCTTTGCGGCAATGGTTTTATTCGGCAGGGTGGCGATCTCTTTAGTTGTCTGGAACTTGTCGGCAACCAGCTCCACGCCATTATCGGCTCGGCTATTTATGAGCACAAGAGTATCGAGGAGATGAGGAAAGCGGCTGTTTTGCTTTCCAATCAATTGCAGAGAAGGCTCGGGGAAACTGGGGATCGGGGCTGAGCGTCGGAAATCTATCCCCGCGCACCGGTCTCATGGGCAAGCAACCCCCGCAACTTCCCAAGCATCTCCCCTTCGATCTGGCGGATTCTCTCCCTGGAGACCCCGAATTGCAGGGCGATATGCGTTAAGGTCCTCGGCTCGTCCGACATCAACCGTTCAAACAGAATCGCCTTTTCCCGCTCGCCGATGGTTTCCTTAAACTTGTCGAGCTTGGCATGGAACCAATCGATAAATTCCTGATCGGCAACCTCCTCCTCAACGCCTGGGCCTCTCGATGTCAAAAACATCTTTTGCTCGCCCTGGCCGTCAAAGCTTACCGGCGACTCCAAGGAGATTTCAGCATTGTCGAGCCGCTGTCCCATATCCTCGATTTCGGACTCTTTAACCTGTAGACGCTGCGCCAGCTCGCGAGCGTTGGGTTCAATGCCTTGGGACTCCAACAACTTCCGCTCCTTGTTCAACCTGTAAAACAGTTTCCGTTGGGACTGGCTGGTGCCGATCTTGACCAACCGGCAATTATCCATGATGAATTTCAGGATATAGGCCCTGATCCAATAGGAGGCGTAGGAAGAAAATTTCACCCCCCGGGTCGGATCGAATTTCAAAACCGCTCGGGTCAGCCCGACATTTCCTTCTTGGATAAGATCTAAAAAATTATCCATCCAGTACTTTTGGAAATCCATCACCACCCGCACCACCAAACGAAGGTTACCGGTGATCAACTGGCGGCCAGCCCAAGCGTCCTCCTTGTCGTGCGCCAAAAAGGCAAAACGCTCGGTCTCCTCAACGGTCAGCAACCGGTAGCGGCTGATCTCGCGCAAGTATTGGTTAATCCCGGCATAATTGACGCTCGATGCCGAATGGTCTTCTGTCTTTGAATGCATAAATGCGGTAGCGGTCTGCATAGATTTCGCCATGAAAGAGAGTTGAGCCTCCGGGAACACCCTTTAGTTCGATGAATTCTCTCGCTAAACCAAGGGATGCGACATCTAACGGCCTTAACAATTATGATTATAGCAAACTATTGACCAATCGATTGCATAAAATATTGTTTCACTGGCATCCAGAAGAAAACTCCAGATATCAGAAAAGCACGGATTCCGGCTAGTACGTTGTAACTTTTCAAATACTGTAGATACAAGGTTGGGTTACGCGGAGCTCAACCCAACCTTTTATCTACAAAAGCTGCGCTCCACTCGATAAAATTTCGTGGCGATAAGCTATTTTTGGCCAATCGTCTCATCCGGAACGGCGACCGAGACCTCGCATTGGCGGGCGACAGCATCGTGAAAACGCGGACGGAATTCCCGGATCAGGGTGTTCTCCCGTGAGGGGTGCACACGATTGGTGAGGAGGACCACGGCGAGGTCACGTTCAGGGTCGCACCAGAAGGAGGTGCCGGTAAAGCCCAAGTGACCGAAACTTAAGCGGGACAAAAGATCGCCAGCGCTGGACTGCCTCGCGGACGGGGTGTCGAAGCCAAGGCCCCAAGTGCTGCCCGCCGGGCCGCGCAGACTGACCGCGTTACGAAGATCGCTCGCCGCAAGATAGGGGTGTTTCCCACGCCCTTTGCTCAGGTCGAGCAGGAAGCGGGTGAGGGCCAGCACCGCTGCCGCTGTCCCGAAGAGCCCGCCCTGACCGGACACTCCGCCCAGGGCGTGGGCGTTATCGTCGTGGACCTCGCCTTGTAGAATCCTCCGACGCCAGGGGCAGTCCTCAGTGGGCGCAAAACACGTCCCTTCAGGAAATACTGAGGAGCCAGGGGGATTGAAGGCAAGCCCCATATCCAAGCCAAGAGGGGCATAGACCCATTGTGCCACGAATCGGTCTAAGGACTGCCTTGCTTTTTCTTCGATAATGAGACCGAGCAACATATAGCCCAGGTCGCTGTAGACAACAATTTCACCAGGGGGTGAGGCCAATGGCTCGGCCAGCACCATGGCGAGCAGCGCTTCCTTGCGCGCCTCGGCAGGCAGGGTGCGAAGCCTCTCGAAATAGGGCCGATGGGCCGGCAAACCGGAACTGTGCTGCAGGAGTTGGGCAAGGGTGATGGCGCTCTTGTCTGGTGGGACTCTTCGGCCAAGGAGAGCGGGAAGACAATCGTTTAGGCGAAGAAGACCCTGGCGCTTAAGGCAAAAAAGGCCAAGCCCCGTGGCCAGGGGCTTGGTAAGCGAGGCAAGGTCAAAGACGACCTCCTCGGTCATGGGCGGATTGTCCGGAGGCCCGAGCCCGGCCGCCCAAAGATTGCCATACGCCTTGATGACGCTCTGGCGTGCTGACGGCTGCCAGCAAGAGATCCCGAACACCCCGCCGGGGAAAACGCCTTGGGTCAAAGCCTCTGCGAAGAGACAATCGAGTTCATCGGTCAAAAATGTTGGCATGGGGTGTTGTCTCCCTTTGATCGCAAGTAACGACTCAGGTGGATAGTCTGTAGGTGTTTAGGAGCCGTCAAGAAATAACATGGCCATTTATGTTGCTTACTGTACGGCTCCTTATGCCATCTGGCTGCCTAAAACGGCCAAGTTATTTTTTGACAATGGCTTAGGCCATTAGCAACTATTTTGTAGGAGCGGCCCATGGCCGCGATCAGGAGCCAATCGCGGCCATGGGAAATAGTTAGCCGAAAACCCTTGCGAGCCACGTTTTCCAATCATTTGTTGCTAACAGACTATCAATCTAATAGTCTAAACAACCGCAGTAAGGGCCTTATTGACTTGGAAGTTAAAATGTACCGTTTATCTTTGCCGTCATACCAGCATGGTGTTAGCTGGTATCCAGCGAATAAACTGGATTCCGGCTAACACCATGCTGGTATGACGAGGCTTCGATATTTGATAAACGGTACTTTAGTTTTTTCGAAGTCCCTTATGAATAGTCACCGCCAAATCAAGGCTGATGCCAGGGATGGCGGCCAACTCCTCCGGCGTGGCAGAGGCAAGACGTTGCAGACTGCCAAACGCCGTAAGCAGGGCCTGCTTCCGAGCCGGTCCGACCCCAGGAATGGCATCGAGCCCCGAGCGCAAGGCCTCCCGCCCTCGCCAGTTACGGTGAAAGGTGATCCCGAAGCGATGCGCCTCGTCCCGGATCTTCATGATCAAGAGCAGCGCCCGCGAATGTAGGGCCATAGCCAGGGGATTTTTCCGGCCGGGGATGAAAAGCTTTTCGCCCTCCATCTCTTTCTCCTTGGCAATGCCGACCAGATCAATTTGCTCGGCAAGGCCAAGCTCTTGGACCACCCGGACTGCGATCTGCAACTGACCCTTGCCCCCATCGACGATCAGGAGATCGGGCAAAAACTTTTCCTCCTCGGCCCGCGCGAGATGCCTTTTGAGCAACTCGGCCATGGAGGCGTAGTCATCGGGGCCAGTCACCGAAGAAATTTTATAGTGCCGGTAGCGTGACGACTCCTTCTTCCCCTGCCAGAAACTGACCACCGCCCCCACCGTTTGCTCGCCGCCCAGATGGGAGATGTCAAGACAGATCATGCGCTGCGGCTCATGATGCAAATGGAGCGCCTCGCGTAAGGTGGTGGCCATTGCCTCCCAACTCTCGTTCTTGGTCATATGATCGACTATTGCCTGTTCGGCATTGCGATTCGCCATCGTCACCAGGCTCAAGAGGTCGCCCCGTTGCGGGTGCCTGATCAGTACCCGCCGCCGGCCCAGGTCTGAAAGCCACTCGCCAAGGACCTCGGGGCTTTCGAGCTCCATGCCAACCACAACCTCGCTGGGGACATAGCGGTCGGCATCGTAAAAGCGCTCCAAGACCTCGGTCAACACCAAGGCATCGTCTTCAAAGGGCTCGGCCAGAAAATAGTGATAATGACCGCTGAGCAAACCACCTCTGATCACCAGCACCGCCACGGCGCAACCGGCCTCATGACGGGCAAAGCCAAAGACATCCTGATCCCGGTGATGCCCTGCCGCTACCACTTGCTTTTCCATGGTCTGGGTCAGGGCCTTGATCTTGTCCCGCAGCAGGGCGGCCTGTTCAAAATCTAGGGCTTCAGCAGTCTGGCGCATCTCCCGGTTGAGTCGTCGAATCAACTCCTTGTTCTTGCCGGCCAAGGCCAACAACAGATCGTCGACCATCTGCCGGTAGGCTTCGGCGGTTATCTTGCCAAAGCAGGGGGCCGAACAGCGGCCCATCTGATGATTGAGGCAGGGCCTGGAGCGAGGCGAAAGCACCGCCCCTTTGCAGCGCCTGAGGGGGAAGAGGGTGTTCAGATGCCTAATGGTCTCCCACATCGCAGACGGGGAAGAAAACGGGCCGAAGATGGCCTGATCCTTTACCCGGCGCCGGGTGACCACCAGGCGCGGCCACTCTTCCCGCACCGTTACCATAATGTATGGGTAATTTTTGTCATCCCGCAGAATGATGTTGTACTTCGGTTTATACTGTTTAATGAGCGAGGCCTCTAGGATCAGGGCCTCCTTTTCGGTGGCGGTGAGGATTGTCTCGATTAGACTGGTCTTGCCGAGCATCACCGAGGTCTTGTTTTGGCCGCCACCAAGACGGTTGATGAGCGAAGTCGAATCATAGCGTTGGTATGAGGCGAGCCGCCGCCGGAGATCACGGGCCTTACCGACATAATGAACCACTCCGCCGCTATCCTTCATTAGATAGACGCCGGGCGTGTGGCCGATTGCATTGAGAAAATCGGCGGTCAGGATCGCTGGTTGTTCGAGAGGGGCTTCGGGCATATTCAGATCACTGCACAAGCAAATTTACGAAAAGTTCAATATTTTCCTTTAATACCTGGTAAGACAGACCTTAACTTACCGTAATAATTAATTTTACTTATCAAAAAATTCATTCCCCCTTATTTTTACATTTGACCGTTGTGGTTTCCAACAAGATGTAGTATAAATCGACTTTTAATAAATATGCCACCATGCTCGGACAAAAAGTGACACACCGTCGTATTATGACCATCGCTCAATGAACGAGCAACAATAAATGTTATTAAATGAAAAAAACAGGAGGGAAAAAATGTCAGACATGGACCATCAACACCACCATCGCGGCCCTTGGGGTCATATCATCAGAGGGATGTGGAGATCGCCGCTCGGTCTTTTAGGCGTCACATTAACAACCGTCAGCGCCACCCTGATGATTATTGGGCTTATCGTCGAACTCTTCGGCCTGACCCATAATCCTTACGTACCGCTCCTCGCCTTCCTGGTTCTGCCCGGCGGCTTCATCACCGGCTTGCTGCTCATCCCGCTCGCCGCCTACCTGCGCCGTCGTCAATGGCAAAACTTCGGCATCGCCAAGGATCATCTGCAGATCAACTTGAGCGATCACCGCCACCGCAAAATGGTGGTCTGGTTTATCGTCTTGACCGTCCTCTTCTTCTCTTTGCTAACGGTTATCGGCTATTTTGGCTATGAATTCTCAGACTCCGCCTACTTCTGCGGCAAGGTCTGCCATAATGTCATGGAGCCAGAATACACTGTATACGAACGTTCTCCCCATGCCAAGATTGTCTGTATCGAGTGCCACATCGGCCCTGGCGCCCAGTGGTTTGTGCGCGCTAAGATTTCCGGCCTCCGTCAGGTGCTGGCTGTCGCCACCAACAGCTACAGCCGGCCAATCCCGGCACCGGTCGAGCACCTCCGTCCGGCCCGCGACACCTGCGAGCATTGTCATTGGCCGGAAAAATTCACAGGCAAGAAGGTCAAATCCTTCACCCACTTCACCAATGCCAACCAGACCGAGCCCGAGGTAGTCGACATCGCCCTGCACATTGGCGGGCACAACAAGCAGACCGGCAGCTTCGAGGGGATCCACTGGCACGTCAGCAAAGACGTCCAAGTGAAATACCTGCCGACCGACGAAAGACGGCTTGAGATCGCCAAAGTCAAAATCACCCGGCCTGACGGCAGCAAGGATGAGTACGTCAAACCCGGCGTTGAAATCCCGGCCACGGTTAACCAGTCCGAAGACGCCGAAAAATCCGGCTGGCGGACCATGGATTGCATCGACTGCCATAACCGTCCGACCCACACCTACGATCTCCCGGAAGAGCGGGTTGACTTTGGCCTGGTAAGCAAGAAAATTAATCCCGAGATCATCGGCATTCGTGAAGACAGCCTTGCCGTTCTCAAGGCCGAATACAAAAGCCGGGAAGAGGCCGAGGCCCAGATGGCCAACCGCTTGATGGAGTTGCAGACCAACCGCCAGGGTATCGACTATGTCAAGCGCTTCGACGCCGACCTCAGGAAGGCAGGGGCGTATCTCCTGGAAACCTATCTCGGCAATGTCTGGCCGGAGATGAACATCAAATGGGGTACTTACGGTTCGCACCTGGGCCACCAACGGGCCGAAGAGGGGTGGGGATGCTGGCGCTGCCACGATGAAGAGCACGCCAATGCCGAAGGTAAAGCCATCTCGCAGAGTTGCGATATGTGCCACGACGAGCCCAAATAAATAGTAAGCGATCACAGGATACCGCATCTGCGGAGTTTATGCCCCCTTGCGGGTATCATCGGCCTGTTTGCATAGGGGGGGCTATAGCTCACAGGCCGATTTCGCGCATCTGCGGCACCCTGCAATCGCTTACGGTTTCAGTATGAATCATTATTTGCGATCTTCCTGCTAACAAAAAAAGCCCCGAGCCACTTAGGTTCGGGGCTTTTTTTTATAAACTTTTTTTGCCGAACCGGCTACAGTCTAACACTGCCTACAGCCTAACAGTCTACAGTCTAACCAACCTGCGTCGTCACCTTTCACGGAGAACCACCATGTCGAATAAACTGAATCTTACCTTAGGCACCACAGATATCCTCTGGCAGCTGGGCGACCTCTATCAAGGCCTTGACGACCCGCGCATCACTGCTGACCTCGACCAGTGCCGGGCCGAGGCGAATGCCATCCAGTCCGAGTTCAAAGGCAAACTGCCATCTCTTACCGTAAATTCCTTGCTGGAGTTGGTCCGCCGCTTGGAGAATCTGTCCGTTATCCGGGGGCGACTCAGCACCTTTGCCTTCCTAAATTTTACCACCCAAACTCAAGACGCCAAGGCCGGCGCCTTTTTGCAAAAAATCCGCGAGGAGGGCAGCGCCATCGCCAAGCTGACCATTTTTTTCGAACTGGAATGGAACACCTTGGCAGAGGAGATCGTAAGCCGGTTACTGGCAGACCCCAGCCTCAAGCACTACCACCACTATCTCGCAAGCGTCAGGCGCTACGCCCCTCATCTCCTCAGCCATCCAGAGGAGTCTCTGCTCATCGAAATCGCGCCGGTAGGTCGCGGCGCCTGGACCCTGCTCTTTGAAAAGATCATGGGCCACCTCAAATTCGGCGACAAAGAGCGCACCGAAGAAGAGGTGCTGGCCGATCTCTATCATGAAGATCGCGCCATCCGGCAAGAGGCGGCCCGCGACCTGACGGCTGGTTTAAACAGCCAACTCCACATCTTGACCCATATCACCAACACTCTGCTGGCGGACAAGATGATCGACGACCGCCTCCGGCATTACCCCGGCTGGCTGAGCTCCATGAACCTCTATAACGACATCCCTGACGATACGGTTGCGGTCTTGGTGCAAACGGTGACCGCTCGCTACGACATCCCGGCCCGCTACTATCAGTTAAAAAAGCAGCTCCTGGGGCTTGACCAACTCTTCGATTACGACCGTTACGCGCCGCTTACCAATCTGCCGGCGCAACAGGTGAGCTGGACCGAGTGCCGGCAGATGGTGCTCGCCGCCTTTGCCGATTTTTCACCCAAGCTCGCTGAGATCGCGGAGCTCTTCTTTACCAAAGGCTGGATACACGCCCCCATCCTGGAAGGCAAACGAGGCGGGGCCTTTGCCCACCCCTGCACGCCCGATGTCCACCCGTACGTCATGGTCAACTATACCGGCAACATCCGTGATGTCTCAACCGTGGCCCATGAGCTTGGCCATGGCATCCACCAGCATCTGGCGGCAGAGCGCGGCTACTTCAACAGCGATACCCCGCTGGTGCTGGCCGAGACCGCCTCGGTCTTCGCCGAACTCCTCCTCTTTAAACACCAGCTAAGTCAACTGACCACGCAGCCCGAACGTACCGCCTTCATCGCCCAAAAGCTCGAGTCGATCTTCGCCACCGTCTTCCGGCAGATTGCCATGAACCGCTTCGAGGAGCTAAGCCACAACGCCAGACGACAAGAGGGGGAACTCTCCAGCGAGCGCTTAAACGACCTCTGGCGTCAAACCCAGCAGCCCATGTTCGGCGACACCGTCACCTTGACCGAGGACTATAGCGTCTGGTGGTCGTATATCCCCCATTTCTTAAGCACCCCCGGCTATGTCTACTCCTATGCCTTTGGCGAACTGCTGGTCCTCGCCCTCTACAACCTCTACCTCCAGGACAAAGCCTCCTTTGTCCCCAAATACCTGAATCTGCTGAAGGCCGGCGGCAGCGACTCCCCGCGCCACCTATTGCAGCCCTTTGGCGTTGACCTCAACGACCCAACCTTCTGGGCCGGCGGCCTAAACGTCATCGACGGCATGCTACGCCAGATCGAGTAGCACGCGGAAGCTCTTGACACACACCATATATGCTGTATAGAGTAACTCATGACAGGAAAACAACTCAAAAAACTACTGGAAACAAACGGCTGGAGTCTTGATCGCATCTCCGGCAGTCACCATATCATGATCCGGGAAGGAAGGCGGTCTGTCCCCATCCCCATGCACGGCAGCGCCGAACTTCCCAAAGGCCTGCTGAATGCTATTTTGAAACAAACCGGCCTCAAGGAGTAACGACCATGCTCATCTATTCTGCCCGTATTACGAAAGAGGATAAGGCCTTTCTGGTGACCTTCCCCGATCTGGAAAATGTTGTTACCTTTGGCCCGACCATCGAAGAGGCCCTCCAAAATGCCGAAGAGGCGTTGAACGGCTGCCTGGCGTCAGACTTTGAACGTAATTTCAACATCCCCGCACCATCCAGCAACACGGGTGAAGATATCTATCCCATCACGGTAGCGCCCCATATAGCGGTGGCCATTATGCTGCGGCAATTGCGGGGTGATAAATCACAGGTGGAAATTGCGCGGCAGCTCAATATCACCTACCAGGTGTATCAACGGCTTGAGAACCCCCGTAAAGCAAATCCAACCATCAAAACCTTAGAAAAGATTGCCCGCGCCTTTGGCAAACATGTGGAATTGGGGTTTGTATAGCCTGTGAGCCGGTGCGCAACGATGCTTCTCCGTTGCGCACGCGGGTTGGTCGCCATGGCAAGAACGGTGCGCATGATGAAACCATGCACACCCTACATTTCTTCCCCCCTGTTGGGGAAGGATTTCTCATAATCGCAATTTGTGCCCGCTCTCAGTATAACTCCTGAGTTACCCCCCTGCTTCTTGCCTTGACTTTTCCCCTGGCCTTCAATAAGCTTAATTATTAGCGCCGTATTATTGGAGGTATTCCTTTGTTCGACGAGCTCCAATGTTTGTTCGAGTCTTTACTTGATTGATCGATTTTTTCAGTCGTGAGCAGCATTGGGCCGTCCAAGGAGCGGCTACAGATCAAATACAAAAGGAGGACAAAACCATGTGGAAAAAGAGTCTGATCATGCATGTTGCACTTGGATGTCTAGGGCTTGCCGTCTCGTTTCCGGGTAAGGCCTTGACTGCGGAGGCGGCGGATAACAGGGCGGCCTGTTACGAGTGCCATGAAGAAGTGAAAGTGATGAAAGAGGGATCGAAACACGCCAAACTCACCTGCGACACCTGCCACCAGGGTTTGCCTGAACACCTGACGAGTAGCGGCGTAAAGCCTGTGACCACCATCGACCAGGCCCTGTGCGGCAAATGCCATCAGGATCAGTTCGAAAGTTTCTTCAAGGTCAACCATGAGGCCCAGGCCCGCAAGGAGAAAGGGGTCCCAAACGGGCGTTCGCCGATGCAAGACAAGCTCTTGGCCGGCCACGGTTTCACCTTTGAGCACAACGAACCGCGTGGCCATGCCTTTATGGTCATAGACCAGTTTGTGGTGGATCGCTTTCAGGGCGGCAGGTTCCAGTTCAAAAACGGCGCCCTCGGGATGGATAGCGTTGGCAAGACCTGGGACGTCCTGACCGACACCGAAAAAAAACTCCCCGAGACAGCCATGGCCGGCAACCCGACCTGCATCCAGTGTAAGACGTCTGACCATATCCTGAATTGGAAGTTCATGGGGGATAAAGACCCGAAGGCCAAATGGGACCGAACCTCCGATATAGTGGCGGTCGCCAAGGCCACCCAGAATCCGGTGGGCTGTATCCACTGCCACGACCCCCATGGCGCCCAACCCCGCGTTGTCCGTGACGGCTTGATCCAGGCCATTGAGCGAGACCCTGGCGGCAACATCTTCGCCAAAGACGGTAAAACTGATGTGAAGGTCACGACTTTCCGCGACTTCCGCAAGATCGGCGTCATGCAGAAGACCGACTCCCGTATCATGTGCGCCCAATGCCACGTCGAGTACAACTGCAATGCCGGCTATCAAGTCACCGACGGCCAAAAAGTCACCTATGACGACCAGCGCACCAACCACTTCCCGCTCAAAAACACCAAGCAACTTCTGGAGCACTACCGCAATCTCAATTTTTACGACTTTAAACACGCCGTCACCGGCGCCCGTTTGGTCAAACTCCAACACCCGGAGGCCGAGACCTTTGCCGGTAGCGTCCACGACCGGGCCGGTGTCCAGTGCCACCAGTGCCACATGCCGCAGCAGAAAGGCAAGGATGGCAAGACCTTCACCAACCACGGCGTGATTCGCCCTGCCAACCACATCGCCGAGGCCTGTCTCGGTTGCCACCCGAAGGCAACCGCAGAGCAGAAACTCTACCAGATCCAGGGGATTCAAAACTACACCCGCGGCAAGATGCGCAAGGCGGAATACTGGATTGGGGAACTGATCGACGCCTACCAGGCTGCCAAACGGATGGGCATCGGCGAAGAGGTGCTGAAAGAGGCCCGCGACAAGCATGAAGAGGCCCATGTCCTCTGGGAGTACTGGACAGCCGAAAACAGCGACGGCTTCCACAACCCGGATTTAGCGCGCGACAGCCTTACCGCTTCAATCTCCGCCGGCAAGGCCGGTGTGAAAATTCTTAACGATGCGATGGATAGTAAGTTGTCAGGAGAGAAGAAATAGCGTAATTAGCATATGACACAGCGATCCGCTACGCCCTGCCATAAAGGAAGAACGCAGCGGATCGCCGATAAACGTTCAGCAGCACCGCATCCGCTACCGCCGCTCTGATAACAGAACCAACTCGAATCAAGAGATTTCCCCTAAACAACACTATGAAACCAGAAATTGAACTGTCAATTGTCATGCCTTGCTTGAATGAAGCCGAGACGTTAGAAACATGCATCAAAAAGGCGCAACGTGCAATTGACCGGCATGCCATCAGTGCAGAAATCGTTATTGCAGACAATGGCAGCACAGACGGCTCGCAAGACATTGCGAGGCAAAATGGGGCACGGGTTATCGACATCAAAGAAAAAGGCTATGGCTCCGCCCTCAGAGGCGGAATTTCAGCGGCACAAGGCAAATACGTAGTCATGGGCGATGCCGACGACAGTTACGATTTTGGCGAGGTCTTTCGCTTTGTTGAAAAACTGCGGTTGGGATACGATTTGGTCATGGGGTGCCGATTGCCCAAAGGCGGCGGCACCATCATGCCGGGCGCCATGCCCCTGAAGCACCGGCTGCTCGGCAACCCGGTGCTGTCCTGTATCGGTCAGGTCTTTTTCAAGTCGCCCATGACCGATTTTCATTGCGGCTTGCGCGGCTTCAGCAAGGCCGCCTTTGAGACCATGGAACTTCACACCACCGGCATGGAGTTCGCCTCTGAAATGGTCATTAAGGCAACCTTGTTAAAATTGCGGATGGCGGAAATCCCCATCACCCTGCACCCCGATGGCCGCTCACGCCCACCGCATCTGCGCAGCTGGCGCGACGGCTGGCGACATCTGCGGTTTATGCTGATGTACTCGCCGCGCTGGCTGTTTTTCTTTCCGGGCATGCTGTTTCTGGCCATTGGCGCGCTGGTCTTTGTGCGGCTGATGATGGGGCCAATCTTTATCGGCACAATCGGACTTGAATCCAACACCCTTTTAGTAGCAGGGATGTCGATTTTGATTGGCTTTCAGATGATCTCCTTCTATCTCTTTGCCAAGGTGTTCGCAATTACCGAAGGCTTCCTGCCGGAAGATCTCAAGATCGATACTTTTTTGCGGGTGTTTCCGTTGGAGGTCGGCATCTTGATCGGCATCGTATTTTTTTGCCTTGGCGCAGGATTGATGGCCCAGGCCGTGACCCTTTGGGGTCAAACTGGATATGGCGAGTTGGCCTATTTGGTAAAATTAAAAAAGGTGGTTCCGGCCATCATCTTTCTCCTTTTATCTTGCCAGATTATCTTCTCCAGCTTTTTTCTCAGCATTTTACGGCTACACCGGAAATAACCATGG
>Ga0334722_10003525_pt1 | contig 16763 bp, 13 predicted proteins | sample C3_bottom_MG_FD_207210 | JGI IMG/M metagenome (GOLD analysis project Ga0334722, IMG submission 207210) | Sediment microbial communities from Yellowstone Lake, YNP, Wyoming, USA - C3_bottom | ecosystem: Environmental > Aquatic > Freshwater > Lake > Sediment | place: USA: Wyoming | collected...
AGACAACTGGCGCAGTTGCTTGGACGCGAGATATGGCAAGCTTCATACCATTCCCAGGAGCAGCAATTAGATATTTAGGACTGGACTTGGTATTCTTTGGTACGGGAGCCGGAGATACTAAATTATACGCATTCGGATAAAACCAGTTTATGACAAAATCGCAGGGTCTAAAACCGCGCAGTTTACTGTGATTTTGGCATTCCTCAAACTCGCCAATTTAGGCAAAGAGAGTAAAACCCCACAATTTAGTATGGGGCTATGTTCTGAGCGGCGAGTTTGAGTTATCTACGAATTTATTTAGTTACAGCATTATATGAAAATATTTATATACTCCGTATCCCGTAGTTTTTGCATTAACCCTGCCTTAAATGGCAGAAACAGGAGGTAATAATGGCAGAAAAATTTAACAAAGTCGCACTATTTTTAGTGCTACTAGTAGTGATTGCATTGATTCTCGGACAACTCGGAGTAATTAACCAGGTATCAGGTGGAAACGCAAAGTCTAGTATAACTGTCGGGCCACAGTCTCAACCAGAAGGTTCGGCACACGCTTCGATTAGAGTACTTTCACCCGGAGCAAAACTAGCCCCGACGTTCTTTGGTCCATCTGGAGCAGTAACAGCATCGGTAACAGTTCTGCCACCTAGATAAAATAAAAAATGGTAAAAATTGAAAAAAATAAAATAATTGGAGCAGTGGCTTTTGTTGCAGTACTTGCTGTTATTGGAATTTTAGCGGTTTCTTACACAATAACACCAGCGTTTGCATCAACCCAAAAAAATGTAACAGAAAAAATTAATGTTAGCTGTACAACTGCTATTGCAGTTCCAGACGACACAATTGATATGGGAACCGGCTATATTCCTCAGTCGTGCATCGACTGTTGGATAGGCGGAACCCAAAACACGAGCATTTGCAACGGCACCGCAGCATACAATGTTACAAACGGGACAGCAGTTGTAAGGTCAGAAGACTTTAATGACAGCTGTTGGGCAGGTACCCCGACATTACCGGACTTCATAAAGATTGAGAACAAGGGCAACGACTTCGTCAACCTGTCTATACACTTATTGAACGACTCTGGTTGGTATGACCAATCAGGTGGAGACGAGTTTGGAAACAACAGCCTGCAGGTTTTCGTAAAGACTGGCGTCCTAATGGGCGGTTCGTATAGCAATGACAACTACGAATCTTGCGCAGGACCTATGTTAGGAATGGACAATGAAACACAGTTGAACGTTTCCGAATCGGTTGTCTTTTGCCAAGGATTAAACTTCAGCGACTATGCAAACGACCTGTTCTTGTTCGACAAGTTCTTCATTAACCCGAAGACCACACCAAAGCAGTATGTGTTTACGAAGCAAATAACTGCAGTGCCTAGTAACTGCGGAGACACGCCAAGCACTACATCAACTCTAAGTTCGCTCACAAGCTCGACAACTGCGACAGGCACATATGTAAAACTCGATAGTGCTAAAGGTAGCGTAATAGGCACCACAATGGACACAAACCTACCGGGCAACAACTCGTACTCGATAACTGCTGATGTTAACATATTTGATGTGATAACAACAACTGCAGGAACTTACGCAGCTTCCTCTACTATTACTGGAAGCCAATACACAGTTTCAACAGGACTCTGGAGCGCAGTCACATTTAACCTGGCTGGAATGGCTACAGTAGACGCCGCAAACTTTGATGCTTCACCAGGACTTGGTGGAACTGGTGTTGCGCTGTACAATAATGCCGGCAGCGTAATGGTAACTGAAAACAGAAACACCGCATCAACACCGGGCGAATTTTACATAACCAGCACAGGCGGGCCAACAACGTGGAATACATTTACTAATCCGGCGGGTACATTCTACACCATAACTGGCGAATCTACAGGCGCTGCGGCGTACTTTAGCTCACCGGGAAATGCGTTTGTAGCAACCAACGGACCAGCGTACCAACACTTGTTCTACATTGTATATAATAACAAAGTAGTGAGCGCGCCTAAGTTGCACACAATTGGACAGAACTCAGCAGGTACTTGGGTTAACGCAGACACCACGCCAGTATCGTTTAGAACATCGGCAGACACAGTATATGGCGTAGCATACAACCACCACTCAGGCGAATTGCTCGCAGCAGTTGATATTGGCACTCAAGGAACAACTGATGCATTGGACCGTTACATAGTACTAAGAAACGGCAATGACGACCCAGCAGCTAGCTTGGTATCGTTAGGAAGTTTCCCTGGAATAAGCGCCTTCTTTGGCGGTGGAACCTTTGCATCTGGAGTAGGCTGGCTAAACCCTGCAAACCCATACGACGGATTTAACGCAAACAGCTAAAACCGGAAAAGGCCCGAAAGGGCTTTCTTTTTTATTTTTTAAATTTTAATTCTCTAGTTTTTCTGTCAACAATATTATTTGCGCGAATTATGGTGCCGCGAATTTTGACAAGTTTTATTAAGTAGTTAAAATAAATCTCGTGTCATGGGGTTTGACCTTCAAAAGCACAAATACACTATACTACTAATAGTGGTTATGGCCGTTGCTTTAATTGCTGCAGCCAAGTTTTTACCTGACTCAATGGCTTTGCCTCTTGGCAAGCCGAGTTCTACTCAGCAAATAAACTATGCAATACACGTTGTTACCGACCATAGAGAAGTAGGTTTGTACGCGGACACAGACAAGCTGGATTTCGGATGGATGCCACCAGGTGCAAAGGTGCAAAGAGGAATTAACGTAGTCAATGAAGCGGGCGATGCAAAGGTCGTGATTAAGGCAGACGGCGACGCCAAAGACTGGATTGAGATAGGCAACAAGACATTTAACCTGCCAAGCGGCGAGCTTCAAGAAGTTGATTTAACTGTATTCGTACCAACCGACGCTAAAGCAGGAAACTATACTGGCACGATTAATGTTTACTTCTACCGATAGGTTTAGATTCAAAACTTATTTAAATTGCAAAAATAGTTGGAAACTATGATGCGACGGTCACTGCTAGCATTAGTATTTATTTTAACTGTATTCTTATTTGCTAATAGCGCCACCGCGGGCACTCAGCTAGCAGTGACCCCGGGTTATTTGGGAATTTCCTATGTGCCTGGCCAGACCAGCGAGTTCCGGCTTTTTATAGAAGGAAGTCCATACGAAGAATTGGCGCTGGAACCTAGCGGTGAACTTGGCCAGTACCTGAGCCTGTCAGTTTCGGACCTAACCTTGGATAGCCAAGGAAGAGGACAGGTAACTTTCCAGTTTACAACACCGGCGATAGAAATGCCGGGCGATCATTCCGCAGTTCTCTTTGTGAAAGAAAAGCCACCACTACGTGGCTTTGGAGAACCAGCTCCTATGATAGTAACTGTGGCTGCTATAGGTGTGCCAGTCGTAGTTAATGTCCCTTGCCCAGACCGCTGCATCGGGCTAACATTTAGCGCAGATGATGCAGATTCAGGAAAGTCAGCATTCTTTTCTGCGCAAATCAGCAATTTAGGAAGCAAGGAAATTTCAAGCTTAAGCGGGCATATCGAAATACTTGACAGCACAAATGCAACTGTTGCAACGATACCTTTCGCGTCTGCAGGAACATTGGCACCTGGCGGAAACACAATCCTGCACTCAGAGTGGGACACTGCAGGAGCAGACCCGGGAGTTTATACGGCCAAAGCAGTTGTACTTTATGACGAATTCTCCAAAGATGCGACAGACGATTTTAAAGTCGGAACCCTCCTAGTCAAACTCGTAGATTTATCTCCGCGACAATTCAGTAAAGGTGATGTTGCAAACATAAACGTACAAATATCTAGCGTCTGGAACAAGCCAATAAATAATATTTATGCTGTGCTGCACTTCAAAAATGTCGAAGGCAATGAGCTTGCAAAAGTTACAACTCCAACTCTTTCAAGCATAGGAGCGTGGTCTACTGCGAGTTTAAGTGCTTTAATTGATATTAGGACTCAGCCAGCTGGAAATTATACAATTAGCGCGGCGCTGTTTTATGAGGGCGGAAACTCTACAAAAGATTTCCCGGTCAGCATAGTAGAACAGGTGCAACCACAAAAAGCAGAGTTTAAGCCAGACACGACGCTAATCGTTATGGTCTTATTATTAATATTCATATTAGTGCTTGCGTATTTGAGGAAGGAAAAAGCTCGCAAAACGAAGCATTTTTAAATAAGTTGTTTGTATTTCCACGTAAATGGCCACCGTTAGAAAAACCCACTTGATGATTTTAGGGTTAACTTTTGCCATAGCATTAGCAGTTGTTAGCATCTTATCCATATTTAGTACGGTCGTACCAGTACTGGCACTAAATCAAACAAATGTAACTGAACAGGTTAATGTCACGTGCACAACTGCAATAAATGTTCCGGACGGTAACATCAGCGCGGGAACGGGTTTTATACCTGAGAGCTGCATAGATTGCTGGATAGCTCAAAATACCTCGTCTTGTGGTAATACAACTGCCACATTGTTTAACGTATCAAATGCTACAGTAGTTATTGATACGTCATTCTTTAATGATAGCTGTTGGCAAGGCAACCCAACGTTGCCAGACGGCATAATAATAAGAAACAAAGGTAACAACTTCATTACTCTAAATATAACGCTCCTGAACGACACTGGTTGGAACAACCAAACTGGAGCTCCAGAATTTGGCAACAATTCTATTAAGGTTTTTCTACAGCAAGGCAACGCAACAAACAGAACACAGTTCCCTACACTGGACGATACAAACAAATCTTGCCTTCAAAATTTCACTGGCGCATCCAACGCCACTGCACTTGTAGTTAACGTACAACAAATGTTATGCGGTGCGATGGCCTGGGAAGAGACTAGAAATGAGATGGTTTTATTTGATATATTTATTATAAATCCAAAAACAGATCCAAAACTATATACTTTAACTAAGAGATTAACGGCAACAGAGAAGCAATGTGGAGGTACTATGGTTGACCCCGGAACTTCAAACTTTGCGGTTGGCGGTGCTAATTCTGCAGCCACGCCCGCCATTGTAGGCTTCTTTGACAAAGATATTTGGGGCTCAACCGCGGCCTTTGCCAACTCTGCGACCGCAGGACTTAGCGCGTTCAATTCAATTACGGGAATACCTGGCGGTCCGCTGACGGCTAATGGCGAGCGCTTTATGGGACTGGGAATTAACTTTTCTTTCGGCGATTTCGGCACAGCCAATGGATGTGCAGCTAGCCAGGCTTGTGGCCAGGCTTTTGCGCCAGGAGCTGTGCCAGCCAACCCGGCAGGCATATCTAACTTTGGAAGTTTCTTATCTAGTGCAGATAGTGACTTTATAACTGGCGGTACCGGCGGTACGACCTTAGGCGGAACAGCAGTAGCAATTACAGCTGGCGCATCAGGAGCTACTCCAAAAATATACCTCATGGCCGCACACCAGTTTGCAGGAACTGGTCCCGGTTTAAAGGGAGACATCTACAACGGAACCTTTACAGGAAGCGCAGGATCACTTAATTGGACTATGAGCGGCACTGGTGCAGCGACGAACGCTTGCGCAGGACTATTTGGTCCAAGTATAAGCTGCAGCACCGCCGCTGCTTCGAACCCATATCCTTCGTCGATATGCGATGCGTTTGTGGCAAACAACGGAGTATCTGCGGACGATTATTTATGGATAACTTATTCTGACAACACAACAGGAACTGGACAAGAGAAATTAGGCATGGTTAGGGTGCAAGCTAACACATATTCAACCGTAGGAAGTTTGCTTAACATCCCTGGCTTGGCGAGTAATGAAGTTATCCGCAATTGCGCATATGATCCTGCACAGGGCCAAATTTTCTTTGAGGTAGACTTCCCAGCATACAGAGGCATAGACACGACTGACAGCGGCAACGATGGAATAATAGTTTACAACATACTAAGGAATGGAAATGACGCTCCAGCTGCTATGTTCGCGGTGGGTCAGTTCTGGCCTGCAAATGCCGCAATAGGAAACTCTAGTTCGAAGGAAGGTGGCTTTGGAATAGGCACGTTTGGTTTCCCAGCTGGATTTGAAGGCGTAACAGTCTAAAACCAATAGAGGACTTCACGTTCTTTATTTTTATTAAAATTTTAGTTTAGTTGCAGCAGCAGGTTTTCAGTTCTGGCAGCATCTCTTTCGCGCTGCACAGTTCTGTACAAATCAACAGCTGCGCGATATTCGCTCTGAGCGCCAGTTATGTGGCCCTGCTTTGCAAACATTTTGCCTTGCTCTTCGTGCACGACCGCAATTTGATAGGTCCTGCCGATTTTTTTTGCAAGTCGTTCAGCCAAATCGAAATACTTTTTCGCATTAGTGTAGTCAGTCTGCGAAGCATAACCGACACCCAAATAGACGTAAGCATCAGAGAGTCCTTGTTGATCGTGTATTTGTTTTAGCAGCGGAACCGCTGCTTCAAGCGTACCAAGGCCTTCGCTTGCCTGGTTGCTTTGCACTAATGCCGAGCCCAGCCCGACAAATGAACGAGCTTTTACCCTGATATTCTCAAGACTATTAGCTATTTCCAAAGCCCTGCGATGCCACTCTGCACCCCTTGCGTGTTCTTCAGCAGTTTCGTAGGCTTGATGAGCAATGCCGATAAAACTTAGCGCAGACCAGGTCTCCTCATTATCACCTGCCCCCTCTGCAATTTGCAAAGCTTTTTGCGAGAGTTCAAGTCCTTTTTCAATTTCACCGTTCCAAACAAAGGCGCTTCCAAGCCGGTTATAGGCCATCGCCTCTTTTTTGCTATTTTTTAGCTCGCCGGCAAGTTTGATAGCAGTTTCATAGCTTACTATAGCGTCAGCGTATCTAGCTAAATAGACTTCGGAATTACCTCTGGCCAACAGGCTGTCAAGAACTTTTTCTTTATCGCCAAGAGCTTGAGACAAGTTGATTAAGCTATTTGAATAATCTATTGACTTAGCCCAATTGCTTGATAGGTGGTTTAACTGCTGCAGATTGTCGAGCACCGCGAGCTTTTCTTTTTGTTTATCGAGTTTTTGCTCTCCAGAAAGCTTTGAATCCAAAGTTTCTAAGAACTTTAAGCTTTTTTCATAATGAGCTGAAGCTTCTTCGTGGGCATTCTTCTGTTTTGCTTGCTCGCCAGCTTTATTGTTTAGCTCAATCGCCTTTTCTAAAATAGGAAAGTCGTCTTCTGCGTCTAATGGCTCTTCTAGATTTTCTGCTGCGCTCGCATAATGCCAGGCCAAATCAGTGATTTGGCCACTAGGCGTTGTACTTTCAATTACTTGCGCAGCCTTAATGTGAATGGCTAGCTTGCTATCTGGCGTTAAAGCAGAGTAAACTACATCTCTGACGCTTGCATTGTCGAAAGAATAATTGCTATTTTTGCGGACCAACAGGTTTGTCTTGAGCAAGTTTTCCAGGTGTTCGCCAAACTCTTCAGACTCTAACTTCAGAGCTTTTCTCAGTAATTTTGGATTGAATTCCTGGCCGAAAACGGCAGCATATTTTAGAATTTTGTAAGTTGTTGAATCAAGGCTTGAAAGGCGCTGCTGTATTATTTCCTGGATTGTTTTTGGTATGGACTTAGTATCCAAGTTGGCATTTGTCCACCATTCTTGCCCTGGCTTAATTATGCCTTCTTGCTCCAGCAAAAGCAATGTTTCTAATACGTAGAACGGGTTGCCCTGCTGCGTTCTCGCGTGAAGCTGCTTAGCAAACTCTTCAAGAACCTCGGGTTGCCTTATGTTGTATTTGTCAGCGACTATAGATCGAACATCGCTTGACGAAAGTCTGCCCAAAGATATTTCCTGATAAAGTTTCTCTCTAGACATGCCAGCAATAGTATTGTCAAGTTTGGAGCTTTCCTTTGGCCTAAAGGTTCCGAGAATATTTATAGAAGAATCCGCAGTGTTTCGCGCCAAATAATGCAGCAATTGCAGTGTTGAAGAGTCTGCCCAGTGCAAATCATCCAAGAAAAGCAAAGTAGGCTTTGCTTGCGACTTTAAGCCCTCAGCCACCCTGTCCAAAACTCTTTCGTTAGAATTTAACGCAGAAATATCCAATTCACCTTTATGTTTTACTAGCAAGGAGCTTAATTTTTGTTCAATGTCACTAAATTTACTCTTATCACCATCCCAATTTGCCAGATCAGATGTTGCTTCGAACTCCGAAATTACTTTTCTCAAATCTGCCCTGACCTCGGCCAAAGAACCGCCCTCAACTCTTGCTGCAATATACGTATTCTTGCCGCGCTCTATGGCAAAAATGTCTTTGCCGTAGCGGAATTCATCTAAACCGCCCTCCTCTTTGCCCAAAGATTCTTTTACGAAGCTTTGAATGGCAGTCAACATGCTTGAGAAAAGTTCTTGATCTATGCCTTGCTGGCTTAAGTGTGCTCCGGAAATTTGGTTGCCACTTCCAGCATGTACGAGATAAAGGTCTGATACCTTTGCTGGCTGTTCTTCGGAAAGCAGGTGCTCCAAGCCCGCAGACTTTAGAGCTTCTGCCACGGGTAAAAAGGGTGAAGTAGCACCTGGAAGGCACCTGCCAGCAAGCACTTGAAATCCTTGCTCAGAAGCGTATTTTTTCACGTACTCTACGAGAGCAGTTTTACCTATGCCTGCCTCGCCGGAAACCAAAATTGTTGAGCCTGAGCCAGCCTTAGTTCTATCTATAGCTGCGTGTAAGTTTATGAGCTCCTCGTCTCGGCCAACTATAGCATTTAGCATGAATTATTTACCATATTGAAGTTTTATAAGCTTTTTGAGAAGTTTTATTAAGAAGTTAGTCAACCAAAACATTTGACATGAATTTCGACTTTAAGCGTCACCTATTACCCCTGTGTGCGGCAATTAGCGTCTTGGTTTTGATAATGTGGTTCTTTTGGCCAACACTGAGCTTAATTCACATTGGAAAGTCAAGTGCGGTGCAGCAGCTAGACATGGAGCTGCACGTAAGCGACAAGCCCAACGAGGTAGGTTTTGACACTGGCCTTGATAAGTTAAAATTTGGCTGGATTGCGCCAGGTGGCAGTTCTGAAAAGGGCATTAACGTAGTAAATAAAGGCACGGCGGCTCAAGTAGTAATTAAAACCGACGGCGATTTTAAGGATTGGCTTGATATTCAAAACACAAGCTTCAAGCTTGCTGCCAATGAGGCAATAGAAATCCCGGTTATTGCTCGCGTACCATTTGACGCAACGCCAGGCGATTACAACGGCACGTTGAAAGTTTACTTTTATAGGTAATAGGCAGCGAAAACCTAAGTAGATTTTTCACAAATTATTTAAATTGCAAAATTGCTTGATTAGTGATGAAACGGCCGCTGCTCGTCTTAGTTTTGTTTTTAGCAGTTGTTTTATACGCAAATGATGCGGCCGCAATACAAGGGGTTGCGGTTTCGCCGGGTTCCTTTGGCGTTGCATATAATGTTGGTCAAACAACAGAACTTAGTATTTACGTTGAAGCCTCGCCAAATGAAGAGCTTCAGCTGCTGCCCTCGGGCGAACTAGGGCAATTCCTCGAAATTCCGAACCCGATATTAATTTTAGATGAAAATGGACGTGGACGAGCTACAGTTAAGTTTACTGTACCAGTCATAGACACACCAGGTGATCACAGCGCGGAAATTCTAATAACGGAAAGGCCCCCACCACGACTTTTTGGAGAACCCGGACCGTTAATCGTAACTTTAGCTGCAGTTAGTGTTCCAGTAAAATTTTACGTACCCTGCCCAGACCGCTGCATTGGGCTTACGTTTAGTACACAGGATACAGACCTTGGCCAGCCAGCACTCTTTTCTGCCCAAATCAGTAATTTGGGAAGCAAGGATATTTCAAGCTTAAGCGGGCACATCGAAATACTTGACAGCACAAATGCAACTGTTGCAACGATACCTTTCGCGTCTGCAGGAACATTAGCACCCGGCGGAAGCACAATTCTCCACTCTGAGTGGGACACTGCAGGAACAACAGCAGGAATTTTTACTGCCAGAGCCGTGGTTCTTTATGATGAATTCTACAAGGATGCAACGGGCGAGTTTAAAGTTGGAGATATTTCGATTAAAGCGTATGACATTTCACCAAAGCAATTCTTTAAAGGCAAAGTGGTAAACGTATTTATACGAATTGAAAGTTTATGGAATAAGCCGATACGCCATGTTTATGCAGTACTAGACTTAAAAAATGACCAAGGCGATGAGCTTGCACACGGCGAAACACCGCCGCTTTCTAGCATGGACCCCTGGTCTAAAAGCGATTTGAATGCGTGGTTGGACGTCCAACCTCTGTCAGTTGGAAATTATACGCTTGGTGTAACCGTACTATATGACAACGGAAACTCCACAGTATATTTCCCAGTAAGTATAGTGGAAGCAGAAGTGGCGCCGCCACCTGAGATGCCCAAGGCGCAATTTAAGCTGGATGTGACAATTCTAGCAATTGTGCTATTGGTGAGTTTGATACTAGTACTTGCGTACTTAGAAAAGACGAAACGTCGCAAAGCTAGGCCCAAGTATTTTTAAATAAAATTGTTTAGATTAAATGTAATGGCCATTGCTCCAAAATACTACAAGATACTTATAGCAATGCTGTCGTTCGTATCAGTTTTAGTCGCAGGGGTTTTGGTTTTTTCTTCAACACTAACACTTACATTTGCGCTAAATCAAACAAATGTAACTGAGCAGATTAATGTCACGTGTACGACCGCAATTAATGTTCCGGACGCAGGAATTGATGTTGGAACTGGTTTCATAACCCAGAATTGTATAGATTGCTGGATCGGCTCGAACACTTCTTCTTGCAGCAACACCGCACCATTTAATGTTACAAACGGAACGGCAGTAATTAACACTAAATTTTTCCAAGATAGCTGCTGGATAAACACCACATCACTGAATCTGCCAGATGCTATTCACATCAAGAATAAAGGCAATAATTTCATTAATCTATCAATAACTCTGTTAAACGACGACGGCTGGAGCAATCAGACTGGAGGCTCAGAGTTTGGAAATAATTCCATTGAGGTTTTTCTACAGCAAGGCAACGCCACAAACGCGACGCTCTTAGGTAGCGATGACCAAAATATTTCTTGCCTGCGACAATTCATGGGCGCTGAGAACGAGACTACATTACAAATTGGTGTGCTGAAAACATTGTGCGGCGCGATGGCTTGGGAAGAGTCAAGAAATGAGTTATTTTTATTTGACAAATTCATAATAAACCCAAAAACTGATCCAAGACAGTACACTCTAACTAAAAGGCTAACGGCAACAGAATTTCAATGCGGCGGTTCGGTTTCTGTAGGCTCTAACCCTACTATGGCAATCGCCGATGCGTCAGCAGGGCCAAACGCAATACGTTTCCTTGACAAGGATGAATGGGCAGACGTCTTTGGATTCGCATTTGCGGGTAATCCAGCATCAATTAGCGTGCCATACTCCATCGCAGCAATGCCAAACTTTGCAGCAGGTGGCGGCAATTCTTTCATAAACCTTGGGCGCAGTTTTGGAACTGGAGATGTCGGGACACCAGGCTGTACGGTAGTCGGCAATACGCATTGCGCTAGGATTTTTGACTTGGTATCGCCAGTGCCTACGCAGACCGTATCAGCATTCCAGAATTTTCCACTTGGTGCGACTACGGACCTTAATGCAGATGATTCACTAGCTAATTTCGGCGGCCCAGGTTTAGCAGCAACACAGCGCGGTAATAATATGTATGTTTTAATCGGAAAGAATGGCATAGCTAATGAAGGCACTTTATTCCGCGGCCAACGCGTAGGAACGGACTATAATTTTGCCCAGGGTGGAGGTTATGGTAACATTTCCAACGTATGCGACACTTTTGCATTCAACTGTACATCCAATACGACAAGTTCGTGCGGCATAACAAATGCGTATAAAGCAGTTAATGGGCAATTATCAGGTTCCACCGGGACTGACTTGCTGTGGGTCGCATTCTGCGACAGACTCGGTTCAGAAAAACTAGGCTTAATGTCAGTTGATAGTGCTGGCACAAAAACAGCGATACAAAATCCAGTTTCTTTCCCTACTGTTTCGACAGATATTTGGAGAGACGTAGATTATGACCCTGGAAACGGCGAACTATTTACTTGGGCCGACGCACAACAAGCCGGAATTTATAACATAAGTAGTATGGATCACTTAGACGTTTTCCTCTTGCTGAGAACGGGCAACGATGGCATAACCGGGGCGCCAATAGTAGTAGGTCAGTTCTGGCCAGCGAACCCATTTATTGGTGGAGCGCCCTTTAATAATCAACAAGGAATCGGTATTATTCCTATACGCAGTCACGCTCAAATAGATGTGAATAGCTGATTGCGCATTTGGTAAGCTTTTTTAAATAGGCGCGCTTAGACCTTAGCATGCGAAAATGGCCACTTTTGCTGTTGCTATTGACCTTAATAGGGGGAGCCCTAGCGTTAGGTATTGGGCCTGCGAAGGTTGATTTGAAGTTTAATGATAGCAGCCCACAAATTGTAACACTTTTCGCAGTAAATTCCAAAGATGTTTCGGTAAATGCGAGTGTTACTGTTGATGGCGACCTTACGCAATTTGTAACCATCGAAAATAAAATATTTGAACTAGCACCACATGAAAAAAAGTGGTTTAATGTTACAATTTCCATACCTGCGAATTATTCAAATGGCAGTTATACGACGTATGTTGGCGTAGAAGAACTTTCAAATCAAGCGGCGGGAGGCACTGGTTTGGCTGCAGAGACAGTCTCGGCATCTACAGTGCACGTAGACAAGGTATTTGGTTCTGGTTTTGCAGTTGCCGCGCCTTTGCAAAACCAAACAAATCAAACTAACCAAACGACTTATACTGGACCGCCACCAAATTTTTTCCTACCTACTCCGCCAGGGTCTGGGCTAAAGCCGCCAGAAAAGAAAAGCTTGCTTGAACAATTAACTGGCGGGTTCGCTAGCTTTTTGAGTCCAATAAGTTCCAAGTTAAGCGAACTTACCTGGCAGCAATGGCTCGTTGTTGGGCTTTTCACAGTACTTTTAGTTTTACTTTATTCTTACTTGCATGAGCCAAAGCAGCCCGAATATCCCGCATATTCGCCTTACAGTTATTATCCGCGCCCACCACAAAACTACTACAGTAACTATGGTAATACGTATAGACGATGAAAAAAATATTAATCTTCGCCATATTTCTAATAATAGTTCTTAATTTTCTAAACATTGCTCCGCAGCTGACTGGCGAAACCACGAGCACCGGAGCCAGAGCTTTGATTAGTGTCATATCTCCGTTTGCTGTCGTAAATGTTGAAAAATCAGACTCCCCAGACCCAGATTCAGCTGGCTCTCCACTAAATTATACTATAACCTTTACAAATTCCGGCGCAGGAACAGCCACAAACGTAACAATTAATGAAACATTTCCTGCAGGTGTCACGTTCGTGAGTTCTTCACCGCCTCCGACGTTTGGAAACAATTCCTGGTTTTTCCCATCACTTCCTGGTTTAACATCTGGAAACATCACGATAACCGTTTTAATAGACCCCTTTTTGCCAAACAGCACCATAACAAATTTTGTAAACCTTACTTTTTTCAACGGAACAACATTTCTATCTAATACAGATGAGGAAAATACAACAATTGCGGCATTAACGCCTGCAAACGTGACTATAACTAAAACAGACTTCCCGGACCCAGTTATAGCAGGTACGCTGCTTTCTTACAACATAACGCTTACTAATTCAGGGCAGATAAATGCTACGAACGTAACAATTAATGAAACATATCCGCCCGGCGTAACCCTAACTGCTGCGGTTCCTGCGCCCACTTTCGGAAATAACTCTTGGTTCTTTAGCATCCTGCCTGGCAACTCCTATACAACAATTTTCCTGAACGTGCTTGTCGATGCTAACGTTTCTAACGGAACAATCCTAACGAATTTAGCTAACGTCACGTTCTTCAACGGCACAGAATTCTTATCTGTCTCTGATGAAGAAAATACAACGGTTTTAGTAGCAGTTGTAGCGCCGCCAAAACCAACGCACGTTACGCATATATCGATTTGTAAGGGTGAGCTTGACGGCCCGTCATTTGTAAACGCAACAGCCGGCCAAACCATACCATTTCAATTTACATTTAAACAAATTGGCGGCCCAACACTTACAAATATAGAGCCAACAGTTGAAGGTCTGCCTTTTGCATACACGATATACCCTGCAGGCATACCTAGCCTTGGCCTAAATCAAGAGCAGAACTTTACAGTTTATGTAAACGTGCCACCAGCTGCACAAGGGTTCTATGAAGCAAAATTAAAAATTACAACTCAGGAGGGTTGCGTTTTCGTAGTTAACTTCATATTTTACATTTCACCTGTTAAAAAAGTGGTAAATCTACAAATAGAGGCAGAGCCTAGAACTTGTGAATTTGGTGAGCTTGAAAAGACAAGCAGAAATGTTAGAGTTAATGTTTGCGACTGTCCTAAATATGTAAATTATACAAAATCCTATGAGCTAGGAGATTATATTGCCAGAATAAAGAATACTGGAACTGTAAATCTGCAGGACTTGAGGTTTGAGCTGCAAGTTCCTACTGGCTGGCAAGCCGAAGGAACAAGAACATTGGATAGCCTTAATGTTGGAGAGACAGCCGAAGTTGATTGGCGTATCATACCACCTCTGCAACTTGAGCCAGCAACAGAACCTTTCAAAGTCATAGTTAAGTCCAGCGACTCGGTAATCGCGTCCGGAGTATTTGAAGTTCCGCTCCATGCGCCAGACTTTGAAGTTATAATTGAGCCAAGTTTGGAGCAAGACTTTTCGCAGAAATCGGAAATTAACGCTATAACGATAATAAACAACAAATATAGTTCTGTAACTCTTGAGAAACCAGCAGTTGAATACAACATAAATAGGTGCTCTGGACTAAAAACAGATATTCTAGACTTGTTTGAGTTCGGAGACGTAGCTGTCGGTAAGGGCCTTGTCTTTAACAACACTTATTTGCTACCGGAACAGCTTGGCAAAAGAATATATAGCGTCCACGGCGTTCTTTACTCTAAGGGCTACTTTATTGACGAGAGCTTCAGAACTCTGGATTTAACACAAAGGGTTCCGATTCGCAAAGTTGTGCCGTTTAACCTGCTGCTGACAGTCGCGTTAGTTGTGGCAGCCGCAATAGCACTGTTAGTGTACAGACTGATTAAGAAAAGGAGAATAAGGGCTAGATGGTCTTCATATTTGGGTTCGACGTACCGGTAATAGAAATACTTTTACTGGCAACAATCGTCGTACTGATAGCAATAGCTTTTCTTTTCTATTACATGCGTAAAATCATTGAGTATCTCATAAGGATGGAGTATGGTCTCCAGCAGCTGGAAAGGCATCTTGGCATTCATGCATTCCAACAGATGCCCGGTGAACACGCACGCGTACGTTTGGAATCTTACATAGTAAAGCTCAAGGAAAAGGGCATGAGTGATAAGCAGATAAGAGCGCATTTGGTAAACCACGGCTGGGAAGCTATGGTGGTAAATGCGATAATGTGGAAGCAGAAAGAGGAAGAATCAGGTCACGGCGCCCATTTTGTCACAGGGCACCAGCCTCATTGGACTCCTAGAGAACCTATGGAGTAAGCCGCTGAGTATCTCTTGGGAATAAAACAGCATCTCTAATATTTTCTAAGCCCAGAAGTTGCATCGTAATTCTTTCAACACCTATGCAGAAACCGCCGTGCGGTAAATTTAAATATCTGAAAATCACCTTAAAAATATGCTCGAAGTAGAGATCAGGAAACTTTATTTGGCAGGCGAATCTACCGTCTCGTTAGCTAAGAAATTTAATCTAAGGAGTGATAGCGTTTGGAGAATTTTGAAACGACTTGGCGTTAAGACCCGTTCGCATAGTGATTCTGCAAAATTAGCTTTAGAAAAAGGGCGCCTTAATGTTCACCAACATAGAATACCTTCTAGTGGTTTAACTATAGAGAAAGCTTACTTAATTGGCGTCCTTTGTGGGGACGGATGGCTTTGGTGCAGTACTAAACCGCCACACCAAACTTATCAATTTGGTTTACAAGCCGTTGATGAGGATTTTGTAGACGAGTTTAGAAGCTGTGTTTACAAAACTTATGGTCTTAGGGCAAGCAAATATCTCCTAAGGAGGAGACGACCTTGGCAAGACATATTTGAATCCCGAGTTTGTTCAAAAGCCGTTTGCGAAGATCTTAAACACTTTCTACCGCAACACAAAACAAGAACTTGGCGCGTTCCAGCAGAAATAATGAAGGCCAATTTAAAATTAAAGTCCGCCTTCATAAAAGGTTTCTTTGATTCGGAGGGTCACGTCGAAACTAGAAGGTTAGGCGCGACATCTATTAATTTACCCGGGCTAAAAGAAATACAACAGCTTTTCCAAGATTTTGGTATACGCACACAAATACAGCCAAATAGACGCGGCACTTTTTTGATACGACTCCAAGATAGAAAATCTGTAGAAATTTACGCAGATAAACTAGGTTTTGTCATTAAGAGGAAGAATTTGGCTCTAAAGAAAGTAGTGGACGGATACAAACGTAGGCTATCTCTTAGAGAGGACGTCAGGGCTCTTGAGCCAGAAATAAACAAAATGCGCGCTAAAGGTGAGACTTACGAGAACATTTCTAAAAAACTAGGATTAAGTATCGGGACGGTTTGGATGCACTCTAAACTTTAAGGTGTTAGTCTTGTAGGATCGCGCGGGAATAAGGCTGCTTCCCGTATATTGTCTAGTGCGAGCAGTTGCATGGTAATACGTTCTATACCAATGCAAAAGCCCCCATGAGGCG
>Ga0334722_10003526_pt1 | contig 16759 bp, 14 predicted proteins | sample C3_bottom_MG_FD_207210 | JGI IMG/M metagenome (GOLD analysis project Ga0334722, IMG submission 207210) | Sediment microbial communities from Yellowstone Lake, YNP, Wyoming, USA - C3_bottom | ecosystem: Environmental > Aquatic > Freshwater > Lake > Sediment | place: USA: Wyoming | collected...
CCACCCGCCCGTGGGCCTGAACATCTTCGTGATCAAGAACATCGCGCCCGACATCCCGCTCAAGGACATTATCTGGGGCACGGTCCCCTTCGTCCTGCTTATGATGGTCGCCGTGGTGCTGCTCTGCCTCTTCCCGGGCATCGCCACGTGGTTCTCCGACCTCGTCATGGGCGTGTCGATGAAATAAATGCAAAAACGTTAGGGGCCTTTTGCCACAGAGAGCACAGAGTACACAGAGAAGGACGAAAGCAAGACGATTCGTTGTCCTCGGTGACCTCGGTGTCCTCTGTGGCAAAAATAATTTTCTGCTCCTGTCAGTGTGTTCTTCTCCGTGCCGACCCGATGAAAGGCCTTTCCTTCTATGACCAAACCCATCCATAACACCCTCCAACGCAACTATAAAGAACGCCTCACACGCGGCTCCCCCTTCTGCCGCGGCAAGGAGGTCGGTGTCGCGAACATCGTCCCCTTCCTCGAAGCGGTCATCGAACCCGGCGACCGGATCTGCATCGAAGGCAATAACCAGAAGCAGGCGGACTTCCTTGCGAAGAGCATGGTCAGGACCGATGTGTCGCGTGTGCGCGACCTGCATCTTGTGCAGTCCGTCCTGGCGCTTCCCGAGCATACCGAGCTGATCGAACGGGGCCAGGTGCGTCAGGTGGACTTCTCCTTCTCCGGTCCGCAGTCGGAGCGGCTCGCGAAATTGGTTGAACAGGGGAAAATACGCATCGGAGCGATCCACACCTACCTCGAACTGTATGCACGCTATTTTGTGGACCTGACCCCGCGGGTGGCGCTCGTCGCCGCCATCGCCGCAGACCGCGAAGGCAATCTCTACACCGGCCCGAACACCGAGGACACGCCCGCCATTGTCGAAGCGACTGCCTTCAAGAGCGGCATCGTCATCGCCCAGGTGAACGAGGTGATGGACAAGCTCCCGCGCGTTGACATCCCTGCAGGCTGGGTTGACTTCTTCGTGAAGGCCCCTTCCGGCCACTACTGCGAGCCGCTCTTCACGCGCGACCCCCTCGGCATCACCGAGGTGCAGATCCTGATGGCCATGATGGCGATCAAGGGCCTCTACGCAGAATACGGCATTACCCGCCTGAACCACGGCATCGGGTTCGATACCGCGGCCATCGAGCTGCTACTTCCGACGTACGCGAAAGATCTTGGACTCAAAGGAAAGATCTGCACGCACTGGGCCCTGAACCCTCATCCGACGATGATCCCGGCAATTGAGGCGGGGTTTGTGGAATCCATCCATTCCTTCGGCTCCGAGGTGGGGATGGAAGCGTACGTTGCCTCCCGGCCCGATGTGTTCTTCGTAGGACGTGATGGAACCCTGCGTTCAAATCGCGCTTTTTCGCAGGCTGCGGGCCACTACGCCTGCGACCTGTTCATCGGCTCGACCCTCCAGATCGACCTCGCCGGGAACAGCTCGACCGCGACCAAGGGCCGCATCTCCGGCTTCGGCGGCGCGCCAAACATGGGTTCAGATGCCCGCGGCAGGAGGCACTGCTCGCCTGCGTGGCTGCGCGCGGGAAAGGAATCGCAGGGAAGCGCTGCCATGCCGCGTGGGAAGAAGCTCGTGGCGCAGATGGTGCGGAGCGCAAAGAAGGGAAAACCGACGTTCGTGGAGCGGCTGGATGCCTGGGATCTTGCTGAGAGCGCAAAGATGGAGCTGCCGCCGGTGATGATCTACGGCGATGACGTCACCCATATCATCACCGAGGAAGGCATCGCGAATCTATTGTTGTGCTCATCTCCAGAGGAGCGCGAGCAGGCGATCCGTGGCGTGGCGGGCTCGACCCCTGTGGGCCTGGCGCGGGATAAGCGGATGGTAGAGAACTTGCGCGATCGCAAGGCCATCCAAAGGCCCGGGGACCTCGGCATCAAAGAAAGCGACGCAACGCGCGATCTGCTGTCGGCAAAGACCTTCGAGGATATCATTGAGATGTCCGGAGGGCTCTATGCGCCACCGGACCAGTGCAGGATGAGATGATGATGAATACTTCCTGAAGTTGTTGTAGACGCACTTTCTTGAAACACATCACGTTACATACCGTATTTGTTGGAATACCTTTAAATCCCCCATCAAGTTTCTTGCTAAACTGTCCGGTTCGGACATATAATTGGACAACATTCAATTTCAATACGAGGTGAACGTATGCGAAGTAAAATGTCTATCGTTATCATGGCTGTTCTTTGTATCATGGTCGTTGCTGCTTGCAGTCGCGGATCCAATGGTGCCAACGGCGCACCCGGTCCGGCAGGCCAGCCTGTCACCTGGGTAGATGTAACCAGTGCATCAGTGCAGGCAGTATCGAACACCGGTTATCTGGCAAATAATGATGCGGCCCAGGTCATAATCACGTTGCCCGCCGCGCCTGCCGTTGGTGATTTTGTGCAGGTTTCGGGTATCGGTGCCGGTGGCTGGAAAATCGCGCAGAATGCTGGACAGTATGTTATCACCAAAGGCATTGATGACAGTATCGGCACAGTCTGGTCGGCGCGAGAAGTAGCCAGAGCTTGGCAGGCTGTAGCCTCGTCTGCGGACGGGACCAAGCTGGTAGCTGCGGAAAATGGCGGCCAGCTCTACACCTCCATCGATTCTGGAGTGGCCTGGACAGCGCGCGATGCAGCCAGAGCTTGGCAGTCTGTGGCCTCGTCCGCGGACGGGACCAAACTTGTTGCTGCTGAATTTGGCGGTCTACTCTACACCTCTATCGATTCCGGGGCGACCTGGACAGCACGCAATGCAGCCAGACCTTGGATGTCTGTAGCCTCGTCTGCAGACGGGACCAAATTAGTTGCGGCGGCAATTGACGATTACCTCTACACCTCCATAGATTCCGGGGTGAGTTGGACTGTGGGAGGATCAGCAAGCTGTTGGTTCTCGGTGGCTTCGTCCGCAGATGGAATCTGGTTAGTCGCGGCATCCAACGGGTCTTATTGTGGCGTGGGTTATGATAACCAGCTCTATACTTCCATCGATGCCGGGGCGAGCTGGACGCCGCGCAAGACCGGCGGGGCTTGGCAGTCTGTGGCATCGTCCGCAAGCGGGAGCAAACTAATCGCTGCAGATGGTGGTATTCTGTTTTCTGGTTTGCTCTACACCTCCACCGATGCCGGGGTGACGTGGACGTCACGCCATGGAATCAGAAATTGGACGTCAGTGGCCTCGTCCGCAGACGGGGCCAAACTGATAGCTGCGGAATATGGCGGTCAGCTCCACACCTCCATTGATTCCGGGGTGAGTTGGACGGCACGTAATGCAGCCAGATTTTGGACGTCTGTGGCTTCGTCCGCGGACGGGACCAAGCTGGTAGCGGCGGAATATGGCGGTCAGCTCTATACCTCCGATCAAAGCACAACGCGTGGAACCACAGGCTCGATCAGCGGAGCCCAGAATGAGGCCGTTGTATTGCTATACACTGGGAATAACATTTTTACAGTTTTGAGTCATGAAGGGTATCTGAAGGTGCAATGAGCGGCGAGTGCGGCCGGGCAACGATGTGCTGTCCAGCTTATTTAAATTTACAACCCGTATTCTGCATGTTCTATTCATCGGTCTCTGGTGTGCAGTTGTAGGTGAAGCTGAAGTGAACCGGTAGGTGAGTAGGCTCGCGACCGAAGGCATATCAACTGCACTCTCCCGCATGCAGCTCTTCGTCATGGCAGCGCCTCTGCTCTTCCATGACGAGCGCGGTCAATTCCTTCTGGAGCGCAATAAACGGTATCGAACTGATGTCGCGGGGCCGGGGCAGTTCGACGGGGACGTTCTTCTTGATCGTTCCCGGGCGGTAGGTCATCACGACGACGCGGTCGGCGAGATAGATCGATTCCTCTATCCCGTGCGTTACGAAGATGACCGTCTTCTTGTACTCGGTCCAGATCCTGAGCAGCTCGTCCTGCATGTTCCGCCGGGTGAGCGCATCGAGCGCGCCGAAGGGCTCGTCCATAAGCATGATCGGAGGATCGAGCGCCAGCACCCGGGCGATCGCCACCCGCTGCTTCATCCCGCCTGAGAGGTCCTTCGGGAACCGGTCGCGGAAGTCGAGAAGCTGAAGTTTCCCCAGCAGACCGTCCACCTTGTCCCTGATCTCCTGCTTCGCAGTCCCCTTGATCTCAAGGCCGAAGGCGATGTTGTCCGCGACGGTCATCCACGGGAACAGGGCGTACTCCTGGAACACCATGCCCCGGTCAGGACCGGGCGAGACCACGGGCGCGCCATTCGCTATGATGCGCCCCGATGTGGGCATGGAAAATCCGGCGATGGCGTTCAGCAGGGTCGATTTGCCGCATCCCGAGGGGCCCAGGATCGCCACGAACTCGCCCTTCATGACGGACAGATTTATGTCCTTCAAGGCAACGATGGCTTTATCGCCGAGGCGGAATTCCTTGAAGACTTTCTCAACAACAACCTGGGGTGATGTGGATGCTGAGGAATTCATTCCATTCAACCTTATAACGGCAATTGGACGCGGATGAACGCGGATTTTCTCGGATAAGACCATACGTTCTGATGGAAAGAACCTGCATCATTAAACTGAGTCTTTCTTATTATCATAGGAGGTTTGTTCTCTTTCTTAATCCGCGTAAATCAGATTTTATCCGCGTCCAATAGCTCTTTACATTTTCAAATCCCTCTTCCCGCCTCACTCCTGTCCGCTATGCCACCTGAGCAGATAATTATTGACCCGGCTCATGGCGGTATCGATCGCCAGTCCGAGAAGGCCGATCGTGATCATGCCGGCGATGATCTTGTCGGACCAGAGGAACTCCCGCGCTTCAAGGATACGATAGCCTAATCCATTGTTCACCGCGATCATCTCAGCCACGATCACCACGATGAAAGCAACGCCAATGCCGACGCGCAGACCGGTCAGGATATGAGGTGTTGCCGCCGGCAGGATGACGCGGACGAACAGGGTGGTGCCATCTGCGCCCAGGTTCCGCGCGGCCCGGACCAGCAGCTGGTCCACATGCTGAACGCCGGAGATGGTGTTCATGAGCACCGGGAAGAACGCACCGAGGCTGATCAGGAACAGTGCCGGGGGATTGCCGAGGCCGAACCACAGGATGGCGAGCGGGATGTAGGCGATGGGAGGTATGGGCCTCAGGATCTGGATCAACGGATTGAATATATTATAGAGGAACCTGCTCGTTCCCATCAGGAGACCCAGCGGCAGGGCAAGGACCGACCCGATGAGAAATCCGCCCATCACCCGGAGAAAACTTGCCAGGGTATCGTGCGGCAGCTCACCCGAGAAGATCCAAGTTATGAAACCGGTCTTCTGCGCGTCATAGGGCTCGAGCGGCTTCGCGTAGGCTATCCAGCGCAGAAACACCTGTGACGGAGCAGGCAGCACATGCTGGCTGAACACCCCGTTGCGCGAAAGGACCTCCCAAACGGCCAGGAGGCCGACCGGAACAACGACGGAATAGAGCACCTGCTTTATCTTACCGGTCTTGATATTCATGTATTATTGATTCTCGTAAAAAGCCCCCCGTGCTGTCATTGCGAGGAGCGGAGCGACGCGGCAATCTAGATTTATCAGCTAAATACGAACTACGAGATTGCTTCGCTGCGCTCGCAAAGACGGCTTTTACGACTTTTTACGAATACATCATTATTGCGATCGCTACTTCACCTTCAGTTCTTTTTTCGCCTTTTCCAGTACGTCCAACTTCACAAAGTCCTTTGCGACCGGCGGGGTCGCCATCTTCGCGATGCCGTGCTTCGCCATCATGTCAATGGAGACCTGCACTTCGTTCACGGTCACATCATAGGTGAACCGGGAGTTGTCCACTGCGTCGTGATACTCTTCTGTGGTGAGCTGGTTCTTGAACATCTGTTCGCGGACATATTTTTCAGCTGCAGCGGGATTGTCGATGAAATATTTCGTAGCTTCCACAAAGCACTTCATGAACCGTTCGGCCACATCACGCTTCTGGTTGTACATCGCCTCGGTCATAATGAGCGTCCGGACAGGCTCGCCGATGGGCGTATCGTAGGGCTTGTTGATCTCGACGCCGAACCCCTTTCTTATGGACTGGGAGGACTGCGGCTCGGACTGGCACATGGCATCGATATTCTTGGCCATCAGCGCCTGGTTCAGATCGGCGTAGGCCATGTACACGAGCAGTACGTCCTTGCCCGGTTTGTCCGAGAAGGTAAGGTTGTGCATGCCCAGTTCGGCCAGCAGGACCAGTTCCTGGGCGCCTCCGCGTGCAACGCCTACTTTTTTCCCTTTCAGGTCCGCTACGGAGCTCCACTTCATGTCGGGCCGCCCCACGATCCGGGCGCCTCCCTTGGCGAACCCGGCCACGATCACGATCGGAACGTTGCTGGCACGTGCGGCGATGGCGCCGTCCACGGCGCTGGCAGCCACATCGATCTCGCCGGCGATGATCGCCGGGATAATATCGATCCCCTTGGGGAATATCCGCTCCTGGATGTCGAGGTTGTATTTTGCGCCGATATCCTTCATGTACCAGACCGCCCCGTAGTGTGCGAATTTTAGATTTCCGACGCGGACGACATCCGCAGCAAGGGCGGGAGCTACTCCGATCATGGCGAAAACAAGCAGGACAAGCATTGTCTTTTTCATTTCTGACCTCCGGAATAGTTGATGGCGAAGCTTAGCATGGGGTTGGTAGTATTTCAAGAGAGAAATAGTCTGAAGGTTGAAGGTGAGAAGGCTGAAGGAGGAAGAATAACAGGCCGAAGGTAGAAGGGGGGAAGGCTGAAGGAGGGATTACCTTCGGTCTTCAGTCTGCATTTGCTGTTACTTCGGCCTTCAGTCTTCAGCCTGCTCTTGCTGACCACTTCAGCCTGACGTTGCTTATCATTTCACGATCAGTTCCTCGAGCGAACGCTTAGGCACGTGATGGGTCCCATCAGCGTCCCTCCAGTACTTGACGTCCCCTTCCGGACCGACCGTCTCGATCACCACCCGTTCCTTCGGCCGGCCCAGTGCGATCGCCAGAAGCACCTCGAGGTGGTCCGGGACCGACAACGCCCGGCATAGTTCCGGCCGCTTTATCGACGCAATGATACATCCTCCCAGCCCCTTTTCCACGGCTCCCAGCAGGATGCTTTGCGCCGCGATCCCGTGGTCACAGCCGAAGGACTGTTTGATGTTCTTATCGCCAAACACGATGATATAGGCGGCAGGCCGCTCTCCTTCCGGAGGACCATCCCATTCCTTGAGATATGCCGCCCAGGCAAGATGCGGGAAGATCAGGGCGTTCCGGGAGGCATCGGCGGAGAGCAGGAACTTCAGCGGCTGCATGTTGGCAGCGGTCGCGGAAAGCCGCGCAAGGTCGACCAGTTTGACCAGCGTCTCCCGGCTCATGGCCGCGCTCTGGTCAAATCTGCGGTAGCTCCGATTCTTAACGACCAGTTCCTTCATCAGCATGGGACCGTTCCTCCAGGCTATGCGACATTACGTTGTCATTGCGAGCAACCGAATGGAGCGCAGCAATCTCGTCGTATATGCGAGTTTGCTTCGTCGCGGAGTTTACACTGCGTGAAACGAACGTGCTCCTCGCAAAGACAAAATAGTTAGTGCCTTGTATTGCTCTCTTAGCGAACGAAATATACAACAGCGACCACCAGCCCCACGAAGATCACGATCAGGCGCAGGATGACGGGCTTTATCCTGCTTGCCGCCCTCCCGCCGAGCAGACCGCCCGCCAGAGCGCCCACTGCCATGACCGCGGCAGCCGTCCAGAGGACCTTTCCGGAGAAGAGAAAGAACGCGGCGGCCGCAATATTGATGGCGAACGAAAGCGACTGCTTCAAGGCGTTCAGCCGCGTGAGCGAGTCGTCAAGCACCAGTCCCAGCACCGCCAGCATCATCACACCCAGCCCTGCGCCGAAATAGCCCCCGTAGATCGCGGCTAGAAAGATAGGCGGAATGGACCAGGCCTCATGAAGATGGGTGCGGCCGCTCCCGCTCAAACGCGACACGACCGCGTTTCGCAGCTGGTCCTGGAACGCCAGCAGGGTCACCGCGGTCAGAATAAGATAGGGGATGAGCTTCCTGAAGGCCGCGTCGCTTGTGGAAAGCAGCAGGATTCCGCCGGTGATGCCGCCGAGGACTCCCGTGGGCAGCAGCATCCACATACGCTGTTTCTGGCCCTCCAGATCACGCCGCTGAGCGTATGTACCGCCCACATAACCCGGGCAGAGCGCCACAGCGTTCGTCACGTTCGCCATCACCGGCAATACGCCGACCGCGGTCAGCATGGGGAAGGTGATCAGCGTGCCGCCTCCGGCAATGGCATTTACAAAGCCGCCGGCAACCGCCGCCAGACCGATCATGATGTGTTCTATGATACCCATGGTATTGCAGAATAAAGCAGGCTGAAACGCAACAGGCGCAAAGTCACTAAGGTTCCCAGTTATGGATCTCCTTTGCGTCCTTCGCGCCTTTGCGGTTCAGCTCCAATGATTTATATCCTTTTGTCGGATTTCCTACGTGTCTCCCCGTCGCTTAGAAGCGCCTACTTTTGGCTCCGTGTCCCCGTGTCTGACGTACCCTACTCCCACTCGATGGTGCTCGGCGGCTTGGAGGAGATGTCGAAGACCACGCGGTTCACGCCCTTTACTTCGTTGATGATCCTGTTCGACATGATGCCCAGGAGCTCGTAAGGGATCTTCGCCCAGTCAGCGGTCATGCCGTCCTGGCTTGTGACCGCACGGATGGCAACCACGTTCTCGTAGGTCCGTTCGTCGCCCATAACACCCACGGTCTTGATCGGAAGCAGCACCGCGAAGGATTGCCAGATCTCTTTATAGAGCCCGGCCTTCTTGATCTCTTCGATAACAATGGCATCTGCCTCGCGCAGGAGCGCGGTCCGTGCCTCCGTCACTTCGCCCAGGATACGGATGGCAAGGCCTGGGCCCGGGAATGGCTGGCGGTCGATGATATCGTCAGCCATCTTCATCTCGCGTCCGATGGCGCGCACCTCGTCCTTGAACAGTTCCCGCAGCGGCTCCACGAGCTTCAGCTTCATCTTCTCGGGCAAACCGCCCACGTTGTGGTGGGATTTGATGATGGCCGAGGGGCCTTTAAAGGAAACGCTCTCGATCACATCCGGATAGAGCGTGCCCTGCACCAGGAACCCGGCTCCGCCTACGGCATGGGCCTCACGCTCGAAAACATCGATAAAGGTGTTGCCGATGATCTTGCGCTTCTTCTCAGGGTCCTCAACGCCTTTTAGCTTGGTCAGAAATTCCGTTGAAGCATCGACGTATTTAAGATTCAATCCCATGTCCTTGAAGGTTTCCTGGACCTTCTCGGCTTCGTCCTTTCTGAGCACGCCGTTGTTCACGAAAATACAGGTGAGCTGCTTGCCGATGGCCTTGTGCACCAGCACCGCGGCGACCGAGGAATCCACACCGCCGGACAGTCCGCAGACGGCCTGGTCCTTGCCTACGGCCTTGCGTATCTCACCGACGGAATAGTCAACAAAGGATGCCATGGTCCAGGTCGGTTCGCATTTGCAGATCGTGTACACGAAGTTCCGGAGGATCTGCACACCCTGCGGCGTATGGACCACCTCGGGGTGGAACTGGACGCCGTAGAATCTTTTCTTTTCGTCAGCCATGGCGGCGGTCGGGGAATTATCCGTGTGGGCAATGGCGGAGAAGCCGGCAGGCATCTTCTCGATGCGGTCGCCGTGGCTCATCCAGACAGTCGCCTTTCCGTTCTCACCGATGGCGGAGAACAATCCCTCGTTCTTATGGATATTGAGATCCGCCCGGCCGAACTCGCGCTTTGCTGATTTGGCAACCGCTCCGCCCAGCACATGGGTCAAAAGCTGCATGCCGTAGCAAATGCCGAGCACCGGGATACCAAGCTCGAGATGGGCCTTGTCGATGAGAGGAGCGCCGGCGTCATAGACGCTCGACGGGCCGCCTGAGAGGATCAGCCCCTTGGGCCGGAAGGCCTTGACCTTGTCGAGCCCCGCATTGAAGGGGAAGATCTCGCAATAGACCTTGGCCTCGCGCACGCGGCGGGCTATGAGCTGGGTGTACTGGGACCCGAAATCGAGAATGAGAATGCGTTCACTATGGATGTCGGACACAAGGAGCTCCTTTTACAGGGGATGAGCACTGCGAGAGAATAACCACGGGCGGCGGCGCCGCACACGGTGAAAAAACCAGTCACCTACAGTAATTATGTGTCCGTCTTTAACCGTGTGTCACGACAACGTCGTGACCTGTGGTTATCAAGGAATTGCTTGTACGGTTTTCATGACTTCCTGCGGGTTTCAGCGAATGTGAAGCATCTTACCAATGATGCCCCGGCATGTCAATCCGTGTTTCGGGTCCTGTTTCTGGGCTTGACAACCCTCTTGCCCTGCGACTATTATGCCCCATGAGCAAAACCGTTTATAAACGGCTGCAGGAAACAGCGCACCGTATAGCGAAGACCCTTCCCCTTCCGGCGTTCTATGACCGACATGCCTCAGCCGTCCGCTTCGCCGACGATCACCTTTTGACCAGCGAACTGCTCCACCAGTGCAGGACCTATCTCGATGAGTCCCAGTTGGAGTGCGCCCATGGCCTTTGCCACTGTGAAGCTGTGGCACGTGACGCGGGCGCCCTCATCCTGATCGAAGCGCCTGCTCGGGGCATCGCGCCATCCGATGCGGCTGGGCTCTTTCTCGCGGCGGAACTTGCCGGCCTCCTGCACGATATCAAACGGAAAGAGAAGGACCACGCGCTTCTGGGCAGCATCGAGGCGGAGAGGATCCTGAAGGACCTGGGAATGGAGAAGCATTACCGGAAGTACATCACCGATGCCATCAGGAATCATGAGGCCTTCAAGGAAACAGAGGAGGCAGAGGACAAGGAAGGCCAGCTAGTGAGCGACGCCCTCTACGACGCAGATAAGTTCCGATGGGGACCGGAGAACTTTACCACGACGCTCTGGACCATCGTACATGCCAACGACACGGCTCCCGAGAGCCTGCACCGAGTGTTCCAGGAAAAGATGAAGGGGATCGAAAAGATCAAAGAGACCTTCCGGACCAGGACTGGCACACAGTTCGGCCCGGAGATCATCGACCAGGGGCTAACGATCGGGAACGCGATTTTCGATGAGATGACGATTCTGTTGCGGAACGAGCAGTAAGCGGGAGTTCTCTTGATTCCCGGCACCTAATCAATATCGCCTATCTGTCCCTTCGGTTTATTCCCGTATACCTTCCGCATCGTCGCGTCGGAACGCTCCTTCCGCTTTTCGAGAACACCTTCCTTGAACTTCAGCGTTTGCTCGGCGAACATGGCCTGGCGGAGCCACTCGAATGACAGCTTCAGCAGTTCCGTATCGTCGTTCTGTATCTTCTCAAGCCGCTCCGCCGGGATATCGTAGATCTCGAGGAAGGTGCTGTTGTACACGAATGCCCGGAAGTAGTCCAGGTCGAAGCTCATCTTGAAGAACATCTCGTTCTTGATATCAGGGAATTCCTTGCCCTGGCCGTGGGACTTCTTCTTGATGAGGATCTCCATCCAGCCGCGGTTCATTTCGTCGTAGAGATCGGCTCCCTGGTCGGCCCGCCACTCGCCGATGGTCCACAGATGGTCCTCTTCGAAGCCCTTGCAGTGGTCTTCCTTGGTCATGAAATAGAACTCGTCCTTGCCGCCCTCAGCGTCCAATTTCCGAAGAGTAGCCATGCCCACGGGATAGTATCGGCAGATGTTCGGACGATCCTCGTAGACCGTACAGCCTTCAGGAGTAACGAAGGGGCAGCTCTTTTTCTCATCATCTCGCATTTTGAGCGTCACGACAGGAAGGAGCGTTTTATCCAAGACCTGGATGTTTCCGTACTGTTTGATAAACTCATCGGCGGCAAGGCCGAGACGCTTTCGGAGACGCAGCATGTCGTAGGGAGGCAGCGCAATATTGACATTGCTGCAGCAGGCGGTGAAACACCGCACTTTCGGGTGACAGCGGAACTTGAACCGGCTGTCCTTGGTCAGCTTGACCGGAACGACCTTGTCGCTCTTGCCCTTGCTGACCGCAAAATCGAAATCTTCCGCTTCCCTGTCACTCTGTTTCTTCTTGCTCATCGCCCTTCTCCCTTTCACGCGTTCACGCAGGCTGAAGCCTGCGGCTACCCACTATGATAATTCCGCACTCGCCACTCCACACTGCCTCACTTCATCCACCCCTGTATCTCATCATGCTGCCGGATCAGCAGCTCGATCCCTTCGTGGCCGGGCCCCAGGATCTTCCGGAACCGGTCCACCGCCTCCTCGAACGACATGGGTTCTGAACCTTTCGTCAAGTTATCGGCGTACGATACGATCTTCTCTTCAGGCGTGAGCGGCAGATAGTCCTTCTTCGGCAGTCCGAGCCGCACAGCCTCGTCCGCCGTGATCCCCGCTCCTATGTGCCGTTCAATGATGGCAAGGAGCGGCTCAGGAAAACCCAGGTCTCTCCCGATCGTTACACCCATAAGGGCATGATGAATGTCATGGGACCGTGCTCTGCCGATATCATGATACAGCCCGCCCAGCCGCACCAGTTCTTGGTCAACGCTAACCCGCTTCACCTGTGCCGCAAAGGCGACCGCCGTTCGGGAAACCGCCTTGCAGTGCGCGATCACGCCGGGGGAGCACCCTGCCTCTATCAAGACCTTTTCTTCCCGCATCGGAGTGGCATAATATACCATTTTGGCAGGATATTGCAACCCTTTCACAGGATTGCTTTTTATTTGGTATAATGGCAGACATGGATACGTCAAAACGAATAACGCTCTATTCCCTCAGCACCTGCGGGGTCTGCAAGAAGGTAAAAAAATTCCTCGACGACAGCAACATCACGTATACACACGTCGACGTGGACCTTCTGGACAGCGGCGAGCAAGGGCTCATCGGCAAGGAAGTGACGAAACGTAATCCCCAGGGTACCTACCCCACTCTCGTGATCGAAGACATCGTCATCGGTTACGATCCTGAGATCCTGAAGGCAAAGCTGTTATCGTAGTCCGCGGCTTGTGCTCTTCGCAAACGCCCGATCTTTCTTTCCGTTTCAATAAAAAAGGGGCTGGCCTGGTGGCCAGCCCCTCGTATGTTCATACCGTGCTCGCTGCTTACTTGATCAACGGTACGATCAGGAGCGCAACGATGTTGATGACCTTGATCATCGGGTTGATGGCCGGGCCTGCGGTGTCCTTGTAAGGATCGCCGACCGTATCGCCCGTGACCGAGGCCTTGTGCCCGTCGCTGCCCTTCTTGTGCACGACGCCTTTGCTGTCGGTCACGCCGTCCTCGAAGGACTTCTTCGCATTGTCCCATGCGCCGCCGCCTGAGGTCATGGCGATGGCCTGGAACAGGCCGGTCACGATAGCACCGATCAGTACGCCGCCCAGGGCTTCTTTGCCCAGGAGGAGGCCCACCACGACCGGTACGACGACCGGCAGAAGCGCCGGGAGCATCATCTCGTGGATGGCGCTCTTGGTCACGATGTCAACGCACGCTGCGTAATCCGGCTTGCCGGTGCCTTCCATGATGCCCTTGATCTCGGCAAACTGTCTGCGAACTTCCACCACCACACCGCCTGCGGCCTTAGCAACGGACTCCATCAGGAGCGCGCCGAAATAGTAGGGGAGCATTCCGCCGATGAACAAACCGCAAAGGACCAAGGGGTCCGCGAGCTCGAATTTTACTGCTGCGCCGCCAAACGAGCGTGAATATTCCGAGAACAGCACCAAAGCGGCAAGAGCTGCGGAGCCGATGGCATAGCCCTTGGTCACTGCCTTGGTGGTGTTGCCGACCGCATCGAGGGGGTCCGTGATGTCGCGGATCTCTTTCGGGAGGCCGGCCATTTCAGCCACGCCGCCCGCATTGTCCGTGATCGGGCCGTAGGAATCGATGGCCACGACGATGCCGGTCATGGAAAGCATGGACACAGCTGCCAGCGCGATGGCGAAAATGCCGCCGTTCGCTGCGTTCGCCAGGCCGGAGAAACCGCCGCCAAGCCAATAGGCGCCGAGGATCGAGGCAACGATCACCAGCACGGGTGGTGCAGTGGACTTCATGCTGACTGCGAGGCCGGCGATCACGTTCGTGCCGTGGCCGGTGAGGCTCGCCTGTGCAATGTGCTGCACCGGGGCATACTCTTTAGCAGTGAAGTACTCGGTGAGCCATACGATCAGGCCGGTGAGGGCGAGACCGATCAGTGAGATGAAGAACACGGTGTTCGCCGTGAACACGCCGGCATTAGCACCGAGGCCGTTGATAAAGCTCTTGGCCACAAAGTAGAACGCAACTGCTGCGATAACGCCTGCAACGGCCAGTCCCTTATACAATGCACCCATGATGTAATTGGTCTTGCCAAGTCGCACGAAGTAAGTGCCGACGATGGACGCGATGATCGAAACGCCGCCCAGCATGAGCGGGAACTCGATCCACGGGCTTGCATCGCCGAACACGGTCTTGGCAAGCAGCATTGCGGCCACAAGTGTCACCGTGTAGGTCTCATAGAGGTCGGCGGCCATACCAGCACAGTCGCCCACGTTGTCACCCACGTTGTCGGCGATCACTGCCGGGTTGCGCGGATCGTCTTCGGGGATGTTCTTCTCGACCTTACCGACCAGGTCGGCACCCACGTCAGCGGCCTTCGTGTAGATGCCGCCTGCGATACGGGCGAACACGCTCATGAGGGAGCAGCCGAAACCGAGTCCGATAAGAGCAATGGAAACCTCTTCGGCCGGAGCCATGGATTTCGCGATGAAATAGAAGCCGGCCAGGCCGATGATGCCGAGGCCCACGACCATGATACCCGTTACGGAGCCGCCCTTGAAGGCAAGGCTGAGCGCGGCCTGAAGGCCTTTGCTCGCTGCTGCTGCCGTACGCACGTTGGCACGGAGCGACACCCACATACCGATGAAGCCGGCGAGGGCTGAACCCACGGTACCGATGATAAAGCCGGCGGCTGCCCACATCCCGAGCTTGGGAACGAAGGCCAGGACACCCACCAGGAGCACTGCGACGACGGCTACGGTCTTGTACTCGCGCGCCAGGAACGCATTGGCGCCTTCCTTCACTGCGTTGGAAATATCGATCATCTTCTGATTGCCTGCATCCTGCTTGTTCACCCAGATCGCGGTTATGATGCCGTAGATGACTCCGGCAATACCGCAGACGAGGGCAAAAAGAATCGTGTTACTCATTGATAATCTCCTCCTTTTGCTTCAGTTTTTTTTAAGGCTAAAATTGCATATCGAACATGAATGCCTGACACCGTATAGGTAATGACCACTGGTGAATCGGTAACGCCTGAAGCCCTCTGACACTTTTTCCGGCATCCCTCCCCGCTGATGGCATCTTCCGGGCAGCGCCCGGCTGTGACTGTACGTTTTACGCGTCGAACCCGCCGATGAAGTCCTTCAGGTACTGGTTCTCGGCCTTGAGGTTCTTCACCAGCACCCGCACGACATCCCGCATGGAGAGCAGGCCGACGAGGCCGCTTTCCTCAACGACCGGCAGGTGCCGGATGTTATTCTGGATCATGACCGCCATGACGTAATCAAGGTCCTCGCCGGACCTGGACACGATGAGGTTCGTGGTCATGATCTCCTTGATAGGCACCTCTTTGCAGTTCCGGCCGTTCGCAACGGCCCGAACGATGTCGCGTTCGGTTATGATCCCGGCAAGCTTTCCCTTTTCCATCACCAGGAGCGCCCCGATACGGCACTCAGCCATCTGCTTCGAGGCATCGAGAAGTGTCTGATCGCTCATGATGCTGAAGCATTCGATACCCTTGATGCCCAACAGTTCTTTGACTTTCATGATCTGCCTCCGTGCCGCAGGGCTGACCGGCCCCCGCAAACGCCCCATGATAGGGAAAAACGATCTCTTCGTCAAGATAAAGAGGCGTGACTCCCCTGCCGACGGTCATCAAAGAGCGAAACTTCTAACTTAATTACTTATCCCTGCCGCTATGCTTCGCGAACACCATGGCCGTTGTGCGATAGAACAGGTGGGCGAACTTGGAATAGGGCGCGTACGCAAAGAGCGACCACACGAACACCAGGTGGAAGTAATACACGAGATAGCCAACGCTCATGTCCAGGAGCCGCAGGCCCCAGGAGAGCATCCCGGTGGCCCCGACGCCGATAACGATCGCAAGGAAGATCCAGTCGAAGTAGGAACCCATGCCGGCCTTGCCCGCCTTGGCAAGACGGTTCAGCAGTATGATCGTTATCCCCAAAGCGAACGCGACCGAGCTGGCCAGCGCAAGCATCTTCATGGGATCGGTGATCGGATAGGGCGCCTCACCGAAGTTGAACACGCCGAAAGCCTTGATATGCAGCAATTCGTGGCCGTAGAGATACACGATCGCCCAGGTGGTCACGGCGGCGAGTCCCGCGAAGCTGTAGAACAGCAGGAGATGTCCCCACTGCCGGAGGCGGTTCACGCTGCAGTCGGCGAACTTCGTATGGGTCATGATCGTGGTCACGGACGAGATGACATCGGCGACAATATTCCCGCCGGACTTCATCTCGCCGGCCTGCGCCTTCATTCCGTTCCAGAGGCGTTTGATACCGACGAACGCGGAAGCCGCTGCAAACAATGCTGTCAGGATGAACACCGTGTCGATCACGGGGACAGGAACGAACTTATGGTATGCCATAATATTGCCTTCCGCTCTCGGTGCTGTGAAGCTCCCGTTCCCGAGCACGGTCAGGATTGCATACCACAACACCATGGGAATGGCGAAGAGAAGCC